>Ga0163217_1044989_pt1 | contig 11281 bp, 2 predicted proteins | sample SynspAceP_FD_185933 | JGI IMG/M metagenome (GOLD analysis project Ga0163217, IMG submission 185933) | Saline lake microbial communities from Ace Lake in Antarctica - Synechococcus sp. Ace-P (PacBio error correction) | ecosystem: Environmental > Aquatic > Non-marine Saline and Alkaline > Saline ... | reverse complement strand
CTTAAAAAATTTCCTCCTCTGAGAAATTTCAGGATTCTTAGATGTAGGTTTTTCCGGAGTGTCTTCATATCTGTGACCTTATATTGCAAAGAACAGGGAACTCGTTTGAAAGTCAGTGCAATTTGTCACATAAAAGGGAAGTCAATCACACCAAATCCCAAAACCAAAAGTCAGCTTGATAAATAGACAATGGAAGACTGGTTAATTCTTTGATCTAATCAAGGGCTAATGAAATATTTTTTTCACAATTTAATAGGGGTTGAAGAATGCTTATCATCCAAAAAAATAAGTTTGAACAGAATCAGATATCCAAAATGAAGATTTAACTAAGCTTAAATTCATAATTTTTAAAAAGAATCATCTATGGTAAAAAACCTTAATATCGATCATGCTTGGATAGTTTTAATCTATTTTGGGCGCTGCCACTAAAAGCGGTATGTCCCAGCAATCTCATATTGACATGGGTCTTCGCAAGTCCAAAAGACATTCGGTCTTTACTTGAAAATGGGAATTGTATCTCAAATTCTCCTTTGATTAGCATTGCCAATAATAGGCTTCACTTTGAAATTGGTATTCGATTAGTAGGCCGCGGCTGGGATTTCCGCAAATTAATTTCTAAATGCTATCAAGCAAGACAATTATCAGGTTGGTTGTTCTTATTATTTTCAGAAATGGATCGAAAAAATTCGCCTTTTGTTAGTCTGAACAGCGGGTACTTTTGGCAGATTATGAAGCAGGAAGTCTTCGATGTGCTTGATAGCAGTTCTATTGTTACTTTCTGCCAGTTCGCGGGCTGGCTTGGAAGGTGGATTATCCTATAGAGTTTGAAATTTGAACGTCCGCTTGGGTTATAACTAATTCTCTGGTAAACGCTGAGGGGTCCAGGTACTCTATCTTTATTTGCTCAGTTAAACTTTTCTACCCATTGAAATGATGAGTAACTTCAACCCATTTATTCCTTTTTAAAGTTTTAACTCAGAATTTTTACCTGCAGGTATTAATTCCTTTAGCAATTTTTGAATAAGAGGCATGGGAATTTGTTTTATGCTTAGCTTGAATCTTTTCCTGGGTTCATGTGGCGATATTCAGAAAATCCTCTGATGTCCCCTTTTGGATGGGAAAAGTCATTTTTGGACCCTTCCTTTTATCTCCCGAGGACTATTTGATCTCACTGGAGTAATCTAATCCAACTGCTGAAAAAGCCTTCCCGACCTGTTTTATCATGTGCCACGGATATAGTGCTTTCCACATTGAATGCAGGAGTTCCAAGATTGGTCTTGGAAATACTGATTGAGTATTTCATTCTCGGGTATATGGGAGGGGTCATGGATAGGGACATATGAAGATTTTAAATCTGTTCAGTTGGCATGATGGCAACAGGCTATTTTTTGAGTGAGTATGAATCCATTACTTGATGCAGGGTAACTAATCTTCATTTAGTAGGTTCCTAAACCAGTGGAGCATTGATTTGGAAGCTTTTTGGTGCTGGTTATTTTAAAGGGTAAAACCTGCTCTAGAAGCGTTTCCTTTTGTGATCGTCGGTTATCCCTTCAGACAAAATTCTCCCTTTGCATTGGAATTTCTGGGCCTCTGGTTGGATTATACCTGAAGCTTGAAAACACACCCGGCTGAAAAAACCTATTGGACACATATTTCCGCAGGGAGGACCTTACAGGAGCTTTCAATCATTATTCAAAAAAAGGTCCGAAAGACCTTCCAGAATGGCATTAGACCTTCCTTCTCAGAGTTCTTTTAAAAAGTCTATAATCTACCCATGATCTAATGCTGATTCCTGCCAGTGCAGTGCTGATTTATAAAGGGGTCACTCCTACTAACCAGTTGGTAATGAGATGATCGACCAAAGCTTCATGTTTTTACGAGATTACAATTCAAGAGGAAAGCAGTAACAGACACAAAGATAGAATGCTGCCAAGAAAAGAACTTTTGAGATAGGTGAAGATGCTTTATCTCGTTGAAATTGATTTAGATAAGATTTGAAAATAGGTGGATTTATTGGACATTATCTTCTTACTACGCAAACTCTAGACTCTGAAAACCAAGTCGTATGCAGCACAAGAGCTTGTTCTTCCTACAAGAATTCACCAATAGCGCTCCATAGGCTTGCTATATCTGAACGATCGGGGCAACAAAACTCAGGTAAAGTATTCTCCTTCGAGCTCATCCAAAGGAATTTAATGTATGTAGGCATAGGAAATTTTACTTATCTACCTTGTTCCCACCAAAGAACCGAAAAGGATTCTTCTAGTGGATTTGGAAAGCCCGGCCATCAAAAACATGTTAAATTGTTTTGTGATTAAAGGTAAGCTCTAGGAATAATATAACGCTATCGATTATTTCTTTGGCTAAAAAGGGAAGCTAATAATCCTTTGGAAATGATGAAACTCCCCGCTCCATTTTTGGTGAAAAACGCCCCGGTTTTGATGACTCGGATGACATTCCTTTAAAACTCCCTCCACACCAAATTCATCTTTCACCGCTCTACCTTATCCAAGTGTCGCACCAGCTCCTGTGCTCCTAGCTTGGATTCATCATAAACGTAAGAGGGGAAAGCTTGACTTGTTCGATTCCAAAGCGATCGGTTTTACAATATTGATTCGAAAACCCCAAGGGTAAAAATGAACTCATATTTGGGAAAATCCCAGAAATAATAAGCAGAATCTGCTTCCATTTAATCTTCCATGACCTTGGGTAATCAAAAAACATTGCTTCCCCTCCTGCCGGAATGACGGACTTGAGATTACAAATTGGATTTTAAAGCACTGTCTTCATATTTCCCATAGTCAAAAAGCTTTATTGAGACTGTCATGTACAAAAGGGAATATGAAAGCCTCCAAGTTAATTGTCCCATACAAGACCAATGTGTATTTAATCAGAGTAATCCTTGTTACGGCTTTTGTCTTCTTTGAATTCTAAGAGCGAAAGAAAACCGACCTTTCTATCCCATCGCATCCGATCACCGATTTGGAAATCCATCGAGTCATCTAATCCTGCAAAAAAAGCCTATTGGGCGTCGCGTATGTCGTTCAATGGGAAATCGAGTAAATTATCTGAAGCTCTGGGAAATCTTGTGCTTTCTTTAATTGCGCATTATGGCTGAATTCTCCCTGCAAAATCGAAATCGCGACCATGATAGGCGGCCAGTTGATCTGCCCTTGACTTGCAGGGTCATTGGCAAAAGGATATTGCCACGGTGTGTTTGCAGGACATTTGGAGATCAGGGAAAATTTCTCCATTGTCATTGGTTAAAAGCGATTGGGCTCTTCCAGACCCAAATTCCAAAAAAGTGTGAAATGATGCACTTGTTCATTCAAGGAAAACCAAACTCGTATCGCCAAACAAACTGCCAGGTCTTGGCAAAACACTTTGTCTATCAGCTCATCCAAAAACTGTTTTAGACGTAAAATGAAGAGGTAAAGTCTCGGCTTGAGTAAATCAGGAGTATATTGGTATGCGGTTCAATATCTAATTACTTGTTTGCTCTAAAAAAATAAGTATTTTACACCCAATTTAGTTTTCCTTTTGGAAAGCAAAATTCCTCCTCCCGACAGCTGGGTTTGATTACAGTGATCGCTTTGGTAGTGGAGGAGAGTGATCGGTTCGAAATATAGCGCGCGTTGCGCGCTGTGTGTACTCAATTTTTGGTTCGATGCAGCCTTGTGGGGTTGGATTGTGGCGGCTGTTGGCTTATACCCTAAGCTTCATATGATGGGACGGTTGAGCAAAAGTCATTCCTGAAAATGGCAAGGTTGTTATGCCTATTACAAAACTGCTTTTGGTGATTGCCGGCATTTGTATTCGTGGCTGGGGATTTTGGGCTGTCCTATGTGGAGTACTAATGCAGCATTGCTTTTAGCTTTTCACAGGCTATTAAGTGTTTTTGTTCCAGCTTTAAAAGAAATCGTTTCTTTATTTGCCTTCGCTTCATTAGGGTGTGATTTGGGGTTTGACAGTCTGAATGCTACTTCAATCGGTCTTCGGGTAATCTTCAGGTTAGTCACAACAGCATTGAAAATTATCCAGTGTTAGTAGTGGCAGTTGGAGGGGAATTTTCTTTTTCAATCCAGGCACATTTTACGCCACTCAATCTTTCTGGATCTTCAGATTTCAAGCTATTACAAAAGTGCTTCGGTACTTTGTTTTTTGCTTTCATGGGAACGAAGCAGCTACTATTTCCTGCAGATTAATATTAAAAAATCCTGAAAATAAATTATTTCCAAAGAACGCTTTTGGCGTATCGCTGTGTCGTATTCTTATCTTTTTTAGTAGTATTCATTATTTGGGGATACCCCCGGATGATTTAGCAGGAAGTATGCCTGCCATTTAGTGATGGCGGCGACACTTATACTTGCGAGGAAATGCAAGCACTATATTGCTTTTGGAGCTGTGTATTTTCTACGTTCGGAAGCCACTGAACGCCTGGATTTTGATCCAGGTTCAAATTTCTCTGCCATGGCCAGAGATGGACTTTTACAAAGATGATGGGCGACTAAATAAATATGGATTCCAGGTAAATGATTGGTCGTTTTCGGCCTTGTTGTGAGTTTGATTTTGATCCTCAAACTTTAGGTAAAAAGCTTGGGAATATTTTTTCCTTCATGGTCTTGCTGACCACCGTCACTTCCTTGTCCTTTTACTTAGCAGCAGCCTTTGGTCTACAGCTGATTTTTGCTATCAAAGGGAGGATTCGGTTTTTGAACTCAACATCAAACAGCCTAATTCGCATTTCTAGGAATAGGATTTGTATTTGGTTATTTGTTCGGTTCGGGAATCCGAGGGCCATGCCTGGGGAGTAGTTGGGATTCTCCTCGGGTCTTCCTGATAATTATTGGAGTAAAAAAAATAACAAATCGAAGACGTGTCATTCTGAACTTGCTTTGATCCAAAGCATTTATTGAAGCCGGCTCAGGCGGCTTTCAATCTGAAGAAAAAATAGCCAAGAATGGGAAAAGCTCAAATTATACATCTAAAGTTGATCTCCAAGAAGTCAATGAGGAATACCGGCAAATTTGAGGCATTTTTCAAAATCAGGGAGCACTAGTTCACATACCTTTCCAGAGGTCTGAAGTAGTCTTGATTCGATCTACGTAGAGATGCGGGCCCTAGCACAGACTTTGGTGGATTCTGTTTGCAATAAGGGAAAGGTTGCCCGAAGATCTGAGCCAGAGGCCATTGCTGCATATTGCGTGCAAAAATGGCATGGTCTATTTTTGAAGGGGACGTCACCTGGCACTGTGCGAAGGCGGAAGATATGTGTTGCTGGATGAAAAGGGGGACGCTGGCCCGTAGTCATTACCTTACCGAACCAACTTAGGAAGAATTCGACAGTCGAGGCGTTCCTTGAGCCTAAAGAATCGAAGTGCCTTCAAAGTTGAGCTCCCACATTACAAAGGTCCTTCAGATGTCTTTCATGATGTCGAATAATTAGTCCTTTGGACAAAGATCTAGCGTTGTGTATTCGCCACTTATGCCGATTTATTCCGTGAAGAGTTACTCAAAAGAGGCTTTACTTTGGGTCGAGTGTCCCGAGGAAGGTTTGATTTCTATGGGCTGTAATGTTTTGGCGTTGGCCTCGAAAATGCCTAGTATGAATGAATCCCATCAGTGCAGCTCGACTCAAAGAGGGCTGGTTTGTGAGGTTAAATCCTATTCGCGGAAATTGAGATTAGTCAGAAAGGTTGCGGTGGTCCTAACTTGTCTCACTAGGCCATTGTCAGGTTATTTAACCTGAGTTTAAATTCATTCAATAGTATTTTAAAATGTCTCTATAGGAAGATTTCAATTTTTGAAAATGGTTGGGAATCACTTCCTAAAATTCCTTTTACCCAAAATTTTAAGGGTTTCCTTTTTACTCGAATTTTTACTAATCGATAACTTTTCTGAATCTCTTCACATTCACCGCAATAGGTCACGATTTTTTGTTCCTTTTGGAGCGGAATCAAAGCGCTCTCTTAAAAACAGGATATAAGGCGTTGAAATTTATCCAAGCTGAACTCATTTTCCTTTCCCAGCTTTCTTTTAGATTTAATGCTTCTCTTCGAAGAATTGAAAAAGTTAAAAAAGTTGTCATAGCTGGTAAAATCAACATTTTATTCATGTCATCAAGGATGAAATCTAAATTTCCAATTGGTTAGCGTTAGTGCTAACTTTCTTGAAATCTGAACGAGATTGGCTCTTTGTTCTTACGCCGCTGATTTTGGAGTTTTGAATTGCACGGCTATAAGCAAAAATTTCCCTGACCCCGAAACCTATATCAAGCTACAGATTTTCCCTCAGCCCCTAAATATCCAATAGCTTTCTTTAGCAATGGCTACAGGAGTCCAATGCGTACCGGAAAGCATTTTTATTTTGTGGGATAAAGGGAATCAAAATTCGGATCTGTAATGTATGATGGTTCCATTAAAAATATGACTTGATTAAAAACTTTTTTTTAAAAGGGGGTGGATGTTTGTTCCTAAAATCAGTAGCAGCTTGGTAGGCTTTGGCCAAAAGCTAAAATACTTCCCCTCATCGTAGAGGATTCGATTAAGGGTAAAAACTTTGTTGGCCCTACCTTTCTATCCAAAACCATTTGCGAATGCAGACCACTGGATGTTCCACTTAGATTGGTTCCCATCAATTGACGGAAATCAGAAGTTGGGGCCGATAATCACGTTCATATTGACTAAAAAGCGTATTCCACTCCCTCGATTAGCGTCTTCCGTGTCGATTTGCTGAAGATATTTCTACCGCAGGAATTTAAAATCGAGATTGACGAAGGGAATTTTGCACGTGAAGCTTTTTCTTGCTGCTCCACCATTAGATTCCACTATTCACCCGAGCGAACGAGCTCATCAAAAAAAAGCTCCTGCTTCGGCTCTTAGGATAATATCAAAAACCAGATGAGGATATCTGCTGAAAAGCGATCGAATCCAAGCTTCACTCCTAATTTCTGAAACACTTCCAAGCTGCTTGGAGATTTTTTGCCATGCATCGGTGTAGTATCCTTTATCTGATTACGCCCTTCAAATAGGCCATTTTAATTGGGGCTGGAGTCTTAGACGAACGATTGAATGGACATCATTCGTACTCGGATCTTTTACATCTTTGCCATAAATGGCTTCAAAAAAAACGATTTTTGCATCTTCAAGCAGATCGGGTTAATTGGCCGCCGATCTATCCATAGACCAACTTAAGCTCATCACGCCGTGGCGAACTGGACCCTTCCATTACGTAGGGCGGAAGTCCGGTCACTCATTCGACTTGGAAGGACCTACGATCGAGCCTAAAGTTCTTGTTCCAAGGGCAAAAAAGCTACTAATCCAGCAGAGTGGCAGAGCCAGATCCTGCTGAAAACCGCTTGCACCTTGGGTTAAAATCCCATGGGCATTTTTTGTTTTCCACCAAACCAAAACATCACTCTTGCCAAAAGCCCGGAGACTAATTTGGCAACCAAAACAGCGCCTTCGTCTCCAATTTTGAACTACTGTAGCCGTTATTGTTTATTACTTTGATTCTCATAAGGGTTTTGATCCCCAAGTAGTCCCATACCTTTTACAGCCATCAAATCTTGACGGCCATAGGGAATACCATGAAGAATTCCTTTATAATTCCCGGCTGGCAATTTCTCGCATCCGCTCGTTTAGCCTGAGCCAATGCCATGCCTATCTGTAAGCGTAATCACAGCATAGCAGCTGCCCATCATAGCGCTTGATTCGACTCGATTATAGAGTAGCGGTGAGTTGCTCAGAAGTGATTTTCCGGTTTTTTAATAAAGAAGCAAGTTTTGGAACTCGAGTAAAAGGCAAACATCCTGTAAACTCTTCAGGAAGCTCCACTCCTTCTGGAATTTGAAATTCTGGATTTTCTTTTTTCTCAGGAAATTGAAATCCCAATGGATGGGGATCGAAACAATCATCGCCGGGAAGGTCTCGTTTGCAGTCTTGAAGAGCCGAGAGAATCGTATGCCAGCTGTTTTTCGACTAAATAGTCATACATGGTATTCGATTCGCTGTGATCAGAAAAATTCTAAGGCCAATTAGTTTTTGACTGAATTTGAACATCCTTTTTTGAAAAAGTTAGACTCATTGCTTTCATGAAACGATTAAAAACGAGACAAGTAAAAGTTTGGAGAATGCGAACTGTAGGTTTATTCATAAGAGGAAGTTGAGGATGTTTACCAAAAAAAATTTCGGCAGTGAACTGGTGAATATAAGTTCATGCGAGGAAAAGAAACTGATTTTATTCGAATAGGTACAAAGTTGGTTTTGTCTGAATGACTTTCTAATTTAACTCCCAATAAGATCAAATCCCAAGCGCATTTAGTATATTTAAAAGATTGAATTTTCTCAAAAAAACTTAAACCCACTCAGCTTATTGAAAACTCAACATATTTTCTCGTACCTAGCTTTTTGGCCTTTGCTTCCTGTACTTCAAGATCTTCCAGATGATCGAGTAGCGTCAGGTGAATCTGTCACCGATGAGCGTAATCTCGCAGGTATTCTCAGGTAAAAAATTTCCCGGGATCATGAACCTAACCTAAGTCAAGGCGATAATAAATTCCGCTCCGGATTGAAGCGGGACGAAAAAGCTTATTTCATTGCTCGAAAATACCGGAAAATGGAAGATCTTTTAGAAATTGATATAAGGATGAAGATTAATGTCAAGATATTCTTTGAGGACTTACTCAGATATCTATTTGACTGTTTTCTGATTTGCGAAACTAAGCTTTGATGAGTTGTAAATATGGAAAGCGAGAATACTTTCCAGGTGGAGAGCTCCACCATTATTGGGGATGGAATCGAGCCAAGATTGACTTGGAAATTGAAGCTAAGATGATCGCATGGCATCTTTTTAATATTGATGGGAAGTATTGTCCTTCGTGGCAAGTGGAAACAATTAAAACTATCCAATGAAGGAATTGGAAAAGATGATGCTTTCAAAACTTAGTTTGCTCAAAAAATGAACTTTGAGTTCTCCGGGAATAGGTAAAGTAGATGTGTTTTGTGAAGTGAATTATCAATCACTGTAAATGGCATGTGGATCAGTTAATTATAGTGGAAATCCTAAGTGATTAAGGAAGATGTAAAATGGTATTGGTAAAGTGGTAGGAAATAATTTTGAAAAGTTAAAAAACCAATATTTCTAAGTTTAAAAAATGAAGCTTAATATTGAATCAGCAGAACCTCAGTGTTGAAATGTTAAATTCAATCGGTATGGAAGCTATCCTCCATTCGATCCCAAAACAGTCCCACAAGATACCTTTGGGCAGGGTGATCCTGCTTTCTGGACTTGGTCAGCACCCCTATTATTTCCGATGTTGAACCTTGAAAAATGGGCAGATTGATTCATCCCAAGGGATTCCCTATTCTTTTAGACGTCGATGGATTTATCAGAGATTCTCCTAAGCCACGGATTGGTTATTCAGGGACTGATTTTCCTCCGATTTTGATATGAACTTGGGATGCAGAAACATTGAAAATTTACCCATTCAAATTCAGCTTTAGAAATAACATTTTGTTTAAATGGGAAAAGCATACAAATTTCAACATCGGATAACTAATACTCAGGTGACGAGAAGATGCCCTATTCCAATTGGTGCGCATCCAGCATTTAATTGCCCGCTAAAGGAAATGAAAGCTATTAGTGACTATTATTTGGGAATTTGAAAGAGGAAAGAAACAGATGCTACTTTGGTTAATTGATCCAAGGTGTGTTTGATCAGTTTGCGAGGCAAAAAAGCCAATGCTTGACCAACACTAAAAACTTACCACTTCACTCCCATCTGTTCGATCATGATGCTTTAGTGTTTTAAAAATCTGAAGTCTAGAAGCGTTTAAAACTAGTCCATCAAAAAAGAATGGCCTGTGCTTGCAGTTGATTTTGAGAACTTCAATATTACGGGAGGATTTGGGCAAGCCAGCAGCTCCTTTGTATGATATGAGCCTTGGCTGGGAATAGCTGATGCGGTGGATAGCAAATTCAAAGAATTAGCGAGAGGAAGCGATTCTAAAAATTGGCTCTGGGCATTCAGATCAAAAAAGCTATTTCTATACTAGTTTTTGGATACTGATTTTATAAAAATTAAATTAAGCTTGTACAAGCGTTATAAGCCCCTTCCAGATCACTACCCGCATTATCCAAGATCGCTGGCATTTAATTCCAGCATTTGCAGATTAATATGGCCTAATTGATCGCCTGTGCCAGAAAAAAACGGAATAACTGAATTTGCAATTTGGGCAGCAGTTTCTCAGCACAAAAAACATCATTGCCCTCATAGGTTGTTTTTTGAAATCGAATAATATACTCCAAAATAGGAATCGTGAAGGCTCATGGTTAGGCGTATTTAACCAGGGTTAAGTCTACCACTGGATCTATTGTACCACAGATTTAGAATCGGTTCTTCATCTTCTTTGCAACCGAAGCTTCCACCGAAAGACTAGAAGCATTAGAACATAAAGTGTTTTCATAATTTTTTTACGCTAAGGATAAATTATAAGGCGGCGGATATACAAAATAAATCAATCTTTTTAAAAAAATCGGTGTCTGGTTTTATGAAATCTAAAGTGCCAAAAGATCAGGCATTTTTTGATCAGAAACACTTTATAATTTGAATAATAACATTTTATTAACGTCATAGAAGCCTCTAGATTTCTCGTTTTATAAGCATCTTAGTACCCAAATCTAAATCCACATATAGGGTAAAAATGTTACGAATTTTACACTTCTTATCAGCTTTCTAAGCTTCTCTTTTGGAAGTTTTTGCCCAAGAGGTGTTTTATCAATGAGATTCCACTTTGATTAATGTCGGTGGAGATGTCGGTGAATTCAATATGAAAATCGCAGGTCCAGCCGAAAAGACCTTACGGGTTGGTCTTCTGGTACTATTTACAATGGTGCAAAATGGTGCAGTTTTACAATACTACAGCACCTTTTCCGGAAACCTTAGCAAATGTTTCAAATGGTTTTCGGTTTTTTTACCAATTTGCATATCCTTCAACGGAATTCGCAAATGGTGGGCCCGCGAGGAATGGATGGCAAATTGGTGGATTAATGAGCTGTGGTTTCAGTTTTTAAGTTACGAAGGAGTTTTTCCACCGGCCAGGTAGGGTGCGTGCGCCAGATGGGATTTGTTTTGAGTACGGGAATATCGGGAGTTTCAGGAAAAAACCTTCATTCTGAGGCCTATCGGCTTATCATTGCAATTAAGCGGTTACCGTAAGCTATTTTACAACAGGAATTTTTTTTCACCCATGGGGGAAAAAAATTCTTCCCCTTCCTTTTT
>Ga0163217_1103305_pt1 | contig 11282 bp, 8 predicted proteins | sample SynspAceP_FD_185933 | JGI IMG/M metagenome (GOLD analysis project Ga0163217, IMG submission 185933) | Saline lake microbial communities from Ace Lake in Antarctica - Synechococcus sp. Ace-P (PacBio error correction) | ecosystem: Environmental > Aquatic > Non-marine Saline and Alkaline > Saline ... | reverse complement strand
CTTGGCAGCGGTGCTGCCAGGGGGCTGGGCACACATTGGCGTCCTGCGTGCTCTTGAGGAAGGCAGAGATCAGGATTGAGTGCAATCTGCCTGCCAGCATTGCGCACTCGTTGGCGCCATCTATTGCGCTGGTGAAACGGCATGATCTCGAAGACTTCATCAGAGACCTGGGAGTTGGAAAACATTTGCTGTCCTACTTCGACCTGTGTTCCCATCTGGCCTGCTGGATGCGAACAAGATCTACGACCTGTTTCAGAACACATCCAGGGATGAGGATTGAGGAATCATTAGATCAAGTTCTGTTGTTTGTCGCCACCATCGTTGATCAAAGGGAGGAATGCATCTCAGCTCAGGTTCAATGGTGGAAGCGTGCGAGCAGCATCTCTGTGTACCAGGTACTTTACGCCCTTCTTGCCATTGGCGATCTGATCCTTAGGGGGATGGCGTATGTCAATCCAGTGCCGGTAGACGTAGCCAAGCCATGGGAGGCTGATCTGATCATGCGCGTGAATCTCAACTGCCTGACAGCACCAAATTGGAGCAGAAGCACCAAAATCGAGATCACTGGCGGTGCAGAGCAATCGGACCAATCCACAGAGGAAGATCACAAGGAGAAGTCAGTCCCAACGGAAAGCAGTGAGGCCTCAAAAACTTGCGCAAAGCAGTCATTTGTTCTGAAGGAATCTCAGTGATCGCTACTCAGACCTGGGAACAACTTCCATTACAAGTAAAAACTGGTGGCCAACGAAAAACCATATGCCCAAACATTTTCGAAAGTAATCGGCACATTTCGTGCAATGTGAGAGCAGCAAAGTGACCCGTAGCCCGGCCTGGAAGGCGCACGCTCCTGATCTTCTTGTTGAACCGAAATCCACTGACTACGCCATTTTTTGACTTCACGAAGCGATGCGATCATCCGCAAGGCTATTGCCCGCCATGAAGGAACAGCTCCAGCTCTCGAGAGCTGCTTCAAGAAGAATCAGCCGAAGGAAGAGTCAATATCAATTCGGTGAGTTGGTCCAGACGGGAAGCCATCTTTGCCTGGGGGTCTTAGATTCATTTGTTGATTCAGCCTCATCCCTCTGCTTTCAACGTCATACCCAGTGCTTTAGGATCACAACCTTGTGACGCGAGGATATTCGCCTGCTGCCGAAACCGTTGCATCCATAGATTCGGTCGGGCTACGACTTGCCCAGTTGCGTCAAGAGCTGCTGCGAAAGCTGCATACACTCCTGAGTTTGTTGCCACATCGCGGGGAGAAACCTGGCAAAAAGAGGCTGAAAGAAGACACAATTCATCCAGGGCGTGGCGAAGGACCATCCATTTCAAGCTCCAGTCTGCCAACTTACCAATCACATGGAGAAACAAAAAAGAAGCTTACCTTGTAGCACCGAAGCTTTGTCTTGCGGACGTAAATACGGCCAAGTACTTAGTGCAAATCACTCTGAATAACGTCGCGCTGGCAACCAGAAAGAAAGCATATGGCGAGAAGAAAGAAAAACAGAAAGACGAGTTTTGTATAGCCCAACACTGCACCAGCAAACCGCTAAACCAAACAGTGCAGCAGCAAGAGCAATGATTAAGGCAAGTACCTGCGGTTTTACGCATGGAAGCCTTGCTGATTTCAGTTGATTTTTAGAGAATCAGCTGGGGCGGCTCTCTTCGAATTAGGTTGCTGAGTCACAAGGGTGCTTGGGGATTGTCGCCGAGTCCTGAAAACATTTTTCACGCTGCTCAAGCCCATCTTCAAAACATGTTTCTGCTTGGACCGTTCATCACAGTGCCAAGAGCTTCAGGTGTAACCGTGGTGCATCGCTTGCAGATTATTGGAAATTCGTGTTCATGGTGTTGTTCTTGGGTTGTTATGAGCAAACATGGTTGTTATCCACTGATGCCAAGCCAATGATCGAGGGGCTTTCAAGAAAGTGCTAACGAGTCCAACATCAATTCATGTGGCCGATGGACTGTTGGTGCATCTTGCCTTTCATGCCGATGACAATTCGTTGTACCTACCCATTTCCAGGCCAGCCAAGGCTTGCAGCACAAGCCGAATTGAACTCAAAGATTTCCAAGCCTGATCTTTCTGGAAGACCTGCTGCCCAAAATTGTCGAGAGCCCGGAAGCCAAGGGAGACAGGATCAGGATGGGTAGCGGAAAAAAGCGTTTCAACTCTGGGGGCATATAAAACCTGCATTTTAGACTTACGAATAGCCCACCAGGAACTCTTCCTAAAAGGCCAGTTTAACACATGGTTCTCATTCACCAACGTCCCACATATCGCAAAGCGAAGCTGTTTGGCAGGACAATCTGAGGAATAACCATAGATTCAAGGTTGTCAGCGAGAATGTCCCGCGTCCAGGGGCAGACCTCCGCAAGGCCTCTGAGTTGTTTTGAGCCATTCGGCCTCCGTAAAACGACTTTGTTCTCACGCAAAAAGTCCAAGGTAGCCCATCAACCTTTTCTGCATAGAGATTTACAGACCGACAATGCAGATTTTATACTAGGTTTTCCCGAGAGAAAGACTGACAGATATCACTAATATAGCAAAGGCTAGTCCATTCAAGTTTATTTCAGAGGCTTTTATGGACCGATGGATTTTGTATCTAATCACAGCGATTGCAAGTGTTTATTGCCTCTGCAGTGGTATTCATAAACTTCGAGCTTTAGCAAGTTGGGCGAACGGCTTTACTAGAAGAAACAACATCAGACCTCGATGAATCGCTTGGCACAGTCTATTCTGAAGGACTGCAGCCCCCATCGCTACTTACTTTGCCTTGTGGTGTGGGGTTGAACTCTTCGTTGGCGATTTCAGACTGTGGCATGAAAAGCATGGTCACCGCGGATAAGCGGAGCACTGTATATTGTTTATAATCACCATTCTGCTCGTCAGAATGTCAAACCGAATTAGCCATTTGGTTCTCGATTAAGGTCACTTCGGCGCGCGGGAAGCCCAAGAACAGCTAAGCCGTTTACTAACACAGCTTCTAACCAATGATTCGGAACTGTTGTCTTTATCCTAGGATTCTGGTATTCCTGACAAACGAAGGAGTACAAAATGGAGTCATCTATGCATCACTGGCAGCGCTGGCAATTTCGGGTTGCTTGCCTTAAAAGGTCCAAATTTCCAATTTCTTGAATCTTAAAACGATTTGCTGGATGAACCGTTCAAGATCGGCCACTTCATCCGATTTGCCGGAATGCTTGGAACAGTCTGAGAGTGTCGGCATGCGCTTTTTTTTTTTTTTTTTTTTTCCACACACTCCGCAGCCTCAGTCGTAGAGCTTCATCGTGATCAGCAATGAGGAATTGCTAATAAATATCATTCAGAATTATGGTTGACTACCAAAACGTCGCATTTGCCACCACAATGGGGTTGAATACAAAACAGCCTTGAAAACCATCAAAACAAATTCAGAATGGTTGCAAGCTGTTATTCGCAGGAATAGGCCCGCCAGGAGTTTGACCGCTGTCACTTCACCCGGTTTTGCAGACAGCTCACTGGAGGTTCGAATTCGTTTTACTTTGTTCCCGATTGCGATATCGTACTTTATCTTAATTTACAACAAATATCAACCATGCGTTTGATGAGGAATTCCAAGACAAGAATATAAGCTTTGCCTATCCCAGTCAAACGCTTATCTTGAATCAGCCCTAGGAGAAGCAAAAAGCAAGTTAGAGGTAGCCGTTCAACGATAAGAGTTCTGTTTTCATTGGCCAACTTCCCCATACGTAACTTTAGACCCAATGAATCAGCTGTTGACAAGCCTAGAGAGCTCCTTGGTTACGCGCCCAAATGGCAGAGAATGTTGCTGAATGGATCCGAATGCGGCGTCAGCAGCCGGGATTCTTTCGCCTTACTGGGTGGGTTGGGGCCTGGGGTTGCGGCGCAGTGTTAAATATGCACCCTACCGCTTAAATCTTGATCGACAGCCTTTAGATTTTCTCTCACAATCCTGAAATACGCCCATTCTCAGTCTTGGCGTTGTCATGGCCTGGCAGGCTATGGCATTTCAACACCACATCCGCTGCTGGCCATTCATGGCATTGCTGGTATTAACCGTAGGTTTTGCAGCGAAGGATGTGATTTCGAAATGATATCTGGACTCTTTATCTTCTGGGATCGAACCGTTTTTGTGCCTTGGAGATCTCGTTGAAAGTTGGAGGCTTATGCCGCGTTGAAAAGCATCACGATGCGTATCAACGCGCGGTTGTGGACACCAGACGCAGATCTTGCAGTCCTAATTCAGTGGTGATCAATACAACCGTTGCTTCCTATACCAAATTTCCCTCACCTCGCATGATATTTCCGGTTTGCCGTGCAGTTCAGGGAAAATCGGCCAGGGCTTCGCTCCATCCTGCTATCGATGTGCCATCAGAATATTTCGCTTCTTGATGGGAACCCGCGGCCTGCAAGTTATCGTCACTACCTCAAATGATTACAACGTTGGCAGCAGCTCCAGGTATGGGCTTGATGATGAAAGCAGCATATCGTTGTGAGACAGCAGCTCTATGAACAAAAGTTTTTAAAGCCCTGGCGCCAAGGCTGGTGTCCGACATGCCATTCCAAACTCTGCTCGCTCACGTTCCAGTAGGATTGAGCGCCCAACAACAAGTTGCAAGAATTAGATGAAGAGCCTCAAGCCTATTATGCCAATGAATGCCTATTTAGCGGCTACCCTGATAAACCGTACATCCACAGGCGTGCATTCTTGCTCCGCCCATTCCCAATGCCACCCAGCCTCTTTCTTCCCGGCCTGAGGGATCGTCTCCCAGTTTCAAACCATCAACCGTCTGCGCGAGAAGATTTGGTTTCGGCCACTATGGCGCTGCCTGGTGTCGTTGATCGGGTTCGGCATGGCCCATCTCGCCGATGGATGTTGCTTCCGATGGCCCGCTCCCTGATTGTCTCGGAGCGACACGCTGGAGACCTTGCTGCGAAATTAGCCAACCTCCAGATGCTGTCATTGCGGTTGTTTGCCGCCGGTCCCATGTTGACCGCTTACTCCTCGCCGCTTCCGTCGCCACGCCCCGGCCTTCACCCTGGTGGTCGCTGACGACATTTCCCAATACGGCCCTCTCCACCTTCATCGGGCCTTCAGCTTCGGGATCGTCGGGCTTCGATCGCCTGATGAATGGCTTTTATGGCCGCAGCGTCGATTTTGCCGTATTTCTAATCACCGTAAACGGTGTTCACCATCGTGGTCCTCAGCTTTTCGTCACTGGTGTTGACCGTAGCCAGGCTTGGGAGGTGACGAAACACCCCCCCTCCGATCGACCGCGGTTTGAAAAAGCACGACCAGTTCCTGATGGAGCATGGCAGGTCGCCCACCCTGCGCGCTTCCTCAGCCGCCAACGATGCATTCAAAAAAACCCCAGATTCCTCGTGGGACTTGTGATCCGCGCCCAGAGGTGGTATCTCCAGAGGATCAAATCTCGCTTTTTGAGCGTGCAGCAAGGCACGGAATCACTCGATCTGGAGGTTAGTCATCGAGATCTTCGGGTGCTTTTCGTGACACCCCAACGGATTTGGCCCGGGGCCATCAGTTTCCAAGCCGATCGAGTCAGGCGCTGCCGAGCGCCGGCCATGTCGTTCGAGTCGCAATCGACGCACCTTGATGACGACCCCGTTTCGGGCTGTGTTGTGCTCTCGGAAATGGCCCAGAGCCCTCTCCCCGCCGTGAATGACCCCGAACAGCCATCTACACATTGGTACCTTCGTGCGTCTGTCACCAAGTGGGTTGATGGCCCTTGCCAGCGACCAGACGACGCAGATGAGCCGCCACGTTTCGATCGGCTCTGGATTGCAGGAGCTGGCCTGGAGGACTGTTCGATTGATGCTTTTCGGCCATCAGGCCGCGGACGTGCCTCCACCTTGGAAGTTGGCCTCAGGATTCAGAAGGTCTCTCCTTGATCAGGCGTTGCCGAAATCCGGAATCCGTGAAGGCCGCCCAGAGCTTCAGGCCACCCTGCGGTCTGCATCCAATGGTGAGAAAGCCCTACGGCTGGCCTCAGACGTGGCGCGGCTGCGCAGGCTGCCGGTTTGGGTGCTCCACCCAGAGCATCTGCGATTGAGATCACTCTCGGTAGATTGGTGTTCACTCCCTCAACCAGAGTGTCGTCGAACAGAGCCCCAAGCACCCATCGAACCCAAGATAAACACGAGTGCTTGAAGCCTCTGCTCGGCAAAGCCATCCAGCTGCCACCGTCGCACGCGAACCGGCTGGCACCATGAGCGTATAACTCTTGTCCTTATCTAGATCTTTCCACTGTTCGTTGAGATGCCCAAACAATAGATATGCCAAGATGCCCTCAATAGCGCCACAGTACGTTCGTCCTGATCACGCACATCAAGCAGGATCCAAACATTTGGAACGTCTTTTTGCGCCGCTCAATTTCGTTTGGCTTCCTTATCGGGAATTGGACAGCATCTCTTCACCGCTCGCCGCTGCAGAACACCACCGACATAACCTTCCCAATGATATTTGTCGAGAGAGATACGCACAGTTGCTCACTAGCTGACTTCAATTCGCTCTCATCTGGACGCAAATTGAGCACAATTCTCTGCCTTCCACTGATAACCCAAACCAGCGAAGCCGGAAATCATATATGACTGGAAGGCTCATGGGCTTCCCTGTAAGTGACCGGCCGCCATAGGCCATTGCTCACGCACATCGACGAGATGGTCAGCCTTGGACAATCGTTTAAACTCGTTAAGCGAGAGGCATGCGCGACACGAGGACACGAGGACAGCCGTCCACCTTCGGATTAAGGCGCTCCATCAGCCTAAAATAGCGTGGTTGATAAGATTTTCTGCTACTTTCACACGAATAAACTTCGCCTCTGCTGTCAATCTGCAAAACGGGGGATTATTGCGGACGTTCGTGGACCAATGTGGGAGAATTCACGAGCTGCCATGCTTGAGCCACAAACGAAGCTGAGCGTGGCGGGATAGATGATTGCCTGATCACCAAGCAAAGCAATTTTACGAGGAATCGATAGAAACCAGCTACTTCCTCTTTGCGGTCGGGATAAAAATCGGTGCGCCCAACATCACCGAAAACAGTGCATCACCAGTAAACACGCCCACGGCCCCATCTGGATACCGGTGTCCATAAAGGACATAGGCAATATGGTCGTCGGTATTGACCTGGTGTTTGCCAGTACTTCAATTGGAGCAGCTGTCCGAGTCGAAGCGTTCACCATCTTGCACATAATCGGCATTAAAACCACCTTCTTCCTGCTTGGATTGGGACATGCAAGACCCGGGCACCCGTCATCGCGGCGAGAATTGGCGCACCAGATACCGAGTTTCATTCCGATGTGGCAAATATATACACAATTTCAAGCCCTGAAGCCACGAAGCTACTTCAATATAAACTTCACCAATCCCTACGTGGATCAAACAACCGCCGCTTACCAGTGAACCAAGACCCATAGGGGGGGAAAGGTGTGATAGACCTGGCGTTTTGGACTTTTGGAGCAGCATCGTTGAATGAACCCATTATTTTTACTGAGAGACATTAGAATTGCAAACACCTTATCGACTAGAGTGCCTTTACAATTGGTTAGATTCATCAGCGAGAGTACTTCGACTTTTAGTTTTCATGTTACAGGCCACAGAATGCCCAAACCTTGTATTCACATCCTGGCCTGCGACCCAGAAAAGCCTGGCTCTCGAAGGTAAAATCAACGGTCTTAGCCCTCCGCCCCGCACCAAGCAATGCCGGCGAGGGTCGGCCAGATCTCGATGCCAGCTGGTAGATCGTGAGCAGCAAAACCGCTGAGTGTGGTGTGGCCACAGGCACGGGCCATCACCTGCATTCAGATCGACCGAGGCTTGCAGAAAAGCGCGGCCAAACGATCAGCGGCTATGGTCAATGTTCAGCTTGCGGCGCAGATACGGGTTCTGGGTGGCGATTGCGCGGACAGTTGTTCGTGATGGCAGATCCGGGCCCCAACGCAGCCAAATCGCTTGGATCGCGGCGTTGGCCAAGGGCAATCCCATCGCTCCAAGGGCCATGCCTTGATGACAGTCGGCGGGAAGTTCGGTAGGCCGCCCTGATGATCAGTGGACACGACCGCGGCCCCCCGGCGATCAAGGATGGCGCCGCGCCCGCGCCAATGCGGGAGATCGTCGGACCGAGATGTGATCACGAAAACAGCAGGGGACCCTCCTGTGCCACCACCGCGTCCATCGAGAATGATGTAACAGCCCCAGCCTTCAGCGCAAAATCCAGATCGGCTTCGATCTGCTGAGCACTTCATCTTGGAAGCAATGGAATCCCTCCGTGATCCCCTCACCTGATCTGGAATCGCCGGAAGTCATTTCACCGTGTCAGATCCTTGAAAGGTCGGTGGGAAATTCGCCGCTTGGCCCTCAGCGACCGCCACGCCAATTCGGCGATACGGGCTGTCTCTTGCCTGCGTGGCAGATAAACCTCCGTTCCGTCTTCGCCGCTTGGCCCTCACTTGAAGTGGAGCCTGTACGTGCTTCAAGCAACTCCGGCCTGTAGCCGAATCGCCCTGAGGCGTATGCATAGAAATAAACGCGTGGGACTCCGCCTTGTCCTCGGGCAGCATTCCTCCTTCCCCGGAGCAAAATTGCCTGTTTCGCTTTTTCCGAGCACCTCGTGCAGGGAAACTTTCGCTCCATGGGAGAGCGCTCCAAAGCTCATGTCTGAAAACGAACAGGGGTATCCGTAACGACAGGGGCTTGCGGCCTGCGACCAAGCACCAGTTCCGTTCCCACCGATGCGTTTCATCCTGCAAAGGTTTCGAGCAGCTGGGCCACCAGGTCTGATGTGATCCCAACTCGGAGTGGCTTTTGCGGGGCACTCCCATCGCCTCGACTGGCCCATGACTCCCCACCCTGATCGAGGCCATTGCTCAGCCAATTCATTGAATGGAAGCGGAAACATATGGTTCCACAGCACGGGAATGGGGTTCCGGCATCTGAGCCTGATCAGGCTGCTCCGAAACTGAATCCTTTTTTTGCATCGGAAACGGAATCCGAGCCCGAGTCCGAATCGGACAGGCTGCCCGACCTGCCTCGTCAGAAACCTGGGCGTGGCTGCCATCGCAATAGGGAGGATGATCGTCTGCTTTTTTTTACAGCGGCAAAGTGCGGAACCTCGCCCCCTGATTCGGGCGTGAAAAGACAGGGGGTAAAAACGACTGCCTTCATGGGAGCCATCGCAGATGAACGGTTGCTCGCTTAGCGTCCACAGGATGCAATACAGGTAAGCTTTCCCTGCCTTCAGATCGCAGATATAGGTTTCATTCGCTGAAAAACGATGGCTTGGTTCATTACAAGACTGGCGTGATGGTGAGGCTGGCGCAACCGTGACGCCTCGTTAGAGGGACGCCGGTTGCGAGAGCGGATGGCTTGCTAATCGCTACGCAGAGGCAAAAATCTCAGCGCTCTTCCACTTGCGCCGCACTGGCAAGGCTCGGAGCAGCGACCGACTTTGCCAAAACCAGTTCAGGTTGGCTGCAGAGGACCATCGAGGACAGCGGCCAGGAAGTTTTGGCTACAGCTTCCCCCATTCGTCTTGGCTGTTGAAGCGCTAAAAACCACGATGACCACCCAGACAACACTTGGATTCGTGCCGGTTGGGGCCGGAATCAAGCACGGAGGGGCCGATTTCGCCAATTGGCCCATGAATCGCTGTCGCGTCGGTGGTACCAAAAGAAATATCGGCTTCTTCTTTGGTTGCAGTGGATCAGGACTGGCCGCTTCAGAGTAGAAGTTTGAAACGCGCAAACACGTCCGCACTCGGCGCTGAGCCTGGAGGCAGGCCCAGAAACGACGGTTGCCCAGCCACATCAAGGGCAACGCAAACTCCTTGTGCCCGCGCCACGCTTGAGCAAACAGGCTTGATCGCATGTAGTTGGAGAAGCTCTTCAGCGAATTATGGCAACGAGCAACCAGCGGGCCTCATCCAGGTAAGGCATGATCGATTCGCCAGGTTTTCTGGAACCAGGCTTTGATCGGCAAAAACCGACGTCCTGACTGCCGAGAAAAATTGGTTCGCTCATGACCCCACCATTTCGTTGAGAAAGACTTCGCCGTACGGGTGGGTCGGTCTGAATCAAAACTGGAGAGCCACAGGGCAATATTCAGATTGTGTCAGCAAGGGAGCCCAGTTGACGGCCGATGGCATCCTCACTGAAGCGCCCCAAGAAGCCCACGGGAAACCCCAAGCAAGGCGGCACTGCAAGCCCACATTGAAGGCTGGTCCACCGGGGGAAGGATCGACGAAACTGATTCCCCTGTTTCTGTTGAAGCATGGACATCATCAGCGAGACTTCGCCCAATACAAACAATGTAGTTTGCTCTGTGAGCCGACCCGCTGCATACTGGAGTGGTTAACATAATTTCTCCAGTAAAGGATTGCTGATCGCTTGCTTCAGCGGCTTTTGTGAGCTCTGGCGCCTTTACTGCAGGAAGGCTCGCAGCTTTCCAGGCTGTCTTTTGGTGCGTGCGCAGGCCGTGCGTCAGCAAGTCGGCGGGCTGCCCTTCATCGCCGGTCTCTGAGCCTTTTTGACCAGCGCCTTTTGGCAATGGCCGCGAGATGGCGTGATCAGCCTCAGCTCCCTCACCATGGCCATTATGCCATCCCCCCCCAGGGGACTGCCACTGGCATCAAACAGGAGAGAGAAGGAGAGCCTGGAAAGGGCGCCGCTCCCATAGGGTGCTTCGACCTGAGCACACGGATGCGCTCAGCCAGGCTTTCATCGATGGCTTCGGAACAGTTCGGGGTGTATTGCTCCATGAAACAGAGCATGCAGGGACGTGAACATGGGACCCGTCACCATTCAGTGAAAGCATGGGTTTGCTGTAGAGCACGTAAGTGTCAAAAGGGCCCAGCACCTGCCTTCAAGCCAGCAACGTTCTTGCCGTGGTTGTTATTGCCGTTTGCGTTGTGGGGCCAATTCCAATGTGTTCGTTCATAAAAAAAAATTATTGTGGACTCCTTCATCCCTATTCCACGATTGGGACCGAAGGAAGACAAAGAAGGCACAAACCAGGAATTCAAACCTCAAGAGCATTTGAGTCCATTTTAGGATCACTCATGAACAGGGGGGCTCAAACAAATCCCTCCAAGGCCTTGCAGGGGTTCTGATGTTTGCCTTATTAAAGAAAGGATTTTTAAAAGCTTTTGTTTCGGGAATTCTGGCTTTGAATCAAGGGCCAGGGAAAAGAAAAAAAAAAAAAAAAAAAAAAAAAAAAAAAAAAAAAAAAAGGGGGGGGGGGGGCTCAAAACTTGATCTCTCTTCTT
>Ga0163217_1055057_pt1 | contig 11282 bp, 7 predicted proteins | sample SynspAceP_FD_185933 | JGI IMG/M metagenome (GOLD analysis project Ga0163217, IMG submission 185933) | Saline lake microbial communities from Ace Lake in Antarctica - Synechococcus sp. Ace-P (PacBio error correction) | ecosystem: Environmental > Aquatic > Non-marine Saline and Alkaline > Saline ... | reverse complement strand
ATCCGTCACTTTTGGTCGGAAATAGCAGCGAATACAATGGCTGCCAGCCGTCTTGAGGACTCAAAATATAATTTTGTCGCAGAAGCAAAACTGAAAATGGTTAAATTAAGACCCACGAAGCGTCTCAGGGCTTCAAAGTGCTTTGCCTTTTCCGGTAGCACATCGGCCACCCAGATTCCCAAAGGAACTTATGTCGAGGCTCCAGCAGAGGATATGCTGCACCTTCCCACCTTGTGTCGGATAAATGCATCGATTTGCCACGGTGACATTAGGATTAGAGCCCATTGACAAAGAAGCTTCGATTGCCATGATTTGGGAAGTGAAATCTCGGAATCAAGACGAATGCTTCCATCGCTTACAGTAAAGGCTAATTGCCTCGTCAGAGAAATATGCTCCCATTGACATTCCTTGACTTCAATAAATTGCTTTGCCTTTCAGTGCTGGTCAAATCACTTCCCAAATTTGTCCTCCTTTCAAAAAAATCAATTTCCAGAAATCCTACCACCGGAGAATCGCCTCCAAACCTGAGTCAAAATCCTTGGAAAATTGATTTCCAGATTTTACTTTTGGTAGTTTGGGTAGATTCTCTGCATCTGACTGTGGAGGATGCGTTACCTCCGCCATGATTTTCTCCACCTCTGACAAAATACCAAACCAGTTCCCATCCAGCTAGAATTGCAAGCTGCGAATCTCTTGGCGCCATCTCCTTACAAGGAGTCATTTTCTGGGCTGAAATCAGGCCCTTCTGCAAAAGTTAAGATGTTCCGTTTCCCCTGTTCATTCCATTGGCCCAAAGGGCGGAATATTTTTTCGCCAGTTGGGAAGCTGTCAACCAGAAGGAAAGCTGAATTTCGCCACTTGCTCCATGAGTAAAGGATGGCGAAAAAGGAATACTGGAGAATAAATAAGCAGAAGTAAATTAAGCGTGTCTTTTCATTTGGCATTCTTCATGTTTTAATAGTTGTAAAAGGAGTTTTCGCTTGTTGCTCGTTCCAGTAAAAAGCGAAATCTTGAGTTAAATTCGGATCGGATCCCCGTTCTATTAAAGGCTAGGGAGATTTTGAGTAAATCAGCAATTAAATTTAAGCGATGTGCAGGACTGCGGATACCACATAATAGTTTTTTATTAGATTATAATCATTAAGAAATGTGAAACGAGCTCATTACGCATAGAAGACCATGACTCCTTGAGTCAACCTTATGAATCAAAGAAGATTGTTCTACTCCCATAATCGTGCATTATCATGTTAATGGATCCAATGGATTTTGAATTTCATTCCATCTCTGCAGTTCAAAACAGCGTTATTTGTCTGCTCAGCGCGATGCAATGGAGAAAGCATACCCTTTTCATTGCCTTTTCTAGCTCGCGGACGCTCCACTTTTCTTCGCGTCATCCTTAGTATAAAGCTGATTTCAAGGTCATTGTCAGTTTTAGAATTTCAAAGTAATGACTCCATGTCAAATTGGATGGAACGTGTCTCACAAATTTGGATAAAAGAGGAAAAATATTCCTCACATAAATTAAATTCGATCTGCTGAAGCCTTTTCCGCTATTCCAAAGCAGATCCTTGAAAGTCGATCTAAAACAGAACTACCGTACTCGATTTCTCTTTTGCCACCCTGTTGAAAGTCTACGAATATTGTTTTCATATGCCAGTAAGTTTGAACTTAAATATTGTGGACTGCCTGCCTGCATTTGCCCTTCCGAAATCAACCAGTTTAGCTTATCTGGCCTTGAGCGAATGCATACTCCAAATTTTCTATCGACTTACTCCATTTTTAATAGTGTCGTGAATTTGATATAGAATCTTCTCATGCTCTTTTTCAGGTCGCTGGAAGGCTTGGCCGTAATTATTCAATCAATGCAGAAAATGAAGAATTTTACCACTTTTAGTGATCAGATAAGCCACTCAAGCATTTGCTCATGGAAAAGACTTCCCGTTTTTCATAGATTAAAGGCGGCTTGGACCCGGATCGGCTTTATACCATTTCGGATTCGTACCGGATTCTCTCCAGCTGGAAATAGGGAAAACTTTATTATTTTCGAGTGGGACTTCGGCTCTTATCTTCCCAACAAAGCAAATTTGATGCTCAGGGGCGTAAAACATATTCTTGGCAAGAAAGCACCTGATCCGTCGAACCAAATGTTTCATTCAGGAAGATCGGCCAGTAATTTCTTTTGCGTAAGCAATCGCATCGGGATGTTACTCAGGGTATATATTCAATTGCATCAAAACAACAGCAGCAGTTGCTCTGCGAGAAATAGTAGTCACTAGATTATAGGGAATTAAACATCTGCAAGCTGCGGTCTGAATTTTTCGATCCGATTGATGATTAAGTATTCATTTTTGATGCGAGTGACTTTTTTTGCCCAGTTCTTGGCCAAGCCAAATCGCAGTCATTCTCAGGCGAGGTGACTAAGGATGTCAGTTTCAAATGTGCCTCCATTTATCCGTTGTTGAGGTGAAAAGGTTTCGTAGCGGTCCGCTCAAAATTATAGCTTTCCAGTTTTCGTTTTTCGGCTTGAGTACGTTTTTAAAGGCTGGGATGGTTTCAAAATTGAATTTCTTCCTTTTATCAAAACGCACGACATTCCTAAATCCGGAAAAAGCGCCGACCGCTCCGTGCATATAGAATTGTGACCAATCCCAGGACCAAACCCGAGACCAAAAGCGTTGACTTGGATCAAATTTATCATAGGAGGTAAGCGATTTGGTTTGACTTTCAAAAAGCCATGCGGACTTGATTTTTAGATCGGGAGGAAGAAAGCTATGATCTCCAGTGCCCCAGAAAATCAACGAATCGCCTCTTTCGACGGTAATTTAAACCATTACCAATGTGTCTCCAGAACCGTGTAGGCCGTTATAGAATTGAAAAAGTTGGACTGTTGGGAGGCTGGGATAAAAATATTTATCAGAATTTGATAGTCAACCAGTACCTTGTTGTTTATCAGACCAGAAGCATAAAATCCCAAGTGCCTTGCCAAAGACTTCTGATTGTAAATGATTTATTGATTTTGAACCGTACAGGAACTGATGATTGCGTATTCCGAAGAGAACTTTTTCATAGGATTAATATAAAACATTCATGAATAGCCTTCAAAAATGCAGTTTGAATGTGTAAAAGAGGTTCTGTTAATAGGACCAGCATGATTAATTAAATTCTCTTGAAAGATGGATAATGTTCAAGTTGTGAGGCATCACCTACCGGGGGGATGCTTGGGAATAGCTATTTCCTTTACTTTTCCCCGCAAAAAATGCGTCGGACTCCGCGGTCAAATGAGTTCGTCGATTAAATCCAATTTTGGACTAAATGACAAAGCGTCCAAGTCCGAAGACTTGAACCAGAATGTCATTTGCTTTCTGTTCGCTGTGAAACTTTCCGCGTACTCATGGTGAGAGACTTCACGAACAAAGGTATTTTACTGATTCCACAGATTCGATCTAAAAAGAGTTACATGCTTGGAACGTTCTGGTCATTTTCTGCTGATCTCACTATCTGGATAGGGCCAATCTCTGATTAGGTTACCGACTAGATTTGGATCAAAATGTCGAGGAGGAGTAAAACTTATAGGCATAATCTATCTCCTTGGCGTCATTCCAAGTCTTCTGGATGAAGAACATTGCTACATATTTTTCTTTGAAAATACATCGAGTGTCAAGGCGTGTCCCATGCTCACACTTGGTGCAGCGACGGTAAGCGGCCTTGTCAGGTGCCACTACTTTTAGCATATCCATATGTGCATTATTCCTTTCAAGTAGAATCGTAAGCCTTAGCCTTATCTGTTGCAAAAGCTGCTCTGCCTCCAAGAATTTCAATTCAGCATAGCTAGCAATCAAGAGAAAAGTCTGGAGTGTAATATTGACCTTCTATTAAGGGCTAGATTTGCCCCTTGCTCCGGAGCATACCACGACCTGCGCCATTTACAGTTCCTATAAACTTGCCATCGGTGGTAGTTCCGATCATCATTGAAGTCTAGGGTCAACTTTGCGGTAGCTAGTACCATCCAAAGCCTAATAAACTGTTCAGAATCCAGCCCCAAGCCAATAAGTTTGCATTATTGATCGCTACTGGGCCAAGGATTGAAACCGCTGCTCAAAGAAACTCCAATTGTGCATTATCTGCCCATTAGTAGTAATCCCGCTGCTGCTGCTGCAAAAACCTGCCGCATTCATAACCTTTCTTTTTCTTGGTATGATAGGTATCTGCTTCAGAGGTATTCCCAAAACTGATCAAGAAGCCACATCAACCTCCATAGATGAAATCTTCATTCCCAAATAGAAAATCGAGTCGTGCCCTTAAATTGGCGATCCCTGTCCAATAAAATGATCACATTCCATAAAGTGCCGGATCATCATCGTAGGCTGGGGTTACTGTAGTGAAGTTGAAAACTGCTCGAGAAAGTTACATTCCAAATAAACCACTTGTCATACCAAGATTCAAGGCCATCAAAATCTGACCTGCCACCAAATAATGGAGTTTGAGCTTGCAGCTCTGCCTTTTATTCATTCGTTCATAGTCATCATCACATGTAAAGACTTGAACCAAGTTCCGCTGAAATCCGATGGTTCCATCGTATCCGAACCGGCTATTGGATTTGAGAAGCTAGGTATGTGTTTACATTATTGTTTACCGCCGCTACCTGATCGGAATACGTTGAGTGAGTCTCATAGTACTATTGCCCATCAAAACCAAGATATGTGCATCTTCCGGATTGTTTGGGTTTCGTGACATCACATAAGCTTGTCACAGGCCGAAGCGAAAGATCAAGACGCACAGGATTGCTTTTATTTTAGTATTTAATTTCATGTTTCTGATTTAGAGTATAGTCCCAAAATCAAAGTGAAAGAATGTAACCTGTACACCTGGGAATCAAGCCGGTAAACCTACGGGCGTTGCCGCCTGCACTTGCTGAAAACGATTCTGGTCAAAATCCGTCCAAAGGAGTGGAAAGGATGATATTATCGCTGCCAACGAGAATCAGCGGTCCGAAAGGAGTCGTCTCGGATCCGCATGCACGACTTTCGTCAAATTATATGCGGTGTGATAGGTCAGCCTATGGAGTAAGCTGGACTTACATATCACGATCCAGTTCATCCGAATACATCCTCTGTGGTATTTAGATTCCTCCAGTAACCTGTCTCCCATGAAGTCCACTCCGTCAGTCCCAAATTTGCCTGACCTAAAGAATACTGGCTTTGCATTCGAGAAACATCTGCCAAAAATACTCTGGAATAATTTTTACTACTTCTCTTCTTCGATTAGAATCCGCTTGCGCTTTCCAAAGCCAGAAAGGAATGTTGCCAAACTATCATATTGCTGCCAATCCGATCGGGAAATCAATTCAGGGAAAGGAAAAACTCAAAAATCTTGTTTAGAAAATTGATTTCGAATACCGCCAAAGAGCTTATGGAATAGATTTCCTAGTATAATTGACTCGGTCTCACAGGGAATCCATTTGCACCAATCAACTGTGGAAGCGTTAGGCATCCAAGGTTTCTGTGCCATCAAGCGGCGCGCGGTCTTACATAGGAAGCTACCATAGATATCCATATGCTTGACCTCTTTTAGGATCATCTACTCTAGTCACCATTATATCCAAACTGGGAGCCGACTACCAACTTGTCGATTCCTTCTCGAAGCCTTTGACCTCCATTTTTATTGGTAGTGATGTTTGCAACTTGACATCCAACGGAAGCTTCCCTCTCTCAATCGTGTTCGCCAACGATATTTCCATCCTCGGTTTTCAGCTCCACCCGCATTGTATGTAGGAAGAGAAAAGCAGTCGCATCAGAATATCGGAACTGGATAATTTGATCTTTGAGTTGACTTATAATTAACGTCACGTCAAGGTTGCTCGGTTGTTGAAAAGCCAAAACTGGGTTCCAAAATTCAAGATGTTGTACTTAGCTTCAAATTGGGACCGCCCAAATACTGAGTTTTTGGAAAACCTACTTGCGCCAGTGATGGAATACAGAATGGAGAACAAAACGTAGCTCCTAAAAAATATGTGGTTGGGATCTTACCCACCTGAGCCCAAGAGCTCTAAATTCCCGAAAGTATCCAGCTTGGAAGATCGAAGTTTCACTAAAGACATAACCCAGATTCACCGAAGGGTATAGAGAATGGAATTATTATCCAGTGGAAGAGTAGAAAAGATGTCATTTCTACCTGTGACATTCAGAATAAGAAGTTCTATAAGTCCACCATTAATCACCGTAGAAAACCAACTATCTTCGTATGACTTTCCCCTGACTTTGCAAATGACTTGACTAGTATTGTTGACGTATTCGTAAAATCCCAGGTGATTACAAAGTCTGAACTCTGAAAAGGCTCACCACGTATCAATAATTTCCGTTCAAAAACGTCATTCCACAGCTCAGCCTGTTTAGGTCTATTCTCAATTTCATATCCAACGACTTTTATTAAAGTGATGGTAGACTAAGTTTAGGTCCAATCCGCATATTGATCTCGTTTCTTCGATAAAACCTGTGAGCTCAAGGCATACTTCTCCATCAAACTCCATCGCCTGGATTATTTCCTCCTTGAAGTCTCGTAGAAGTCAGTTCCAATCGATTAGAGAACATTCAACCATTTTGTGGGCTTATAATTGAAATAATATTTCCGAATTCATTCCCTGATTTGACGTCGTCCTTATAGGTTGCAAATCTCATCGTAAATTGGGTTGTGTATTACATAGGTTTTCATCGTTCGTCCTCGTTTAATTGTTGTCTCGCACGTCTGTCAGTCTCAGACCAATACATCATCCGGTTCTAGGAAATCGTCAGAGGCACACTGATGTACCACCTGAGTAGCAGTAATTGATTGAGCCGGAGAAATTGAATTTTCGCTTGCGGGGGTTAGGTGGTGTTATCTGCCACCGGGAAGTTGAGTGTGGTTCTATTCTTCCAAGATGAAGAAAGGGATTAATTCTTCCTGATCAGCCGACCAAAAAGCCATAGAAAGTCGCTTTCACTTCCCCAGAGACGCTTAAGCTATTGATCAATCTGAGTACCAGTGTAAAAGCTCTACTCCAATTGTCTTATAGATAGCTTGGATCTTTCCGCTGCAATGTTGGCTCCCCAAGAAGGCAAAAACTGACTCTTTTGTCTTGCCCACTAAACCCCTTGACCGTATTGTCTGAAAAGCCCGTGGTTTTTTTTACCAAGTGTCAAAAACCGACCAGCTATTGAAATTCACTCGTACTCTCCAAGCTTTCCTTTTTTTGGATGTGATGATTACCGCCCATTTCAGCTCGGAACCATAAAGCCCGTAGCAGCTGCCACATTTAAGACCGACATCCTTTCGATATCGTTGGATTGATATCTGCAATTTCGATCTCGGTCATTCCTCTAGGAACCAGTTGATTCTACAGTAAGTTTCTACCGGTACACCATCACTACAAATACGGCCTGGATATCTCTGACGGATCCAGTGAGTTATCTCGAATAATGATTCTAGCCTACTGTCCTGGGGTCCACCTGAGATTACGTCATTACCGGCAACTGTCCCTGCCATGTCGCATTGACGACGTCTCTGTTAGCTGTCATTGAACTAGAGTAATCGCCTCAAATCGTATCTTTGCTGCAAGCATAGCCTAATGATTTTTCTCTTGAGAGTTCCAAACGGCATCACGATGAAACTCTCAAGCTCTTGAGTTTCAGTAGCAAGAATTACATCAATCATGCTGAATTACCTACCGTTATTTGTTTAGTGGAGAATCCGATAAAGGAATAGACCCAAATACGATTCGGGCTCCGGGAACGTGATGAATAATTTCCATACTAAATCTGTCACAGCACCTTAGTGTGCCTGAATAAACAATGCTCACCGTGGAGTGATTACCATCCTCCTTGGCTGTACTTTTCCTTTTATGTTCTGCTGGCTAGTAGGCACACTGAGCAAGAAAACCAAAAGAAAAGCAATGATAAAGCGTAGCCTTTCTTCATGTGTTTGTTTAGTTATGAATTGTGTTTACTTTTGCGATTAGACCCTTTTGCGAGTTTTTCAGCTTTACCAAACCGACGTATATCCTGCATTGATTTTCGAGATTTGATTATAACAAATTGAAATCATTTCATCTTTTTATTCTCTTAAAAAGCAGTTTAGCTAGTTTAAATAAATGTTAAAAAATGTCCAAATTCGGACAATTCGCAATAAATCTTATCCGCTTGATGCTTTTAAATTAATAAAAAATCTTTTTTATTTACATTCTCATAAATGATTTTTATGAAGCTGATTTCATGGTCAATTAAAATATTATCTTTTAGCCTCTTTTTGCAATATTTTTATTTATAAAATGCAAGTGCAAAAAGAAAAATGAACCCATAATTAAAAAACCATCCTCGATAGTGGATTCAAAAAGCGGGGATGAAAAATAATAGAGTACAAAATTTAGAGATAAGAAAAATTAGATTAACTTAATACACCATCCAGTACTGAGAATAACCAGTCTTTTCCAACCCAATTTAACTTGCGGTTTTCCCTGATCCCTTGTTAGGTTAAGCTTGCCACCGTAGCCATTGCTTGACCAAATTATGAGGGGAATAAAGTATATAGCATAAAAGCAGCATTTCAGGCTTCTTAAAAGAGACGCTATTAGGAAAGGAGATTCTTATTTTTTTGAGTGCTCTTCTGTTTAGGTAAAAAAAAAATCACAAAAAAAGATCTTACAACCCTTTCGATGAGCTCTTGAAAATATAGCCAACTAGTGTCTATTCAACTTTGGTAATGTCTCCGTTAGTGTTTCTTTCATCCTCGTATGATCTTTTTGGATCGCTACCTTTTCATCCATGTTCGCCATGATTCCTACAGAAATTAGTGGAGCAATGTAATCAACGCTACAATAGACATCAATTTGATCAGATATTCATTATTGTTCCAAAGTATCTTTGAAAGATCTCCTACAGTATCACCAGTACAGAAGCTATGTGCTCTGATTTCTGTTATAATAAATTTCCCCATCATTTCTTACAAACCTTTCGAAAAGACTTTTAGCATATCCCATGCACCACGCATTCTGCTGAACATTGCCCATCAAAAACTCCAGAGACTGTCACACCCGCCAATAATCCTCCGAGTACTTCAGGTCCAAAAGAAAAAATCCGGAATATTATAGTGTGATTAAAGCAATCGCTCCCGGAAAAAGCATTTTTCCGCCAGCGAAAGCTTGTAGAAATCTCCACACACTTATCGTACTCAGCTAGCCTTGTATTCCATGATTCCAGAACTCTACTGAACTGAGCGTCTTAACCTCATTCTACCAGTATCCCTATTGCCTTGCACGACCAACGGCCTCGATGCAAAAGAGATTGAGAAAAGTTAAAATGAATATACCTCCACGAAAAGCCCGGCAAGCACATCTGCTTTATAAAATCTATCGAACAATCTCCGGCGATACCCACAAAAGCGGCAAATAGCGATGAATTAATGTGCTGGAAGCGATTCGTCAAAATCCTTTTCCAAAGCTGCATGTATTTCCGACCGCATCAAAGGATATCTGTTCTACTTTACTTCTTCTGGAATCTGTCATTTCAGCGATTCGCCTGCATCTTATCTGCAATAGGACCGAAATGCATTCAATAGCTAACTGCCATGGCTGATATCGGCCATCATTCCTGCTGCTGCGATAGCGACACCGTTAAATACCGGCAAACTCATAAGCTCCATTAAATTACCACCTGCCAATACCAGCGTAGGTAATACTGTTAGATTCCATGCCTACAGCAAAAGACCACCGATAATATTGGTGCAGACCTTAGCTGACTGCTTAATGATAACATCACTGGACGTTGTGCCATAGCAGTATAATTATTCATTGATTAAGACATCAAATTGTTCCTACTACCAAACCTAGATGATCGAATATACACCACTTCTGTATTCATAGCCTCTGACGAAATGTCTCAGGAAGGCAATATACTTCACATATAAAGGAATATGCAATACCCGTGAATCAGATCGAAAACCAGTTTACCCAATTCAAGCTTTCTTTACATCGCCTTTATCATCTTTATATCACGAAGAAACATTCCCATGATCTAGAATACGATTCCTTAAAACCTGCCAATTACCATTGAAGTAGGATAGTTGCAATGCCTTCCGAAGTATCTAAAGAAACATCTCTCTGCCCAAAACCATGGTCGCCAAAATGGTCGCTACCATAGATCCGAACAAGTCATCGCCCATACGGCTACGTCTCCTACGTTATCACTACGTTATCAGCAAATTAGGCAGGGTTTCTCACATAATCATCTCAGGAAATTCTGCTTCTACCTTTACCTACCAAGTCAGCCACGCAGCAGTTGGTATAAATACCACCACCTACTCGAGCAAAAAGTGCGATGGATTCAGCTCCTAGGGAAAAACCTGCTTAATACTTCAGCGCTTTTTCCATTTTCAAACACCATCACACCGGCACTACCGCTTTGTACATAGACGTGTAAAAAATGAAAACAATAGACCCAATACCTAAACACAGCTAATCCCGCTACCACAAGCCATTACGGGATCCCCCTGTAACATACTCACGCGCTGGATTTCATGAGCTTGTTCGGGCAGCCTGGTAGTTCTGACATTTCGCTTTGTGCGATCGTTCAATCCCTAGTGTACCCAGCCAAAACCTGAAAATACTTGCTCCATTCAAAAACGAGATGCAATAACAGGGCAGACGTCTCCACAAGACATCCTGACCAAACAAAAGAATTACGCAATGACCTGCAAAAATTAGGGAAAAGTTACCTTCCACTCGCTTTTTAAGAATGCCCATGGCGCCATCTGCGATGAGCCAGCCAATTTATTCCATTTCTGCATTTCCAGTAGGCTGCTTAGTGACCCCAAAGCAACTTGATCGCCATGACGATTCAAACCAAGGATTCCCAACATTGGGGACTCCATTAAATCAGGAAACTTGTTCCATTACAATAATGATTCCTAAAAGTAATTTTAAACTCCGCAAGATTTATTTAAATTTATAAAAAGCAAAGCACCAACTTAGAGATGAAAAAAACCAAAACAAATCGAAACGATTTTACTAGAAATTCAGCCCACCAAAACTCAGGATTTTTATAATTCATTTAAAATATGATGGGGCATTTTATTGAAAAATCCTTATTATTGTGTCTGGTTGATGCCAAGAATTAAATTTTTTCTGTGATTTTTCTAGGAAAATTTGAATCGTGGATTTAGTTTCGTTGAGAAGTTAGAAATTAACCTTTTCCAAATTTTGGGAAAATTTTTGGGGTAGGCCCCATCTTTCCCTTTTGTTGTGGTTTTTCTTAAGC
>Ga0163217_1064798_pt1 | contig 11283 bp, 9 predicted proteins | sample SynspAceP_FD_185933 | JGI IMG/M metagenome (GOLD analysis project Ga0163217, IMG submission 185933) | Saline lake microbial communities from Ace Lake in Antarctica - Synechococcus sp. Ace-P (PacBio error correction) | ecosystem: Environmental > Aquatic > Non-marine Saline and Alkaline > Saline ... | reverse complement strand
GTGAGATAGAGCATAGAGAGAGAGACCCAATTTCAAACGCGGAACCTCAGGTTGCGTGTACTAAGATGACTTGTCTATCCGTTCCCTTTAGGTTTTCTGTTCAAAAGAGCCGCATGGATTCCTTATGTATGGTTTACTGCATACAGCCGGACAGGATATGTCCGACTTGATCAGGACATCACACAATTCAGCCCCGTCAGAGCCACAAAATAAGGCAAAAGTGCGCGTATTCTGGTGATGTTTATGTGTTGTCTTGATTTTTCTGGACGGTTTTTTGATATTGCCGATATCAAGCCCGTTTGTTTTGGCAGAGAAAGACGGTCGGCTTTTAATGGCACCAGAGTTATAATAAATGGACAAGTAATTACACTATCGATAATTGAAATCTGGTTTGGGTTGAAATTACAGTTGGTCCAAAAAATGGCCCAGCTGTTCTGCTTAAGTATATCGGCTGTTACCTGATACAGAAAGCTTAGGAGGGAATGATTTTTCGATACCCAAACTGGAATAGCAAAATCTCGAGTTGTTAAGGCTAACCCGGCCAATGGTCCCTTTGTATTTAGCACCGGTTGTTTTACGATAATGAGCAACACGAGTGTTTGGACCAGCATTATCGCACTAAATTTTTGCAGACGAGTTCTACTGAGTTGATATTCAAGGGAAAACAAGTTTAAGTCGTTTATATTAAAAAGACCACAATAACTTATTTATTGAAAACCCACTAGTCCAAGCGCTTTTTTGTGTGAACAACCTTGGCTAAGCAAAACTAGTCCAGCGGATTCAACATAGGATCTTGATATATTAAAACTTATTTTAATACGTTCGGGTTGGTTGGCGCGCAACAATATAGATACAGATGGCTTTCGCAACACCAAACTTCTATGTTGTATAGTTGTGCCTGAAGATGTGGGGATGAAATCCTTAGGTCTGGCGATTTGAAACTGAGCGCATGATATGCGATTGCGAAGTTATGCTCAAGTTTTGTCCTAAAACCAACACTCTAGAGTTACTTAAGTCGCTATGACTAGCGTTAACTTTAAACACCACTCTAAGCCTTTTTCTTCACAATTCAAATTTGCTATTTAACTTTAAAGCTTTTATCCCGCGCAGTCTAATCGTATCAACATTTGCCATTGCCATTACTAATTAAAATAGCTTTAACTAGGATTAGTCCCCCAAACTTCGTTCAATGGATGTGTCTCTTTTGGTTAACATCCACATTTGATTAAAAAAATGGCTTGACCAAGGACTTCTAGCCATTTCACACTAAATAGTTCTGGTAGGGGCGTAAAACGATCATAATTTCGATACATTTCCACCTTCAAAAACCCTTGCTTACTAGCAAGGTCGCAGGTAGGGCTTCAGATGTGGGAAAGTACCAAGGGATTTTGAATTACAAATACCTTTCAACGTTCTTCTAAAAAACAAGGTAATTAATGTGATCGACTATATTTTCCAGGGGCATTTTACCATAAACCACAAACTCTGCCAAACAAACGGCCTGTGGATTTCAATGCTCGGTAAAATACATTATAACTGCTTTATTGTGTAGTCATTCCAATGGGCAAAAAAGCTTGTGAATTCTCGAAAAAAAACAACCATCAAACTTGGCTTCATTAAACGTCTAAAAATCTGAGATCTTTTACAAACAGCATGTTAAGGGCCCCTCGCCTTCAAGAGCTAGAACCATTTCAGCACTCGCCGGTCTATGCCCCCAGAATACATTTTCGCATAGAGTTGATTTTTCGCGTAAGGACTGCCAATCCACCACCAACCTAACATCTAGGAATAGAGTCCGACAGTTTTGGGCTTCCAAGCAGGAATTAATTAAAGGTTCGCCAAGTTAGCTACATAGTCAGTACTTTTTATATACTTACGGATTCCCAATTTTTGTTTTCTTGCCATACAAAAGCCCTCTAGGCAAAGAAGATTCCGAATACTTTTATATAAGGGCACGTCAGATTGCTAAAAATCATTTACTATTGTCGGCCTTTTTATAGGCCATCTAAAATTTGATTTTTAAGGATGAGCTTATAAACTAAACTATATCGTCATTCCAATAAGATGTTTTCACTACTCACTGTTTTGCTGTGATCGTTCCAAATGCCTTTGATTTTTCCAATCTATTGCCGCTTTGTAACCAGGCTACTTCATCTGTAATTAGGTGGGAAGATATACATCTGAACTGAGAGGTGGAGGGGCTTCAAACAAACACGTTTTGCACAGTAGTTCGGGGGGGAATACCAGACTCAACCAGGCCGCGGCGGACTTTGACGCAAAACATATTCTTTTTTTATATCGCTTCTTTATCTGGCAAGGCGCCAATATTTCTTGTGGATTTCTGCACTTCGACTCGTATAATTTCTATTCTTTTGTTTGTTGGCTTGGACTCAATATGAATCTAGCGTTACAATAGGGGGCAGCGACATTAAAACTGAAACGTGGAAATATTATGTGACTTTTAATTTCCCCACAGCCTTGCTTAGTGGTCTAGTCATCGATTACCACAGCTCTTTTAGTAGCAGCAGTAGAACTTGCAGTAGGGAAACGGCCATTTCTACCGGCCATTGACGCCCAACATTTACAATCCAGCCGGGCCTTCGGCCATGACGTTTTATTTTCAGGTTATAGCATGCTTTTTGCAGCTCCGTAAAACCAAACTCCCATTAAATTAAACATCAAATCACCCAGCGCCATATGGTTCATTTGCTTTTTTCGCTTTGCTCCAAATTTTTTCCGGGGACAACCGCCGGGGGACACCTTGCATTATTTACAAGGGGCATTATTGCCGCGGCTTAACCAAAAGTGGCTATTGTTTGTTCAACGCAGGCTTGCCAATTGCGCGAAATTCAGTGACATTAATTTGCACCCAACACATTAATGTTCACCAAAGGACTTCTTAATTGCTTTTTTAGGCATTTTCGTAAACGGCAGATTTGCGTCTATTATCAGCAATCACAACGTTATTGGCCTAAACTCACCAATTTCTTTTTGCCGCTAATGCGAACCTATGCCACCTGCGGGGCTCCGGAAATAAAGGGTGTGATTAACCAGGAATTACATTGATGGGCGATTTTCTCTTTCTTCATGACATGTCAAAGTGGTCCTATTTATTTACCATAGCTCTATTTATCAAACCTAGACTAATGGGTTAGGTAGATCATCATTTAATGATAGGATGGGCGCTGCAATATACATCACCATTGTTATTTTAGTTAATCTATATGGCCTTTTAGGTTCTTGAATAGTAGGGAAAATAAATGGCATATATAATACTTGTAGTAAAGCATCAAATTTTAGAGCGGCTTTTCTGTGTTGGATCCACGGCACGTTATGGGCCAGAATATCAACCCCGCAAAACAAAGACATAAGATTCAAAAAAAACTTATCTGTGGCCCAACATGCGACGCTTGCACAAAGTTCCTGACCTGAAACTATAACAATTCAAACCTCAATATAAGTTTTAGAACCTAATCGGCAACTCAATACAGTCAAAACCATTGCATAACCGCGCGGAGCAACAAATGATTGACGGGTGGTTTGCTAATTTCTCCGCAAATTGCATTGCACAGACCACAAGCGGCAAATGCTCCCCTATATAGGAAATTGTACCAAAAAAGCGAGTTTTGGTCTATATAAACGAGAGCTTATTAAAACTGTCACTCCGTAGGCGGATTAAAAGGGGCCGACAGATCAATTTGCCAATTGAATATCGCTGCTTTCTAAGTCGTGTTCCTAAGATAAATATATGGTTTAACTAGGCAACCATAGAGGGGACCCAACAGCCAACAAGTGCCCGCAAATACGCAAAGGACCCTGCTGGTTTGAAAAACTGATTTTCTCACCCAAAATAAAGCTTTTAACCGCAAGTCCGGGCTAATTGGCCTGTAAAAAAAACGCACCAAAATTAGATTTAAAAAAAGCTTGCATGTAATGGGACATCCACTTATCACGTGCTGTCCCCAGACACCCAAGGTCCTAGGAAGAAAAGTTTCAGCTTAAAGGGCCCATTAGTAAGCGCTAAACCAGTATAAATACGATAACATGCAGAAAGTACCATCAATGGGAATATTTAATAAACTACCCTGGATCCTAAAAATAAACGGCTGATGGCGGCATGCTAAAAATACCAGCCGCGACATGGGACGTTAACGGGGTTCGAAAGGGCATTAAATTTTTATCCGCCGCTTTGATTTTTGTGTACGATTAATCCAAAGGGTTTAAGAGGGACAAATCCACGTTAAGGAGCTGCCCCAAATTAATAAACTCTCAGCGGACAAACTCGGCTCCCATATCATAAAACATTAGAGATAAGAAAACCTTGTAGGCCCAGCCGCCAAAATGCAAAAAAACCTCTTGGATAATTCTTTTTTCGCGTTACCGGATCTTTGGCATCTCTTCATCTTATGGCGAGTCCTAAGCGGAATATTCAGCGTCTTCTCGGTTTAAGCTTATTTCTCCCAGACAAACGAGACGGCATTTGCATAATTTCATCGGGTAAGTGGACATGCAATTCATATCCAAGTCGGGGCCCGGTTGAAGGCCCCGCCCGCATGCTCTATATTTCGACTTCGGGTTGTTCGCTTTCAACATTGACAAAAACATAAGATAGAGGTTGGCGTTTGCTTTAATAGACGCGGGGACACACTAAATTAACAGCTATCCAAAAATATATAACGTCTACAAGTATGCCTCAGTTCGATAAATTGCTTGGCGTTACCGTAACTTTGTTGCAACATCTTGCCCAGTATCAATAATGAAACGGACGGAATTTGAATTAAATTTCGCTTTGAGTTAGTTTCAATGTAGATTTCTTGCCTAAAGGCCTTTATATTGGACGGGTCGTTACTTTGGACTATAAAAAAGTGGCGAAATGGTCGTTCGAGGTGACTTTTTATTTTTGCATTCTCTGGCCCGACTGTCGCAATCAGCACAGCCGGGTATATTCCTGGCTTTATGTAAGCAAAACATATATGGCCGTTCCATATCATCCGGGGTCTTTCGAATATTTTTTTGATAGAAATGACATTGGGCTTTGGTTGTTGTGGGGTCAGGTCACTAGTTTCCAGCCCATCTATGCAAAGGCAGGTATTAGAGAAACCCTGTCGCATTACCTGACCGGGGACTATATGGCACAATTAATAATTAGTAATGCTGTCGCCCGGGGATAAACCCCACCTTTTTTCTGGACTGGAGATAAGCAATTAACCCCAAGGGAAGCGTGTCTGCAAGAATAGGCTTTCGTGCTCAGTACAAGAGGTCTGCAACCGCTGCAAGCCATTCTACCCCCACCTCGGCCTGCGTAAAACCTTGTTATCGTGCCAGTCAGAGGGCCTGCTTTACTCTCACTATGTTTTTTTCAACTATTCATCGGAATGAATACTACAAACAAATGCAAGGTTTTGATGAATTGGGCTCCCATTTGGGCGCAGTCTCCAGCTGCCTTTTATACAATTTTCAAATGAAATTGTTTTTGTGGTAACTTTATCGATCACGAATTTATTTGCGAATACTTGTGGCGGCGTTTTTATTATCAGCATAGGACATTGCTTGAGAACGGACTAGCATCTTCCTCGTTGAGGATTTAACTTCTTTAATGTAATCTGTAAAGAGGGGCGATGGCGTTATGAGCTTTCATTAGGCACAAACAATTATATTGCTTAGGTTCGAGTTGATAATGAATAACAGCAAGTAATTCCTGCCGCAGGGCATTTTAGAAAAACGTACATTCCAATATATGGTTTGACCAAAAATGACATCTTTGGGCATAAACGCTAAGGTTGAAACTGGAAGCCAGGAAACATGAGCTTATTACTTGCCTCGTTATTCGTTGGATACCAGCTTGTTTAACACCCCCCCCCGTTTCCCAAAACTGTTTTTTTCCATTTCAGAATGGGCACCATTGCAGTGTATGTTTAGTTTTCTGCACTTTCGGGTAGGCTCAATCGAGCTTTTACTTGGTTCGACCTTGCAGTGGGGAATATTCGATTGCATCTCGCGCATTACAATTTCACTTGCTGCGACTTCGATAACAAAAAATTGCCACTACGTGTGACCAATACCTGTGTTGACCTGTGATCACAAAAGAAATTTGGAAAAAGCTAGGGATTATGGTGCCAAATAGGCCCTTGGATAGTCGCGGCCCAAAAAACGATCGCTTTGAGCATTGCCACCGGTCCTTCTACCGTGTTTAAACGTTGTAATGAAACCATTAGAAATCGCTAGGCGTATATAGCCAGTTGCAAAGCACAACACAACGTATATCTTCTTACCTTCACCAGAGACAGCAAACAATAAAACCGTTTATTCAGTAAACCCAAAGCCAGTCCGTATCTTGCACATCATTGTAATTTCACAAATTTGTTTTTTGTAGGGCAGGGATAGTACATATTCGGAAAGAAATTATCGGATTTAAACATCCCAATGGTAACAATCAGGTTGTTAAAACTTTTTTCGAAGGGCCTTCATCTTTAACTTGGTTTTTTTAGGATGGCTTTCTCGAGGCCTTCGATACCACTACTTTCAAAGGAGTTACGGGTTATTATTATTAAATACGCTTAAAAAAAACACGCATTCTAAAGTCCAAATAAAATAAAGCCAGCGAATTAAACGTTTATATTATAAGGTTTCGAAACCGGTACAATACCTTACTTAGCCAGCGAGGGAAAACTCCAAATTCACGATTCTGGGTATCACCGAATGCGGCGGTGCGTTTTGTTATAGCATTTTTGAGCCATTTCAAACCTTATTCAACGATTCGCCGGTATAATACCTGCACCGCATTGCTCCACTGGCCAATAACGGGCGGACCTTTTTTTATTTGGAATGGTCTATAACCGTAGCTTTGCCAGATTTCCATTAGTATGGAAAAAACTTATCGCCTTTGAATTTCAGAAGCCACTTGGGAATTTCAGCACAACCGGAGTAAAAGACTCAATGGGCTGTTGCGATGTAAATTAGCTTTGCAAGTTAGTACTTCGTTATTTTGCCAGAGTTACTTCCACAACATATATTACCGGGCTTCCATTTTTCGCGCAATGACTTTTTTGAACGTTTAATGTTGATGTTGCTCAGGACAGGAAAGATACTTTGCATAACGGTTTTGTGCTGTAAGTCTAAGCTAGATTCGCTTTTGCTGCTCTGGCGAGGAATAAAATCTGCGACAAGCATTAACGGTTCCGCCCGCTATTACTGTATAAGGGAGATTTTGCACATCGAACTTGGCAGGCTCCCTGGGGTTAGCTGGTGTTTTTACCCAAGTTCCGGCCTGGAAAAACTGGGCGAACGTCTCCAGCATTCACAAAAGTCGCTAATCGGTCTCTTTTTAAAACGCCGCTATAAGCCGCTGAAATTATCGCCACCATAAATTTTCCTTGTTTCCCAACGATATACACATTGATGCATGTGGTATTTTCTCGCCATTGTTTTAGGTTTATATGAAAAAGTATTTCACGAATTAAGCACCAAAAGATCGAGACCGAATTATGGTTCTTTAGGGCTGCCATTCCCAGTTTCAATCGTTATCTGCATTTATGCAGTAGCAAACGCCGGTCACCTAGAATGGTTAAAAAAGCGCCCCAACGACGAAGTAAAAAATTTACTTACGTTACGGCAATTTATCTGCCGTTCTGGAAAAACAAAAAAACCAACATTTTCATTGTTCGGGGCCTTTAAGAATAAACCAAAAAACACCCTAAGGGCAAAAATAAGCGATTGTAGAATGGTTTTTCTGGGTATCGGGCTGGCTAAAGGTTGTGGATGATTTTTTCGAAAAGGAATGTGTGGATATTTGTGAAAATGGCGTCCGTTAATACATTATTGTTTAGGCAGTTCTTGGGTACTGATAATCCCGAGGAACTGCGGCGCAAATTCCTAGCCCCTGCCAGCTGACAATGGCCCTATTTGCCCCACTGATATCTGTATATCTTTAGTCGCGTTTTTCGTACGGTTACAAATCTTCTCGTCGTTACTACCTCATCTGTTAGACGGCTCGGTAGCGGCGACCACATAAGCGCTCCACTCTCACGCTCTGAGAGGCGGGTTAGGGTTGTTTCAGCATTGTTTATTTTCAATCATTGCAACGAATTCTTAGGGGCTGTTTTTTTTCCTCGTTAGATCGGCCGTAAGGATAATTTGTGCTCGCGAAAGAGGCGCTATTGGGGTGTGCAAAACACGTATTTTAAAATCGAGTGATGGTTTAGGAAATATTGTAATTTGCGCTCTAGTATGTCGGCCGTTTTCTATCCATCTTTAGTTGAGATTAGGGCCCACTCCTTTCTTATCTACTTCTTGCAAGTTACAGTACCAACCCTAAGTTACCACTCTCCGGGTGCCCAGCTTTTGAAGTCTTTCTAGATGCACTATTAAAAACAAAAATACCTTGATATTAACTGTCTAAGGGCTTCTTAGGGAAATATTGGGTGGCTATCCGAACCCGGGATTGTCGAACCAGGGACACGGCGGATTTTTTCAATTCCGCTTTGCTCTACCAAAGACTGGAGCCTATCGAGGCACTTGCGAAAGCGCTTTTAACCGCTTATCGGCGTCTCGTGGATCGTGCGATATTTAACGTTTTCCAGTCAAACTGATTTTTGATGATGTTTTTTTACGCTTACTTGCTTATCTTATCTAAAAAAGGTTCCCAAACGGTTATTTAGTTAGCGGAACGAGCTTCCAATCGTTAGGGTTTCGATACCCTTCAACAGATTAAGCGACCATTTTTTTCTTCCAGGAAAACTTTCTCATCGTTAAGCTCCATCATGTTCAAACCTTATTTTTCGTTTAATCAGATGTCAAGTATTGTTATTTCTTAGCCGCCAAAAGAACTAAAACGTCTCTCTTTCTGTAGATCTTGTTGTCGAATATGCGGGTCTTTTTACCCAAGAGGCGCCTGGGATATAATTAACTGAAAATCTTTAAAACCATCAGCTTCTATTTGTCAAATTACACAACAACTCTTACTCGTTTCCTTTGCCATGTTCATATACCTTCGGATAAATAAAGGATATGCGCAGTATTTTAAGCTCAATACAACAACCTCAACTGTCAGTAAATCATTGCTCAAAAAATCATTTCAACCCACCAGGCAGCTTAAATAAACATTGCCCACTTTCTAATAATCACTTATTTCAACATTTCTAGTATTTTCATTGTAGGTGCGGGAACAATCAATTTTACTCGGGTTGTTATGAGTCAAACCAAAGTTGATTTTGAACTCTATCACCAAAATCGTACAATTCCACATTTACTTTCGTTTTAACTGTTTGCAGAAGGGCGTTTCTTTCAAATCAATAAGGCACTGGCAATCAACAAGGTGAAAAGTGGGGCTTAAAAAGTGTGTTTTAAAAGTCCTTTGAGATTTCACCGCCATTCCTTGCATCCTGCAAATTCACCTCGTTAGCAAGGCTATCTTCAAGCATCAAAAAACCAATGGCTTGTTTCCAGTGTTTTTTCGAATTCCTCTTATCAAACCCTGTTTTCTAAAGAACCCCAAAAGCCCCCCCCAAAATTCCGGTAGGCGGCCCTTTGTTGCATCAGCACTTGGACCATTAAAAGACGGTATTACATTGTTCGTATTTATTTTGGTCGGGAATTTGTTTCTGCGGTTTTTTAAATGGGAAACTCGGGCCTTGCTTTTCCTTGCGGCGTCTAAGCTAGGCAATGTGGGACTGATCGGGGCAATCATCACATTTGGGTTTTTGAACGAGTACATATTGGTTGCGCCCTAAATCCATATTGCTTGCGTATTAATTCGCCGTATCTTAAGCACCTTGATTTTTCAACTTTCACTCTTGGACCAGTCAATATTTTTTTGGCCAACTTCCATCTAATCAAAAAACCGCTGGCTTTAAGGCCTCCAGCCTAAACCCATAAAACCTATTCTTTCTATTTTTTTGCTTGCCCGTCCAACCTTCACTTTGCCTTATAGCAGTGGAGTACTCGGCTTTACGTTTCCATTCCATTGGATTGCATAGGCTTGATTTAAAAGATAAGGGACAAATAGCGGCTGCAGTGAGTGTCCTATCCGGGTTAAAGCAATTCAACCTCGTTCAAAAGTAGTTGGGAAAATTTACCTTTAGCAATGGCAAATCTCTAATTGTTGGGCAGGCTTATGCAGATTTCTAGCTTCTGCGTAAAAACCTAATCCAGTCCAACAAATGCAGCACTTTCGGTCAGCCGGGGCGGCATTGGCTAAATCGGTAACGCTTGGGAAAGGTTTGCATGAAGTGGGCGTATAAACGCTGAAATATAACAGTTAGCTACTTGGAAGTTTTGCTGTAACTACAATTTATTTCCGAAATCCAAATTGTAGCGAGCTCTTAAAGGGAGATATATGTTTTTTGCGCCCGTGGTATATCATTCATGTTGTACCCGCCCTCGCGTGTTGGTCAACTGATTACTTCTAAGCTAAGCGCGTTGGAAAAAGAACGACAGCTTACTGGATGAAGCGATACACGTATTAAACCCTGCACAGTTGTCTGCCATCAATAGAGATGAAATTTATAATACCCGGGATATCTATTTGTTACAAGTAAGGACCGTCTTCTTAGGGCGTCATTATTTCGCTTGTTTCCGTTTATTTACCAAAACATAATTTAAAGATTCACGGAGATACATGTGAAATCCCGATTCAAAAGCCTAGAAGAAAGGCCCGCGGGAAGGCAGGCGTATATATTAGTAAAATAAAAAAGCTTTGTAAAAAACGCGAAGGGCCCCATAAACTAATTGCTTCAAAGCTTTAAAGCCAATTGAAAAGAAAAAACTGGCCAAAAGCAAAGGTTAACCATTCGAGCCAAGGGCTGTTCCAATTAGATGACAGTTTTTTGGTCGCAGCGCACCAACAGTTCTTGGAAATTTGGATTTTTTGGCCATTGGGCCAAAATCGTTCGTAGAAATGGCGGGGACAGGCTGCTCCGGCAAAAACAAACTTTCATTGGCAATTGGATGCATCGGCCCTGGCATTGGAGCGTGGTGGGGTTTAAGGCCCCGATTGCTTGAGAAGGCGCTTGTTGAAAAAAAAAACGGGTTCCGGGTATTGAAACCGCCACGACTGCAGTTGAAAAGTTTGCTTTAAAGGCTCCAATTTCTATTGCAAGGATAAAACTTCATTGCACCGTTTAACAAAACTATATTTTCCTTGACCCCCTTGGCATAAAAACGCGTTCATCAAACCCCAAGCCCGGGCCGAATAGTACAAAGCCTTAATTTTTGTGGCAAGGAAACTTGCGTTCAAAAGCTGGCCAATGGTGGCAACTTTTCATATGGGCAAACATTCTCTCTCTT
>Ga0163217_1049170_pt1 | contig 11283 bp, 8 predicted proteins | sample SynspAceP_FD_185933 | JGI IMG/M metagenome (GOLD analysis project Ga0163217, IMG submission 185933) | Saline lake microbial communities from Ace Lake in Antarctica - Synechococcus sp. Ace-P (PacBio error correction) | ecosystem: Environmental > Aquatic > Non-marine Saline and Alkaline > Saline ... | reverse complement strand
TAATATGACCTGCCGCGAATCCATGCTTAGCCCCTTTGCTGAATGCTTTTTGATAAACCAATTTACCTGCTTCATCAAATGGTTCTTTGGGTCGGTTTTGTCTTTTACCAATTCCATTCCAAGAAAAAAAATCCTTTTTCCTTTTACATCTCAATAATGGATGGTTTTCTTTCATTTTTTTCATCCTTTGCATGAAATGGGCACCCAACCTCTCGCACATTTCTAGGGATCTGTTCTTCTTCAATAACCTCAATTGAAGCTAATGCCGCAGGGCACAGGCATTGGGGATTTCCTCCAATAACTTGATTTGATTGCCGAAATTCTGCTAAAGGCTTCAAGCATGCTCCCTCTTTAACAAACCATAGCGGTAACAGGAAATCCATTACCAAATGACTGCCCAAAAGTAACAATGTCCGGAACCACATGCCCAATGATTCATACACAACCATCTCCTGTTCCTACCCATTGCCCGTTAAGACTTGTTTCTGCAAAAACAACAATGCCCCTTTCACTACATTAATTGTTTGAAGTTAGGGAAAAAATCCTCCGGAGTAAAATAGACCCTTCCCCAACCTTGAGCGGGCTCCAAAACAAATGCAGCACATTCAACTGTACCCTCTTGAATAAACTGCTGTAAAAAATCTATATATGCGTCTGTATCAAAAAATTGCATCCATCATCTTTTTAAAAAAAAACCGGGGACGATATGTTGGTCAGCGGCGAGGCCCCATATAAACCCAGCAGACCGGAGTAGGACCATAACTAAATACATCTCCCTATTCATTTGTAGCCATTATTTAACGACCCATGGTTTGTACCATTGAAAATCTCTTATAAAACAAGAAATAAACTTCATGTCGGTTACCTATTGGCCTAGCCGCTCTAATCCAGCTTCTACCGCCGGTTAGTTCCCATCACTATACAATTTGAGAAATAGATTTAGGACTTCCTGGTAATACATCTGCCATTTTTTCGAAGCAGTTTTCCTTTAAACGGTTGTAGGCAAAATCATTTGACAATTCATTAATTTTTTGGCCCAATTTTTGATATAGCTTCGGATACTTTTGGTGGCAATGACCAAGAGAAGGCCACATAATACCGGATGAAAATCTAAATACCTATTATTATCAACGTCGGGTGCAACGTAATTCCAGAACCCTTTCTGAGAGGCGACAGGAAATTGTTTAATTGTGAGAAAAGCCTCGAATATATTTATTGTAAATTCGCATGCATTTTTCAGACTTGGAACCAGGTAACTCTTGTTATTATATTGTGTATGCCTTTTGCTATTCTTTTTTCACCAATCTTTACTCATTCTTAAAATGTTTTTTTAATTGCTTACTTTGATTACGTTTTGTTCAATTCAAACTATTGTAAGTTGTTTTCGATTTAAATTTTCTTGGAAATATCCTCCATAATCTGCCTACTATAATAACGTGGCCGAACAACATCTGCACCAAGAGAAAATAAATTATAGCCCATTATCAACCAATTCCTGATATTACCAACACCTCCTACCCGTTCCAGCAAATTTGTTAATTTCTAATACAGACTTCAGCATTTTTTTTTGCGGGCTTCAATAAGTTGTTTATTTTTTTCCAATTTCCAAGTCCACCAATCGCGTGGCTAAAATGGCCTTGGGCCGAAAAAAATCATATCGATTTACCCGCAACTGGCAATCTCTTCAAATCTTCCAATGGTTCTGGGTCTTCTATTTGTAAAATAACAAATCGTTCCTCGTTGCTTGTTTAATGATTCGGTGGGGTCTAACATTAGTGTATAAGGGAATCGGCATTTCCGCCAATCAACAGCACGTAGACCTATGGGCTGGAAACCTTGTCATCTTTACTATTATTTCGCATCCTCTAAGAGTCATTACATGAGGAATCATTTATGCCGCTAGCGTCTAACAATCAAGGTTTAATTAATTACTTATAACACCTTCTTTGTAGTAGCACACAACATCCATTATCATGAAGATTACTGGCCCAAATATGAGCCTGAAGTGTTGACCAATCATCAGCTAAAATGTTCGCGGTCGAATCAGGCACAATCAAAAAACCGTTAATAACTATTTCGTTGCTTCCGGCCAAAAATTAACTTTTAAACCAACTTACGACCCCTCCCGATCTTAGCTTTTAAGCACCCACTTTGTCTCATTTTTATATTTCCAAACTTATTAATATTTATAAATGTGATTTCTTTAAAATTTATAATTCAATCATTTTATTTTCTACAACCATTAGTGGTTTTAAACATGGCATTGTGGGCTTCATCTTTATTACCATTTTCAAATTTTTCGGGCCCTTTTTTTAATAAATTATTATGGGAATTCACGTGTTATACTATAGTTGGATGAACCTTCTAATTCTGAATTAATGGAAAGGTCTTAAAAAAGTTATATTTATGGCTCCATAAGATTAAAAACATTGGGGTTTGCCGCTAGCTTGAGAAATAGCTTTATGAACTCCACATATAATTTACGTAAAGCTGTTTTTTTGTTAGTAGAATTCTTTTCCCCATGTTATCAATACATATTTGCCATAGATTTCAAATCTTTAGAAGATTCTGTTTTCTGCAGCTAGACCAGCTTATAAATGGTCGATATTTTTCTAACTTGTTGGTACATTCAACCCTGGTTGCCACATTGTATAATTGATCAAGGCTGTAGAGGTTCAAAAAGTTGGTTTTAACAGAAGGGCTTAAACCAGTGCTCCTTTTCCTTTTTTAATTTCAATTATCCCTTTAGCGGGATAACATTAATAATGCTTCCCTAACTACTCTCGGCTTACATCAAAAATCTCGGTTAACTTGTTTTCACTTGGCAAATAATTCTTCATTTAAGTATAGACACCATTATCTGATAGCTTTAATAGTGTTCTTCTATTTGCCCACTTTAGATTTTTTTACTCGCGTTACTGATTTAAATTTTTCTTATGTAAATAAATCCCATACTATTTTGTTTACAATCTGAATATTAAGGTCATTATTAAAATAGTTTTTATTCTTAAAAAAACTATTTTGGAAATCAACTACTCATTTTATTTTGAGTATTAAAAATCAGTCTTAGGATATTGCTCAACGCTGTGTTCAAAATTGTAAAAGATTTCATTACCGCTGAATCCTAATAAATATTTACCCTCACTTCTTCCTTGAAGGACTGGTTCGCACAATTAAATTGCGTAATAAACCGTACGAAAAAGGTATTATTAACAAATACCAACAATTTATGTATATTTATATACTTGTAGGGACAAGTTAGTAAACATATTTATATGTTTGCAAATAATCAGGATTTTGTTAAAATAATGAATGATTTATTCTAAGTTGCTACTTGATTATTGAACAAATTACTTTTATACTATTTGGATCGCTAAGTAGTTTTTAAGGAAAAAGCATTCAAAAAATGTTTTCTCCCCAATTGGAAATATAATTTGTATAATCAAAACCACATTAATGAAGCCCAAACTAATTACCATAGCTCTTGTTTAACATTAACTTTTTCATTTTTGGCCAGAACCCAATAGAATTGGGTGGACAGGAGAGAAGAAATTTTTGTTGATGAATATTTAATGAAAATCTTGATTGGCCTGGAAATTGTAAAGCCACAACACCAATAGATGGAAGTTCCAGTATTGAACTTTGATAAACCCTGGGAAGGGCATTTTAGCGGATTGTTACCATTATAAAAGGACGAGGATATATTCAGGCCTATTACAGAGGTATTTAGGGAGTCCGGACAATGGTAATAACTCCGAAGGTTACTTGTTATGCCGATCAAAAGATGGAATTAACTGGGTAAAACCCAATTAAAACTTTGTAATAACGGGACTTTAGACAATAATGTAATTATGGCTAATGCTGCACCACTTTCACATAATTTTAGCCCTTTTCCTTGATTGCAAATCCGGATGCAAATCCAAATCAGAAAAATACAAAGCACTGGCGGGTGTGCGCGAAGAAAGCGGGCTAAATCGCCTTTACCTCCCCAGATGGGAATCATTGGGAAAAACTTCAGGAAAAGCCCGTTTTTTACTGAGGGTATTTTTTGATTCACAAAACGTATCGTTTTGGTCTGAATCGGAAAAGAAAATATGTATGTTATTTTCAGAACTTTTGGACAGGTGAAAGGTTATAACAGGGTTTAGAGTGTTAGTCGCCACAACCTCAAAAGATTTTGTACACTGGAACAGAACCTAAGCAAATGACTAGGAGAGGCTCCTCTTGAACATTTATATACCCGCAAACTAGCCCATTATACCGCTGCGCCACATATTTTATGTAGCCATAGGAGAAGTTTATGCCGGGCAGACAAGTTGCTGACCGGACAAAACAGGCGAAGGAAGTTCAATGTAATCCGAAAGACTTCAAAAGAATTGCCGGATGCATTTTTATGACATCAAGAGTGAAGTGAATTATACCAGAACATTCATGGAAGTCGTTTATCCGTCCCCGGTATAGGCCCTTTGATAAACTGGGTTTCACGGTCCACACTATTCCTGCTCTCCAATGTGTGGCAAACCAGTTCTGAAGAGATGTCTTTATATGTAAATCAGGACTATGCCCAACCTTACTGCAAAATTAAATCGTTATTCATTGCGAATCGATGGATTTACCTCTATATCGGGCCGCTTATATTGCGGCGGAGGAATTAAAAACAACCAAACCCTTTTTACCTTCACTGGCAATGAACTTGAAATTAACTATTCTACTTGTCCGCTGCCGGGAAATTAGGTTTGAGATACAGGATGAAGATGGAACACCATCCGGGTTAACCATGGAAAGACGGGCAGGAGATAATAGGAAATGAGATATCACGTAGTCGGTGGCAATGGAACTAAACAAAGATTAGATAAGTTGGTTTCCAAAAAACTGTCCGGTTACGTATTTATATGAAAGATGCAGATTTGTATTCGATAAAATTTAGAGAGTAATTATTTCAAGGCCACCACTGCATTATCCAATAAAATTGCTGAAGCAGGAATCAAAACTATGGCTAAATTACCAATTCGATGAATAAATGAAAAAAAGTAGTTTAGCTTATTGTATTAATCCACTTAGCGCTTTCAACCCATGCACAATTTTAGATGAGAAGCTTCTTTTTTTATCCTTAGAAACAGGATTCTATAGTTAGTATAGAATATCAGTTGAAAAAAACATTAAAATCAAATCTGAAATTTTACGGTATCGTTAAAACTTCGAGAAGCAAAAGCCGAGGCCCCTATCGCCCACTAAATCATTTTCCACTCCAGAAGGTCGTTGAACGATCCAAATTGGTTTACTTTTTGGGGAATGGAATTATCATCGTATTTATCAAACTTCGGGGAATTGATAGGATGCTTATGGAATTGGGCCCTGCATATACAAAGATCTTAATTCATTGAAGGACCTGGCCAATGGCCGCTAAAAAAAGGAATAGTGGGCAAATTTACAGCGGACAAACTTTAGCTGCAAAGATTAACTCGGGTTCATTGCCATGTCCATTAATTTACGGATGGAGGAAAAACTATGTAGCCATTGGAAAGACCCCACTTCTGCTCAACATTGAAAAAATACGCTTAAAAACCCCGTGATATGCGGAAGGGAAGGGGTCTCTGGAGAAGGCTTTCAACCCCCATTTCGATTCCAATATCTGGAAACAGGCGGATGGTTACTGATTATTCCATCAGTGGCACTTGCAAAAATGGCAAAGCGGACTAAAGAGGGGTTTTCCAGTAACCGGATCTGTTCGATCAAAAACTTGCTCCAATGGGGAATATATTTAGCCTATAATTGAAGATGAAAAGACTTGGGTCCGAATGGGTCTGGGATCCGGAGGATGATGCCGGCCAGTTTCCGAATTTTTCATCCTATTCAGACTAGAAATGAAAAAGGGGAAAATTATGGCTATGCCACCCAACATTGGGATGTTTAAACTTTTTTCAGTCATGGACAGGAGGTCGTGCCTTAATTGGGAACTACGATCCAAAAAAACACGATTTCATCCGAAAAATTTTACCGCTGGAATTATGGGCCTGTTTATAAAAGGCACCTTACTGCACCTTCAGTATTTGTGATTCACTTGGGGCGAATGCTGGGCAATCTAAAATACGGGAAAACCTCACCACGGCAAAGAAGTAATTACCTCACCTTCACCCCAAGTTGGTATGGTGTTTAAAATGTCCTTGGTCAGGCAGTACTGGCTATCGGAAGACGAGACCTTAGAATAGAACCTGCAGGGAAGAGTTCGAATTCGCTACGTTATGATCATAAAACGATAACGAAGATTAAAATTCTGAATACGAACCAAGAAACTGTACTTGAGAATTTCTCTGGAAAAATTCAACTGGAAATAAAGGCTGTCGATAAACCCGCTAAATGCTTGAAAAGATTTGGGATTGAAGTTATTGCGTCGCCAGGGATGAGAGGAAACTACTAGGATTTTTTATGACCCAAAGGAAAAGACACTTACATTGGACGTGTCAAAAAGGTTCGCAACATGAAAAGTACCCGAAACAGGCCCCGAAGTAGGACCACTTGAATTAAAAAAAAATAATGAATTATTAGAACTCCGAATATTCTAGACCGTAGTAATTTATTAGGAAGTATTTGCCAATTTAAACCCAATTTTACCGCAAGAGTGTATCCTTCAGGAAAGAAATAGCATACCATTTTCTGTCTTTGCCAATGTGGTCAAGCGATTTGAATCTTGGAACTCTGGAAGAATTGAAAAGTATTCTGGCCAGAATTGAATAAAACATGTAAGCGATTTGTAAAAACAATTTGAACCCTGGAGTACTAATTTTTTAAACGGACAATTTTTTATAAAGGATTATGGATCAAAAGACCAGCGTAGAAAAGTAATGACGCGCAAAAGCCCTGATAATTAAATATCTGCACAAAGATTTCATGTGTCAATGAATAGTTATTAAAAACATATCTATAAAAAACTTTGGTAAAGAGAATTGATAAATTATTTAACTCAATATGCTGCAAGCGTATTACAAAACCGTTCGTTCAGGAACTAAACTTGGCAACATAGATGCCCTCCGTAACTATTTTTACTGAATATATATAAAAAAAGGAAAGATGGCCAGTAAAAATTACTTGTGATGACATATTCTGAAATTGAGCAGGATGCCTGCCCTGGGCATATCTCAGATAAGGGCAAAGGAGGGACGAACCCTCCCATATTTACATCGAAACCTATAATACCCTATACAAATTCGCTATGTAGGATACGACATTGTGAATATCAACTTGAATATTTTGTTGAAATACAGGAGCCTGCAAACAAGTTGTCAGAAGAGATTAACGTTTTAACTAAATTAAGAAAGAAATGCTTTTCATGTACGAGTTTATACCAGCTTTATAGCGAAGGTTTAAATTTATTGAAACGACTTGGAGGACGAAGTGAATTGGAGAAATTTTGGAGCGAGCTATCTGATTATTTATTTAAGGATACGCGGTCAAAATTAATTACCGAAAAAGGATGGCCGATTGTTTTGATTACTGGTTCTTCATTCGCTCAATGAAGAACTGGCGGATTTTACAATGATCCTCGATGAGGATAAGACGAAATTTACAATAGATTTAATAAATGTCCCTCTATGGGAATTGCTTCTGAATTAAACATTATTGACCCCTTATCATGCGTTTGCGACCCATTGCCCGCATTATACAAAGCCAATTGCTGAAGCATCAGGGATATGTTTATACCTCAGAAATTAATTGCGATTTAATGCTAGTTGCAAAATAACTATTAAAGGGACCAAAAAATAATAATAAAAAAATTGAAGAGCGTTGTTTATTCCGGCACTGGGAACACCAACAATTCGAGGGTAAAACTCATCCTTAGTAGTTTGAAACAGATTGAACTTTGGATTGATGCTGGTGCAAAAGGTTGTTATGTATGGATCCATGGGGAAAATGGCTAGTATAGTGGATAGGGAGTATTCAGGCGTGGCCAAACAATGCGTTGGAAAAGTTTTCCCAAAAAGTACCCGTAATGGTTGGCGTTGATGGATTGTTCTGTTTCAAGGGTATTGATCGAGTTTGAAGCCCTAGGCGATAATTTAAAATTGATTTGTGTAGTAGCTACGTCCTATTATTATAAATTAAGTTTCAAATTGAAATAATAAATTTCTTTAAGCAGTTGTCGAAAAAAAATCAAAGTTACCCCGTCTATTCTATGACTTACCTTCGGTACACAAAGCCCCTGTTACCTTTGAAATATTGGAGGCCCTTGCAGATATACGAATTAATAAAAGGATAAAAAACGGGCAACTTCAACTCTATCGTTGAAATACAACGCTAGTAATTATGAAATGATGCTTTCTCTGTGTTATATAGTTGGATTAGACCCTGATTTGATATAGCATGAATTCCGGAATAAGAAAAACCTAGACGGCATGTTTTACTTGCACTCCATTTAATCAAAAAAATTTATACGGAAAATTTAGAACAGATAGTTTAAAAAACTAATTAATTTATTTTGAGTAACATTTTTCAATTGTGCGAAAATATATTTTTAAAAGATCTGTATTTTCAGGCTTATTTTTCATACGCCATGGAATTGTTGGGGTTGCCCGGGAGATTATCACCCTGATTACAAGCCCTTACCTATTATCCGAGGGAAACTGGAAAAAAGAATTATAAATTTATGAAAACTATAAAAGAAATATTAAAAATACAATGATTGTTAATCTAAAATCTTTTATACCGTTACTGATTATTGCTTTTTGGCAATCATTTGGATATTCCCAATCGGAGAAAGTTGATTATTCTGGTTTTTTAAAAAATGTGTGAATCTGATGAAAATTTGGAGTGCGTGTTTCACGCAGCTGAACGCATGATCTCAAATTATTTGAAGTAAAATGTAAAAACAGCTTTTCAAAATGAGTTTGAATGGGGATGGAGTGGAAAAAATAGGAGCTTTGAGGTAATTGGCTCGAACTTTCATGAAATAATGGTATTGAAATTGATTCAATTGCAATGAAGATACGTTATCAGTTAGAGTATTGCTAAAAATGAGCATTACCAAATCAGTTGCTGAAAATTAGGCAAGCTTGGCTTTACCTTCCTGATTGAACGAATTTCTGCATTGGCTTCGAAACGGTGAAGGGGTTTTAAGGGAATGGCAATGGAGGTGTTGGCCAACTCGGGAAAAGTTCAGGATATTAATAAATTTGTGGACTTGCTTATAACAACCGATTCGTTAAAATTTCTATCTGCTGGCCTATTCTTTTGCGGTTATAGAAAATGTTTCTCCTGAGACTTATAGTAAATGAAAGAGAAATATACTTCTCTTGATAAGATTATATTATCCGTGGTTATTTGGTTAAGTGCATTATATGTCCATGCACCTATTGAAGAATTAAGGTATATTAAAAAATGAATTATATGCTTATTTAAATTGGTGAGGACTTACGAACGTATGGAAGGTTTATAAGCTTTAGCTGTCAGAGGAAAGTGAGGAGGATATTGCAAAAAATACAGTAGGCTTCAGTTGGAAGGAAAAAGTACTGATGTCAAGGTTTCGGCTTCAGATGCCTATCTCAGCTAGATAGAATTAGTTCAAAGTCAACATTGTTTTGATTGACATGGATATCATTATCAGGAAGTAGGGGTCTGTTAGCCCTTTTCTTTGCAGGAATTTATTATACCGCTATTTTTTTTTGCACTATTTCCTATTTAGATCTTCTGGGAAAAGGAACGGAGTGTCCAAATATGAAGCCAGTGTTTGCTTGGTGGCAGAATTATGGGAGCACGATTATTTAAGTCAATAAAACGTAACTCATAAGAATATAAATAACACCCCAGGACATATAATTAGATATGTACCTCTCTAGTTCTTAAATTTTCCTCGCCAAAGGCGATATGACCTAAATAAAAGTGAGCCTTATTGAACTTTTTTCACAACTAAAAAGGCCTCCAATCTCTTGGAATCCCTGTTTTTAATTGGCTTAATTCACTAGGATTACGTGTGGTTTTCCTTGCTTACCAATGTTGCAAATTCCAAAAGTTCGCAGCTACCACTGGGAGCTTCTTTGTTTTCTTCAAAGCTCGAACAAAGTTTGGGCTTTCATAATAGGGCTAGGATTAACCTGCGGTGATCTTCTTCCATCAATGTTTGCAAATTCCAAAACCGCGCAGCTACACTGCGAGCTTCTTTATTGTTCTTCAAAGCCCGAACAAGTGGGGCTTTCAATAATAGGCTAGGTACCTGCGGTGTCCTCTTCATCAATGTTGCAAATTCAAAACCGCGCAAGCTATCCTGCTAGTTTTTTTATTTACACAAAGCCCGAACAAGTTTGGGCTTTTCATAATAGGCTAGCGATTACCTGCGGTGATCTCTTCAATTTCATGTTGCAAATCAAACCGCGCAGCTAGCACTTGCGAGCTTCTTTATTTTCTTCAAAGCGCCGAACAAGTTTGGGGCTTTAAATAGGCTAGGATTACCTGCGGGTGATCCTCTTCCATCATGTTGCAAATTCAACCGCGCAGCTAGCACGCGCTAGTTTTTTTTTATTTACTACCAAAGCTCAAACAAGTTTGGCTTTTCGCAAATTAAAAAAAACCACGCCATTAGGCGTGGTTTGAAAAAGTGTGGGTGATGGCATAGGATTCACTAGGAACCGCCTGCTTAAAAGAAGGACGGATTATTGTATTTATTTGTTCAAAATATATGTATAATACTGGATTATCCATATTATGTTATTTTCATAAGGAATTCATATTTAACCATATAATACCTAATTTTGAGTGAAATTGAGTGCAAATTTTTATATCTTTAGAATATGAAAACAAACATCACCCTCATGGGACACAAGACGCAAGCGCAAGATGGTATGTGCCCATTATCTTTAGACTCAGCAACCATCGAAAGGACTGTTGCCATTTCAACTGGATTGCCGTTTCCTCCGAGTTATTGAACAATAAGATCGCGAGGTCAAAATAACCTTATAATGGAGTTTCGTCCGTTGCGCTTTAAATAATCTCCTTATCAAGAAATAAGACCGAAATTAAGGGATGGGATAAAGGAATTGGAAGAAAATGGACAGCTCGAAGGGCTTAGCATCACGGAACTCAAAAAAACACATTGACCAAAGCCGACCAACACAATTTTCCTTTTTTGATTTCCCCGATTCAATTTAATAAGTGAAATGAAGAGCCGGAATCGCTTCGAAATGCCAAAGGGCCTATCGATTGCCCTTGGGGCACTGAAGAAATTTCAACAAAAAGGAGTTTCTCCGGTTGAGGAATGACTACACTTATCTTAAAGATTTGAAACGGCACATTTTA
>Ga0163217_1067862_pt1 | contig 11284 bp, 7 predicted proteins | sample SynspAceP_FD_185933 | JGI IMG/M metagenome (GOLD analysis project Ga0163217, IMG submission 185933) | Saline lake microbial communities from Ace Lake in Antarctica - Synechococcus sp. Ace-P (PacBio error correction) | ecosystem: Environmental > Aquatic > Non-marine Saline and Alkaline > Saline ... | reverse complement strand
GGCCACAGACTGGAGTTTTTTTTTTTGTCTACATCATCCGAGCTATTGCTCATCATATCCTCACGCAGTTTCTTTCATTCAAAATCAGTTTATCCACAATTATTGATAGTTGATTATTCATGAGTTTAGGATGGTCACGCCTTAACATTTGATACATAAAAGACGACATTATAAGGTTGTGATCGCTATTCCTTGTGTCCGTGTCTAATAAACAAACAGATAACCAGAGTCGGGGGAATGTCTGACCAACGAGGTTCTCGTCAATTGATAAGACCAGTCGTCCGACTAAGTGCGAAAGGGACGGCCATTTAAAACTTACAGCGTAGTACATGTGTGCAAGGTAATATTATTCTTCAATACTATGCTCCAGAGATCATAACAGGAACTCGATTTACCCTCCCAGCAGACATAAAGGTTCCGTTATCCTGGCAATAATCATCAGGCCGTCCCTTCATTTCGACTTAATCTAATGGTCTTAAAAACACTCTTTTTGACGAAAATGACACCGTCATCATCAGGCCAAGATATAATTCACAATTTCACGCAAACGATATATAGTAAATTAGCTTTGATCCATCAGGGCTCGGAAAGTGAATCCGTTGCGACACTTAAAGCCACTTATCGAATTTTATAACATCCCCTTTCTTTTTCCTTCTAAAATATAATACACCCATCAGTTTATCCAATACACATCATTTCATCGTGCCAAACATATCGTTCCATTTGGCGACACAACGCATCATTTATGGTATATCTGGCTCTTCTTTAAAGGATCACATTAAACACAATGCTGAAAAGAATGTCGCGTTGTCAGATAATGGCCTGTTTGATGCCAGTAAAAAAACTGCCTACATCAGTAAATGCTGCGGATTGCGGTAACGGGCTATTTTCAACGTTTATATATCGGGACAGTTTCTGAGTGTAATATATGTTTAAACGAAAATATTTGGCAGCATCCGACATTTTCTCAACCCAATATTTATACGGTTTTAATCTTGCTCATTGGAGCTGTTTTCTTCGTTTCCGTCCGATTCATTCACTGTACTGCCGATTGTTTTGACATGAAATCCACTTACTAATTTACCTTGAAAAGATTGGAGGTTCACCACTATTAATAGAGATTTTTTAAACGCTTGTTACATTACTGAAATAAGATGGAAGAAAGATGCCATACATAACCGGGCGCCTTCTTCATCGTTCAGCTCTGTAATATTTGGAGGGCGAGGCAAACGAGCACCTTCCGCACGCCTGACGAAGGCCCAAGTTGCGTGATTGTCTTGCGCCCTTAGTAAAAAACCGCACGGAATCGGGCCATACGGTTAAAATCACCAAAACAGTGAACGCTTCAACCACCAAAACTATGATATAAGATACTGCACGGCAAAGGGACATTAATCCCACAATTCCTTACTTTATATTGTCGCATAAAAGTAGCGTTGCGGTTCACCGTCACGCGAAAAAATACAGGTACCGTTGGCTAATCATGATCATTAATAAGCGCCATTGCTTTTTGCATTTACTGTCAAACGGACAACCACAGAACGGCCCAAAATTTCTCCTTATAATCACATTTCTGGACTTAACGTTATCGGATCAAGTACCGCCGGACATAATAAGCCATTTTCATAGCCACTGTCACCCTCGGATTACGACCGCATTCAACCACAATCGTCTGACCATCGTTTCGGCCGCTCCGTAATATAAGCATTTACCTTATCTTGGGCCTGGTATCATGGGCCTCAAAATCTTGCTACGTCCGCTAAAAAACCAATTAAGAATGGGCCATACCCCGCTTTTAACTTCTCATCACAGGGCTGCGGCCGTATCACGCGACCAGCCACGACACAAGAAAGCGCATGCAGCGTTCTCCAGAGGACAAAAACGCGGCTCATTAGAGGCCTGTGCAGCGGTTTCTCCTATCTGGCTCAGGCATAATGATCCGTCGTGTTCTAGTGTCCACCATGCTTGGCTAACGTTTGCCAGCGCGCTGGCTTGTTTTGTAAATGTACTTCGGCAATGGGGCGTTGATATCCCTAAACAAAGCTCACCGCTTCGGTACGGATCATCGGGTTAATACGTATCTACCGGCTACCTTGTCACCGTTCACAACATTAAGACAGCCTTAGGCGAGCCCGCTTCTTCCTAATAGTTTCGACCACATTAAACAGCGTTGATGAGGATCACGCTCTGAAGGCTTAAGAATAAAACACGTTACCGCACAATCGCCATAGGAACAATCCACAGCGGCACCATAAGCGGAAGTTAAAAGGTGCTATCGGCAAACCACGCCTATGCGTTGGAAAGCTCGTCCATGAGTCAAATTTGGGCCCGACATTTTTTTACTATGCTCACCTTTATAATTTTGGTGCATAACAGCGCAAACTTACATTTTCGCTATTCCACGCTGGTAGTTCGCCCATAGCGTCATGGCTTATGTTTCCATTTGTCTCACCGATTCGAGCGCGAATGATGGTGGTCGGCATTGTCTTCAAGAACTGTTTGAACTTAAACATCACTCGGGCGCGCTTTGCCAGCGTATTACGCGCATTCAGGGACCGCTGCGTGTGGCAGCCGAATCGCTTCTTTCACTGATCGTTGGTAGCCAGGCCCGTACTTTTGCCTGTACTGGACTGCACCTAAGATGGGTTGTAAACATCTTGTGTACGTTCTTTCTGCGCGATCTTCACCGTTGATAATAATGTCGATAATTCTTTCATCTGAAATTCTCATTATTAAGGCTATAAAATTAGAAACTTCGGCATTGCGGTTGTTTTCGACTCACCTCTGATAACACCGACTGTCTGGAATAAATATGCACGTTTATTGCCAAATTTTTTTATACAATTGAATGAATTTCTGTCTTCTCGACGCCACTTCTTGTGGCTTATTTGCCAGGTGAACCCGATGCGATAGCTGATCCCGCCATTTTGTCTAACGAAGGAGAGAAAGTAAATTTCTTCTTTGATTAACCCAATACTCAGGGACAAAACTCAGGTACTTTTCAAGCCCAATATAAGCTGGCATTTAAAACTCATTAATCAGAGCTTGGACAGCAACGCCACTTACTGTCATGCTTTTCGGCGATACTTCATGTGCTCTAGCACAATCCCGCGTGTGTTACATGCTTGAGGCAGCTGAAACAGCCAGTACTTAGTGATTTTAATAGCATGGCGTTACTCAAGCCATGAGGGACATGAAAGTTAGCGCCAATAGGTCCGGCTCATACCATTGCACTAGCGCAACAGGACGCATTAGAGAAGGCCATACCAGCCATGTTTGCTACAAAGCATTTATGCTTTTTCTTGGTGAGGCATCACGTTACTTGGATTGTTCACCGCCTCACGCAAATTGGAGGCAATTAACCCCATGGCACTTAACGACAATTGCTCAGTAAACAACCCTGCCTTCTGGACTCACAGTAGGCTTCTAATTGCATTGAGTTCAGAGATTCGATACCCGTATTCCCGCAGCAATACGAGCGGGGCAGGTTGTCGATAATTCATAATCGATAATTGAATGCAATCGGCAATAACCCTGGCCCCATACACAACATTTTTCTGTCCGGTTCGTTTTCAGCTAATAATCGTCACTTTAGTTGACTTCAGAGCCAGTGCCGGCAGTGGTTGGGATAGCAATAATGCGGCACGATTACTTCGATTAACGGATAGTACCGACGAGTACTTTGTAGTGCCGCATGCGGCCACCGCATTTAGCGAGCAGGGCCAATTGGCTTTCGCACTGATCAATCACGGCTCCCTCCGCCCCCAGCGCAACGCATACAAATCAAGAATTTTCCTGCAAAAAAAGGCCGAACAAGCGGTCAATAACCGAGCTCATTCAGGCTGTGCTGTCATTGTGGTGTGCTAAAAAACTGATCACTGCTAAATATTATGTTTGGTCAATAACTCACGCACCCGACGGACATTGCCTATTCGTAATCCATTACCTTTATCGGATAAACAGAGGCCTTTCAAACCTATGTCTTTTAACAAAGACGGTAAGTTTCGATTGCGTTAGCAACCAATATCTTAGAAACTTTGGTAAAGTATATTCGCTGACTTCATAGCCGTTAAACCTCACTTAATTGCGCATACCTTTGGTATCCTGTTAGTTTATTAGATAAGCAGCTACACCACTCACTTAAAAAAAGCGCTATTTTTTGGTATCTTTTGTCGATTACGGCAATACAAGTGAATACGTCTTTATCGGATAAAAACGGTTGATAGTTCACCCCGCATAGAAGAAACCGCTGTCATCCAAAGCTTGCAAACAAATCCAGTTGCCGCGGCCATCATTGCCACACACGAGCAACCTGGATTTCCGCAACAAGGCGTCCACATTGACGGTAATATTTTAATACTGTCGGCAAAACAGTTGGCCACCAAACGTTTGAACCGAGACCACCACCCCGAGCACAACGTGATCGAAAGTAATGCCAAAAACGCGCCAGTTTACGACAGGCTCCTGGATGCCCGAAACACAATACCTTCGTTACACTGCGTAACAATAAATCGGCTCGGGTATGCCACCAGATACACCAAAAAAAATTAGCGCCGAGGTGTACTTGCATTGTCTTTTGATCCTAAAGATGGAGGTTGGTAAATCGGGTACGCGGTTTTTTCAACTGCTATCTGCTTTTGTTTGCTTTCATTACAATAATGCGAATACTTTCCTATTTCCAGAAACGGCTTCTGCGTATTTTTCAGCTTATAAACTCTTCTCAAAACCATTCTAAATTGGGATGCGATGCGCACTGGACCTCTATTCGCCAGAATAACGATCACCGGTATCTATCTTGAACATAAAAAATATCACGGTGTCGGCAAGTCATCACTGATGACTCTCTCGCCATTAATCGCTCAACGTACCCGCAATCATTTCGGACGCTCTCTATGATAACCTCATATCGTCAAGCCGCAATGCCACGCACATCGACCGCCAACTCAGCCACGAACCTGGCGTCCCTTTAATACCCGTCTCAACCCGCAGCGTCTGACTGTATCTTGTTCCAATGATTTGCCTCCGAACGAAACAGCGAGGGATCATGGTCCGCGTCGCTCGATCCTTCCTTTGAAAATTTTTTTACTAACTGCTGACTCCCCTCTATGGGACTTCGTATTATTCAAAGCCCGATGGCACTTAAATCACCAAAAATCAGTCGGCTAACGTGTCGCTGAGCTTAAAATTAATGTAATAACTCCCACCTCCATATTTAAAATAAAAAGCGTGCGTGCTTCCGATACATAAACATCTGGCAATTTATTCTTTCACCCACTTTAATAACGTCGGCTCGGCGCCGCGCGTCTGTGGGCTGCAGGCCAAACGCCTGATGGTTTGATACGTGCGTGCTATTTGGTAATCACCCGACTGACCGCTCATCTCGCAGTAGACTATGGAGTGGGAACGTGGCGCTCGGCCGCATGCGATACAATTATCTCTCCTATATCGCGATGTAGAAGCATATGTGTTCGTCCAAAATAAACTTACAAACCTTATTTACCATGACCACTACCAACCAATACTTTAATGTCACTTGCCCTTTAGGATTCGCCTTAACAGAGCATCACGAATAACTTGGGGCCAAGATTTGCCAGAAGGCATATTAGGTTGATTCTGAATAACCTGGTTTCGAAAACAGCGTTTCAACACGCGTATGCTGGCCATGCAATTCAGACCATGTAAATCAAAAATAGCGCTTTTATCGCAGATTTCCCACAATCAATACCTAGTATGTACTCTGGCATAGCGGACTCCTCCATACTGTGATAAATGGCAACGCCATTCATCGACAGAAGCAATTATTCATGAATCATCGCCATCAGGCGCGTTTCCACGAACGTAAACCAGGCTCTCTGCATGTTGTGAATACTATGTTTCGTCCGTAAACCAGCCAACCGCAACCTTTGATCCGAGTAACAAACGCGCTTGGTGAAAACATCTGCATATATTCTTTCCCACCGCCGCGTCACTAACACAGGGCAAGACCCTAGGTCGGCTCGATCACTTATGAAAATCTTCTGCTTGGTGAAGGTCCGGATCGGCTTTAATAATGTCCGCACCAGCTCAGCGCGCCACTCGAGTCAGACGTCACTTATTTTTTCACAATTCCACCGGTTCGACCCAATAATAACCACCACGTTCCGCACGTCTCGCTCACTTTAGGCTGCAATATACCAAAAAGGCTTCAATCATCAGCACGGCATCCCGTATTTTTTCCCACAATCCTAATTTCACTTGCTGATATTCTTCACACATTGGCGAAACAAAGTGCTGGGTTCATTGTGAGCAAACGGATGAAAACCAGAACAAGAGTTTTAACAACACGGACTACAAGCTTTGCAATCCATTCGGGCAACCCCCTTTGGGGCAATAGTACAGGTGTTCGATCACTTCCACATTTGGTAAAAAACGGGACAGCAGTGTTATTGTCTTACCTGGGTGATCAGGGTGCCGTTTCTCGATTGGTTTGCTTAGGATATTGGTTTTTATACCCCAATCGGAGCGTAAACAGGCCATATAATATTGCCTGCAACGGGCGAGGCATGCAGCTTAAGCCTTGGTGTTAGTCTGTGTCGAACGACGCTCTTTTTAGATGGTGGGGCGGGAATTGTATGGGTGCCCAATAAAATAATGATCCGTGGTCTGTACGATCTAAAAGTCGATTATTTGGAATTGCATCCAGGGTTTAGATTCCATTTATGGGTGGCACCAAGTCCCAACTAGAAGGGGCTTGTACTCACGGGACCGGGCATCATATGTCCTCCAAACCATCAAGCATAATAGAGCCAGTAGTACTGGACTATCGGGTATTGATTGTGGAATTACTGCGAATTCACCACACAACAACGCCGCTATTTTTGATTTACATGGTATCGATCCATCGGACAAATTTGGCCATAGAGCCAGCACGAGCTAGTTGAACACGGACCGCACTGTTTTCTGTTAAGAAACAGGGCGAATGCAACGGTCGCTATTTACATGACAATTCTCAAGCCTAAAATGCACTCATTATCATTAGCCACCCTACGGCCTTTTAGGTTTCTTGCATTGCTCTGTTTTAAGGCGGATCTTAAGAATAGAAGCGCTTATTAGTGATGCGAGTTAAAGGTATTGTGGTTTTCGCTGCTAGTAGAGGTCATTCAGCAGGTTTCGGTTCAAAATCACATCCATTTTATTTGTATTTTCGACTTGTGAGTAGGTTCCGTATTTTGATTCGAAAATAATGCTTTAGGAAACAATGTTTCAAGGTTGCCGCTATTAATATCGAGTTCATCCCATCCCAATTTTGGAACCATTTCCGCGATCAACATCAGTATACTCCGCTCGCAATGGCAACCACTGTATCGGAGCCGGGACCTGATTCATTTAATGCATTCAGTCGGCCTTCTTATGTGATATTAAGCATGGTCCGACGGCAGCAACGGATGTGAATTTCAAGTATGAAGGCCATAAGTACTACGCCAGTCTCAAATCACAATCAAGTGAACGGTCGGTTTGGCCATTCATCAGGGTATCCCGTACTCCGTTAACCTTAAAAAATACGTCAATCCCAGAGCTGAAAAATAAATGTGGCCAGATGATTATTATCTCTAGAAGCACACGCATATTTATTTTGTATAGGTCAATTAATCATCTAATTTTAAGTGCACTCTAGCCGATGACACGTATCATGCGGAATAACGTGTATTTATTGGTCGCATTCCAAAGTATCTCCGAGTGCCCAACATTCGAGAGATCATTGTTTTGATTTCAAGTTCCCATAATGTTGTATGTTATAGGTTCCCAAGCAGTGTGTATAAGATTAAAAATAAGAGCACGGCGTTTTTATTGATATTCCAGCGAAGGCGATGAAGCTTACATGATCTCGGCACTCTTGTATTCTTTGGTTCGGTGAGTCAGAAATCATTGGAATCAGTACAGTCAGACGCTGGCGGGTGGAGACGGGCTTATTTAGAAGGGACAGCCAGTGGCGTGGCTGGTATGTTCGATGTCGCTAGCAAGTGCGGTTGGTAACTGGCGTATTTGAAAATGGAAAAAGCGTGGCGTACCTTCCACCCACCCATGCCCTCTCCGCGATGGTTACTGGTGTGATGCTATATTCTAAACAGATCATATGTCTCATTAGCAGATAGATGAACTCTCGCCGTGCATCATCCTAGTTATTTAATTTATGTCGAGTGTGTTTCCCGTGATCGGTAAATTTGGCACCTTGAATCTATGAGTCCAGGTACGACATCGTGTGCCAGATACCAAATGCCTAACCTGAGAAGTGCTGTGTAGCGAGTTCTTCTCCAACGCGCTGGGAAATAAAAAATGACGCAAGCGCCTCAGTATCTGGATCGGAAAGATATTCGATTATTGTAATGAGGCTCAAGTATATCTGGCAGCCCCAAGTAAGCAGTATATGAATGTGATAAACCTTATGAGCCCACCGAAAGATTCACCCTGTGAAACCGTTGAATTCATCTTTATGTTATCAAAAGGGGACATTATGCCACACCTCGGCGCTAATTTTGTTTGCGTGTATGCTTGCCCTGGGCGGGTGGTCTTAGAGGGGCGGAGAACCTTAAAAGCCGAACACCCGCCGTGGGCCTTTATAACCCGAAGTTATAACCCCCGAATTTTATTGTGTTTTACGCCGCTGATGCTTTCAACCGAACGTTGTTTTTATTTGTGATTTCACGGGGGCAATCAAGAGAAGCATATGTCGATTAAAACTGGCGCGTTTTGGCATTGGAGGCGTTTTGAATTCGAAGTTGTGCATTGCGAGGCTTTAAGATGAAGCCACTCATCAGCGTTGGGTTTACATAGGGCAGATAGGTGCTCGAATTACTCCGTGAACCAGAGACGGTTTCGCGCGGAATTTGTGAATTGCCCGACATATATGTCAAAAATCTAACTCTGAGCCCGTCCCAATGTGGATCGCCATTGTGTCGAGGAAAAGACATGTGGCTGCGAGTAGCGCGCCGTGTGGGCAATGGCCGCGGTCTAACGCGTGTGTAGGGATATTAGTTTTAGCAATAGCTTCCATCGAGACGACCGCGTGTTCGTGCCTCCTATGCGAAGGGCTCCAGTCGGTGTGACTATCAAAGTTTCTTGGATTACTCCTGACATAACGGAGATGGACGCTCCTGTGCAAGGGTCCTGTATGTGTTCGCGTAATCGACAAAGGAAATACTCTAAAAATTACCGACGAAGCGTATATTTTTAAAGTATGCATCACTGCGATCGTTATCCCCAAGTAGATCCGCCTGGTGATAAGAACAAATATTCACCCACCAGGATATCAAATAGAAGCCGCGTAATAACACATAGCTCGAGGAGTTTTAAACGGAACTATGAGTCTAGCTCAAAGTTAGTATTTACCAACAGTTTCTAGATAGTACTTGGTGGCTACTCAATCGCAAAGATCTTATCTCTCCGTCTATGGAAGTAAAAGGACCAGTCTAAACGCGGCGCTCTAGGTTGGAAAGGCCTCTTTGTATTTACCTCCGATATATACGCCCTAATTGGTAATTGCCATTTTCACGATAGCGCATACTTCTCGTCTCGTCGATTTGTCCGCTCGCCCGTTATTTGGAGCCAAAACACTAACCTTGAATAGTATAGTCAGTGGATCCGCCAATAGCACGTTTCTTATGAATCCACTCAACCTGACAGGAGCCCCTCGAATGGAGGGCGTCCGTTATTACCTCTCTGCTTGTATCCGGATTTTCTACTTGTGGTGCCCAGGAAAATATTACCTGCTAATATCGGTCTCTGCGCTGCGGGACTGCCCGCGCAAGCGTGATTCGAATAGCTGCGAAAATAAAAGTCAAGGTGTTGGCGTCGGCTCCGCGTAATAACGCGGAATTAAACTGGCCGACTCCGCGGACTACCTAATGTTTAACCGCGGCGTTAAAAATATACGTTAACATCTTGATAAGCCTAATTCGTTGAAAACGCGCGCTGATTTGCGAGTATCCTCCACACACACTGCCGGCAACATTGGCTCTCCGAAAGATTGCACTAAAGTGAACGATTATTACTGACAACGGAAACGGAACCGGCGAAAAAATCCGCTGGTGGGATATGGGGCCCCAGGGCCCGCGCCTCCTATTGCCCCCGTGATTGCATTTCCCTTTTATCGATTATGAATTAGTCGACAGACCTGGCGGCCCCGCTCGGTATTTGCTGCTGGATAGCGAAGGTATATCGCATGCCTCCTGACGTCATGCCCGGAATGTAGGAAGTGCCTGATGTGTAGTTCAGAATGCCAGGAGTTGTGGTTAGGAGCAATTGTCGTTAAGTCCGGGCCATTGGGGTTTCCCACCAAAACTTGAGCCCCAAAAATTTGACCGTGAGGCGGTGAACAAACCGGAAATTGATAACCAGTGATGACCAAAAGAAAAAGATAATGCTTGGAGCAAACATGGCTGGTTATGGCCTTTTCTAATGCAGTCTGTATAGCCGCTAGTGCATAGGTATGAGCCGACCTAATTGGCGCTTTTAACTTTTCATGTCCCTCATGTTGAGTAACGCATGCTCATTACCAGGCGAAATCACTAAGTACTCTGTTTCAGCTTGACTCAGCAGTAAATACGCGGGATTTGCATAAGCAGCAATGAAGTGATGGCGCCCCGCAAAGGAGGACTCTAGTAATGGGAATAAACCGCCTGAATGAACCGTTTTGCTGTCACATGCTTTCTGATGTAATGAGTATAAATGGCAAGCGTCTAATTATTGACTTGAAAGAAGGTAGGCCCAGAGTTAATGTTCTGACCGATTTGGGAGTTAACAAAAAAGAAGATTACTTGTTTCTTGTTTAGACAAAAAATGCCGCGCCCGGACGGTCGAAGCATAATCGACATCGGGTTCACCTTTGGAAATTAACCAAAGATGGGCTTCGAAAGAAGAAAATCATTCAATTGTAAAAAAAAATTTGGCAATGAAACTGTCGAGATTATTTATTCCAGATAGCGGTGTTATCAGGGTAATGGTGTTTAGTACGAATCACCGCATATGAACCGAAAGTTTACTAATTTTATATGCGGCTTGAGTGAATGAAGAATTTCTAGATGATTGATTATCGGACATTATATCAACGGTGAAGATCGCGCAGAAGGGCAAAAATATAAAGAACCAGATACACCAAAAGATGGTTTACAAAACCTCCGACCTCTCCAGTCCCCACCGGATCCTCCACCGGCCAACCTAAAAGTGCAAACCAAACATCTAACAGGAGTGAAGTCAGTAGGAAGTCGGGCTGGCTAGCCAAGCGACCAGTCGAAGGAGGGAGCGGATT
>Ga0163217_1016896_pt1 | contig 11284 bp, 9 predicted proteins | sample SynspAceP_FD_185933 | JGI IMG/M metagenome (GOLD analysis project Ga0163217, IMG submission 185933) | Saline lake microbial communities from Ace Lake in Antarctica - Synechococcus sp. Ace-P (PacBio error correction) | ecosystem: Environmental > Aquatic > Non-marine Saline and Alkaline > Saline ... | reverse complement strand
TTTTTGTTGTTTTGCCCTTTTGCCGCCTTATTGCTTGCCTTTGCTTTGCCCTATGTTTTTTTGCCCCAGTTGCCCCCCAATACTTGAGTTAAAATCGTTATAATTATAATTCCATACCCGATTTTTTTGCCGATTGATATTGAATTTGTCATCAAATCTCCCATTTGCGGAGAATATTTTAAAGCCTTGAAAAGCATGATCTTTTTCAATCAAACATTCGCAGACCCATTTTCAAGTTTGCCCAGAAGGCGTGTTTAGTATATTAAGAAAATGTATTTTGTCCAGATTCCATGATTTTCTCTCCGTTTTTGGACGGTTCACGTATTGGACTTCTTGACATCTGCCAGGACGGAAGTGTTATCCCCGTGGGCCTTAAGGAGGAAAGTTGTAGGCCGTATTAACCACTACCTCGTCCGCCAGTTGCGGCCCTATTTTTTTACTTTGGAAGTTGATGTAGGTCTCATTTTTTCCATTCAACGTAAATCTATCGGTCAATTTAGAAGAACCTCTTAAGCTCATTGTCTGTTTTGGTCAATGTATTGTTATGACGATGCCTTGTCCATCCTCATCGGTTATTGACATCTAAAGGAGCCTTATCCACTTCTGCCTTCAAAAGCCAAAGGTGATTGTTCGGACATATTGTAAAATCCGGTTTTGATAAAACTCCTTATATGGATTCCTATGTTGGGTTGGAGAGTAGGTGTCTTGCCGTCCAACCGTTTGGTATAGGCTTGTCCTTCCATCTTTGGGACCCCAGCTCCATGAAAAAGGGATAAATCTAGAAGGGGTCTCGTTCCATCGGCATTTATCGGCGGCAAAAATCGCTAAATGCTCCGGCACGTATTCGTTTTGAAAATTTCTGGGTTTTAAGCAACATTCCGAAAATGAGAAGGGAACGGAATTTAATGAAATACCAACACCATCCTTTTTAGTTCCGACTTGGGTAGTAATCAAAAATAACTCCGTTTCATGCCCAGCGGAGCCATAGGCTGCGGCAGCACCTGCCCCCTTTTAGTACACTATTGCGTTTCTACGTTCATCAGGATGAATATCCGCATAAAGCATCCTCCCCGGTCGATACCTCCGCCTTCCACCGGCCACCCGAACCTATTGCTAATTGGAAATACCATCCACAACAACTAAAGGTCTTATTAGTTTCCGCTTAATCGTAGTGATACCCCTTAACGTATTCTACTAGAGCCATCAACTCAGTATTGGATGGTTAATCTGTAAACCGGAGACTTTACCTTGAGAGGGAATTCATAACGTTTATTTTCAGCGGGCCACGTTGACTTTCCTCAGACGTACCTGGGAGATGGAATACCAAGTGACTCCTTATCCCTTTGGATGTTCAGGGCCGTAACCACTACCTCGCTTCCATCTGTTCGGCATTAAGTCAAGAAGACATTAAGTGCGTTTGATTTTCAAGGGTAATTCTAGAGGTAGTATACCCAATATAGGAGGAATTCAATAATGGGCATTCATTGCTGAGCGATTCGCGAGGTATAATTTCCATCCAAAAAACTTCTGTGGTCGTCCGCGTCTTGGTGCCCTTCACCAATACACTTACCCCTAAGAGCGGCGTGTTTCAGATCATTTTTCTGAGCACTCTGACCAGAAATATTTTTGTTGCCTCGGTAGTTTAATTATAGTGCAAATACGGCCAATATATAGAATTAGGTTTGTTCATATTAACTTGTGTTTGGTGGTTGGGTTGTAAGTTATTGTCCGGTATAATAAATGAAATTCCATTGCCATATTTTGGAAAAATTTAATTCCTCAGTGCCAGAATATATTCTGGCTACGGCCATTTTAGCTTCGTCCGATCAAATTAGTTCTGTGGTGCATTCAGGGGATAATCCTCCCTAAGGTTTTTGGGATTTAACTTGATATAAATCGGACTATACCTTGCGGGGTTATCGTGGTGAATTGCTTGAAGGATTTTCGGTGGAGGAACGTATCAATCTGGGTTTGCCTAAAAGCATGAAACCGGCGCAGGACTCCATAATAAGGTAGCTCGCCCAGTTTTCTTTAGAACCGATTCTTGGTGGCACCGGAGACGGAGATTCATTCATCGTTGGTATATTCTTTGTTATTTCGGTTAGTTGTGCCGGATGCCATTTAATATCCAAAACCCAAAAGTTCGTATATCTGTTCTATCCCTTAATGCGTGCTTCCGGATGCCTTCCGCCATAAGCGAAATATCTGGCCCTTGGAATTCCATTTGAGTAAGCATTATGGTTTTATTTCACCAGTTGGGTCATTCCCGCTTTATTCAAACATGATTATTATCAAGGAATTACGCACCCTGTCAGGGTTTCCTTCGGAATGGGTTCATGGGCTTTTATGGTTCGCCTGTTGCAAGGGTCAAACAATGGTAATCCCAGTATTGTTATTCCCCGTTATTGATATTATTTTCTACAAGTACATCATCCGCGGCCATAATTAGGAATTCCTGTGGCCAGATGGAATTCTGCAACGGATTGGATCCGGGGGCGCCCAAAGTTTTTGTGGTTTGTTTGTTTTACCACCAAAATTTATTGCGCAGTTATAACATTTCAAAGGTGTCTTTATTTGGTAACCCAGGTGTTACAAAGGCTATTAGTCCTCCCGTATTGTTGTGGAACATATTATTCTCTTACCAAACAATGTCTGAATTTTTCCAATTTCAATACCCGCAACATTATCAAATACTTCGTTATGTAGTACATCAACCATTATCGCACATTACTACATAGATAGCGGCATCCCCGCTATTTTTACTAGTACTTATGTTCCAATACAGTCCGTTTTTTCATATTGTGGAAAAATGCCATTAAACACCGGTGGTCAATGATCCAGTTATTGCGGATTATAAAGTTGTTACCAGCCTGCCATTACACCGTTGCCTTTGTAGCTTGATGATTTTTTAAAATCTCTATTAGAATGCCAGTTGGCCAGAATAAAGGAAGCATCATTTATTTCCTTTTTTACGGTCCAGGGTGGGCCATTCTTCCATTGATGACGACTCCTGTAGCTTAATATTGTCCTTATCAACTGTAGGACGTTCTCCGATTACCGTTCCGGATAAACACGGATAAGATCACCTCTGAATGGGCTTGTTTTACGGCATTCTGGATAGATGAAGCCATTCTTAATCCTATAATATTTCCTGTAAATTCTCCATGACTGGAGGCTATTTGTAGTGCTGTCATTGGAATAGTTCCAATTGTTTTCTATATTTCATTGTTGACGGAATCCGGAACTTGTCTTCTACACTTTTTGGGTCCAAAGAATGATTTTTCCGATAAATACCCCCAATGCCGATGAGCAAAGAGCGGTTGATGATTTTACAAAAAGGGCGATTTTTTATTCATAATTTAATTGATTTAACGTCGATATTTTACAGTCCCGAAGGGAAGTTGCCTCAGGAAACTTTTGGTTTAAAAGATTTCCGTTCGGTATCAAGGTTTAAGAAAATCTACTATGCGGTTAATTCGTAAATCAGGTTTAAATTTGAAGGTTCAAATTGCAGTGCTTATCAATAAGTTTTCATCCTCCGGTAATAGCATTGACCCTTCCGTCTGTATTAAAATTGGAACGGTTTTCGACGAAGGGTTTGGAATCTTCCGAGTGCATGTTAAGGAGCAGTTTGGACTATATTTCTAGACTTGGTAACCTTAAATGCCCCTCTAGACTTTTGTTCCTCCAAAAGGGATTTCGGCCCCTGGATTCTAATGGTAGTTCCATCTGGTTCGGGGGGGTGCCCATACGGCAAAATGTTGATTTGGTAAAAAGGGGGGGTATGGCATTCCGGCGGAACGGGCTACGAAACGGACCTAAAAACATTAAGACCTCTATTTCATTTTTTTATCAATGCTCGTCGTACATGCGGGCATATGGTATATTTTACGTTTTAAAGAAATTAAGGAAGATTGGAAGGCGGCAATGGCTTAAGTAATTTCTTCGAGCACGTATAGGCACGGTCATTATTTTCCTATTGGGATATGCTTCTGCCAAATAATTTTCTATAATTTTCTATTTTCATTTATAGTCCGAAGTAAATTTCTCCGGTGTTTATTTCCCATTTCTTCCTTGGAAAACAAAGGTTCCAACATCTGGCTTTCCTCCAAAGTTGAGGGCCGGACGTCCCAAAACAGCCTTTTTTTTAAATAACCTACATTTATAAAGGGAGGTTGCCGCTTCTTTTCAATCTGATTCCCATTCCTTACCCCGGCTTAGTTGGGCTAATCCATCGGCCTAATCCTTTGTTTGGATCATGGCAGGTTGCACAGGAAATGGTTTTGGTCGGCTGATAGAGCGGGGGTCAAAAAATAAATACCTTCCCAGTCCAATTTACTTGGGGAGAAAAAACCTCGCGAATTCTGGTAGGGCAGATTTTAACCCACCAACACCCGCTTTTGTTGGTTATGGCATATTGACTATATAGATTTTCTTGGCTATACATTCATTATTTGCATTCAACTTAAAATCCGGGGAGGGGCAAGTGCTTTTTTAGAAGTGGAACAGGATAGTAGGCTGTGGGTCTTTTGGGCCTGAAAAAAAATACAAAGTGTAGATACTAGAATTGACCCAGTATATAATTATCCTTTAATATGACCCTACTTTTTTTCACTCGGTTTTATATTATCCTTTGTTATTCAATAAAAATTTTTTACTTTTTTAAACCCAAGCGTGCTAAACCGCAATAGGTACAATGGATTTGATGGATTGTGTTGAAGCTAAAATAGCCTAACATTTTAAATAATATATTCCGTTTATCATCGCGTTACAACAAATACAGTGTATTTGCACCAAATTAACGATGGTGATTTCAACTACCTTTATGTCTATGAAATTACTTTATGTGAGAATAGCCCTATTTTGGGATTAATGGGACATTTTCTTTAGTTTGTGAGGGGGAAAAAAAAAAAAAAACCTTTTCAAGCTTGGTCTCTGTTAACCAATGAAACAGGAAGTTTGTTCTTCTGGGGTATATTGGATACTTAAGGTTGTAGCCTTTTTTTGTTTTCTTTTACAGATTGATATGTGGCTGTTTGGACCTATATAGGGACTGTGGATGCGAATTACCTTGGAGTCTTTAATAAATTCCGTTCCAATTCCTTGAACTCATTTCGACATGAGTTCCTTGGTTGAATTTTTCTCCTTTGAGGGTAAAAGAGTTCTTCATAATTTCCTGCCAGATTTATATATAATAATTGGTTATATTTTTATAAGCTAATAAAACTTTTATTGTTTTCCCATTTTAAGATTCAACAGCATGCTGTTCCCTTCCTTTACCAGAGCTTTCTTATATTAAATTGAATTTCTTCTTTTTAAAGGGGGATTAATTTTTTTGCTTTTAATCTGCGGCCGTACCATTAAAAACAATGTGGTATGGCACTACCACAACAAAACCTATTTGTCTAAACGTTCATTTTAAAATCCCAAATACTTTCTTGAAGAGTCGGAATAGTGAGGGGCTATAGGTAAGCTCAAAATCAAGGGCATCAATAGGCATTTCCATTTAAAGGCCCCCACGGTAACAACTATAAAATTTAAATCTCTTAGGTCCCAAATTTTGTGCGCAGTTACAAAGCTGACTAAAAAAAATTTACCATGAAAGCCTATAGATAAATTCCCAATAATAGTTTCGCCCCATTTCACTTATTTCATATGGGGGCATAGAGCTTTATAAAAATGAAAACGAATAGAGGCAGATAAAACCAATCAATAATAGGTTTGTTCCTGGTGGAAATTCAAGGAAAAGGAATATCCTGTTGTTTTAATATAGCTTCAATACGCTTTCCTCCATAGGTTGGGACGATTATTAAATCAATCGCTGCAATTTTTTTTTTTGGATATCACGGTTTAAATATAATAACTACATCGAATCTAGTGAAAAATAGTTTTTTATCGGAATGCCCGCCTTGGAATTATCTTTAAAGTACTTTTTGTAGCGTTATTGTTTTCCTCATTTTGTTATATTCTGGAGAATCGTTTAAAGAATCTGAAAACTAATCTAAAAACTTTTACGTTTTAGTGGAGCGGGATCAAACGTCTTACTAAACTTTTACATTGGAGGTCAGATTGTGAGAGTTATTATTTCTTATTCTTTGAATTTAGTTTTTAAAAACGCTGGTTTTACATGTCGGCAATACCTTGGTCCGGAATGTAGTTCCTGCTTTTGCATTTTTATGGACCTCTACACTTAAGAAGCCAAATTTTCGCTCCCCACTTTTCCATAAAAATCGATAGATCGCTTTTTTCCTTGAAGAAAATATTTTTTGCGGCCACAGGGGAACAGTACGGTATCAAAACATTCCCCATGTTGATCTACCAATGTGGCAAAATTCATTCGCGTCCCTTTGTGCGGTACGGGGTGTTTTTTACCGTCACCAGATATCCGATATAGATCAAATATTTCTCCCTAGGTAAGCTTCTAAGTCTCTCTGCCGAGGCTTGTAGTAGGTAAGGAGGTTTGCCAAAATATCAAATGGACTACAAAGGGTGAACCCCATAAGTTCCCATTGTTGTTAAAGGCCATTCGAGTCCGTAGAATAACAATTTAGGTATCTCAAAATGTTTTGATGTTTTGGCAGTAAACAGTTGGTTGGTCCAATTTGGTGTTTTTTGGGATAAGGATAAAAATGGGCTTGCCACCAAGAGTTCGTGTTTGTTTTTAATCGGTAAACTTTAAAAGGCATCAATACGTATTAAGGATACTCAATTTGATCAAATTAGGAAAATAGAGGACTCTATCCAAAAAATTGGCACAATGATAAAAAAGGCCCATTTGCATTTCTTTTCGGATACTATATGTACTTACCACTCGTCCTTCCAATTCCCTTAGGTAAACATAATCCGAGGTATAGCTCAGCTTACCCATAAATGCAATTGAGCTAAAGCTTTTATTAATACAGGAGAATGTATCTTGGCCTCCCAGCATTCTGGCTTCGTGGATATTGGAACTCGGACTATAAAATCCTCTCCATTATTAAGCACGGCCACCATATATTTCAAAGTGGGTAATAAGCTTTTAGGAAATAAGGTTGGATAACTTTCAACAGCATATGATTGCGAATGGCCTTTGGCAAAGCATAGCCGGCAAAAACTTTGCGACTTGCTCCCATATTTCAAAATGAGTTATATCGTCATTACCCTTTTTTGTCTTTACAGTTTTCACTAAACTTGTCCTTTACTTTCTGGAACTCTTCTCTAGAGCGGAATTTTACCGCTCATTCCTCTTCTTAGAACATCTGCTTTCACCCAAAGTTAGGATATCAGGCGAAATAAGTGGGCTACTTTAATCACATCTTTCCTGATATTACCATTTACGCCGTTAGCGTTTCGGGCATTAATGGAACTTTACGCGGATGTGCCCTTTCCTAGTTTCGTTTCGGATCCCGATGGCGCAAGTATGTATTTCCCGGCATCATTCCACTTTTGGCCACACCTGGCCTGGTGATTGGAAACTGGCAGGGCAAACCAATCCCAAAATAATTTGATCAACCTCAATTTTTTTAGCAAACATACGCATCGCAGGTGATATCACATAAAAGCAGGGCGCCCATTGCACTGGGCGCTCTTTACCAAATTATTATGAAAGGGTCATTTTTGAATTGGGCAAACATCATGGGAATGTCGAAGGTGCTTATTTTGGTGATGATTATACTTATAAATTTTCAATGTTTCTTCGATTTTTGCCAAACCCCGTTGGGGCAGAATGTCAAATTTAAAAAAGCCCCCAAGTTCTTTCGGGCAATCACCATAGGTCGAACTGTGTAGTGGGATTAACCTTTGGATGGCAGGTGGGTGCAGAGACAGTAATGAATTGGCTTTTTTCGGTAATTAGATATTACCAACCGGCATGGGATACTTAAAATATTGGCATCCCTTTGATTAATTCTCCATACTTAAGCTACCAATAAAGACTTTTTTTTTTTTCTACCAATGGGAAACGTATGTATTCCTATCACACAAATATCTATTTCTCTTTGGGCAGCCCAACACCTTATGCCCAATTCACGTATGAACCCCTTTTCTTGGAGAAAGAACATAAGTTACCTAAGCAGGGAAAACATTGGGAAAACGTTTCAAAAAATATATTGGGTGATTGGCTTCGCGGTCCTCAAGAAAAATCAATATCAAAATCAGGAGGGGTTAACGCGGTAAAGATTAATTAAAGCGCTCAAGTAAAGGATCGAGGCTATTGGGTCCACATCTGTTAATATTGAAGTAGGATAGGCCCACTACTGGTTGGCACACTTCCCCGGCCCAACATAAAAGAAACCTTGTTTCCTGGCATTTGGGCAAACAAATATCCCAATTTGATAAGAAATAGGAAACAAAATCCCATTTTTTTTTATCAAAGGGTCCAATTCCTTTTGTAGGCGCTCCAGAATTACGGAGCTATTTCGGTATGTTTGTACCTATTTGCAAGCCTCTGGCATAATTTTTCAAAGTGCCTCGTCCTTTTTGTGTCACCAAGGTTAAGTTGACTAGGTTTTGGAGGTAATCGATCTTCTGAAAATCAAAATAGATGTTACAGGATTGCATATACCGTTCCGTGTTTTTCCAATATAAAATTATATTCAGAGGGAAAGCTGTTGTAGGTCGTTTATCGGGAAGCATTTTTTCTTCCGGATCGGCTTCTTTCCGATTGGGGCAATTTTACTGAGTAGTATATATTGTCAATGGCACGTAAATAAACGAATGAGCATTTAAAATCACCGTTTATTTCTAAAAGTTACCGGTTGTTGTACTACTAATTTATCCCTGTATGCTTATAATTTGGAAAAGGGAAGTCGTCTTAGATCTCTAATGGAAATTTCCAATAAAATTCGCTTGTTCCAAAAGGAGTATTTTGTTTATTCAATAGTCTTTTTTTCGAACGGGATATTTTATATAAGCGATTTTAAAAGTAGGTGCCTGGGATTCAAATTGTTATGATTTTAGGTTGTTCGGGACAGAAATTTGTTTAGCTCCTGATATCCGTTGTTGTTTTTGGCTATTCTCTATAAACATTGATCATACCCATTCTAAATCCGTATTCCAAGATTGGGTTTATTCCAAATTCCTGGCCTTACGTACAAAAATTTAAGCTTGCCAGATGTATTATTGATATCTGTAATGTACCAAATTGATCACCTTGGTTTTTCTTTGCGCCAACATCAAGAGCTTCCACCTCGGATAGGGTGCCAAAACGCAAGCTGTAATATGTATTGGCAGTTTAAGTACATTTTTTTTACTTCAGATGAATGGGCCCACAATGTTTAAACGGTTTAAAAGAGTTGTATTTTGGGATGTATTAAAAAGGATTTTGATCAAAAGGTATGATTTTTATTTTACGTGCCCTGCGATGGTATTTTCGAATCGTCCATTTGCCCGATAGGTTATGCCATTTTTATTCTGCTTATGGTACCAATTCCCGGGCAAATTAATATTTAAGCCAATATTCAATAGAGCCCCTCTTTTTTAAAGATAATATTTTATTGGTCTATTTTGTTGTGGATTATATAATTTTAAATGTTTCCACACACCAAGGGTATTAGCCACAAATGGAAAGTTTCAAAATTATGTGGTTTTTAAATCAGTTGGTCTTAAAATTTGTCCGCTTAAAAACAGGTTTTGAAGGCTAAGAATTTTAATCTTCGAACTAGTTGGATTTTACTCCTGTTTTCCCACTTCAAATCTTTTAATGAACTCTTAATGGCCTATAAGAAGTACCACGTTTGTAGGTGCCAAATTGGGGGTCCAGTTTATAATTTCATTCTAAAACTCTTCAGATCACGTTCAAAACGTAATGGGTAATGGTAACCCTTTTTGTTCTCCAAAATCGTAACCTTGAAGATTCCTCCGATTTCCATCTTTGGGGAAAGTTGGAATGTTCCAGAAAACATAAAGAATGGCTTGCCTATGGTATTTTTGGCGGTTGGAATTACTAAATTAACCGCATATGATAATCGTTAGGTCCCAGGTTAATTTGTTGTTCCATACAATGGGATTTTCTACATCTTCAGAGTCTTTCTTTTTCGTCATCGCCGGGCCTATTTTTTTCGTTAAAGTCAATTGGCCCTGCCAAAAGGGTTCATCATCCCTTCCTCCACTTGATGCAACATAGGTTCGTATTCCATTTTTATCGTCTTCCTTTTTTTTCATCTTTCTTTTTTCCAAAAGTCTTTACTGCATCCAGGGAGTAGGCCTAAGGTTGGCCTGGGGCAGAAGTAAGTCGAAACAAAACTCCTCCAGTGTCGGCGTTAAGGTTATTGATGCGCTTCCATTTATTGGTCAATGGCATTAAAGGATCTTAGAAACTGAGCGCCAATAAGGTTAATGGCCATCTTATTGGTTTTAGAATATTTGTTCCTTCCGGTACAAGTTTCAATGGGACTTTAATTTTTAAGGGAATCCGCTTTCAAAATTATATCCGTAGGAGAGGTTAAGGTTGCTCTAGGCCGATATTTTTTTTTTAGGTTTAGTTAGAGTAGAATCTTTGTCACGCACCTTGGCTCGAACTGAGTTGCCAAGGGAAAAAACTCATAGAAAACTGGATTGGGTTAGACCCGGTGCCCCCGTTTAAAGTGCCCCTCGAAACCTACTATTAAAAAGTTCCAATTCATCATGGCTGCCAATTATAGCTGTCATAGTATTGTTCAAATGATGGAGGCGTAGCCATAACTTAAAGACGGACGCATACGTGCCCGGATTGCCTGAATTTTTTTTTGTCGTCGCCAAAAATTGACAGTCCGTATAAAGTATCCCAATTACTGGTACTTAAAGTTATATTTATGTTGTTAAACGCGTCCGAAACCCATTTAAGGAGTATCCGTAATAACTTCTCTTTTTGTTCTAAGTCGTACCCTCGTTGATAGGTTCTATAGGCCCCAAACATCTTTCATAGGAAACCGCCAACACTTACACTAAAATGTTTTTGCCACTTTAAAAAGGTCTGGTTACTTGGGGAAAGTATGGTCTTAGCCCCAAAAAGTGAATTTTTCGAAACATCCTACTGTTTAAAAAAATTCCTCTTCTTTGTAGTCTTAATGCTATTTTCTGGGCATTTAGGTTATACTTGAAAGTTTACCATTATTGAAAATTTGATACCCTTTTTTTATATTGGGCCTTTCAACGGGGGGTGCAAAATTGGATATATACCGCTCCATACTTGGGGCTTTTGGCAAAGGTGGGTAAGGTTACATTTCTTTAACTGCACCCAGTATTGGTTTTTTTGTTTTTGGTTATTGATTTTGTGGGCCGGTTTTTTAAAAACTAAGGGTTTTTTTTTAAAAATTTTCCTTTTCCT
>Ga0163217_1063024_pt1 | contig 11285 bp, 11 predicted proteins | sample SynspAceP_FD_185933 | JGI IMG/M metagenome (GOLD analysis project Ga0163217, IMG submission 185933) | Saline lake microbial communities from Ace Lake in Antarctica - Synechococcus sp. Ace-P (PacBio error correction) | ecosystem: Environmental > Aquatic > Non-marine Saline and Alkaline > Saline ... | reverse complement strand
TTTCTTAAGTATTTCTTGATCGGGTCTAAATCGGATTTCTTCTGGGATAGGAAACGCAATGAAGAAGTTCTCCAGCATTAAATTTTTTCTTGAATTTTGTTTCTCCAATGATCCGCATCAAAAAGCTCTTATTGGGTATGAAATGAAATCCTCTTGATCGTCAGCTCTTTCGATCATCCAGCGCTGAATTCTGAAGGAAAGACATCATTTTTTTGCTTATAGAATACCAAGGTTCAGAGCATAAATTTTGTCTCGTAGGTTTCTGCCCTTGGCTTGGATTCTGAAATTCATTTCAGTAGAAAATTCGATCTCATCAAGTCATAAAAAAATCCCACTCTTTTTTGTCGGGACAATCAAAATTCTTGGTCATTCATATCCACCGGGGAAAAATATTAGCTTGGGGCCAAGTTGAAGGATTGCTGATCCATAATCATGGAAGGCCGTAATTGCCTTCTTCTTGGCTACATTGTTCTAGAAAAATGTTTAATGGAATCATTTCTTCGTTCTGTGTATAAAAATGTTTGATTATAGCTTTTTTTCAGTAATCTCAATCAGCGAGTTTACCGTATTTCTAAGCTCAGTCAGAGCTCTGGGATGAATTCGCTCAAGCGAAAGGCTTAAAATTTCAAATTCATGAGTATCAGCCATCCTTCCTACTCGATCATGTAAGGACAACTTTAAATTTTGTTATTTTTCTTTCACTTTCTTGTCGAAGTCATACTTTTGGAGGCTCGAAAATGATCCTTGATCAATTTTTGAAAACGATATTCCCAAGGAAGGCAATGTTTAAAAACGGTCATCATCCATACCTTTCTATGCAGAGCGATTATGGAAGTTTGATACATTCTGGAATCCTTCAAATTGAAGCAAGAATCGCGGGGTAGAGAACGGGTTTTTCCATGTTGTTTTAAAAGCGAGGGCATGCTATTAATTCGTGGATCTTTTTGGTGGGGAATTTGCCGGAGCTTAGAATGCGACGATTTGAGATGGGATTTTTGCTTCAAACCATAAAAGTATGACCTGGTAAAGCTGGAAATTAATTACTTCATTAATGTGTGGATCGAAAATTTCAACGTGTTCCACAAAAATACTTTTGGTCCATGCATGATTGGGATAATAAAAGGCAATTCCACTTAATTGGCTAAAAAAAGTTCTTCCAATTAAAAAGGCAGCTTATCTGACGATAGATACAAGGTTTTGAATATTTTGTGTGGCGTGTCAGGAAGCATATTTTTGTATCGGTTAGAATTACTTTCTTTGACACTATGCACCAAGAAACTGACATCTTGCTCTTAAAGTTCATATACGGAGTCCCAGATCAAATCATTGAAAATCTGCCGGATGATTTCTTGAACTCACAAGTAAGCGGGATAGGTCCGGAATAAGTCACTGTTTTCTGTAATTTACTATAGAATCGAACTTTCTACCTACAAACCATAAACTCTTCATTGACAACTGGTTTTTGGTAGAATCTTTCGGACTACTGAGTTGAATAGTTTCTGCCAGTTCAGCGTTGTTACATGCCTACATCAATCTGGAATAATGATTCTTTACAAAATACCCAGCTGAGGACTCAAGTGGCATGATGTTTTCAGGATTCTTTGCAATTCCTGCGATAAGGGCACTAAAAGCGTCTGATATTATAGCCGCAGTCGTTGTCGGATGGTTAAGCTGCTATATCAGACCAATTTCTTTTTTGGAAAATATGTCGGAGCAAGTTTCGTGTAGGTATCGAAAGGAGCTCATATAAGTTTTAAATCACTGAAGGATTTTTTCGGCTAAAGAAAAATTTGCATTAGAGTTTGCAGCATGGGGAAAGATTCAATCCGTAATTAAGGGGAAAGCTAAATTCTGAAAAAAAATTAATGGCTGTTTTTTAAAATAAAATTTCCCCTCTAAATGTGTTTAAACTTAAAAAAAGGAGAGGGAGAATAAAATTCTTGAAAAAATTCATTTCGCAATCGATTGTTTTGGAGTATATGAAAACCATTTTATACTTTTCAACAGTATTCATAACAGCAATATCTACAATAGGTTTTAAGTAGGTTTTTGAGAGCAGGAAAGCCAGGGATTTTATCCAGGCTTTTTGATTTTCAGTGGGGCTGATTAGCTTGAATTCTTTAATTTGATATTGATTATGAAGGTTTGAAATCGACTACTGATTTGTTTTTTTAATAGTGTTCGCTGTATTGTTTGGCGTGGCGTTGTACTTCCACCACTTCGGAAGAAGGTTGTAGAAGATGGAAAATATGGAAATTAACGAGGCGAAGGAGCTTGAAAATGAAAAACCAGCTAGAAGTAGTGCTAGCTCAAAAAAGGAATTGGTACAATCACTGGAGCAAACTTATAGGTCCTTTTGATCTAATGATTTAAAATGTTTCTTGACATGATTTCAATTAGATCCTTCCAAGAAATGCCTGAAAAAAACCAATCTACAAGATGATCCCTTTTTTCCTTATCAGTTTTGTCCATCCTACCGCAACGGGTTACCATAGATATTTACCAGCTATTAAAATAGGAGCTCAGGCATGCCTATCGGATTACTCGTTTTGAATCCTGATCGGAGTTATTTGGTATCGGCGGGATGGGGATGAAAGAGCCGATTGTTATTCATGGGCCTTCTGGGATGTTGAAGAAGGCAGAATGGATCAATGGAAAAATGAATTTGTGTGTTTTGGATATTTTCAAGAGGAGTCAGGCTTTCGTCCCATGGGCTTAGGTTATAGATGTAAGTCAACATCGGATTTTGGCAAATTTCAATCTGTCGACAACCGCAACACCTACGAGCAGATTCTTACCTGTTCAAAAGATCAAGCAAGTGGACCACAAATTTAAAATGGATTTCGAGCAAGCGATTATTTTTTTTAAAGAAAATGGCCTAAAAAACCTCTCCCGGTCAGCTTGCGCAGAAAACTATGTCTCCACTTCCTATTGATCCGAGGAGAATTTAATTTTCAATTTTTCTGAAAGTCGATAGAGTAGGGAAGTTTCTAATTCTTATTTTACCTCTTGGATTGATGATCAAGCTTTTTTCCATTGATCAAGCGGACCTGTATATTCGGGGGTCATAGATGGACAGATTGCTTTTCCGGGAGGAAAGATGGAACCAGATTTGATATGGATATTTCCCATACTGCTGTTCGTGAAGCTTGGGAGGAGTAGGTGTTTACCTAAAGATGTGAAGCTTCCTTTGGTTCAGATTTCAGGACTTGTTCGTTCCAGCGAGTAATTTCCTGAGTAAGTCCCATTATTGGGTAATTATGTTTGAGCGAACCAGAGTTTGTGCCAGAAATTTAAAGAGGTCGATCGATTATCGAACTCCCCTCAAAAACAGTGTTAGATTTAGAGACGGAAAGCAGGAAATATTAGATAGGTGGCGTTTAATTGGATACATCCATTATTTTCGATTTTCAAATGAGGATAGTTTGGGGAGCCACCTGCAATGATTTTAGAGAATTTATTTCCAGTTCTTGGAACAATGGAAGAAATTAGTTTTTGGGGAAATGGTCTTTTGGTTGGTAATTGTTGCAAAACTTTAAAAAAAGTCTATGAAGAAAGTTTCCCTTTACTCACAAACGATGCGGTAGTTTTTGGTTGCTGATGGCCACATTGGCTTTTTTGATTTTTTTAACCCTCAGCGGAGCAAATAATCCCCTTTTGGAAGAAATTTTTCTTCAGTTGTTTCCTACGGTATTGCTTGGCTATTTCATCCCAGCGTTATTTAATTCTTTGGATGGATTTCTTTGGAGAACACCTCTAAACTTTATGGCGTAGCCAGCAGGTTATCTGCTTCCTGCGTCCCTTGGTTTTTATTTCACGATTAGTATTATATCAAGGGTATTTTGAAGCTTGGTCTAAAGGCTCACCATGTTTTTAAGCAGGTTCATTTGGATTATGATAGGAGGACCTGTGGCCTTGTTTACGTGAGACTATTTTCTTTTATTCCGGAACTTTTGGAGGGAATGGAACCTGATGAGTCTGGAGAGGATTATCCACAATTGTGGGCTCTGGATTTGGCGGTGGGCTAATCAAACTGCAATGCTAAAAGGTATTTTTTGAACAAGCTCTACTTATTTATCAAATGTCGCTGCTAGATGTATTTGGTCTGCACCTATTGGACGGCAGTCTTCTTTATTGGGCAGCAAAACGAAAAAAAATTGATCGGGTTTTTTTAGGTGATAGTTCTGCGATTTATGAGCTGAGAGGGACCCAAAATCGCTGATTTTATGGAAGGAATTATGAAAATCCCAACCCTATCTCGATACTTATGATTATCCGTTGTGTAGGTTTTGGAGTCAGGATTGCAACTTATATCGCACGATATTCTTTGCTCCATATATTGAGTCAATTATTCCTTGAGGTTGCCCATACCTTTAAATTCTTCTTTCTTCTGGATAGTAGTGATCGCTACACTATTGGATTTGGCACTATCGTTTACGAGGGCACGTAAACTGGAAGGAGCCGGAAGGCATCCAGGTGGGTAGTTGTACTTCTTTATGTTGGTAGCAACTATGGGATGCAAAATGGACCTGGGTGCAATATTCGATAACCTGTTTATTTTTGGTAGGGGGTGTCTGGAGATCGACACTTTTGTTATGCTGATTGTGGCTTACATTAACAAAGCCCGTTCGTTCTATGGTGGCTGTTGAGGTCAGCAGGCAAACGGTGGGTGGGGCTGCCTCTGCGCTATTGTAGCATCTTGCTTTGACTCTTCTTTGGCTGCCTGTAGGAGTTTTACTTGCAGTTCTTGGGTAATGCTATCGTACTTTACGTGTGCTTATATTTGTGCGATTAAATGATTGCAAAATGTTTCAGGAATGTAATGCAGATAAAAAGAGAGTTGAGTTTTTTGTATGTACTGGGTCCTGATGGTTGTAAAAAAGCAGGGGCAAAGAACCTTTGCAAAAAATTAAAAAAAATGCAAACTAATCAAGCTCTATTTAAAGGGCCGTTGTAGTTTGAAATCAAACTAAATGTTGGATATGTGGTAAATTCCGCTCCTTTAGCATTGTAGGGATTCATTATAGATAGAAGACGAGTTCTTAAGATTTTGGAATTACTTAAAAAAGCCCTAATATTTCAGGGCTTTTTTTTTATAATTTTGTGATTTAACTGCTGTATCCACTGGCAGTTACCATAAGGCATCATCTTCGAATTGGCTCTCATAATCTAAGTCTATTCCAATAATTTGGCATTGGCTCCAAATGACCTCGCTCCTGCATTTTCCATTTCTGACATTGCAGTGATTTTTGCTTCCCGAAGGACCCGCTCATTAGGCGAGGATCTACCTCCGACGAGCCTGTTCAGTGAATCTTGCAAAAAAGTCTTTGATACGTAGCTCCGATTAATTTGTTCTTCCGATACTATCCCTTAAATATTCGGTACGACTCGATGTCCCTTCTAATTGTTTGTGGTGGTTACGATACATGTTTTTTGTTGGTTAAATTTAACTTTCTTATTCTAACACGAACAATTTGACTGTTTTGTTAGCTTAATTAGATACTTGGATTTAAACATGACCACGGTCATTTTCAATTAATGATTAAAAAATCTTTTGCAAATGAGACGGGGTTTTAAACTTTTAGTTCCCTATTTAAAAGCGGATTTGCTTTTAACTCTAGATGAAGTATATTATGAGTGACTAAATCAATTTGATATTTCAAATTTCTTCGATGAATTACAGGGAGCCACTGTTTCTTATTGATTACGATGATATTATATTTTTTAATACCTATTTTTTAGAAAACTTTAAAAGAGTTCAGATTTAATGGAGAGATTTTTTCTCAAATGAAAAGTAATCGAGTGCCTTGATAATTTTTTTGAAAAATGCGAGATAGAAAGACCGGGAAAATCCAATTTATTAAATCAATAAAGATAATTTAGGCGAGATCATCAGTATTGAATGGTGTTTTGTCAATTTGCCTTCTAGCTACAAAACCAACGATTTTAATTGTAAAAGACGAAAAAATTAAGGTTTCACAGAAGCAGTGAACCCGATTTTGGTAGATGTCCGAGGTCAATCTTGGGGATGAGTTGAAATAATGCAAGTATTTTGAACACAGTCATGGGACCTAATTGCCATTTTGGACGTAGGGGTGGGCTAATTACAAATTCATAAGCCCTATCAGTTGCAGAATAATTAGGGGTTCAAGTAAGAATTAATCGTCGGGAAAAAATTACCAAGGGATTTCCATGTGATAGTGGAGTTATTCAAATTAGTTAAAGGTGATTTCTAGAATCTTTTTGAGTCAAATAATGAGGTAAATATCCGATTTTTTGGATCAATAAGCCGGATGGGACACCGGATCTACTGAGAGTTTCGGTAAAAATCTTTCTCAATTCCACCCTCAAATCAAGGTTATTTCAGTGCCAGAGATATTACCGAATACGTTCAGTACTTGACCTATCACTTCACGCCGATTTGAGATTGAGAAACTTGATCAATCAATATCCGGAACTACTTGTCAACGCGTCCAATATTGAATAGTTGAAATAATTTTCAAGCAAACTGTTGGAACGTCTTGGAGCGTTTTAAATGCCTGTTAAATCTCAAATCTATTTATTCAATAAGGACCTAAAATTATGATTTTGCTGTCGAACTGGACCTCTAAGATTCAGAAGCGAGCAGGAATTGATTTTCAGATTCTGGAAACGGCTTAAAGAATTTGTAAAGGAATTAGCAATGGAAAAGTGAAACCTTCTGATTTTGGAAGAAGGGAAAGGTCATTCATTTTTATCCCGATGATGGTTTCAGTTCTAATATTGGGAATTATCGCTTCTCCAATACCGGAAGTCAGGCAATTTAAAGAAAGGATTCTTCAAATATTCAGCAAGCTTGGGGATTTTTTGGGAGGAGCTTATCGTGGTAGCCAACTTATCCAAAAAATGAAGCGGAACGAGCACCTTGTTGGCGACACAGAAAATTTTATGCTTAAATCGGATCTTGAGATACACAACTACCAGAAAATGTTCTTCATTTTGGAGGCTTATCTAATTATTTTGGATTGGGAGATTCTTCCGGCCGTTGAGAATTTATACTGTTCTGCATCAAAAAGATCGAACGAGAAACTCAGATATTTTTGTTCAGAATTTGAAAATGGGCAATTTGGGAAGCTCAATCAAATTCTTTCATTGGGAATTAAATTAGTCTCACCAGAGGCAACATCCAACTTATGTCAGTTATGAGAGATTCGAAGCAAAGAAAAAGACTTTCCTAACTAAGGATTGGAAGTTTTGGATTCTGTACTGACATTTACCCACAAAGCGTGCTGCGAGGATTTATCTGAAACTTCAATCTCAGATCTGGGCTCAAGTAACTGATCCGAATTCTTGTAAACGGATAATGAGCTCGATGGTTATTCTAGTTGATAATGAGGCCGCCATTCAACTATTGCTGCCCTGAGGACTGCTGCGGGATTTCAAGGTCCATTGAAATCTGATAAATGGTAAATTTCAAATGGGGAAACCCTAAAATTAATAACACAATCAATAGCGGTTAGGTCAAAGTGTTCAAAGAAAAGAGGTTGAACAATAAAAACTAACATTTACGGCATCAGTCCTTGTGTGAAATTTTCATTTCAACTCTTCACTTCTGGAACAGGTACGGATCGGTTTTTTCTTTTTATTTTGAGACATTCTTTACTGAAAAGCATTGAAAGTCAGAAGCTGCAAAACGAATTAAATTAAAATGTGTAGAAAATAGCCCTGCAGTTTCTCTTTAGGAATAAACCTTTCTCAAAATTATAGAATCAATTATATCTCTTGTAATATCAGCAAATTGGTTTTTCAGCTAATGAGTTGGTCAGGATAAAGTTTTCATTTTTTTGCAATTTGCTCCACCCAGAAGATGGAGAAAGAATTTAAAATTTGCTCCTGACGGATTTAGGGATTTCTCAAGGGATTTACTCTTTTTCAGGAATATCGAGTTAAAAGAAGGATGGATTTATGCTTGGGTCGAAGATTAAAAAACCGTGAGTGCTTGATGCCTCAGGTAAAATAATCTTCCATGAAGGGGTTTTTCAGGACATACTGATCGGAAATCTTGAAAATCTTCAATTCAAGACGAGATTAAAACAATTATCGTGTATTAGCTTCAATATCCCTGGAACCAATATTTTTTCTCCTTGATAAGTCAAGGCGCTATATATTAGCGGAAGGCACCAACTTTGAGAAGATGGGGGATCAGCCGAGGAATCCTTGAGGGAAAAACTGATAAATGAAAATCACCAATCATGATCTTTCGGAGCTTAACTTGCTGTATGGATCGTGTATTTCAAAATAGAGAGATCGTAGTACAGAGTTCTGTTTCTTGGGTTAGGGATATTATCAAACGTACCATCCGACCCATCATCGAAATGATTAGTAGAATTTGTTTTATCGATCATTCGTGATGTTCACGAAGAGCTTGAAGTAATCAGGACCTCCTTCAATCTGAGGATAAGTATTCGAACCCTTGTAGAAGAGTCCACAGAGATCATTTTTTCATTGACTTGAATCGTTGATTTTCATTACATCTCTCCAAATTGTTTCTCAATTTTCTTGGATATAACCTTGGAAGAGGTTTGGGGCCATTCCATCTTTGAATTTCTTATACTGAGGATTTTTGATGTTTTTCAGACAATGTGAGTTCAAATCCCTCGATTTTTTGGGGAAAACCAATTCTTGAATTCTAGATCGACCAGTAAGCAATGGTGATGTATAAAGTTTTCAACTCCAATGGAGAATGGTGGAACGAAAACATGATTCTAAGCGGATACTACACCGGAATTTGGCCAGAGATATTTCAAGACTTAAGGAGCGCTATTAGAACTTTTGATGGCTAAAGAGCGTGCTGAGCAAAGCTCAGTGGCAAATCTCAATTTCGTTCTGTGATGGAGGCACGAAGATTAAACCCCAATGAATGCAGTTTATTGGTCTTTCACTATTTTCTAATGGAAGAAAATTTTCCTCGATCCGGATTATCAATTTGGGAAAACTAAGGACTTACCAATTTTCCGCAGAGAATTTAATGGGTTTGATCAATGATATTCTTGACGATAACAAGGATTGATTCCGGGTAAACTTGGTTGGAAATCAGTGCTTTTGACTGAGGAATTTGATCAATCGAATGTGCCTCGCATAGCTTTTCAGGGCTAATTGAGAAAAGCGTTGAAAATAAGTGCTGAAATTTGACGGCGGATACCAAATTCAATTAATCGGAGATTCAGTGCGGAAATCGGGCAGATTTGTAAATTAATTTAGTTTCAAAATGCATTAAATTTACCGAGAGGGGGATTTGTAAGGATCAGTCTGCAGGCTTGCAGATACAGAAGGCTTCGTTTTGCTTTATTCGTTTTTGCATTTGAGGGATAGTGGAAAATAGGGAGGAATCTGAGCAAAAGCTGGAAACCATCTTTGAGCCATTCACGCAAGCTTCCTCTGCCAACTACACGGAAGATTTTATGGAGGGAAACCGGCCTAGGGCTTGCGATAGTAAAAAAGATGGTTTGAATCCTATGGGGAGAAATAATTGTGCACTCTATCCCAAAATGAAGGGAATACTTTTGGGTTTATACATAAAATTTGAATTTGTGGAAAGAGGGTCAGAATTTCTTATTGCCGGTGAAATGGATCAATCTGCAAAAATTCCGCTTGAAAAAAGCATCTATTTTTGGTTGCAGAAGATAATTGCTATTCAACCAAATCTTAATTAAGAAATTTTCTAACCAAATGGATGTAGGAAATCTTACGACTAGTTCTGATGGTTCAGGAGGCTTGGATGAATTTGAAAGAAAAAATACTTATGTGTTATTAGATCTTCAAATGCCCTGTTTTTTAGATGGTTTTTTCTGAGCAAGATTTCAATTCGAAAAAATCCTGGATTTTAACAAAAGAATTTCCCCCCGTATTTTTTAGTTTTTGACTGGCTTCTTCATTACAGGGAGGATCAAAAAGGCGAAATGGAAGAGATTGGCATCATGGATTTTTGTTGTCCCACCAATTTAATCCTGAAGGACTCTATGAGAATTACCAAATTACCTTCCACGACAAAATCTTTCCTAAATCTTCGATTAGCGATCAATTTTGGCCTAAGTAATTCTAGAAAATCTAGATTGCTTCAAAAAACCTATTTTACTCGATTGCAGTTTTTTAACGCGGTTAGTTTTTTCAGGAACTTATTTTTTTGACCTTTTACCATTGCGTCGGCTCAGCGACTCCATTACCAATCGATCTAAGTTTTTATGTATTGACCGGTACATCAGGGGCTAAGCTCAACAATTTGATCAGTTACTCGCTGGATCGCGGACTGTGCAAGGATTGAGTAAAATCGCTATCGACCTTTGAATAGGGATATCAAGTAGGGTCAACGATTTTGTTCTGGGGTTAGAATTGTACAAAACCAAGGGAGGCAAAGGCACTTTTGAATGGAGTAAAACTAAGGCTACCGGACTTTTTTTTTTTTTTTCCCAAAACCCGGAGCCTTAATTTAACATTGGCTATACATTTACAGACGGATCTCGGATTTTCAGCTTAAATTCCTACATTGTCGGATAGGAGTTGGTTTTTTTTGAATTTCCAAAATGCTACAACAGATAGTTCCTGATTAATCTTTCCAAAATCCTTTTTGGCTCAACCCCCAAAGGGATTCATTTTTAGAGCGCACGATATCCAAAAGGCACGGCAGAACTTTAGGTAATTTTCTGACTGAGGGAATCGGCTTTCAGCTTAGTTTTCGATTTATTGACCTACGGGAAGACCCGAAAAGCAGTTCAGGAAATTTCATTAAGGCAAGAATTTTAGGTTATTCCTTTAGCCCATTTCGAAGTTTAAATTGGGGGAATATGGCTGTGAGTTTCTTTTGATAATACTCAAAAGTGGAGCATTTTTTTAGGATAGGAGCAGGGCTTTCCACTTTCCTGAACCCGGGAGATTTTTTTCTAACAAAAAAGATGGGCAGGCATTTGGATTTATTTTGGATTCCAGAGGGATTCATTTCACTGATGCGGACTAAAGGACTTTTATGAGCCAACTACGAAGCTTGGGGGTTATTGGAGCCACTTTCAGGGAAACCACCATCCAAAAAACTGGGACCTTTCGAATCCTTGTTTAAATACGAAAAAAACTTGCTTTTTACGGGAGCTGAGGTTTTTTTAAACAAAACCCTAAAGGCCCTTTTCAAGGTTTTTTTAAATTGGGCCCAAAAAACCTTCTTTTTCGGGGATTGGATTTTTCCAAAAAAAAAAAAAGGCTTTTTGGGATAAACCCAATTTTCCTTTTTCCCTTTTTTTTTTCTTTCTTTTTTTTTT
>Ga0163217_1055355_pt1 | contig 11285 bp, 7 predicted proteins | sample SynspAceP_FD_185933 | JGI IMG/M metagenome (GOLD analysis project Ga0163217, IMG submission 185933) | Saline lake microbial communities from Ace Lake in Antarctica - Synechococcus sp. Ace-P (PacBio error correction) | ecosystem: Environmental > Aquatic > Non-marine Saline and Alkaline > Saline ... | reverse complement strand
CCATGCCGCTATGGCGAGCAGGCAATACTATTCAACACCAGTTGCTTAAACTACCGCTGACCATTGCAGGCCCTGAGGCCAGACAACCATATGAGACTAGCGGCTAAAAATTGAAACCTTCCTCAGCAGAGGCATTGGTGCATTTAGGCCTTTATTTATACGTCATTTACGTTAATTCACGAGGCGGATAATGCTTATCGCAAGCTTTATCTATTTAACCTGCGTTGGTTTCCGACCTCAACATTAATCTTGGATTTTAGCTAATTGGAATTTGCAAATAAAACTTATGCTTTAGCCGGTCAGCACTTGAGTCGGCAACTGGCGCTTAATTCCGGCTTTTCACCCATGAGTAATTTTGCTTTTAGCTGATACACTTTATGTGCAAGGTTTCCTTGGCAAGGCGATGCACAATTTGAACATGTCTTCGCGGTTCATAGGTCGATTTCCCTGCCTGTTTGTTGGGCTTTATCTGGGGCTGCAAATTAATTACCGCCATAATGAACAACCAAGCGCAGAGTTGTTAGAAAAAAGTGCCAGTATCTTAGGTGAAACTAACAATATGTGATGGGCAGCAGGGCACGTATAGCGCTGTGGCATAACGATCCTCACGGTCGCAGAAGAATATCTGCAGCCATTGATTTAGGGTGATGTGAAGGCAATACATTAGACCTTGCGACATATGACACAAGATACAGCTAGGGCTTGGAAATATAAGGTCTGGCATCAAAGAAGCAGAATCTACTGACTCAAAATCCCATTAGTAATACTTTTTACGTTTAATTACTGCAATGTCGCCGTACTCAACCATGACTGTTGCCAGAGCCGTGCAATTAATTATGAGCAAGTAATGTCTGAGAATCCCAGTTAAAACACAAGTGGCTGCGATTGATCTTTTTTCCATGGGAGTATCCCATATCAGAATATGACTGGTGTGTTGACCAGAGGCGAATAATGCAGATGCTGCTTCCGAAGCCATGGGGCTTTTGTGGCCATCTGTGCGCAGCTTGCATACGTCGAGCCAACAAGCCGTATTTGGGTGTGAACCTTTTATGCAACGAAAATACGCTTGGGCTTAAATGCCACGGCTTAACCGGAAAGGTCGCAATGGCAAGATGAAACAAAAAGCCATTAAACTGGCCTTTGGCTTGGCTAGAAAAAGAGCGTTTTAGATAAGCTGTTGTCTATAGGCATATACAGCTGAGCGGCAGGATTATTTAAATTCGACTGTTTACCAAGGCTTAAAAATTTGCATATGAGGAGTAATGCACAACACCCTATATGTTTAGCATTTGAATTTAAAACTTAAATATAAATTGGGGGCCCTTTTTTTGGAGGGCTATTGTTTGATAAGTTAGCTGCTAGCGACAATAATACCTTTAACCGCTGAGCAATTTTGATAGGAAGCTTGGATAACTATTAACTAAGGGTCAGCCACTACAATCTAAATGTGGGACGTTTACCCAGATGGATAGTTGTTGGCAGAAAGGCCAAATGCGTTGGTACTTAACAACTCCTTGTATGGCCATGAGGATGGCATAATTATAAGGATTCTTGTGGTCATTTGCAGCCTTGGGAGTTCAGATTAACCGCGCAAAAAAATCTCCAGGATTCTACTGTTACTGCAATTCAACTGACTATTTCTAGTTTGGTTTGTGTGGATATGGAACTATCAACATCCTGATGATAAACACACCGCCGGTAAAGCTTGATCTATTGACCCTTATTGGATTGATGGGACAATCAGGAAAAAACTGCATGCATTACTTATAAAAAGTATTGAAGATGAATTCGAAAAGAGAATTCACTTCGTTGTATAGAGCCTTTTGAGATGGTGAGTGCTTGTGATATATGGGAGTGTATGTAATATTTCGATGGCAGGCAGACGATATGGGCAGTATTGCGCCCAACGCGCGCACCGGTCGAGTCTTGATAACTATTTATTAATTTACTTAAAGGGTGACATTTCATCGCTCTACCCCGACAGTTCTTGAGCATCAGCCGCCGCCTCCTGATTTTAATTTAGTTGATTGTTTCAGGTCCAAGTAGAGATATTTACATCGCTTGCCCCCGGCGGCGTCAACAACAGGCTACATTTTGTGAACTGTATTTACCTAAGCGCAAAGCGCTACCCAAAGCCAAAAAATGCAGAGGAGTAAGTTAAGTGAACCTGGCCGGGTGCTAAAGGTGGGGTGTGGGTAGAGTTTATGCAGAAATAGAAATGTATGGGGATTACTGTTATGTGAAAAATAAATGCAAATAGAAATATATCAAGTAGACGCTTTTGCAGAAACAAGTTTTTAAGGGCATTCCACGCCGCAGTATTGCCCTTTAAATGCTTGGATAGCTGACGAATTATTGCAAAATATTGCTCAGGCCAAATATTTGTTGAGGACGGCTTTTTTTGTGGCCTTATCAGGACAAGTTTCAATTGCGCTGGTCTACCCCGTCACATGAAGTGGACTTTATGTGGCCACGCCACTTTGGCTGCGGCCTCATGTGTTGTTCACGCATTCAGACTATCAAAATCTGCAATAGTTTCACGACTAAAGTGGTGATTTTGTTGGTAACAAAAAGAGTGAAGGTCTAGAAATGGACTTTTCAGACAATGCCAAAGCCCGTTTTGCTCCTATAAATCTTTTGTTAGGTCTAGGTATCATACCCTAAAAGCAGTACTCGCCGGCCTTTGACTTACATCATTGAGCTTGAAGATGAACTTGCAGTGGCGGCACTGTCGCTGATTTAGCCTTATGGGAAAACCCTTGAATTAGAGTGTGTGGTCCAAGGTGGGGGGTGATCACGGCACCAGGCGAAATGTTGATTTTGTTAGCCGCTGTATTTTTTCCAAAACTCAATGTGGATGAAGATCCATTAATGGCTCTGCCCATGTGAACTCGCTCCCTTATTGGGCACAAATATTGGGTAAAACCGCTTAACAGCCAAAACAATCTCATCGCACGAACAGGGCTAATGGCTGTCAAATAACAGTGGTGACCGAGTGTTATTAGCGGGCAGTGCCGTGGACTATATGCGCGGAAAAATTAGCTTATAAATATGCTTTTAAATGCAGAATAGCTTGCTTTTGCCAAAAGTTCTGACGCTGCCTGCAAAAGTAACTATGGTGAAAAAGGCAAGCTGTAAGTGGAGAATAAAATAAAGTATGCAGTAATTGGTACTGGCGCCATTGGTGGTTATTAGGGTGGTTTGTTAGCTCACAATGGAACGGATGTGCATTTTTTGCTCCACACAGTGTTATTCAATATTGTTAAGGGGCAGGGATTACAGATTAGACTCTTTCAACGGTAATTTCGAAGCGTTGCTGCTGAACGCCTATTTGCCAAAGCCTGAAGAAGCCACTATCGTGATGTCGCCCATTGTCGCTCTTAAAAACCCACTAATAATCAATTTACTTGAAGCATTGTTGCCGAGTCGTCAAACACAGATGGCCATTGTTGTGTCATGCAAAATGGCTTTGGTTGTTGAGCAGGTAGCTGCTGAAATTTAAACCTCAGGCGACCATTTGGTGGCTTGTGTTCTTCATTGGTAGCACTAAAATAGGCCCCGGTTATTATTTAAAACATTAGCGATTGCATGGTGAATCTGGGGCATTTACTGCCAGGACGCGATCTGCGGGTGGATAACGCCTATGAGCTTAGCTGATTACCAGGATTTCCTGGTTCTTGTTGGTATGACGCAAAAAACCGTTGAGAATTTGAGTTTTTTCGCTGGCAAAAATTGGTGGCAGGAATGTGCCTTTTAACGGACTATCAGTGTGCTCATAGCAATAACGGCTTGAACTTTCTAAAAAGCCATGACTCCCGGAATTAATTAATCTATCATGGCTCGAGGTGGATTTGGCGCTTGCCAACGCTATGTAGGGCAGTCCGCTTAGCGTCATTAGCGGACGGCAATGCTAGTTGAATACCAGAAACTAACATGCAGGACTAACGCGGCACCCAGTATGAAAGTTGACTATGAACACAATCGACCCTCTAGATTGATGCGATATATCAGTCGATGATTGATCGCGCTGCACTATCGGGTGTAGACATGAAGTTGAGCTAGAATTGCTTTTGCTCAGAAGCTGCGATTTTTGAACCCATGATGATTGGTCATTTAAAAGTGTGCTTCAGGAAATAATAGGGCAGATCCCCAAACAGACGATAATGCATAGGCCATCCAATGGTTATAAAGGAGCGATCTGCCGTTATCATACGATAAGTAGCGTGGACCCGATCGCCTATACTGAGAAAGGCGGAAAGTCGAGTCTTTGATAACTAATTTACAATTTTAGTAAAGAGTGACATTTCATCGCTCTGACCCGCAGTTCCCATCGCTTGACCCGCAGTTCCGCAGTTCCAAACCAAAATCATCTGCTTAAAGTTGGCTTGGTAGCTCAATGCTAACTATATTTAGTGAGGGGGGCATCCCAAACACGGCCCGATGCAGGTGCCATCTTTTGGTGGCAAATTAACACTTCTACCGCTATTACCTGATTTATGTCGGATCAGTTCATCTTGCATCAAAGTCTATTTCATGTCTGGCAGTATACCAACGGTCTATCTGCCCATGCTTTAACGTGATCAGCAAAAACATCTCTCGATCTTCTCCAAGAGATAGAGGGCTGATTTGTTTGCTCCAATACTTGAAAAAGGTGGATTGTAATTATTAATCGATGGTTTTTCTTCGCGCGAAGGACTGGTAGGTTGAATACTCACACATTACTCACCATAAAGGTATTACCAATATAAACATTTTTTGGGCAGGCTCATAAAGCGTCGCTCCATCTTTGTAAGAATGTAATACTCGACTAGTGAGCTGGGTTTGTGACTGACATATTTTATCATAGCCCCACCCGTATTACAGTAATGAAGTATAGCACCACTGTCTTCGGTTGAAGTTATAACCAATCACTTCTGTTTATATCAACCAAATGCCAGCCTTGACCACCGACGTTATTGTAACCTCCACCCTGCCAGGCTAACATTAAACTTGCATCCGATTTTTGCAAAGTCAAAGGAGGCTAGTGCCAACCGTCTTTCCAATGGGTAAAGAATAAGTCACCATATGGCCTGTAGCATGATATTTGGTTGTGAACTTTATTCTCGGTGTATTTTTGTGTATATGCCTGAAAATTTATTAATATCCATCGACTAGGTGTTTCTGCTCACCTCTTAGTTTATGGTGAAGATTTATTTTCAGAAGAACAGCTAACTTGCCAACCACATATAACCAACAAGAACCCACGCGCTTTCTAAAAAATTTTATTTCATTTTACTCCCTTCACATTTTGTATGTGCTTTGACACTCTCATCTTGCAGCTATACCCAAAAACATAAGAAACAATTCAAAGTCTAATGTTTTCAATTTCTTAATATTTCTAGGTTACATCGCCACAACAAGTGCATCAACTATCTTTAATCGTTTTACTCTTTTACAGATTTTTGCAGTTATGTTATTCCACATACCTTTACTTTACGGCCCGCTTTTGTGTTATTTGCAGTGAATTTAAACTAATGCTCTTTCACAATAAAGGTTGTTTTATTCAACGCCGGACACTGATATATTTGGCTGACCTACCATGCCGTAGACACTCATATATTCAGGATAAGCAACTGTGTAAATAAGCATTGGCAAGAATGTGGATTCAGGTGAAAACAAAACCTGCTGAAGGAACGTGATGACCGAATTTAAGGGGTAGGGTGCCCACACAGGCATTATCTTCGCAAACGATTATACCTGCAGGCCCGTACACCGCGTTGCGGATCTGGCGGATTAAACATATGTGTGAATTTAAGGGCAAGACAATCCGACTAAATTAACTAAAAGTCGGAGAACAATTTGAGTGCCAGTAAACAGCCGATATCAGGTAGGTGTTTCTGTATCTATTGTCCTAAAACAGGATCAAACGCAGTGGCAGTCTACCCGAAGGTTATTGTAGAGAAAATCCTCTCAACACTCATCCAATCATCCTCCAGGTATAAAAGTGCGTTGCAATATGGCCAGGTAGGCAAGCAATACAGAGACCCCCATTGTAACACTAAAGGGTGACATTTCATCGCTTCTGGACCCCCGCAGTTCGGTGCACCACCACTGCTTTCTCGCATTAAAGTTTCAGCTAAAAATGGCTTATTTTTTGGGCCAAATGACCGATGGCATCATTTTTGAGTTGGAGCGTGAAAGGATACTTCGAAACGCCCAAGAATAGCCATTTTTTGCGGTTAAGAACTTTAGCAGCGAGCGCTTTTTTCTGATACTCTTTTTTTTGCTTTAAAAAAGAGTATCTGCTTGAAGGGATTCAGAGGACAAAACCATCCAGGACGATGAGCGCGTAGCGTATTCTTGTTTTTTAAAAGAAAAAAACATGGCGCTTGACTGGGGACGATCACTCAAGGCGCACCAGTTTTCTACAGTATGCAGTAAATGGATAGCATTCCAAACGTTCAGTCTGATGCACTATGGCATTTTTCACAGGCTGCCGTAGACGTCCGTATCTACTTTCAACAACGAATTGGTTTATCTGTTCTAATTCTTTCTGTGCTTCATTTTTTAAATTCCAAAAGTACTCATCATTTTGGTGTTCAACACCTTGTTCAAGAGAATTCGCGCTGCTTTAGGCGGCTATGCAAATCCTTATCAATTTAACGAATCGATATATTCAAACTTTGTAAAACAAGTAGTTGCCTTGTTATTATTCATACCGTCTCTCCAATGTGAACTGGACTCAAACAACACTCATTCTAAGTGGTTAAGCTACACTTAGCGTTGATTTGCATCAAGTATAGCGTTAGCGGACTGCGGGTCAGGTTCGTTGAAAATAATCCCAAGATGTCCGCTTGAGTTTGGATAGCGGACCTTTACCCAGAACTAACAGAAACTTTCGAATTGTTCTGTTTTTCGCTTATCATGAACGGTCGGCTAAGCCTTATCACTTATTAGAATGCTCTAGAAGCGACATTCAAGCCGCTTTTATTTCTGGCTATGAAAGTGCAAATTAACAAAAAGTCATCTTTTAAAGTTACGAAATCTTGCTTGTCAGCGCCCTTAACCCTTCTGCACGCCACGTAGTGCCATTTGGACCATCTTCTAACACATACTAAGGGCGTTAACGACCATCTCTGGCTTTATCGGGCGCCGCCAATCTTTTGCTGGGCTCGTGCATTCATTACGGCTTTGCATCAAGCTTCAATCTTGGGCCACGTCGCATCGCCTTGCAACCAGTGCTTAAAAACTGCCTTGTAAAAAGTCATTGTGGGGCTTGCTTAAAATGCCGAGTTTAGTCACCTAACTTAGTAATTACCCTGCGAGGTCGCCGCCTTTAGTTTGGGCTTCAACTTGCCTTGTTGTGCTTTGTTTATTCAGATCCCGCGCTACTTCAACATACAGCGATGGCTTCTGGCACGTTAAAGTCCGTTCATCCATAGCCCCATAAAGCGCCCTAAATACCGCCACTTCCAGCATCAACGGCGGTATTGGCGCAACTCACGCAAAGCCGACTATACAAACGTTCTAAGCCAGATTCTCGCCGTTTTAATGGTTGTCTTCGGAACTACTAAATGGACTACGATGGAGCTGACATTCAAAAATAACGTAAGTTTCGGCATCATATTGATTTAACACATCGCGTAAAGTGAAAAGTTACCAATGACTTACGACATCTTTATTTGGTCAACCTTTGCACCATTGCCCGCATGCATCCAATAATTCACATTCAGGGGTATCAAAGGCGCAGCATGAACTGGCGGAGACTTCGTTTTCATGGTTGAGGGAAAAATCAAAAATCCGAGCCACCACCGTGAATATTCAAAGTGTTTGCCTAAATGTTTTGTAGTTTCGCATGCCGACATTCTAGGCCAACCAGGGCGCCCTTTCGCCCACGGGAGGCGCCCAGCAGGCTCGCAGGCCTTGGCCATTTTCCATAACACAAAATCCATCGGGTCAACGCTTTTTCGTTGTCGACATCAACCGTGAGCCCGCATTAAAGCTGAGTCAAATCTGTTTACTTATTGCCGTAATTCACTGTATGAATTAACTTCAAATAAACATCACCGACGTTGACTGGTAGGCGTTACGCTTTATCGGAGTGTTTTTGGATCCGTCCACTATTTTCAGGAATGTGGGTGTTTCACCTCTGGGTTAAATCGTCTGGCTCAAGTAAATAATGCGGCAAAAATCTTCATCGATCATGGCGATGGTGCTGGTCAGTAATTGAACATGGTTTCATTGTTTTTTTTTTTTCTTTTGCTGGTGCGCGCTGAATAATTTTGTCGTCAACGTCAGTAATATTGCGCCACATAATTCACTTTTCATAACCGCGAAAACGCAAATACCTGACCATACTAAATCAAAATCAATAAGTTCGGACGCATGGCCATTGTGCTTAAGTCGTAAACGGTAATCCCGCACACATTATAACCCACTTTGCCGCTTTTGCAATGGCTTAAATTGTCTTTTTGTCGAGTTGGGGTGTTGTAAGATCAAATATGTAGCATTAATTATCTATTTAGGCTTTTGGAATGATAAAAAAAGCATCTGCATTGTTGGAATCCCACCTCGCATTTAATTCAATCGGTCTTAGCGCTTAAAAACTATTGATTGTTTAGTGTTGAATATGGCCTTTATTGACATGTTGGACGTTTATAGGACAAATTAATGGTTAACTAATACAAATACGGGGTGATTACCTTTTACGCTTTTTGCCGATAAAGCACCACTCACGTGTGGCTAACTTTTGGAATATGTGAAGAAGATTTTTCGCAACACGATTTTCCACCCGTGTATCGATGGCTTTATGATCCAAGGCGGTGGTTTCTACACCGGGTATGGGACAAAAGACGACTAAAGACACCATCCCAAAATGAAGCAACAATGGTTAGTCAATAATGAAGGTACTGTAGCCATGGCCGACAACGGCCTCCCTCTGCAACGGCACAGTTGTTATATAACATAAAAGAACAACCAGTTTTCTAAACTTCCGCAGCGAAACTCTGATGGCTGCGGGATACTGTGTATTTAGCTGAAAGTTATCTGAAGGTGATGGACGTTGTGAAGAAAATCAGGGCGGGTAGCAAACAGGTAACTCAGGTTCATATCAAGATGTGACCGGGTTGAAGATGTTGTATCAAAAAGCTGAGATTATCGACTAATTTCTTGCTAATTGCTGTTAGGAGCAGCGGTGTAAAACCGCTTGCCTGATGTTTTTTAAATCAAAGCAAGTATATATTAAAAACACCTCATGTCTTGCATTCACCTATTTCATTTCGATTTGCATTCTGTGTGCTGAACGCCAGATATCAGCCAATGTTTTGTTTTCACGTTTTTACAAGAACAAGCAGTGCATTGTGAGGGCCCTCTATTGTGCTGGGTGATTTATTCGAAGCCTGGATGGTTGAGATGATTAAGTGACGTTTAACCTTAGTATTGCAGATGCGTCAAAACCCTCGCAAGACAGTGGCGTAAAGATTTATTTTATTCATGGTTTAATCGTGATTTTTTAGTGCGCATCAGTTTGCTCAGGCGAGGGTATTTACCTTATGCCAGAACAAATAGGGATGAGATTTATATGGTACCTACCCTACTAATGCCATGGTGGACGAGTTATGGCACCACGTGATGTAGTGTATCAAAAGTTTCGCCGCAAAGCCGCGAGTTGGTGGTGGCCAAGACTTCGTTTTACCCTGCCCCTTAAGTACGCGACGCGAAAATTGGCAAGCGGACGTAAAACCAGCAAAAAGAAATCATGCAAAATAACCATGATATCATGGAGTTACCCCGAAGATGTAAATTAAAGCTATTGGCAAGCACATAAGGTGACTCGGGCTTATTCCATGGCCATACCATCGCCCCGCTATTCTCCATTAAACATAAACGGCGCCAAAGCAGCTGAGCGCATTGTACTGGGTTGATTGCGTACGATCAAGGTAGTATTTACTCCAAAGTCAGTAAAGAGAAAAACGTGAAACTGATTAATTACAAGTTTCATCCGCCTAGATTAATACATTTATTACTGCGCCTCTATTTTGTAAACCATCTTAAAAGTAAAAAGGTGCGCAAGAACGGCCCATATTTTCACTCCTCCCTCCATCACTTGCCACAAAACAGACCATAATACTGACCGCGTAATTGAAACAATCTGCAAGCTAAGCTTCACCATTCTGTCCCCTAATCATACTTTGCGTTCAACTAGGACTCAGCTACTCCTTCACATAACTCGCAATGGATAATAAAATGATGAATAAGACTTGGAAAGCAGCTATATGGGTTACTGGGCTTTTGCCGTGCCCACGCCCTAAGCGCAGAGGTTCTGTTGCTGCGAAGCAAGCGCTAGCGATGGTATACCGATGCACAAACCAAACTCACTGGAAAAACTTAACACTTAACAAACGCGTTCAAAGCCAAAAAATGTTACTTTTGTTTGTGGGTGATGGCATGGCGTATCGCACCCTTAAACAGCATCTCGGATATTAAGGACAACAAAGCTGGCAATACCGGTGAAGAAGGCTATTTAAGTTTTGAGCTCTTTCGGACCAACGGCCTTAGTAAAAAACCTCATAACGTAGATTCACAAACCACCCGACTCTGCAGGCCACAATTTGACGGCGATGATGTTCAGTTTTAAAAAACTGATGTTGGTTGTCATAGGTGTAAAACGGGAAAATAGTGGGTGCGTGAGCGATTGCAGTACGCTTAGGAATGACAGTTCACTTACCAAGCCCTTTAGAATTGGCTTGAAATTCAAAGGGTTTATTCAACCGGTATTATATCAACCGCTCGGGGAATCACCCATGCAAAACACCAGGCAGCAACTTAGCTTACAATAGCTTGAACCGTAACTGGTAAGATGGATGGCGATATGCCAGGCTTGAAACAAAAAACTACCTAGCGGTTGTAAAGATTACTTTGCTTGAAAATCAATTTAGTTAAACTTTTGAATCTAACCTCTTGAAGCACGTTTTTAAAGGGCGGTTAGGATGTTAGATGGTTTTAGACGTTCCGTTATGGGGCGGCGGGCCGGCCGCAGGCCTTTTTACCTAAAGATTGTTGGCCCTTAATAATAGGCGCAGGGACGCAGGTCAGTGGCTGTCGAAGGTTGAGCCCCGTTTACGATGGGTATCGGCGACCTTAAACTTTTGGGCTGAGGTGGGCAGCCCAAAAATTAATTTACTTTTTTAATTGGGGGGAGTGGTTTATTGTTTATTTGGGGGGGACCCCCAAAAAAAAAGGGGGGGGCCCAGGGTTTTTACGGGACGGCCCCGATTTTTTTCCCCCCCTTCCCTCCTTTTTTGCTC
>Ga0163217_1094245_pt1 | contig 11287 bp, 5 predicted proteins | sample SynspAceP_FD_185933 | JGI IMG/M metagenome (GOLD analysis project Ga0163217, IMG submission 185933) | Saline lake microbial communities from Ace Lake in Antarctica - Synechococcus sp. Ace-P (PacBio error correction) | ecosystem: Environmental > Aquatic > Non-marine Saline and Alkaline > Saline ... | reverse complement strand
CTGAGAAAAAACTTCTTTCCTTGTGGGATTAATTTGAACAATTTTTTTCAAAGAAAGAAAGTAGATTTATTGAACTGATAACTCAATTAGAAATCCCTATCTAAGAAGAGCGTTGATTCGAACAAAAAATTTTGATTTATGACGAAAAGGGGCTCAATATTTATCTGATATTACCAAGCAATAGATTCTGTTATGAGTTTTACTTTTGGAAACTCCAAATTTCGAAGAATTTAGTAAGGAATAAAAACGCTAAAGCGCCGTGGGGGAACGTCAATTAGCATTTTGTGAAGCTGTCAATTAAATTCACTTTGATCATCCCTGAAATTCGAACTGTCGAAAATTCTAGGCCAAATTGTAGGTTTAGAAATAGAATAATCCATCTTATGACCGATAGATCGCAATTTTGGTTATTATTATAATATATCTAAGACACTACAGGAAAGAAGTAAGGTCAAAATTAAATAGCCAGCTACCAAACCCTTTGCTAGCCAAAATGTCTGTCGTGTCGCGTTTAGTTGGTTTTTTCTTGCTTTTAAAGCTAAAACCAACTACCACAACACAATTTATATCTTCGATACCAGCCACTTCGGGTAGCAAGAAATCATTAAAGAAACAAAAACCTAACAAACCGCCATGACACAATACAAATAGAAAACGTTGTTTGTGATCACAGGCGCGTCTGTATTGGCCATACATGCCTTGATGGCAAGGTTAGAATAAAGGTGCTTCTGCTAACGACAGCCAATTATTAGAAAAAGTTGCTCTTTGAATTAGGAAATCACGGTGCAAAGCATTCGTTAGTTCCAGTGACATATGGAAGAAAAATCCATAGAAGATGCGTACCAAAGCATCTTAACCACTTGGCCGGTTTAATTGCCGTGGCCAATGCTGGCTAATGTTTGAAGTATAGAAAAAATTAAATGGCAAAAGGGGAATAGGCAATGCAAGTAATGTACAGCCTAGCCCTGACCAGTTTAAAAAATGCACTGCCCCCACTTAAGAAACCCAATCTATGGTTATCGGAAGTGTAGAGCTTATCTCCCTAATCCTAATGTAGTCCTATGCGCTCAAAAGCGCCCGTACATCGATGGTTTGGATCATCAGTAGTGAAGGATACCGAAATGGAGTGTACCACCCATACATCCGAATTATTGTTCGGCATATTCAAAGATACAATGAGCATCTGCATCCTAAACGCCCCAAATCCACGATCCATCAAAATTTGATTTGCCCAACAGATAAAGCTGCGAAATGATGGTTAATCATCTTTAAAGCGGGAAAGCGGACCAACGTTTTCAAACCCCACGGAAAAAATTTAGGTTGGATGCAACTTTGTCCCAAAGCTTTGCAAACGTTAGTTATTCAAAAGTCCAAAGACCAAATAAAAAAAAATAGTCGTGATCTGCCTAACCAATAAAAAATGAAAGCGAACTCGCAACAAGATTATTGCAGAATAAGGTCTAAGAGCAAGTATTCAATTTTCATTCCTAAGCATTTTTGGAAAGCGGATAATTTCTAATTTACTTATTGCATAGGAATACCGATAAATTCGCCCTTATACTTCTTTTCCCAAGAAAGAAAACCTCTTCTTAATTGATAATTCAAAGCTTAATCTGGAGAGTTCATACCTTATTTACAATTACCCTAAACAATTTTTAAAAAAAACTGGGATGTAATCCAGAAACAAAGTCATTCCCAACTCCCCAAAAACTTAATGGGACTAACATCGTAGATTCTCTATTTTGTCCATGATATACTCATTGGGAGCGGATATTAGAAACCCTCAACTCTGAGCCAGCTCAAAGTGGAAAGCAGAAATATCAGAATTTCATTCAAAACATCATTTTCCTTACAATTGAATTCAAACCTTTCTCTTCGCTGAATCAATCATAAAAAGTTCTACCCTTAATTTAATGAAGAAAAGCAAGTTTGGCTTAAAAAAAATTATCTATTACAAATAATGTTAGATATCTATTTTACTAAAGTTTCATAATATGGCAAAGGATCAACGTTCTGGCACTTCAATCCGTTTCATAGTTATCCTTGCACTTTTGGCGGCCCAAAAAGTAACCAAAAAACCCGTGCTCGGTCTTTCTTCCGGCTGGAGCTTTTCATGATTTGAATGAGGAGACAGCTAATTGGCTGCCTTCAACCACCTAAAAAATACTGGATCCCTCGTTACCTCGGACTAAGTCATTTCTTTACCGCGTGCAAAGCAGCCAAACCGAAAATCCCGCCAAGCTCACCATCCGGACCTTATCCTCCATAGATTCTTTGCCATCAAATAATCAAGTATCTTTCCATTAAATCTTGGTATTACCATAAAAAAAATTATGTTGTCGCGCTAATCCCAAGCTATAAAGCCATTGAATCAATTCGTAAGAATCAGGAAATTCCCGAATGGTAAAAAATCTATATCCAATAAAAATAAATTAAAACTCAAATTATAAGGAAACAAACAAAACCCCTCATCGAATGGTATTTAAATTCATAAATATTTCAGAGTAGCCATTATGATTTTGTAGGGGGCAGCCATGTTTTACGCTCTTGATTTTAGTTCCACTCCAATTTGAAAACATTATTCTTATATCTAATCGTTGTGAACTCATTCCTGTTTTATCATGATTTTTATTTCTCAGTTTTTTACAAGAATTCAATTATTCCAAATTCATGAAAATAAAAATTTAAAATGTTTTATCCCCTACCTACAATAATTTCCTCTAGTGATATTTACGTATCATGTAACCATATTAATGATTACTTTGTACCCTACAGGGAGATATCCATCGATCTTATATTATTCCAAGCATAAATATTATTTACAGGCTACGATGCAGTTGCTTATTGGTAAATCCCTCTGATGGATCATTTCTATCTCACCCCTCTTATTTCCATTCATCAACATTAAGTCTCAAACTCCTTGATAATTCCTCTTTGTAATGCCATGCTGATTCAACAGACCATTGAACAATCAGCATATGAGCATTCATTCCGTATCTTTCATTCCTATTATTGATCGGTGATAATAATTCTCAAAACAAACTTTTAATTTATCAATTTAAAAGAAAACCAGAATTATTTATCAGGGGATAATTTATTCGGCCAATTCTTTGGTTTTGAAAAGTAAAATCCTATAACAGAGCGCTTTCTATGAGAATGATTAATAATTATTCAGAAAATTGCACTTGCTTCTTTATACCATGCTCGCTTGACGATATAAACAATAAAAATAAATTATGAATTTAATTCCGGAAATATCTTGCATATTTCATTCATCCAATATTTATTAATCTTGGTTAAAAATTAGAGAACATGACTTCAAATCAAGAAAGAACTTTTTAATTATATTGTTTTTCAACATTGATATTTCTTCTTACTGATTACCATTCTATAAAATGCTTCCAACAATAAAATTTATGGAGTAAAGCTTAATTTAAAACGCATCCCTTCATACAAAAACCTTGATCTATTAGTACCTTTGAAAAAGGGGAATCTCACCTTGATGCTATTCTGACCAACAGTGTTGAAGGAAGCGACAACGCAAACAGCACATCTTTACAGACTGAGCAAAATTATATTCTACTGGAAACAAGTTCCAGCCAACTCCCCACTAGTATTGATACTACATGCTGGTAATTTCTCTATTTTCCATATATTTATCTTATTTGAGCGGCTTATCAGTCTTTTATGGCATACCGTCTTAAGAAAGAAGGATCCATTTAAAAATCTGGAAGCAAAAATCGTTTGAGGAAGAATCAAACTGAAAGTTACAAGACAAATTCGCCTGTTAGAGGTTTGCAACTTGGGTTTTAATCAACATAATTCATCTTAAAATCACTTTAAGATGAGTAGCATTGGAATACTTCGCACCAGCACAGGGATAGCACATTAGCTTTTCAAGCCATTGGCTACGCACCCGCTAATGCTACAAATCCAGGTCAAAACCACCCGAAGTTTCAAGGAATCCCGTGTAGCCCAACTTATAATACCTTGTTATACCAAAAAATTAGATTCAGACGATTATCATCCTAAATCAAGCCGTACGGAAATTAAAATTCATGAAAATTCTTTTCCAAGTAGTTCAAAAGGAGTCTTTGAACGACACCTTTTTTCCCTCCTCCTAAGTTGTGGGGCAAAAAGAAATTATTCGAGGCCTCCACTACCTAAATAAGTGGAAATATGCAATCAAACACAGACTTGATGGAGGACTCCATTAAAGTGCTTACCTTAGCCCAACCTTTGGGTAAAAAGAATCCCCAGCACTATCAGCTAATACTTGCCCATACGAACTCTATGATCATTTAATCATTAAAAATCAAATCGCACTTTGCGATCATAAATCCATTCATTAAAAACTGCTTATGCAGAAATGACAATCCTATGAGATCCAATGAAAAGGTTTGAAGAAACGGTAGCTTCTTGACTACAAGGAATGCGCTGGACGACGAAGAAAATACTTGTGGAATCTATCTTCCACTTTTACCGCATCAAAAAATAATGGGAAAACCCAATTTTAGCAAGTCCTGTATATCAAAATATTGATTTCCAGTCTGAATCCAGCCTCAATAAATTCCTGATATATGATGTCGGCAGGACGCAGCGAATTTGATTGCTGGAAAAATCACTAAACAGAAAAAAACTGTTTTATAAAACCATATAACAGCAATAAGCCAGACAGATACCAGTTAGGACTTTGATCAATCATACCTTACAGATTTAACCAAATTTTAGGTATGAAAAAGAGGATACACCAGACCTGCATTATATTCAAGAGCTATCCCTCAACCCCGCCTCTTTCGCACAGGGGTTAAACGCCATGCGGCATTTATTGCATACTGAAAAAGCGATTCGTCAAGAATCCAGTTTTAAATACGCCCAACAAAATTCAACTCCTGTTTAGAGTTTGAAAACAAATCTTTGGAGAGCCTCCCCCCAATTTGAAATCGTACTGCTCTTCGTCTCTGATCCAGTCCCCTTCAGGCTTAACAATCAAACGGAAAGCCTTCATTTACCAATCAACAAGTATCTCACTATCATTGAAAGCTTTTTTGAAAATTAGTAGTACTGCTTATTCGTCTCGGTTGGAATTGCAGGGGTTCCAAGGTTTATTATTGCGAAAAATCAGCAATATTAATGAATTACTCATTAGGAAAGATAACGAGTCCCTCGATCTTAGCAATTCCCGATGCCTTACTTTAGGAGTAGCATTAAGTCCTATCAGCAAATGCAGCCACTCGCAACACAGCCGAACGATTCTCGATTTTGGATATCCAGCAGGATATCAGGGGCTAAAATAACCGGAATAATGGTTCTGAATTTAGAAATGGATCGAAATCAGCACTTGGCTTTAGAGCGGTCCTATATCCATCGCTTTAGCTACGTGCTTCAAAATCCTTCACTAAATCTTGATCATTTCGACTTTAATCCAGCAAATCCTCCTGACCTCATGCACAGACATTTAAATTCCAGGCCCACACCCTTCTGAAAGCCATCTTCATCAAGTGACTGATAGGCTTTTGAGTCCCACTACATGGCATGATACGGGAATCAAAATAAACTTGGATTATACCTCCTTCGGTTATGCTGGCATCTATTGCACAAAACAGACCGAAAAAGAGGGGTCTGGGAAAGCCCCCAAATGTTCCATTAAATTTCGTTTACAAGCAAGCTGTTTCAAATTTCAAACTAAAAAGCTTTAAACATAGCTTAATTGGGAAATCTATTAATCGATACGGGGAATTTCTGAAAAGAATTTGGTATTGGAGCCCCGGACGCTCTGGAAATGACAATGACATGGCGTACGTACCGGGTAAGACAAACCACAATATGATTTAACAATCTCCAAAAGCTTTCATTCCCGTTTTAAGCCCAATTCTAATCATTACTTGGCTAAGGGAAAAGGAGTTGTTCAATTTTCGACAAGTATCTGCTAATCGGCGTATTGGCTGATCAAAAAGCCTGAGAGCTTTTTTGTCAAAGTGGATTGGTTGAGACCATGACGAGTCAGTATATTAGATAATAACATTGATTTAGAAATAGGGATGGCTTAATACACCGCTGAGTTATTATTTTAAGATTAAATTTAAAACAGCCAGCTCATGATTTTAGTAAAAGAAACATTTTTTCTCATTAAAAAAGGCCAACAGCCTGTCACCACGGCTGCTTTGTAAATAAGACTGGTTTGATTGAATCCAGAATTAAAATCAATTTTCTATCCAAATCGAAACTCAATCAAAATGCTCGTATTCTCCCAGGATTCAAGATCGTGATGAAATTGACTTTTATTGCATCCGCCAGTTCTCGATTCCAGGACCAAAAACCCCATACTATTCATATGTTGCCTCGCTCCGGCGAAATTGTTCCAGAAAATTTGCAGTAAAAAGAACGCCGAACATTATCGAATCTATATCCATCGTCGACCTGAGCCTTAAGCACATGTACCAAACTTTTCACTCTATACTTGGAGCAAGTTCATAACCAATATTGTGACAAAGCCTCCCTTATTTCAGTAGGCTGATCTCAATAGTTTCGCTTTCTAAAATCAAAAAGGATTTCTGTCACATCCTTGATTCTCAACCGTGGGAATTAGAGTTCATCAACTGAGTGTAAGCATCAAGCTTGAATTGGAAGATTATCAGTAACTGGACGGCTAAATTCCACTGAGATTAAATATACGTATATTATCAGATTGACAATCGCGGCATTCAGTTTCTGCCTCGAACTCAATCCGAAAGCACAGATCCAGTGTCAACTCCTCACAAAGGTAAGTCAAATTTCCGGGGGAAACCCTTCTTCTCCATCGACACTGAAGTAGGCATTTCACGCCTACACGAGTTCATTTGAATAGCTCTGATTGCCATACTTTTATATTAAAACCTTCTAATCCCCCATGGAAGGTTTGGGCCATGTTCTGCAAGGCGCTAATTTTACCATTTTAATTGAAAATTGGCGCCCCGATTCGATTGCTACTTCGGCCAGCTCGCTCAAAGAATGGATTGCTTAGTCAAAAAAACTCTGAATGCCATCCAGATCAAGCAATATTCGTCCGCACTTTTCCATTTTTATCTGGCACAAGATCTGAGATCAGCCTCCATAAATACTCATTTCCACCTGCATTTGGGACCATTGTCCAAAGTGTATTGAAATCTGATCTAGATTTGAGACTTTCTCTTCTACTTAAGCATAATTTACTCTTAGTCATGTCGATTTCCTTGATTTTCAGGTGATTACAGGAGAAATTCACAATTATCACAAAAGCGCTCCCAATACGAAGTGAATGGAATATTCATAGGTTGGTTTATTTTGTGATTGATTGAAGTTAAACTCTCCTGATTGGAAGCATTACCATCCACAAAAATTCACTCTATTCAAGTGATTCATTTCGATTTTTCAGCTCAGATCCAGCTAGCACATCATAGAATTGAGCCTCCCATCACTACTAAATTGGTCTTTCATGGTAGATAAATCTCCCAAGATTTCTTGTCAACAAACAAAACAGCTGCAGCTCCTTTTTGATACTCCCCATTCTTCCTTTTTGATCAAAATACAAGCCGATTTGTCCAGTTCGAAGGATTTCCAAAATGGACATCCCCGCTTAGGAACATCATCCATCTCATGAGATTAGAAAACCCTCGCACATTGAATACTTTGGAGAATAATCTGAGGCTCATTGATCATGTGACACCTGGCCTCAATGAAGTTGAAAGCGAAAAAGTTGATTGCAAATTCTAAAAGTTGAACTATTGCTTAATATAAAACACCTTGCTTTCCAATAGCCTTTTGGGTCACCCATTGTTGAATTCCTGAAAGCCCGCGCAAAGATATTTCATCGCGGAGGCTAATCGGAAGGAATCCGCCAGAACTATCCCAAAATACCATCAAAAATGTCCAAGTTGGAGCATCCAATTCTTATTTTTCCAAAAGTCATTTAATCAAAATCGAAGTCTATTTTATCCGCTCTCCAACAACCAACATGCTAAACGGACCGGCAACCGTCGCGATCCAATCTGGACTGTCAGCAATCATTGCCTCCAAATAGCCGTTCCATATTGTCCACAGATAATAGCCATCTCAAGCAAGTCCAAAACCGACGCCAAATAAACATGCCTCCATAGGAATTCCAACCGCCTTTGGCATTTCTGCTATGCAAAAATTTTGGAACAGCGAGACCTGGTGAACTCAATGGATATATCCTCGGCTTCTTCGAGCCGACCATCCTGACTCCCAATCTGTGAATTCTACGATGCCATTCAACGACGACCAGATATAAAAACATCCGGGCGGGCACTCGCATGACCACTTTTCTTTAGTCAAATGCTACTCATGACCTAGCATGCTTCGATTCGGAAGAACCTCCATTACTCAGTAAAACCAAAGTGTTTCTCCTAAGTTGAGATTACCCTTGTAGCGGCAGTAAATGCGTGGCATCTCGCCAAAACTGGAAAAACATATGCCCCTTTCATCAATGATATTCATTCCTTCACCTGTTGAAGTTACTATCGAAACACATGCATGATCACCCCCATCTTGAGTATCAAAACATCCTCAAGATTTTCCAAATCTACTCCCACCCACTAGTACATGCCCAAAACCATTCTTTGCCATTTCAAAATTTGACTTAACATCCAAAATGGATATCGCCAAAGCAAAGTATAAACCTATTTTAGTCCCAATTTTTCCATCATCTGGGGATTTAGAGTAGCGGTTGATCCCCATTCTTTGCTTTTTTAACGTAATTAATCGCTGCCAACGAGCAATCTCTTATTTTATCCATATCCAACTTCAATCCATATCTGTTCCTCCCAAGTATCGAACTCGAATCGAGCCATACTGCCTCATTGTAATATTCTCGCCAGCATCCGTCCCCAGATCAATTCTTTACTTCCTTCAAGGAATCCAATTTACTTTCTTATATATGAGGTATCTGACGGGTAAGACTTTTAAGAAGGAGCAAGCTAAAATTACTCCACCATGGGGGTAGATCACCCAATAGAGCTCTAAGTTTAGCCAAGGCATTCGATCCTCGTCATGAGTGGAAATTTCCATACTCATCTTTTCAATATAACGCGGATGAAATTTATCGCATCATAAAAAGGAATTGGTAAAACTGTCCAATTGTTTGGCCAATGTAGTCTCCCTGTACCCAATACGCCGGTCCACTAGTATAAATCATAAGGAATAGAAAAATATTTTTTTAGGTCTCAAGCGCAATAAGAGTCTGCATCCAATCATTCATGATTTTGATAAAAAAAGTATTTCACGTGAAACTTAAAATTCCTACTTGTCGGATCAAGTTTATTGGCTTTCACATTATACTTTTATAAAATTTTTATAAAAGTATATTTTATCGGAAATTTTTTTTAAATGTCTGTCCAAAAATTAACTGAGAAACCTTAATTTCTCGGAATTTTAATCAAAAATTAAATCATTTCATATAATTGATGTTACGAAATCAATTTATCAACTTATAAAATTTGATATATACCTTAAAATAAAATAATTCTACGAAAAAATAAATCCTGCCAAACCCCCTATGTTAAAATACCCACTATCAGAAGTGAAAAAAGGGTTCCCTCAAAGAATCGCCGGTGAGAAGACATCACCTTATCCCCTATCTACAGTAGATAATTTCCAAACTAGATACTTACAGCCCTGTCGCTTTTGTAAGGACTCTTCTAATCCCTCAAGGGTAATCAGTACAACGAAAAATCCCCGGAAATCTCAATCAAGTCGACCAATTTCGACTCGATAACTGGACAATAAGAAGGGAAAGATGTAAGGAGAAATACTGATTAGCACTAGCAAAAAAACCGGCGAACGATTTACTTTCGTACAGATTGACGAATTCCTATCCCATTATCATCTTCACAGAAAAAATAGTTTTTCGACTACGTCAATAATTCTATATCGACGCATTGGGTTATCCAGAGAAAGTCAATCTCTCACAACTTGACGAAGATACCATTGGCCAATTGCCTTTCATTTTCAAAAGTATTTCCAGATCTCAAAGGATCTCCGTTTGCTATTCCCATCCTCAAAAAGGAGTGAGAAGCTTTCAACAGCAATCCATCTACCTCATCGATCAATGTGTGCGGACACGAGCAACGAATCCGAGGATGCCGAGATTGGCTTTTTCCTATTGTGTATTGCTCCAGCATGTCACATCGCTTTCAATACCAGAGATCACACATTTTCTCGGTACCTCTACAATCCAACTTGGAAACGCAAGCTGTAGCGCGTAGATCTTGGGGGATTTGCAATTCTCCAACCGTCAGTCATCACCATTGTTGGGATACGATCGAGTATAATCGAAGCCATCGCGATATTATTGCTGCTGGGGAAGCCAAAGCTGAATTGTCAAAGATTTCCTTTAGAAAACTAACTCAGCAATGTCTACCCCGCCACTTCCTTCAGAAGTTGAAAAATGCGTTCTACCTCACCAAAGTGCTGCGAGTAAGCCTACTATTCTATGGACTCCTATACAAAAAGGCAGTGAATCTGAAAAGACAGACTATCGAGTAATAACCTTTGCCAAAAAAAACTGTAAATACTCCACGAATCATAACTTCGGATCTCAAACAAGACAAATACACGAAACTCATTCCTGACCTTCGAATGACACCTCAATTCAGCCATGGAGAATTTTGAGGCCAAACTAGCCAAAATGCTGAAGCAAGAACCATTCAGTCTTTTGCATACTGGACCGCACCATGATGATATTTCTTGGGAATTCTTCCTCATGGTCACCCAAATCAACCCTCTACAAACCAATTAACGAAGCACATTCTTCAACAGTCTTACCTCCGGATTTAACTGCGTTACCAAACCACCATCTGATTGATACGCTTCAGTTTACCAAAAAGCTTTGGTATGAGGGGAAAGCCCAAATGGTGAATTTTGAGACTCCTTTCCAGAAATGGATATAGTCTAAAGACCGATAAGAGTTACCATTTCTGGCTAATGTTCGCTTCTGAAAATGTATTTTTGAGCGGCAGCGAGCCTTTCACAACGGAGTATCCAGACTTTGTTATAATCTACTGAAATATCAAAAATAAAGACCCAGCTTCGAGAGTACATAATAATGATCAGCATTACTTCGAAATATGTATGAGGGAGAAAAAAACCCTTCCCAAAAATCCAGAATACTTAAAGGGAAATATCCGAGAGTTGAGAGGAATTGGTTTGCACATTTCGGAGTACAGTGAAGAAATGTCCAATTCTATCATGGGGCTCTATTTACGGCGATATCTTTCACGAGCAGCCTTGACAAAAAAAAAACCCCGTGATG
>Ga0163217_1032822_pt1 | contig 11287 bp, 5 predicted proteins | sample SynspAceP_FD_185933 | JGI IMG/M metagenome (GOLD analysis project Ga0163217, IMG submission 185933) | Saline lake microbial communities from Ace Lake in Antarctica - Synechococcus sp. Ace-P (PacBio error correction) | ecosystem: Environmental > Aquatic > Non-marine Saline and Alkaline > Saline ... | reverse complement strand
CCACAGGTACAGCACTAGGATTGATTTTCGATGGGAGTTTTTAGTGGCTTTTACTTATGGATTTCCCTCAAGGTGATTCCGGAGGATGAAGATTAGAGGGATTGAGAGAATAGAGAGTGAAATAATGGAGATTGCGAGCGAGCGAATAAGAAGATTAGGGGATTGGGAGAATAAGCAGATTGGGAATAAGAGATTCTGAGAGAATATGAAATTAAGGTAGTATGGGGATGACGTGTTCCGATAGTCATCGGAAAAGATTTGTCACCAGGAAGAAATTCTTGAATCTTAAAATCAATGATTTCAAATTTTTATAGCTTTCAATAGGTTCAACTATTTCAATGCCTCCAAAACTACGCTCAGGAGTAAAAGGTTAAATGCCTCAAATTCTATTCCGTCAAAGCCAAAAAGCATTTGCGATAGCACAGGCGACCATTGGAGTTGCTTGTTTCTCCACTCCCTCAGGATTTTACATTGAAGCAATCAATTCCGCGTTTCAATTTGGTCAGATATCTTCCATCCGTAGTATTAGAAGTCATGGAAATGCATTGCTGCACTTTTTCATCGTACAATAGTGATTGTTCTTTAAGTACACTGCTCGCATTCCCATCATAAAATTTCCACCTTCATTTGAGCCTTGACATTGTCTGAGATGGACAATTCTACTCCAGCATCCAATGCTACCCAAAAATTAAGAAACAACTGATTTTGCAGATTCTTGATTGAGTGAAATTCTCACATACGCCGAAAACCGAGTGGAACCATGCTCACAAAAGGCAAACTCCTTTTGCTCTGCCAGATTCTGATGGGTACCCCAATTTGAAAAGTTTCTGCGACTTTTTTCTAACGTAGCCAAAGCCCGGGTGAATTTTATTCATAGAGGTTTTCCGGGAAATTGATAGGGTCTTTTCCTGATCTCGGGCATTTCGTCCAGCATTGCATTCAATGCAACTTCATTCTGTCCGTGGACCAACCGATCTCCAATGCTTTCAATCGGATTCGTTGGTCGCTTCTCTTCCATTCTACAAAAATTGACTTGGGAATGTCATGAATGTGAATTGTTTGTACCACTTGCTCGTTTCCCCATCTTCCAAAATCACCAGATGAGAAAAACTGCTGGATATTCCATTGTTCATCAGTGCTGAGCTTCGATTCGGTCTCGAAACGGACAATGGTCGATAAGCCCATAAGTAAGGTCATCTTCCCGAGTCCAAATAAGCTTCATGGTGCAGGGGCATTTCTCTTTTTGCAAGTATGGCGCACTTTCCACGGAAGTCATCTACTTCTTCGCCAAACCGCCACCTAAATACTGTAAGTGAATAGTCACTTTTATCGGATCAATGCCTAAAATGGTTGGGACGCCCAAGCTTTTCGTGTCAAACCCTTGTTGGACTCGCCAACCCAAACTTTCCGCTTCAGTTAAGTCTTTGATACTTTTTTACCCACCCGCATTAAGAGGTTCCAATTGCGCATGGATAGATGTAATCGTTTTAAAATCGTCGATAGGTTTTGAGGCTTAGATTATTGGCTGTTTTCATTTCCTTTTCTTCTGAGCACTTTACCGGGCTGACTTTGCTGGATGCTATTATCTTTCGTAGGTAGAATAAGTTTTTCCTGAGAATTATGCCAGGCAAGCTAAAGAATCACTCCACTCATGGGAAAGTATTCTTTTTGCAAACGAGTGCACCCTCAAGTGTACTCGCCACAATCCCAATTTCCATATTTCAAGTGGAATTATTTTTAAAACTCCTGGCGAAGCCAGAACCTCAGACTCATTACATGCAGCTTGGTTTGGACCGTGGAGATTTTCTCTTTTCTATGGACTCATAGGACCATTGGGGTCTAAAGCGGATATCGATAGAGATTTAGCTTGTTCCATTACTTTCTTCCGGGATATCTTTCGTACTACTTTTTCCCACTAAATTGAAAAATCTTGGATCTTTTTAGCTGATCCGCTGAAAGTCAGGATGCTTTGGGATTTTAGGGAAAGAAACTATTCGCCATATTTCGCTATAGTCTTTCAGATATATTCCTAGGAATAACGGTTACTTTTTTGAAGTAGAAAGCCTGAAATTGGGACTACATTCCATTTTTTTAGCAACGCTGGATTAACTAAGTTTGTACCTCGCCTGAGCTCCCTGCCTGACGCATGTCATGTAATAAACTATTGTGGTTCGACTTACCCACCGTAAACATCAATTGGTATCCGGAGACCAGCCGGGTAACCGTATATTTCGTTTCCTTCGGTGAGATTCAGTTGTCATTTTTCCCATCGGCATCCATTTCTTCTGAAAATAGGTAACGGCAAAGAAGTATTTGTCTTGCCCATTGCGGAAAGCTGCGATTGAAAATAAGTTGCTCCGCTTTCATCTAGTTTTACCCAAGCCGTAACGGAATGCTTTTCTAAAATTGCCTTATTTTTTCGGACTAGAGCAAGAGAACGAGTTGAGGTAAAATCCCTGAAACCCCGACAAAAAAGGGCTACACTCCAGGAAGACTTCAAAAAAATCTCTTCGACTTAAAATTGTTTTGATTCTCTCATGATCTTAGTCTTTAGTATTTTGATTCAGGTTGAAGCAGCAATTTCAATCGCTTTTATTACCCTGAGATAGGTGCCACAGCGCATAAGATTCCATTCATTTTTGGATTTTAATCTCTGCTCGAACCTTGGATTGGGATTTCTTCCAATAATGCTGCTGCCTGGCATAATTTGTTCCAGATTGGCAATTAGCCACATTGAGGTGCTTGAGCTTCATCAAAGCCTTTTGTAAGGATTCGGTTGCCATTTTCAGGAAAGCCCTTCGATGGTTTTTATCTTTTTGACCACTTTTGAAAAGTCCTCCACCTGTAAGACACAAGCTCGCATTGGCGCATTGTCCAAACATGATCGTACAGGCTCCACACTGCGCCGATCCCGCACCATATTTGGTGCCCGTTAAGTTCCCAAATTGCAGGGGATCGCGAATCACCCACAAGAGAGAAGGTTCCTTTTTCGACGCTTACTTCGTAAGGTAAGTTCCATTTATTTTGACAGCGATAGTTTGCCATTTCTAAGCATATTTTTTTATAATTTACTGAATAATAGTAGTATGAAAAACCTGTGAAGATTTTACAAAAACTCTCTCGTAAGAAGAATTTATCTATTGTATGCACTAGGTGAAAACTCGGACCCCATTTATCCTTAAAGCTTATACTTTTTGCCAGGCACGTGATTTGAGGATGCTTCAACTTCTGGCTAATAGCTCTGGCGTAAAGAAGTCCAAGCGGGAATTCCAGTGGAGTTAAATCAGTCGATTTCTGAGTTCTCCCTTTTTCCGTCAAGTTTCAATATTATTGCTTCCTCACCCGTACTTGCTTAATCTAACTTTGTGACTTTTAAAGCTGCTTCACTAGGCTTAACCCAGTTTAAGCGCCTCAGCAATATTCCCAGGGCAGTGTAGATATTGGCTTTCATCTTTTTGATCAACTGATTACAGCCTCGCTAAAGGAGGACTTGGAGCGTTTCGGAACTGCAAGACGTCCTGTCATAAACTATAGCAATTTCAGCAGTGATCCAATGCACCACCTTTTTCAGCTGCCTCGACTACAATCATTGCATCGGAAAGGCTCGCCAATATCGATATTCTGGCTGGAGAATTACCGGGACTCACTTTTGGAACCTGGCGCATTACTCACTCATGACTAGCCTGATTCTAAAGATGGATTCAGCAGGTCTTGCGTGCACAGCAGGATAAAATTTTGATTGATTGGAGAACCCCAATCACAGCGATTTGTTGGTAATTCCAGTGCCCAATGCTGCGCGATGTGCTTCGATGTCAATTCCATAGGGGCCAATCCAGAAACAATAGTTGGTTGATAATTGCTAACCTCGATGAATTTTCCGAGTGCGTTTTTACCGTAGGATGTGGCACTTCTTGGTTCCCAACTATTCCCACGATCGCTCGGAAATTCAGGGATTCCTCATGAACCTTTGGCGAAAAACAGAACTGACTATTCTTCTTGAACCTTTTCAATCTTACTTTGGGAAATCTTGAGTCAAAGGATGTGAAAATTCGATAACCGACTTCTCACAGGTTTTGAATCAGTTCATTAGCCTTTCGAAGTAGCTCTTGTTCTTGATTTCTCAGGCTTCAAGTAGTTTAGAACCTACTTTTGGTGTTTTTAGGACTTTTCCTTTGGGGAGGGTGAAAAAATTTGTGCAGACCAGAATAAGCAATGTAGCTTTGAATATAACTAGGGCCAATTTTTAGGGCTAAATGAAACGAATAAATGCGTAATTCTCAAGAACTCAGTTTTTGAGTTGTATTAGGTCACGGATCGATATTAAAAAAGTCTTTGATTTCCTGTATTTCTGTACTGGCCTCATTACTTTATCGATTCCAGCTTCTTTTCCAAGACATTGATCACATCCTGAGCACTTGGAAGGGTATAAGCCCTGTTTCTTTGACCAGGGTGGTAGATTTATTATCTTTTTGAAAATGTCAGGTTGGTGTATCTCCGGTTTCCTTTTCGCGTTCTTTTTAGGTTGATTAATGTCAAATTCGCCTTCCCAATAACGATTAGAGATGGGGCAACTTTAAACATCTGAGCTACTTCCCCGATGGGATAATAACTTTTTTTTTCTATTCTCGTTCTTTTGTATGCACGGGTAAAAATTGACTTAAGCCTCTAAATAATAGAAAATGCAATACTTTGTTAAGCTCAGCAGACTATAAACTGAAAACTTAGCGACTTATTACTTGGGTGAATTACAGCGGACAAGACCTGCAGTTCTGTTCGAGCGACTCCTTCCAAGTGAGACAAGGGATAAAAATCTCTGATTGCAAATTGAATTTCCTCAGGAGAGAATCGCCTTCAGGGCCTATCAAAACGAGGTATTTCCCCCTTGTTTTGCGACATCAAGTAAATATTGGGTGTGATTTTTTATCGACATAGGCTAAAATCGAGTAGCACTCTGACGAAGAACCTTTTAGTTATGAAATCGGATAGGGACAGAATAGGATTTCAGTTTTGGAATTCGATATTTCAAGCTCTGCTTGCAGCTGAAAGATTTTTTTTCTGCAGTCTGTCTGTTTTTAAAATTGATCGCTTGAATTCGTAGTTTCAATTAGTGATAATTCATGAAAACGATTTCAGTTATTTTTTCGATCATCCATTCATTCGATCAGGACTTTTTTGTGGGGCTATCGCCCAAAATGGATATTAGAAATTCATCTTCTTGGGATTTTCGTGGTTTTTTGTACGGGAAGTTTAAGCTCCTTTGGATTTGGAACAGTAATTACGCAGTCAAATAATTACCTTGGCTCCCATAGTAACAGAAAACTGGGTCGCCACTCTTTTTTCGAAGGACTCTAGTCAAGTGTTTTGACTCCTCTATCAAACCAAATTTCAGGGGCGGTACCAATTTTCTTTGGAAAATAGCTGCATGAATTTTCGGTGTTGAAACAAAAATAAAAGCACATTTTCATTGAGGAAAATGTGCTTTTAACTAATAAAAGGTTAGAAATTATCCCTTTTGGAAATTTCCTGCTTCACTTTTACCCTTGATAGGTATTGTTTTTTCATTTCCTGTTTGATCCCCTTGTTTCGGCATCTCTTTGTAGGTTACATCCACAAAACGGGAAGTTGTCATTAGATATCAATTCCACCTATATTTTTTTCCTGAGATACCAGTTTTCACCGGCAATTGGCTCAACGATATCATTTGGAACGAATTCTGATCTCTCTTTACCAAGAGGATTAGGAGACGAGTCCATGTTTGCTTTCGCGCTCACGCTCAGGTTGCTTGTGCTTCCTTGAGTTCTGCTTCCGCCATCTCTGCTAGCAATTCTGCTTCTTGGAGCTCTTCCACCCGATCGCCACGCTACCTTCGAGGGAGAAATCGCTTCATTGCGATCAATCTTCCACACGCTCACGCTCTCTCGCCATCTCTGCTATCACGGTCCACCTTCTCTTTCTGCGATCTCCGCTGATGAAATCAATGCTGACAGTTTTGTCGCTAAGCTCTTTTAACAACGTCACCCATCACTAATTTGATTAGGCGATTGATATTTGGTCTAGCGTCTTCCATCGCAAGCATTTGGCCGATAGTTGCCTTCAAAAGATTTGATTGGTCTTCCTGGCCTGAGCACTTGAGCAACTACATCTTTACAAGTTGTGCTTTTTTTCAACTTCAATTTAAGTCGTGCCACGATGGAAGAGGAAGAATTTTATTGATAAGTTGCTTTAGTATATCTTCTCGAGATCTCTTCACCTTTTCATTCGCATCTCTTCTTCCAGGATACAAAGTTGATCGCAGTTCCTGATTGCAGCACGCTCCGTTTCTCCGATTCGGTGTACATTAATACTCCTTCATTCCAATGGTAGATCGAAGTTGATACAGGCTTTCTACATTATCTACATCTATTCCTCTTGCTGCTTACGTCAGTTGCAACTAGACCGTACATGTCCTTTTCTGAATTTGCCATTATTTGTCTCGTTGAGTTGAGGAAGATCACCGTGAAGTTGCTTCAGCAAGATCCCTTTAGAACCCAAAGTCCGTCACTTCATTGTATCCGGCTTGGTATTGCAGAAAACCACACTTAATGATACTTATTAACAGTCATCAAACGTGCCATTCAAGTCCATTTTCAGGTTGTTTTTTCACCTTCATATGACTTGTGTACAGGAATCAACAGCAATCTTTTTTGGCACCTGATTAATTTCAGGATTGCGTTTGATTTACTTTTCGTGTCAAGTCCATATTGGTCTTGCCTGTTAGGCAGGAGAAAAAGAACGTTTGTCTTTTTTCAGCATTCCTGTAGAATTGCCTCGGATGTCATCCTCTGAAACCCTGTCTAGCATCTCATCTGCCTCATCTTAAAGCGATGATGCCAGGCGGCCTTCCAATTTAAGGGTGCCTCAGGTTGATGTGATCTTGTACCACGCCCGGAGTACCAACAACTATCTGAACACCTCTACGAAGCATCTCATTTGACGGTCGATAAGATTCTCCACCATTAGATCGCAACAGAGTTGATTCTTCGGTGGAATTTTAGCAAGTTTCTGAATCTCACCTTCTATTGAACAGCAAGTTCACGAGTAGGGCAAAGAATGATGCTTGTGGGCTGATTCAAATTCCGGATCGACTAGATCGATAATAGGGATTGCAAATGCAGCAGTTTTACCTGTTCCAGTTGAGCCTGTCAATGACTCTCTTCCCTGTAGCGACGAATTATAGGCTTGAGATTGAATTTCGGAAGGTTGGGTTAGCGCCATCTCTTCCACAGAATTAAGGAATTTCGTTCAGAAAATTCAAAGTCGAGAGAACTTTGAGTGTTCTGATCCATTTGATGTTTTCCTTTGACTTCCCTGCCATTCGGTCTAGATAAATATTCCCGACAAGCGACAGTAAGGACATGCACGGCATGAAAATTGTTCTAGTCTTTATTGCGGGTGCAAAAGTAGATTGAATATTTTTGCCATACAAGTTAAAGATCAAATATTTTTTTTAGGAATAATCTTCATTTTTATGGGGGTTTTGAGCAAAAAAATATTTGAGGTTATAGGACCTTATTAGGGTGGCAAAGCCATAAATTCTTCTTAAGCAATTTCAAAACTATTTTTTCAAATTTCGTAGGAAAGTTGGATTAATAACGCTTTATCCTTCACTTGCTTTCTTCCATCATTTTGTTCTGAGAGCGTTTTTCCCAGGTTAGCGATCTATCATTCCATGCGATACCATATAGAAGTGTGTCAAAGCAGCGCCAACATGAATTGTATATGTAATTAATTGATCCCTACTGCTAAACTTGGCTTTAAGGCTCCAATTTCCAAAAAATATAAAAGGCGATCCCTAACACTACAAAGAGTCTATAAATTGGGAAACAAAAGTGGATTCCTGTGGCTTGAGCAGATTTTCTTTTCTCGGTGATTTGCTCGAAGCTTCTGAAGACGTACACATCGATGAGTTGTTCCTAATAGGATGCAGTCAATGAGCCAGGATAATTCCTAAAGCCCCTGCTAAAGATTGGTGTTGAAAAGCATAGCTATATTAAAACTCTCGCCTGTCGGCGTGTTGTGGCATTGACGTCTAGCCAGAAATCAGCAGGTGTCAACCATGTTCACAAAAACTGTCACCAACAAAAGCATAAGCAACAATCCAGCTGTTAAAAACAATGATTTTACGAAGCCCTTTTTGCCAAATACTCATTAATTAGATATCGGTAGGTAATGAATACTACTGGCAAATCACTGCGCCAGCAGTCAAAATTAAAATTCCAGGAAGTAATGTCAAAGAAATTCCAATTGACAGGATTTAAACCCCAAAGTTTTTACTGCAGAAAAGATCTTTACACCAATAATCTCAGGCCAGGACCGCATTTGTTCAAAAAATTATACTGAAGGATGATTGAAGAGGTTTGCTCTTCCGGGAGTTTTCGCTTGACTTATTATAGCATAGGTTTGGCCGTCTTTCACTCAATCGCTATCAGTAAATTCGGACTGTGCTTCAGCTAATGAGTCCTTTCCAATTTGGCGTACCTCGATGAAAAAGTGTCCTAATAAAGCTTTTTTGCCCACAAGTTTTTGCGATTTCTCCCGCTTGCTTGGCTGTTACGTATGGAATGTTTAAATCCAGCGCCTCACGATCTTGTTCCTAAAGGTTGATTCGTCTCGCCTCGGGGGGTCTGGGGCTGTCGGTGAAAGACCTCGGCCTCGTTGTGCCGACATGTATCTTTATTCTACTGATTCTGGGCAGCGGCCGATGTGGGCGTCGATGCAAGTTCGCTTGCCGTTGTCGCAGGTAATAGTCGGCTCGCTCGCCGCGAGTCGCATAGGTGGAGCAAGATTGTCATATCGGCTGTATTCTTTTACCATTGAATACTACTTTTCCCCCTCTGATATAGCCTGCTATAGTATAATCTAATGCCCCGCCTGTTATAAGTGTGATTCTTCATATTCTCTTACCATGTGCCTCTCAATTCCTTTTTCTCTTTGTTATCCTTTCACTGAACTTCTTATAGAGTCGCTCCTATATTATCTTTTTCTCGCGTGTACGACGGTATCAGGTAACTACATAACAAACTGAAAATAGAACAGAATATGCTCCCCCTGTAGGGCTTGAGCCGTATTAGAGTCGTCGACTGCATCAGCGCCGTGGGCGATGCTACAGCCTGATAGCTGAGAGACCTGGAGTATCTCATGGCATCGCTCAGCTCAGTTTCACCTTCTGCTTGGCTCGAGATTCCTTGGCCTCTCAGATAGAATATCTGAATTCTGTAGGGCAATCTTCGTGTCCGCTGCCCACCGCTTGCGGTCGATAGGCGGCCACGCCGTCGTCCAGGCGAGTGTAATTTATCTATGCGTCTCGACCGTCTCGTGGGCTCACGCAAGCTGTATGCGCTTAACGAGCTCTTGTCGCTTCGCGAGACCGGTTGCCATACAGCCGTGTGTAGGGAGAACGCGTTGGCTACACACTCGGCGACTTCGGTCGGTAGTGATCGCGGGTATTTGACAGTGACTCGGCAGCCGTGCTGATATCAGGGCTCGCATGTCTTGTCTCGCGCGCTAGATTTCTCGCACTCCTTAACTGTTATTCGCCCTCGACAGCTGTGTGATGCGTGGCCGCATCTGCTCTAAGTCAACAACCATATACTGTGCCTGTGTGCTCTGCCGATGCTGCGGCGTCCTTGCGGGCGCCAGTCGTATTCTCTCTTCGGACACCTCGAGAGAATAGCTCGAACAAGTCACTCTCGTCTCTAATACTGTCACCTCGCAAACTCTTGCCAAGTCACTTTCTCTCCTCCGCTTCATATACTCCCCGCTCTTCGTTTCATGCATGAAAACTGCTTCGCTAAGCTTCATCCAAGTTTTGGCAACAAGTTCAGTTTTTTATCCAGCTAGAGATTTTCAAAAGCTTCATCACGTGATCTTGACACCTGGAGATCAAGAATATTCCATTTCTTCAAAATTCACGATCTCGACTAGATAAGGCACTTAGCCTGAAGAATCTACTAATCTTTAACTTGACTCATATCCAATACTAAGATTTAGTTAAGCCCTTCGCATGGATGGTTAAAGGAGCTCGGGATTTGAGGGACAGGGGCCAATAATGATCCAATTTCTCTCCATTGGAGTGAGATTAACATATATTGTTTCTTTTTTATCAATTTGTATATTTCATAGTCGGTAGTTATTTTAAATGATTTAGTGGATTGCACTTCTATTCTCGATTCGATGGTGGAAGTATCCGCTTTTTGAAATGCTTCGCCAGTGATTTTCTCGAGAGCTCAATATAGCGTTCAGAAATGCTTTCTACATTTTTCATCTGTCATTTTAGGAACAGTTTGGTCATCCTTTCCTTGAAAAACCGTTTGGCGATAAGCCATTGTCTCACAAATTTCTTTTGGGAAAGTTGTTTTTGAGTTCTCCGTTTTTTTTGATTTTTCAGCATAGCCTTCAGCATAAATATCGGGAGGAATCTGGCGTATGGATTTCATCTATAAAGTTAGGAATGTCATCACCATTACTTCCCAACTACATCTTTGGTATCCACTAATATTTAATCCATTTCGGGCAGCCATTTCTTGGCCTCTTATGGAATATTGCTCTGGTTATTTTTTCCAAGGATACATAATCAGCTTCAGATAACGATTCTTTGGCCAAAGATGATCGGATCTAGAAATTTTCCTCATCCATGGCCTTGGGTAGCTTTGTTAGTAGGAGTGATATTGGCTGAGGAAATGGGTCATTTCATTGCAATCCTTCTGGCCATTTTCAACTCCGCAATCATTCTTTTTCAGCCTTATATTCTCTTGCGTGCATGCCCCGCCAAAATAGCCACGGAATTTACCTTTCTACTTTGAATGGCTCAAATTTCTTTACCTATCGTCCACATTTTGGATCTGGCGTGAAAGTTACCCAATTGGGAACAAGTCCGCTTGTGGGCCTTTAGGGAATTTACGCTTGCAATGTTTGATTTAGAACTTGACCCTGTAAGGTATTGGTTTTTGGAAGCACTACGTCAAATGCCAGAAATTTCCTTGTCTTTGAGGCGACACACTAACTCTCTCTTTCAAACAAACAATATATAGCTCTCTTTAAACTTTTTCCTTTGTAAAAAACCTTTTTGAGTGGGTAAAGTCAAAATTTGAGGTTTCCTCTTTGATTGGCGGCTTGGTTCCATTTGGGAATAAAAGGCATTTTTGGCAAAAAAATTATTCAAAAAAGCTTTTGCCTTTTCTTTCCTCGTTGGAATTTTTCGTTTTTTTTTATAATTTTCCTCCTCTTTCCCCCTTTGCCCGCGCCCTGT
>Ga0163217_1085761_pt1 | contig 11288 bp, 13 predicted proteins | sample SynspAceP_FD_185933 | JGI IMG/M metagenome (GOLD analysis project Ga0163217, IMG submission 185933) | Saline lake microbial communities from Ace Lake in Antarctica - Synechococcus sp. Ace-P (PacBio error correction) | ecosystem: Environmental > Aquatic > Non-marine Saline and Alkaline > Saline ... | reverse complement strand
GGTCCAGCTTGTCAAGAAGGTTAGCAGAGGTCAAGTCGTGCTTCGCTGCGACATGCTGTATCCCAGGGCTGCCGCAATTCCCGGGACAGTGTCGGCTACGGCTTGACCTGGTTTCATCACTGTTGACTGCCAGGGGCGGACAGCCCCTTTCTTAGAGGTAGCTTAATCCTCGCTCGGCCAAAGCGAATTGGTTCCGGTTGTTCGTCAGGCCTGGCGTGCAGCGAGGCACGGCGGGTGAAGGGAAGTGCGCATTTGCCCGCCCCTCCAATATCTCAGCAAATCTTGGGATGGCCGGCCCGGAGCCAGACGCGAGGGGCTGTCCCAAAACGGAGGTCCCTCCCAGCGGTGGCGGGAGGCCCTGGGCTGGGCCAGAAGCCGCGCGGCGTTGTGGCTGCCGCCCGCATGGATCGAAAGAACCGAGCCCTGCTGGACGCACCAATGGGGGGTATACAGATCCGAAATTGGGGTTCTCGATTTACTTCTGTGCCTCACCATAGCGTCCAGGGGTTGTAATGGGTCGCCAGAGGACATCGCACCGGATCGAAGGGATACCGCGGTGGGATGAACGCACCAGATTTCTGGCGTTGCTTCACGGCGAAGAAAGAGGCTCGGGTTGAGGTATGATGGCCCAGGCCCCGCGCTGACTGGAGGGCATAGAAGCTGTTGATGTGCGCAACTCGAGGCCGAGGTCGTCCCCGCAGCGTTTGTACCGGTCCAGACGCAGCGCCGTCGAGGCGGAGCTCAGCGGCGGTGTTGCGGGCGCTGGGTTGGGCATGAATGGCCGAGATTAGTGTCCGAAGTTTGAAGGTCTCCCATTGATCCAGGAGGCTCTGCTGGTGGCCAGGTGGCGCAGGCCGCGCTCCGCAGGCCTGCGGCGGGGTCGAGTAGAGAAGTTGAAATGAGGATATTGATGCTCGCGGCGAAGTGTCCAGATCCAGTCGAGCATTTTCCCAGGGGGGGCGGCCCCCGGGGGCCGGGGTGTTTTTCAGTTGGGGGGGGGGGGGGGGGGCCCCGGTTTCTTACCCAGCCGGCAATATGAAGCGGTAGCCCTTGCACGGATGACGGGGCTCTCCCATCAGGTTTCGGGTCGAGCGCTAGCCCAGCTGCCGCAACTGGTTGCGAACGATTGAGCAACGGAATGGCATGCTTGTGGCCTGGAGTAGGCCCCCGGGCCGCCACCCGGCGATGAGGTTGTTGGCTCGCGCCAGAGGTCAGATGGCACCGGGTTGCCAACCTGGCGGGGGCCCACATGCCGGAGGTTTTCAGCCCCCTGCAGCAGCGCCCAGCTGTAGACGCAGCCGCCGGGGCTGTCAGCGCCTGCCCCATTGCGTTCGGGGATTCTCCCATCGCCAGATGCCAGCGGACCCAGCAGCTCAGCTGGTGCAAGGGGAATCGGGCGAGGGGCGGCCTTGCGCAAAACTAACCGGTGAGGCAATGACGGCGCCTGGTCCGCCCGATTCCCCACACTGCTGGGCGTCGCTGCGGCCCTGAGCACGTTTGCGTCAGGGCTGCGCCCCCGCGCCGGTTACGGCTTGTTGGGTTCCCTGTTCTGCGTTGATGGCCCCAGCTCGAGCGGCTGAGCGAATTCTGCCTGGACGCGCAGCCCGGGCCAACAGGGCGCCGCCTTGAAGAGATCCTAGGGGGCCGTGCGCAGGTTAGACGGGCCGCGACAGGCCAATGGCGCTGATTCGAAGCCCGTCAGGGACGCCCGCCAGTCTCGGAGGTTGATGGAGAGATTGCTGGCTGCGGTTGGGGCCGAATTCGAAGTGGTGATCCAAACCCCCGTGCGCGCCGGTTTCGGATTCCGCGACCCTTAAGGGATGTGCCACTGCAGAGTGCAAAAGCGTTCCGGATCCTTGGGTTAATCGGTTCAAAGGGTCAGCGGAGGAGCTGTCAATCCAGGCCGATCGTGTGGATGGTTGCTCCATCTTGGTACCCGTCTTGGTGCCCCGAACACCCGGGCGGTAGCGCCGCCCAGAGTTTTCCGTCTCAGCGGCGCGTGGTCCAGCAGGCCAGTTTTGCGGGGGGATCGACGCCGCCATGGCACCAGGCCGTGACGGGGCCACAGGGACCGAGGTCGAGGTGAGCTGGAGTGTCACCAAATGCTCAGAGAGGGCGGTGCAGTCGGCCACGAGCAGCCCAGCCGCTCCAACCACAACCGTTGAAGTTTAAGCTTGGCAGGTTCAGGAAAGGCGCGAGAAGCCGGCGCGGGAACAGGGCGAAGCGCTGCTGCAGCAACCAGCGCTCCGCGGCTGATCGAAGGGCAGGAAATGATCCAGAGGGTGACGGCTGAAACGGCCCCCGATCGGCTGTGGGGCGGACTGCCAGCCCAGGTTCCAAGAGCTGGGGCGATGGATCAGGCAGGTGTCGCGTGTTGCCTGAGGGTGCTGGCATCAGGCAGCATCGGCGGCGGCTTTCAACATGGGCGTCCCTCGGTCCGGCTGGGCTGGCGCACTCGGGGGGCCCTGTCGGCGTCCCCGAGGCTGAGCCACAAAGCCGAAGCAGGGCGTGGGCTCAACGGCGGCCGAGGGCTCAGCCACGTGCCGGCGATCTCAGAAGCCGGCACTCGGCCAAAGACCTCCGGCGGATTGTTCGGGCTCTCTGCAGGGGCCTTATGCAAGGTGGCGCGCCCGGGGCAATCCGTTGCCGCAGAGGTCCGGGATGTGAGGGCCCAGATGTTTTCCGGCGGTGGGCAGCGGGGGCGAATGGGCCATCCTTGTGAGGGAGGTGGATCCGAGGCCTCACCCCGATTGTTCACGTGCTGCGCACCGCCAGGTCCGCAGACTGCGTACGCGGACGATCGTGGCGGGAAGTGACATCCGAGCAGGTGTTGTGGGCATTTGGCCGTGGGGGCTGGGGCATTGCGTAAGTCTGCTCGTTTTACGTGGGAGGTCGGGAGGGCGGTGGGCGGAGCGAAGTGGTGCGTCCGAGGGAGGCTTCATGGTGTTGTGAGAGGTGCGAGGGTGGGTTGTTCGTTAGAGGGCGCAGACCGTCAGGGGCAGATTGCAGGCAGGCCCCGATGCCAGATGCCTGGAGCCCAGCGGCTTCGGTGGTGGGCCCAGTCGCTCGGCCGGCTGAGTCAATTGGGCCAGAGTGTGTGAGGAGCCTTGAGTCGAGGGGCTCGTACTCCGGATGGCGTGTTGAATCGAGGGTTTCAGACATGCCGTGCTGGTCCGGACAAGTCGACCACGATAGTTATAGTTGTGCGCATGGCCGGCCCAGGCTTGACCGCGAACCCTGCTGTTATGCGATACTTATCCCGCGGACCGATTAGAGTGGTGGAGCTGATGGCCCCGCGTGATCACGGGGTCGCTGGCATGGGCGCGCCGCGTCGGCCCCGGGGGTGCCAGCGTTGGTGGGTGTCAAACGTGGTATCTGATTGTCGGCCAGTTGGTATCCTAGGGGCGTGATTAGCCGAGTGGTTGGCCATCACCTACAGGAGCCGTCCCCATTCAGGCGTCCCGACTTGTTGTTCGGTCCAGCATTGCCCAGCTTTGCCGCAACTCTGACGCGGACTCCCGGCAGGCCTGAGCGAAGGTCTTGGCGGCATCACTTTATTTGGTCGGCATGATGGGCGCCCGGCAAGAGGCCGTCGGCCCGCCCTCTTGGAGACGTGGCTATCGCTTCGTGGACGCGACGGTTCTGGAGCAGGGCGGGAGACCCCGTCCGACGTGTAGAACCCGATGGCGAGCGGGTTCCCCCCGTGAGTTGAGCTGCCGTACTGCGCGGATATCGGCCTGGATTCGCTGGTTGTGGCCACGGACGGCAGGGTGGTGTTGCCGACGCCCCCGAGAACTGGGCAGCCCCTGACAGGGGTGGTGTTGGTGAGTGCACGCTTTGCCCTGGTGCTCCGAAGGACTGACGCCACCGATCAAGCCCGGCTGATGCCAGGCCAGCACCGATCCGGCCATGAGTGCGGAGCTATGGCGCAGCGACAGGCCGCTTATGCCAGGGGACTGCAGATCGCAGGACGGGCGCCGGCTGGCGCGGATGGGCCAACAGGTGTTGAGGTTGCCGGGTGTCCCAAAGACCCGTTACCCCGGGGCCGGTCAGACGCACGGGCGAACCACTGCGGCAACGCCGGTCCAGCTCCATTTCGCAGGCGGTGTCGGGCAAGCGTTCCCGGCCGGGCGGTTGTCAGAAGGGCAACCAGATCATGGGAGGCTCCCCCCGGCGCGCAGCCAGCCGCTCGATCAGCCAATCGGGGGTTGGCTGCGCAGGGTGCCCGTCGCCCACCTGGGCTCGAGAACACGTAGTGATCAAGTTCGGCAGCAGGGGATCGGACATGACAGGGTGTCGGTTCAGTTCTGGGGGGCCTGATGTTTTTTTCTTGGGGGGGGGGGGGGGGAAAAAAACCGCACCCCCAACGCGGCCAGGCTCAGGTGGCACGGGCCGCAGTCGACGGAACCGCAGGGGATGGTGCAAGCAGGACGCTGCGGGCAAGGGCGCACGGGCGCTGGCGGGAACTTGAGCAGGGAGAGCTGCGGCGGCACAGCAGATCGCAAGGACAACTGATCGCCGGACCGAAGGCGACCGCGGCGGCAACCGCCAGCTGCTCGGCTGGCTGCAACGCTTACGCCGTTCCCGCCCGATCAGCTCTCCAAGGCAGGAGGCAGTTCCCGGGCAAGGCGCCCAACCGGAGCGCTAGTGGCACCGGGCGTTGCTTCGGGCGGCAAGGCCGCTGCGCAGCAGGCCGTCGTGATGGCGGCCTGGAGCAGGCCAGGCGAACCCGGCTGGCCGATGGCCGTATCGGCCCAGTCTTCGGCAGCGGGACGCGGGCACGTTCGAGCGGATCGCTGGGGCGCGAAACCCTCCGCTTTGCGCTTCCAGATAGTCGGGCAATGGCGGATGAATGGCCCCCCGTCACCTTCCGTCCATCGCGGGAGCACGGGCACTGGGCGTGGCAGAGAGCCGGAACCAAAGGTCGAAGTGACCAGGAGGGTGACCTCCCCGATCACAGGTGTAGTGAGTTGTTCTGGCGGCCCAGACAGCCGAACTTCTCGCAGAGGAGAATGCCTGACTGAAAAAAGCATCCACTTCGTCGCCTCGGACACCGTGGCGCGAGTAGCTGTGATTCGACCGCTCAGCCGCTGGACTGCCGCGCCATACGCCTGCTGCAGATTTTTCATTGACGTTGACGCGCTATCGCGTTATTGGTGGGGCATCAGCCTGGGGTGTTCAACTCCCCCGGTTGTTCGAGCCGCTAGGCAAGCGGACGCAGGACAACCGGTACGCCGTCGCCCTGTGGGCGCCTGAGCAGCGGGCTGGGCGCTCACCTTGGATGTGCGTGCGGATGGTGAACCCCTCCACTGGCTTAGGAATGGCAACGGGCGACGGGTGGAGCGGGTGCGGCGCTGATCGGCGAGAGGTGAGTGAACTGCTCGTCCATGGGCTTAGGACGAACGATTGCCCTGGCTGGTCAGCGTCAAGCGGTGGGGTGGGCCGGCGACTGCAGCACTGCAAATTTTCTGGTGGAGCATTTCAAGGCAGGCGGAAGATGACCCGCCAGGAAGCTTGGCGGGACTGAAATCGGCCACGTTTTTTCCAAAGGGAATGGGCGCAGGCTCAAGTGCGGACGCACCCTGAGGTGATCTTCCAGCTCGATCGCCAGGCATTCGAAAGGCACCACGGTGCTGGGGTGCTCAAACACTCGGGCCAGGAACGGCTGGAGCGGGGAGAGATTCCAGCTGGCAGCGATGAACCAGGGCGTTGATTGAGCTACACCGCGTGACGGGCCCCAGCTGTGGCGCCGCTTGAGTTTTGAGGAGCAGGTTTGGGGGGCCTGGTGTGTTGCGTGCAGGGACCATTCAGCGATGGCCAGCGCCGCTATCCTGGAGCTGCCCAATGCGGAGCTGCAGCGGCTGTTGGCTGGGAGTGGGAGGCGTGATTCTTCCTGCGGTGGCAAGTGCCGCCGAAGCTGCGGCACTTGGCGGGCCAGTCCCGGGCTGGGCGGCCAATCCCTGCTGCTCTGCGCAGATGTCGAAAGAGGGGTCTGGCCAACGTTTGAAGAGGGGCCAGGGGCTGTATTCGCCGATGGCCTCCGGTCTGCTCACCGCAAGCGATCTGCCGAGGGCCGTCTTCTGGCGAGACCGCCTCGGCGCTGCATGGCGCAGTCGTGTGGGTTTGACTGGGTACTGGGCGCGGGTCTGTGATGTCACACACACGGCCAACCCCGGTCATCACGTGCGGGCCTGGGGGGAGATCCAGGCAGCGTCGGAGAGCTGGCGACGCCTTCTCACTTCGGCACCAGGGCCGAGGGAAGGTGTGGCTGCGCAAACACTTCCCGGCCACGGCGGCCCAGCGGGATTTTCCCCTGGGTGCCCGTTCTCCGCACGACCCCGCGAAGCGGGCTTGAGCCCTGGTGAGCTGCCCTTCGCCAGGCGATCGCGGCGGTGAGTCGCAGTGTGAAATGACGCACCTGGCAACTGCGCACTGGATCCCAGCGTTCAGGCACTTTCAGCGGCAGGCCGATTCGCTGCTGAGCGGACTCGGCTTTCGGATGGGCTTGTGGTGACGATTTGCCTGGTGATGGGCGATCGCCGGGCAGTGGGCGCTGGCGAAGCGCGGTGCTGCCTTTGACTCCGCTCCGACCTGCTGTTGATTGCCCGCGACGCATGCGCATCCGAAGCCTGCTCGAGCCTGCAGGGCGGGCGGTTCCCATGGCCGCTGAGCAGAGCTGGAAGGGCGCGAGCGGCACTCCCTCTACGTTCGCTGCGCCGGACAGGGATTGCGCTGTCTTCGGCGACTCGAAGGGCTCGATCGAACGGCGAACGGCATGGCAGGGAACTGGCGACGCTGAGCTGCAGGTAGGTGTGGCCCCAGGTACGGGCGGGGCAGTGAACTGATCGGCTCGAGCAGCAGCTTGGCCAAGCCTTTTGCCGCTGATGGCCGGCCCATGAGCGCCCGACGCTTTGCGGCATACGCGGCCTGCCTGATCGATGGACGGCAGCCGAGCCCTGGAACAACCGACACAGACGCACTTGGCCTTGAGCGGGTACCGGCCGGACCGGTGGCTGAGCTGTTCGTTGGCGGGGAATCCTTCCGGGGAAGAGCGGCGGGGAGGACCTGGCACTGCCCGTAGTGACCAGTGCTGGGAGCGGGCGGCTGCCGGGCTCGCGTTTACAGCAGCCCCTATCTCTGGCAGTTGCAGGCCGTTGCTGCCAGCGATCTGCCGCCCGGCTACAGCCCGGGAGATGCTGTCGCCAGGCCTGCTGTCGAAGCGCCTCGGGACTGGGCGGCAGGCGGATTCGAAGGCCCGTTTCACGACTAGGCGTAAGGGGCAGGCGCGGGCGTGGGACAGGGGTGCTTCGAAGTCGCAGCTGAAGATCGTGGGTTCTGCCGCTGAGCGGATTTTCAGCAGATCGCGCGGTCCCACCGGTCCGCCTGGGCTGAAATCCACCGCGCAGCAGTTTCATGGCGTGTGCCGCGCGCCAGTGAGGTGCTTATGGATTTCGGCCGTGCACCGAAAACGATTCAGGCCGGTAGGGGCACGCCCAGAATGCCGATTGCCAGAAGGCCGGCTCGGAGCGGATTGTCGCCGAGACGAACACTCGGGCGCCAGCCCGAGGGCCCAATCACAGCCCAAGATGAAAAGGCGAAGGCGGCCGTAGATCGGCTTTCGTGCCCGCCAGGGCGCCAAGAAGGCCCAGTGGTGACGTCAGCGGCAGCCCAGCAAGGCAGCGTGGGAGCCCCGGTGAATCCTGAGCGGTTCTTGGTTGGCGATGAGCACCCAGGGCGATCAGCACCCCGAGACCCCACCCGCCGGGCAAACTTGCCCAGATCGGCATGTCCGCGGCACCGGGGCCGGAAATGCTTGGACTGCTGGGACGCGGCTGCGGGTCTGCTGGGCAGCCGCCCAGCACCCGCACCCAGGGAGGGAAGATAAACCAACACACCGGAGGAAGGGATGAGCACCAGAAGCAATAACGGGGTATGAAATCGAGGCAAACGGGGTTGAAACAGGGGTTTGCGTGGGTCTGGTGGTATCGGCGCGGCGGAGACAGGGGAGGTGCTGCTTAGCGCGCCAGGTGTGGGTGTAGCAGAAGGATCGGACCCCGTGCAAAAAGGGCAGGGATGTACCGCCAGGAGGTTACGGATTGCCCCAGATGGGGCACCCCAAAGCCGAAGCGCCGAGCTGGGGCGGAGGCCCTTAAGTCTCCTCAAGCGCTGCATTCGTGTTATCAGCTTCCGATGATCGTGCGGGACCGAGGACCGGAGCCCGGCTCGGCCCGTGCTGAGTCGGGCAGGCTTCGTGAAATGAGCAGGTGGTGGTCGGACGGCTCCGACATGCGACAGCCGCGATCGCGCAGGCGCCGGCGCCACGGTTCCACCCCATCTGGCGGTGACTTTCGCCCCGGCCGGCAACCTTGGGGCCCTTGGGTGGGTCAACGGGCGATTGGTGCTGGTGTCGATGCCGACGAAGCGCTTCTGCGGAGGCCTGGGAGCGTTGCGACAGTTGATGGGCAGATGACTGTGTGTCACTGTTGCGTTCGAGCGTGGCGCCAGCCAGTGCCCTATTCCAGGGTGAGGCTGCTGTTCGGCGCCATCCGAATCCGTGGAGCGCCGTACCCACGCATGGTGGACGACAGGTGCTTGCACTTGCGCAAAGGCGCCAATTGGCGCTTGGCGATTGCCCCAGCGGCCTCTTGCCATGACGGCTACGGGCCGGAGTCTGTCGTGGCAACAGGCCAACCGCCTGCGGCCGTGCCATGGAGCGGGGACTGCGCGAGACCCCGGCGATCCTACGCCAGCGCCAGTTGGTGGCTGGAGATCAGCCGAGGCGTGGGGGATCAGCGCAGCTGCTGCTCGCGACGGTGGACCACTGTTTCCGAGCGGGCCCATCTGGCGTACGACTGCTGTGCACCTGGCGTGGCCGAAGCGGCGGTCCGAGAGGCATCAGCCAACTAGCCCAGGCCTGGCCCTGCCAAGTGGATCCGCGGCTGAGCTTCGCGGCGCAGGGGTGCTGATACTCTCAGCCGCTGCTGGACTGCGCCAGGCCGAGAGCGAGGCCGCCCTGGCATGGCAGAACAGGCCCGCGTCGCAGGCGCCAGGAGCTGGCCATTGGCTGGCTTCAACTGGGCTTGATCCGGCAGGAGGGCGCATCGCGGGGGCTGTTGAGGCTACGCACGCCCTGGGTTGCCGATCCCGACACCCGAAACCATCAGACCTTGCCGTGGTCAGCTGCTCGCAGCAACATCCCCCCCGATTGCGGACGGCAGCTTGCGGCAATCCAGTGTGGCTCAAGGCCGGCATAGGAAGCCAGCCCCGGCGCCCAGGAGCGGCCGGAGCCACCAGCAAGTGGAGGCCTTGAGCATGGGCGCACGTGGCGGCACACCTACAGGACCCACCATTGTTGGTTGACAGGGCCGAGAGTTAGCTCGCCGAAGCCGGCAACGGTTCGAGCGAGGCGGCGCCAGGTGCTCGACTGCGGCCCTGGTTGATTTGGCCCCCCCCGGCGGAATGGGGCCCCGCTGACGATGCTCCGGCGACGGCGATTCACTGGCTATCTTCTCGAGCAGTCTGGCGTCGACGCCGTGGCAGGCGCTGGAGGGATCGGCACCAATCTCTAACCGCGACGCCCAGGCCGGTGAAATGCGGCAGGGCCGGAAAAAACGCTGGGCTTGAAGCCGCTGGGGCAACGGCGGTTTCGTGCGCATTTCGTAGCCGAACAGCTGATCGAGACTTTCCGTGTCTGGCTGGGGCTGCGGAGTGCTGCTGCAGTGTGCAGAGGGCGGGCGCAACCTTGCTGGGCCGAGCCCTTTGCCGAGCCGGCCGCCGTGTCGTTGAAGCGGCGCCTATGATGCGCTGCCCGGCCGCCTTTGGCCGTCGCCGCCTGGGCCCTCCGAGAAGGGCCGCATCGATGAACGCTCACCTTCAAGCTGCCGGCAACGGGTGTTTCATTACCTGGGTGCTAGCCAGCGCAGCTTTCGTTGAGAACTGGCAGCGCCGCTGGCGCCAGGTTGGCCTTGATCTGATGGGCCCCCAGCACAAGCGCCGCACTGAGGAGCTGCTCGGCGGGTGGAATGCTGGGCCGATCCTAAAGACTCCAGCGGTGTGTGCAGGCCTGGCTCGCAGCTGCGGGCGCCGTGCTAGGGCAGCCGGGACTGAGCCAGGTGGTGACAGCTGCTTTGCCCGAACGCAGGCTGGGGCTGCGTTTAGCCGGCATCGATCGAGGCGCGTCGAGGGGGGAGCATGGGGGTCTTGACTGCCCTTATCCCGCGATCGAAACCCGGCTGCGCTCTCCGTTGCCGGAGGCCACCAGAGCTGCTTAACCCGGCAAACATGATAAGCCGTTGGACTGAAACTGGCCGGCAGTGCCACCGGTGTCGGCTTCGAAGAGAAGGGTGGGATTGGCTTGGCGGAGTTAGCGAGGGCGCCCGGAACCAGAGGTGGCCACGGGATGGAGGTCCTGGCGTCGGGAAGAGGAGCGAAGGGATCGCTGCGACGCTCCGCCACTTGGCGGGCAACACTGGTTGCCAGTGGGCAGTGGAGTGAAGGCCTTTGGCGATCGTTGTGGCGGAGCGTCGGTCTGTTGCTGGGACTTGCGGTGCAGAAGTTGCGGTGGAGGGTCAGCTGCGAGGAGCCTGGCTCGGGAAACGGTGAGATGGAGGTGGCGTTCCGCCGGCAGGGCCGTTCAGAGGCCAGGAGTCTGGCAGCAGCAAGCAGCAGTTTGCCCTGCTGCTTTGTCTCAACGGCTTGGGAAGTACCTTCACAAGGTCTTAAGGATCCAGGATTGCTGGAGTCCTGGTCACCATTTCCCCCCCAGGATGGCTGGGTTCCATAGGGGGCAAGCACCCCCGGGGCAACCGTAGGCTGGAACCCGTCAGCGAACGGCGGGTTGAGTGAAGGGGGTTGGGATTAGAAAGCCACCGCCCTTTGGTGGGTTAGTTTCTCCACGATTCCAGTGCAGATGTGGGCTTCAACCGTTGGTGTTTGGCTTGATCCAGTGGAAGCGAACCCTTTGGCTTGAGGGGTTCGTCGGTGAGATCGGGATCCTCCAGGGTTTTGACCCCGTTCAATCCAGCGCATCCAAGCGCGGCATCCGCCTCAAGGTCATTTCAACCTCCAGACCGCTCAAGCCGAGGGGCTGGATATTCGGTGGTGGACCGCTGTTGTTCCATCAAAACCCGGGCCCATTTGCTTTGATAGGGCCACCCCCAGCGTTTGTGGCCAGCCGTGGCCGGCTGGTCCAAGAATACCGCGGCAGCAGGGCGGAACCCGCTCTTGTGGGGCCCTTTCCAATCGGAAAATCGAAATCCTTTCTCTTTTTTTTTCTTTTTTGAAATGGA
>Ga0163217_1078392_pt1 | contig 11288 bp, 6 predicted proteins | sample SynspAceP_FD_185933 | JGI IMG/M metagenome (GOLD analysis project Ga0163217, IMG submission 185933) | Saline lake microbial communities from Ace Lake in Antarctica - Synechococcus sp. Ace-P (PacBio error correction) | ecosystem: Environmental > Aquatic > Non-marine Saline and Alkaline > Saline ... | reverse complement strand
TCCAGACCAGCAGGATTTTAGATTTAGTATACCACCGATCGTATTCAGATTTTATCGCGCTCAGCCGTGGGGGCCGAAACGGGAGATTACAGCGGCGCCCAAGTATTGATGGCATTCATTCTCCAGGTCTTTGGAAGAAGCTGCAAGGGCGGAAGCATAAAGTTTATTGCTGTAGGCCTAGCCTTCACAAACTCAAGGCGGGAAGGCAACCAGTAGCCTGGATATGCGCGCTGCGGATGTGGGACCATTCAATCCAAACCATTTCCCAAGGACAAGAGGTCGCTACCGGGAATTGGCATGGCTACCCGTCGTGAACAAGCAAAGGCCTGCCGAAAGATAATGCCTGAATTGTGATTTTGTGTAAAGGGATTGACTCGAACCGTAAAACCCGAGAGATTTTGGGACTCTTTTGATGCCATTTCCGTGCAATCGGTGGCTTGGAGCCCCATCTTCTCTCGTTCTACTTGAGAATGGCGATAAAGCTGGCCGAAAACAAGAGCAGGACTGTACCGCGATCTCTTTTCTTCAACAACTCTATAGCCGACCCTACTGCCCTGTCGGTTGGAAGGCTTCTCTACATGCAACCATGTCTTTGCCAAGCCATCATTGATCGACCTTCAAGGATATTGCTGTCAATGCCGAAAGGAGATTTCTGCACGCGCATCGTGCATGGCTTTGATTGATCAAGGGGAATTTCCGAGTCATTTGGCTCTTCCCTACCGGCGCAGAAACATGGTTCATCCGAAACTTCCGAACCTCATCTTTAAGTTGATCTGCAAAACAGCACGCGGTCCGCTTGGAACATTTACACTCGAAACGACTTCGGCCAACTGGAGGCGAACAGAAACGTCTTCGCGGAAGTTCTTGGCCTGGCTTGAATGTATCTCGGCTATATTTATCCACGTTTGCCTTCCTCCGGCTACCTGACGAGCAAAAGATTTTATAGACAATCCAAAAGTAGAGGTCTTTCAAAATAAGCGCCTAATCGAGTCTTTAGAAATAATTATTATATATATAATATATGTAGTATAATTATAATTATAACTTAGTTTAAATATTTAAGTTAATAGTTTTTAAAATATTTACTATTTATTCTTATCTTTTTGAAAAAGGAATCATGGAAGCCACTACCGATTGGTTCTTTGAAAAAGGTTTGAGCTTAAACCTAAGCTAAGAATGTAGCGTTTTGCTTGCTCAAGAGGCACACTGGGACGCATCCAAATTTTATTACTTTCCAGGAATCAGCATTTATATAGTTCAAATACCAATCAAAATTCTCAGTTAGTATTTTCTGCTTACGTTTCGGTTCCGTATTTATAACAAAGTTCCAGTAGGCTTGCGCCACGGGAGATAGCTTTTTCCCTTATCAGCCAAGAAATCAAACGCCCACTCCGTCTTGATGGGCAAGCCCTCCGCTTCCAAAATATCGCATCTTGGACCATTGAGTAAATTCATTCTGTAAAACCGAATCGAAGGGCATTGATAGAGTTAAACAAGCCCGCGATGACGGCCGTGTGTTTTACCGCTTTATTTGAGAGGTAAGTTCCATTTTGCTTCCGCTGCTGCTTCCCACCGAGAAGCGAAATAGTTTTCCATAGACATTTCTGGTTAGCAGAAGATCCCTCCTCTCGAGTATAAACGAAGGGCTTATTTCTCTACTCGATCATTTTTGGTTACCCAAGAGGTATAGTTTAGTTTTTTCAATCAAGTCCTCTTCCTCGAATATTCAACTTATCCGGGGGAAGCAACGAAACCCAATTTTGCAAAAATCGATTTCATCTCTTTATTTTAAGGAACTTTATCTACCACCTCGTTTGTGTTTTGTCACAGTCCAGGCACCAGGTCTATTTCCCGTGTGTTTTTTTTTCTAAAAAAAAAATCGCGAAAATTAAATAAAAACATAAGGGGATCACAATTACTTGCCTGTTTAGAAGCAGCAGCTATCCGCAAACTTCCCCGTTCATGAGCCTTGAAAAAGCCTGTGTTTTTATAATTCAGGTTCTCATTCAATGAACGATACGCGGTCCACTCTCATTACCCGCTATTTCTTTCCCAAAATCCGTTGGATGTGTAAATTGGCGGCCTACTTCCTGTGTGAGTGGAATATCAAAACTGATCGTCCTGCAATTTTTTTTAGCTGGATTGATACGGCTGGCGTGGGTCATGTGAAAAAACTCCTCTGATGCCTGGGTAAACTTCGAGTTTGAATGACTTTTAAAGAAATTATATGGATGCTGAGGAATGTTTATTAATTCAATAAGCTATCGTTTATGCATACGTATAAATACTATAAATACAAAATATATGGAATCAAAGATTTGACTAAACCTTTTGCACAGCCAGACAAAAAAGAAGATAGCGCTATTGGCAAAATATTCAGCATGTGATCAAAAACTCCGAGCTCGTATACCAGGAAGAATTGAAGGCAAAGTAAGGTCTTGGAATGAATTCATCAGACTGGAAAAAAAAATCCCAGAAAACCTTCCATAGACAGTTTCGAACATTTCCATTTAAAGTCATTTAACCAAATCCTTTAATCCCCTATTTTAAAAAATTCTAGTTCTAAGCAAATGAATACAACCTTTTCTTTCCATCATCGCTTGACTCACCGGGTTAGTTTTTTTGGCAACGCGCTATATTTTTCTGGTTGAGTATGGCTTCGCGACCATCTCGTGTAAGCGAGATGCGCGGTTGCCTCTACGGGATTATATTATCACAGCCCGATAGCGGTTTTTTTGTATTGCAATAGGAATGCTGGGAAAAACGTACTTTGATTGGCGCTTGGAGGACTTGGCTTTAGCTTGGAGACTGATTTCGAATCAGCATCCTCATGTTTTCATGATCGCATAATCTTGATTGATTGTTTAGTGCGCTTTTATAGTCTTCAATTACCTAGACGGAGACGATCGACCAATGTGCTTCTTTTATAGGTTCGCCTTAGCGGCCACCCCATCGCATCAGGTGCAGCTCTTTGTGGCCTCTCTGCGAACCCTCGGCGATCCGTTTTTTCCTATTTCGTGAGGTACTGACGGAGTAGTCCCTTTCTCGTTTATTGATTGTTCTATAAAGAAAGGACGGGAGCCATCGTAGCGCCCGCAAAAAAGTCTTATTGTTGCTCGAACTGGAGGAGGGGATGCCTGCTTGCTGGCAGTTGGTTACTATTGCTCTACAATCAATTCGAGACACGGGCAATCTGGAAGAATTTTTTACGGGCATTGGAAAAATGCATGAGCCAAACAGGTGTCAAAACATGGAGGGCATAGAAACTCGCGAGCACTAGTTGCTGCACAAGCAAGCAAGGCACTGTTGAATGTACGGCACAATTCCACTACAGGAATGGGCCTGATAGAAGTAATGGAAACCCAACGCTGTTATCCGCTTGCTTTCCATGCGGGGCTCCTCAATGCGGAACCTTTCCTCATTTATATGTCGGATGGCCTACGTCATGGAAGTAAGTACCTATGCTTCCAATGGGCTGTATCGTTGGGAAGGATTCTACAGCGACTATTTTGCCTCAGTAGTATTTCTATACACAAACCTCGGTGAAGACCCCGCTTTGGGCCTATTCAGTATTGCACATATGGGCTTTAGTTTTAATGACCTGGCGGATTCGGAGCTCGCTTACGCCCGGCATCCATGGCGTTCATTTTGGTGGCTCATTCCTTTTATAAAAAGACATGCTTTCTAATCATCTGGTGAGCGTGAATTGACACGATTCAGATCATCCAAAGTAACGGGCCGCCAAAAGAAGAGGAATCGGTAGCCCTTGTTCGAATAGGACTGATGGATAATTCTCTTGGCGCATGGTTCTTTTATGTTGTAGGCTTTGCCATTCTCCTGGGGGAAATTGATCCTGTAAAAGAAGAAAGGGAAAAGGAAGGAAAAAGTCCCTTTTATTTTAGTCATCGGGCCATTATCGGCCTTGGTCTTTCAAGGCCTATTACCTCCGCACGGCTGGATAGTACCTGGGAGTCCAAACCTGGTTTGAGAGCTTCTTTACTTTCGCTGCATTTGTAACGGTTTTATTTTTTACAGCTTGGAAATCAGGAATGCACCAGTTGCTATCGAGCCCATGTGCCTGCTCTAGGCAATGTCCGGAAATACTAGAAAACCATTCTTAATGGGTGGCCTACTCCTCATTTATGCAGAGCTACGGGATGAATTGTTAAAAGATTGTGGCGCCTGTGATGTCGGCTACGCCTTTTTCCAGGGCTTGGGCGATTCCATTTAAGAATTGGAATTGGTATGTAATACGGTGTTTGAATTCGAACGGGGCTTGCGTTTCCTTGTACTCGCACATTGTACTGAGAACACAAAAACCTCAGTGAATTGAGCATATCTGAGCAAAATCAATTCTGAACCTACACCGACCTAAAACAAAACACAGAGACGAATCTAGCACCGCCTGCAACACCCATTTTCCAAATCAATCTCATGAAAGACGATTCAACCCTAACCGAAAATCAGTGGGGCATCTTTGAAATCTGATAATAGCCAAAGAGGGCTTGTGGGCCACCTTACGAACTTGCCTGGCAAAAAAAAATTTGCTCCTGTGTGCCTGGTTGGAAAAAAATTTTTGTCGCAGTTCAATCCTTATCTTGGGATTTGGCTGATAAAAAAATTTAGCTGCGTGTAGCACAAGATATTGGCGCGGGAGGGAATTCAGATGACCTTGCCAACTTGCATTTACCTGCAAAAAATCAGTGAAGGCCGGATAACTGCAGCGACTTACGCTGTTTGCACAGCAAAAAACAACTAGCCAATGCTCAGGAGTTTTCATCAAAAGGGTTGGAAAATGAGGCAACACCATGACCGAAGAAACAACGAACACTGCCACTGGTGCAGGATGTAGCTACTTCAAGTGGACCCAATATAAGGACTGGATCGTTTAATAATCGTTGCCCACAGATTTCTACCTGGGCAGCTTCCTATTTGACCAATGGACAAAGCCATCTGGTCCGCAGCGGAATCAGCAATCAGGTCTTTTTAGGGCCTGGAAATCAGAAGCCTCTATAGACTGACGCCTGAGTTGAGTGGGCTAAAAGGTTTTAGAAATTGCAGTCAAGGCTTTACCAGATCATCCCATTACCGCAAGCCAATTTGCTTTAAAAAAATTAGGGGTTCGAAGGAGGGCATTGCATCTGTACTTAACAACCGACTGCTGTCCGAATGGGAGGTTTGGTCAGCTATGCCGCCCGAACTGGATTGGGAATAGTGGATTATGGAGGGCAAAGAGGGAAGCTCATTCGGAATATTTATTAACACGTACTCACCTGCTGGGGGAAAGGCCTGCTTAATGGAAAGTTCTGATACTTCCCAGAAGCCAGAGCAAACACGCTGCCAGTGGGAAAATGCAGCGAGCATTGCTCGCAAAGTCAATGTAGAAAGAAGGAAAAGACCTCAACCAACGACTAGTTTAAAAAAAAACTCATCCTTCAAGAAGCTTTTGATATCGCAGCGCAGCGTGACCTTGTGGGGTAAGTTTCAGGGCAAAAAGAGGAGGAATGCCAGGATTAAGTAAACTGAGCAATCTAAAGCCACAGCAATTTTGTAATCGATGTGCCGGCCTCCAGAGGGTATATCGCTAGAAAATCTTGAGTTGGCCGATGACCAGGATTTGAGACCTTGAGGATTTTGGCAGGAAGAAATTATTTTCGCCCTTCCATCAATAATTCCTATTGGCCCATGACGATGGTGAAGCACACATGCCCGGTATACTGAAAGACCGGTTCCAACGATCCATGGAAGAGCAGCTTACCCGATCAGCCATCAACCAGAAGCTGCCACCTTGAAAGATCGACTCTTTCACAGGACAGGTTGAACAGTATGGAAATCATTCAACATCGGAGCTGTGAGCTTGCTTTAGCTTTGTAAGTTTCCTAATGGGTCTTTCTACTTGCCCAGAGCTGCTTTCGGGACGCCTTTGGCTGGACTAGGCCCTTCCCAATCCCACACGGTGTAGGGAACGAGAAAGACTTTTCTGGAAAAAAAGGGGATTAGTCGGAGCCACTGACCGAAATGATCCTTACGCTAGGGATTGCGTGATCAGCAGATTCAAATGGCCAAAAATGCATTGAAAGGCAATGTCGCATGGATTCGTGTTTGGGAAATTTCGGCTACTTGATCGTTGAGCATGGATCTACCATGGTTCAGTAACCCACATGCTACAGGTTACTGGACTTGGTGGCGCTTGCGGAGGGAGGACATACGGGTTGAAGCCAAACGCCAGAGTGGCAGCTGCAGTGTGGAAATAATCGAAAGTAAGAGCAGGGCTGCTTGAAGCAAGGTCATTTTCCATTCCGGGCACCACGATATTTTCTTTGCCTGCCTTCATGATACCACGACAGATGAAGTGAGCATCTTTGACGCACAGAAGTCCCAGCCAATAAGCCGGCCGGAGTTGTCTGGATGCGCAAACTTCGCTAGGCCACGGCAGGACATGCAACCGGAGCAGAGCGCTCGTTGAGGGACATGTGTCTGATTCCACCCTGATTATAGATAAGGCAATACTTGCAAGAAGTTAGGGATTGGGCACAACTTACGTCCGGAATGGTGGCTTAGCGGATGTCGGCATTATGTGTGGCGCCGACGCGATAGAACAAAAGGAAATCGACTTTATGGTGTGAAGTCCTTTCTACATTCCTAGATGGAATGGAAGGAAGGAATGTCCGGAGTTGTTCGGTTTTACTTAGAGAACTGAATCATGACTGCTCCCATGTTGTGACAGCTGGATGCAAACTTGTACAGTTACTACGGTTCCCTCGGTAGGACAACAAGAAAATTTACTGGATTCAGGCATAAAAACGGCTCCACCAACGATATGCGGAGTTGGAGTCTTAGAAGGTGGATACTCCGGAACCTGCGGGTTCTAGGGTTGCCATACAGTCGAATCCACGATGTGAGCAATTTCAGCATGACCCCCGCTCCGGCCTCAGCGTTATCATTGAGCACCGATCAAGCAGACTGATGTATTCTGGAGAAAAACACATAAATCCGTTGAGGGACTTAATGCGATTTAATAGCTGGATGATGGATCTACCCTGAGTTGGCATGGTATGAAGAGGAGGAGAGGGAAGGGTATCTCATGCGATATACAATGGCAACTTAATTCATAGGGGTGGAAGTTAGATCAACTGGTAGCCTTAATTTGCTGCTCTAGGAAGGAGAGAAAGATTGGGAATTAAAAATTCTTCCTTGCTGACTTGCTTGACTACTCAGCATAGTATTAAAAAAACAACATCCCAAATGTTTGCGAAATCCTGATTTAATGAAACTGAATTAGTGTTTCATCATTATTTTGTGACTAAAGCGGGGTAAGAAATTTTGCTACTGAAAGACAACAAAATTAACAAGAGAAAAACAAATATTGGGTGTGTGCATCAGGCAGCAAAGTTCAAACTTGGCTCTTTGGTGTTCTATTGAACTTCAGTAAAAATTCAAAAGCTTTGTTACTCCGCCCCCCACAAATTGCAAAGCGCACGAGAAAATCTTAAGCCTTTTTCAAAACCGGACCCAAAACGCTTATCCTTCTATAATTAAACGACCACAGTTGAGTTCTTAATATCTCGTGTAAGCACGAAGGAACTCTGGATCTGAGAGAAATATTGAGGCAAGTGCTGCTTTAGCTTGCCGAGAGGAAAATTGGTTTGGTAGTTCGTTTTCAGGTCCTTCACGATGAGTTTAATTAAAAAATCACTTGCCCCCCCATCAGGTAGCACATCCTTCACTTCAGAAAATCGGTAGATGGCTGCTCGGTGAATGATTCGGATCGATTCCAATTTCGACTTTCCAAGGATTACGGAACCAAAATACGGCCAATGTAGGAAGGAAGCATGGCACCTGCCCTGCCAGGAACACGCCACGTATTTCTTGATCAATCCCGCTTTCTTCCCAACTTTCGAATCCGGTCATAGACAGGAGTTTTTGGTCAAACCGACTTAGGCAGCAGGCGAGCCTCTTTTGCATTGGTCCTTGGAATCAGCCTGCAAAGAGTTGCAGCAGTTCTTATTCGATTTTCGATCATAATTTCCATTAGCGTAATTTTCTTCCTGAAATTTTGGCACGTAAATATAGCCTAATTCAGGAATTCATGTCAAAAATTAAGAAGCCTTTTTGACAGTTACGTTTCGTAGAATTGCTTATCCCGATAGGTTTTGAGGTGGACTGAGTGGGAACTTTAGGGGAAATATAAACCCAATTTCTTTTTCCATGAAAAAGACGTCAATGCATCCTGAAAGTTCTAAGTGATGTCTCAACGGCCTAAAGCCAGAGTCTCTCAGAAGGAGCCATCAGCCTCCAATTGTTCTGACTTCGACCTTTGTGTTTAGACTGCAGAAAGAAGGAAGTTCATTTTTTGGAAGGGTAGGCCTATTTGACTCAGAGAGAATGAAAAACGATTCAAGAGGATCTCGTCCCATTGGCGATACGTACTTTAAGGTCTGATTTCTACAGCCGATATATCAACAACCAAACGTCCAAATACTGGGAAAAGAGCGGGACACTCTGCGCTCTGGGATTCAAGCTGCGACTGCGCGCGAGATTTTCGAAAGTGGCATGTCTTGCGATTAGCACCGTATTTCTCGAGCTGCTGAATGCCTGGAGATTTGGCTCATCCTATAGCATGCCTTACTTACGAGGGTACCAGCATTCATAGCGCACTATCTCCCGATCAAACCGAATCCAAAACATCGCCGTTCGGGCAATGACTCTGGAAGACGTAATCGCGTTTTGGAATGCCTCTGCGACTAGTGGACCGATTGAAATCTTTGATTTCACCGTTGGAAATTCCATCCAATCCGGGGACCAATTGATCTCTTCGATATCAACATGGTAACCAAAGCTGGTAATCGCGGAATCATTTTTTTGGCCAAACCAGATGCACCTGTTTCACTTGCGGTAGATAAAGACTGACATGGGGGCCACTCTGGTCGCATTCCCTATGGCACATGGCGCAGATCTCGGTGTTGTATTCTGCTACAAAAATTCATAGCGTGGTCATAGTGAATGGTTATTGCCAGGAAGCGGTACTCGGAAATAAATGCCCCACAATTGGCTCAAGGCGAATGAAAGTGATAGCGGACGTTCTGTGGAAACCCATTGGCCAGCCCTCACACTTGTTGGCTGTTTGCTTACGAAGTCTTCTAGAAACCCTTAAAGTGAGAATGGAAGCGGCAAAGCTAGCAATGCAACAAAAGATTGCTGATTGTTTTGAAAGGATGATCCACGAGGTCGAAAAGTCGTTTCCTTGGACAGCTAGAAGCTGGAACTCTCGAAGCGCGATTCAAAATGTATTCACGACAGGTATTTTCCTGGGGGCACCATATCGCAGTTTGAATTAAGGGGCGAATCAGAAGCTTCGATCTGAACATCTCCAACCTGATCAAAAACTGGCGTAAGTCTGGCAGCACAGAAAGTCTGGTGCAGTTGCCGCAGCATGACCCATTATAGGAATGACACCAGAGGCCCGTGCGGAATTCGGGATCAGTGATAAGTGACCGGCTATCCGGTTGGAATGAACTGTCGATGATCTGCTGGCTGATATCTTCCAATGCAGATAAGTGAAAGTTTTCATTGACTGAAAAAAGAGGGTTCTTGAAAATGTTAGGAAAATAATGGCGAAACGGAGATAGAAAGACGGAGGCAGAAGTAGACCAGAATTTTTACAGAGCCAACCACAACAACCCATTTCATCTAATTTGATAAGAGGCTATACTGATCCGAATCGGTATAGCCTTTTTGATTATTTCCCTGAAATCATCAGACTTTTATTTCAAACATTCCTTTAAGCTTTAAAAAAGAAAACATCGATATTTTTTTTAGGCTGAAAAAATAAAGGGTTTTGCGTTCAAATCGTTACCCCTGCACTACCGTCGGTATTTTGGATTAAATATCTTAAGATACCGGCAATCGCGGAAAACAGAGGCTTACCCCTTTGCTTAGCGTAAATTCAATCAAAAAACTTTTTGAGAGAAGACAAAACGTGTAAAGTGCTAAATCTCGACTATCAACCCTAACCAATGACTAAAACCCAGCTATCCAAAAATCCTTTTCCCATATTGGCCATTACTGTTCCCAGACCATAACTTAAAGCAGAGTAAAATTCTAGTTCAGAAGTATGTGCTGGTACCACCATGTGATTATGAGCCATTCCAAAGTGAAAAAGGAAAGGAAGACCGCAATCGGCAGATGTGCAATTGACCGTCTTTGGAGGAGAATTGGGAGGAATTTGAGAATCGCTTCACCTATCTTATTCTGCATGGAATTGGAATTGAGTTTTGATGTCCTTTCCAAACGGAGTTTTAAAGGGAGACCTGCGTTTAGTTATAACCCTTTCAATTACGGGGACTTCTTTTTTCCACCTCTTCTCGAGTTCAAGATCCAGAAGAATTGAGGACTAACAGAGGAGAAGGGAAAAATTCGTGAGCACATGGCTACAGCTGCGAAAGCAGCGGATGCCCCAATAAGGAGAATCATTACCCAGGTTGAAAAAGCCTTTTTAACAATGCTATATCGTAAGAAGTATCACTTCGGATATGTATTTTGAGATTTATACGCACAGTTATGAATCAACTATTCTTCTGGAAGGCTTACCAAAAATAAAGACTATTTTCCAAGAGGAAAGTGCCTTATATCTCCATAAATTCCCAACGGTTCCTCCAATATCATCCCTACCATTGAAATCCACCCGGTAGTTGGAGAGAATAAAGGGTTGTTTTTATATTTAATATGTCGCGCCAAAGTGATCAAATTTTATAGTTCCGGAGGATATATAAGACTCGCAGTGACTAAGCTACGCAAATATCAAAAAAAAAATATGCCCACTCTTACGAATTGGGCATTTTAGATATACATTTTTACATATACAAGATCAAAAAATTTCTTGAACTTGGAAGCCATATATTACATAAGCTTCCACTCGAGATCCTTTTCTGATATTTACTTCCTGGGATTCTATTTGTTTCACTAGCCAAATTGGCCACCCCAGTACTATAGGGACCCCCCAAATTTACTTGCCTGCTCCCACTTACCATAAAACCCACGTTTGCCTTTGATAGACGCCAGAAAAGACACGGGTTCTCTCTTTGATAATGCCGATATTTGAATGGTTGAGAGTCTAATTCTAATATTTCAGTTGATTTATCCTCAAGTTGAAGGCGTAGGATGATGACCCACTAGTTGCTAGTTTAAAACATCAAGACTACGACGTTAAGTGGTGACTTTTTAGCAATTTTATAACTAGATTGTTATTATTGTCATAGATGTAGAGACTGTCGTATCTTCTTCTTTTC
>Ga0163217_1002523_pt1 | contig 11288 bp, 12 predicted proteins | sample SynspAceP_FD_185933 | JGI IMG/M metagenome (GOLD analysis project Ga0163217, IMG submission 185933) | Saline lake microbial communities from Ace Lake in Antarctica - Synechococcus sp. Ace-P (PacBio error correction) | ecosystem: Environmental > Aquatic > Non-marine Saline and Alkaline > Saline ... | reverse complement strand
TGTATGACACAAAAATAGCGATTTGCTATGGTATGTTAGGGATTACAAACGAATAGGGGCGTCAGAACACTGACTTGTTCCGAACAAATGGGACACCTGAGCTTCGCTCGGCGGCGCGCGGTCAAATACGAGGCTTTGGCCATTGCGATCGGAAGGTGTGTGACGGGGCGGCTTTCAACCGGCGCGCAACTGCCGCCGGTTGCGTGATTTGGCGTTTCGTGTTTGGGGTGCGCGGGCACCGTGGCCGGGCGTACCGCGTTCTTGGTCGATGACCGGGGTTTGGTGGCGGGCGTGGGGCGGCGGCACCTTTTGTGGCGGACCGGCCGCCCATATCCGCCGGCCTGACGAGGATATCGGCGCAGATTATGGCACCGCGCTGCTGGCGGATTTCCATGTGGACGATCTCTCCGGGGTATTTGGTCAGCCCGCGGATGCCGGATATGGGCAGGCGGCGCTGATGGCGCGGTTCTGGCCGAGGGGGGGTGGACGGCCGCAGCCGTCGCAGCTTGCTGATTGCGGCTATCCCAGCCGGGACCACGATCGGGGCGCGGGCGGCCTTTTCCGCTGTGCTCGACCTTGATTGCCGTGGGCCCTGCAAGCGTAAGGATTATTGTTGTGTCCATGGGGACAGAACGCGCGTGGTCATGATTTTGCGACTGGCTGCACGGCCCGGGCCCCTGCGATTATCGTCGGACGGAGCCTAGGCTATAACGGCTTTCGCAGCGCGGCAGCAGCTGTGCCGGGCCGAAGTGGGATTTCGTGCCCATCGGGATGACGAAGGGGCCGGTGTCGAGGTCTTTGCTCAGCTGGTACGCCAGCACGGTGCAATTGTATTGCACGGCGCAGAGGTGTGTAATGCGACGACAGCGGAGCACGTCACCTCGCGGCGCGGCACAGATTGCCGCGATTGCGGCAGCGCCACGGGGCATGTGATTGAATGACGATGCCTAGCAGTCGCACCGCAGCGCGCTTGGGCCAAGCATTCGGGCGTTTGGCCGGATCTGGGGTGTATGTGACTCGCCGCGAAAATCGCTGACGCCGTCGCTGCGCATTGGCTTTGCCGGTGCTGGCCCCGCAGACCTGCGCCGCGGGCGCTGGTCCGGTACGGCGACGGGGCACAGGCTTGGGTGTCCGCAGTGGTCTGCATACCTATGCGGCAGTATGCCGCGCCGGAATTGCCGGGGATGCATCGCGGCGTGACCAAGCGTATCTCGCAGGGATGTGAGCTAAGCGCGGTGCAGGGGTTGCTTGATGGTCATGATCTGGCTTGGGCTGAGGGTGCGCACCTTGTTCTGGCTGACGCTGCCGTCGCCTTGGCGCGGTGGCGCATTTGTCGACGCGGGCCAAGACGTATGGCATCCCCGATGCTTGAAATCCGCAAGAAGGCCTTTGTGCAAGCGCGATAGGCCGCATGGTGCATGCGGTGCGGATCTCGGTGAATGGAAGAGGTCGGCCATGCCGAGTTTCACAGTGCGATGTTCAGTTTTGCGCGGGCTTTTAAGCGGGCGCCGCCAGCCAGAAATCGCAGTGTAAACGGGTAGTGTTGGAGGTTGGGTATGATTGTACCTTAATTGTAAAGTTGCTGTTTTTGTTCGTAATACGGTTTTAGCGCGCCCTTGACCGTGCGTTCCTTGCAGTTATAAACCCGCTCATTCCGGAATGACGGGTCAATGATGGCCCAAATTACTCTGGTGAGATATGAAACCTTTTACCGCTACCCGCGGATATCGACCAAGAAATGGATCTCGTCGACGCTGATAGGCGTGTCCTTGGTGTCTTGATCGATCATCGCTATGGCGTTGCGCGCAACACAAGCCAACCTTGCACGCCCGCACATGGGACAGGGGCGACCCCATGTTATCGTGTCAACGCGAAAAAGTGGCAGATTCACTTGGGCAAACAAGCGCGAGAAAAGAACTACTGGCACCCGGCCACCCCGCGGCCATCAAGTTTCCGCACACGGCGAAGATCCTGGATGCAAGCACCCGAGGCGGGGTCGTCACGCAGGCCGTCAGCGGATGCTGCCCGTGGTCACTTGAGCCGCAGCAATGACTCACCTGCCGTTTTCGCGGGCACTGAGCAGTTGGCATGGAGCCAGAGCCCGAGTTCTGGACGTCGCGTCCTCATGAACAGAAGGAACACGAGGACCGCATAAATGCCGGATCAGAAATCAACTCCTCTGAGAGCTGGGCAATTGCCGTGACTGCGATTCGGGGTGTGCAGTCTGAACTCCGATGCTTGCCCGCGCGAGCCTGTCCGTGACGCACAAGGGCCGCGCCTTGCGACTGGTAAAGCGTAAGGACGCTGTTGCACGCGTTTTGGATTCAAGCCGGGTTCGGCAGGTCACGTGAACCGGCAGCGATCGACGAATTACTTCAGCCGTCCTGTTCTGCAGATGTCCTGAAGCAGCCGTTCCAGATCGCTGGGCGTTGTTGGCCAGTTCGACGTGAATGCAACTGTTGCTGGCGGCGGTCTGTCCGGCAAGTGGTTGCGGTCAAGCACGGAGGATACACTGTCCAGCCACTGCGCTGTACGATCCACCTTGCGCGCAGCCTGAAGCTGCTGGCTTCCTGACCCGCGACAGGCCGCGTCGTGAGCGTAGAGAGTTACGCAAGGCGAAGCGAGAGCTTCCAGTTCTCAAGCGTTAAGCTTTGGATTTATGGGTTGGGAAAGGCGGTCCGTTTGGACGCCCTTTTCGTTTGGCGTTGATGGATGGAAAGCGCAGGGGGAGGACGCTTGCCCCCCGGCCTTTGGCCGATCCCCCGAGGTATTTTGACAGAAGAGGGCGGAGCTGTGCGATCCGGGATTGATCTTTCACGCGGTTGGCGAAACGATTTTGGTGTCATGGCAAATTCGCGACTCTTACCCAAGGGACCAGACCGGAGTATCACAGCTGCTTGGTTTGCCCTTGGTCTTAGCATTGCTGCTGACGGCCGTTCCAGCTGGGGCGCGTGTTTGTCAGCTTTTGGACGCAAGGATTCATGACCGTGACACGGACGTTCAGACCGCCATTACCGCGAGATTATGACAGCCCGATTTTAATGGCCGGCTGCTGCAGCGGGTCTTGATGGTGTCAGGTTCGTGACGGCGGTGACGGGGTGCTTGCTGGCGATCCAGTCGCCTATTTCATCGCTTTCATGTGCATCCCTGCAAGAAAAGCATCGGCTGTTCCTGATCACCATTCCGTTCTGGACCCAGCTATTTGAATTCCGCGGTGTTTTGTGGAAGTCATTCTGGGTATACGGCCCTCGGTGGATCAACTCCGGGCCTGCTACAGCTTAGGGGATCATTGACGAGCCGCTGACTTTATCCGTGTTACTGAACGCCGTCATCTTCACGCTGGCGCATGCCTTTTGCGCCCTTTGCAGATCCCTGCCGATTTCGTTCGTGCTGGAAGATCGACGGGCTGCCTGGAAGCCTCGCAAGACCCTTGCGAGATCGAAGTTTTCCACGTTCCTGCGCGTCACGCTGCCGCGTCGATGCCGGCGGTTGTGCGGCGCGGTTCTGGATCGTGTTCATCCCGACGCATTGGCAATTACGTCACGCCAGAGCTGATGGGCGGCCGGCGGGCGGCAAGCTGTATTGCCAATATGGATTCAGACGCAGTTTTCTACAGCTTAATAACGCGCCGCTTGCTGACGCGCTTGCGACTGTCGCGTGCTCTGTGTGACGGCGATTTCGCTCGATCTTTGGTTCCTGAACCGGAAATACTTGCGGGTGGCGAACATTGAAGTGGCGCGTCATGCCATTGCATACCTTATCTTTTGGTATGCGCCGGTTATCCTGCTTGCCGATCTTTGCATTCGCAATGATGATGCCACGATTATCGCCTTTCCTCTGTCGGGCTTTACGACCGAAAGGTTTTGGCCGAACTGACGCAGAACCAGCGGCTGCATGCGGGCGGTTACAGAATTCGCTGTTCATCGCGGTTTGCCGGCGGTCTTGCCACGATCCTTGGAGCTTTGCGCCGCGCGCGCCGGCGCGATGTCGACTTTCCCGGCAAAAATGCATCACCGGGCTTCATCATGCAGCCGCTGGTGCGCCAGAGATTATCGTCGCAGTCGCCTTCGTTGTGGACCTGATGGAGGTGCTGGGGCTAAGTCTTGGCAATTTGGACGCTATCATGGCGCATGTTGCTGATTTTGTACGCCGTTTTCCATCGCCATCCATGATGGTGGCCTTTTTGGCGCGCTGGACCGTCGATGGAAGAGCCGCGCTTATCTGGGAGAGAGCCGTTGGAAGCGCGTTTCGTCTGGTGACGCTTGCGCTGTGATGCGGGATCATTCCTCGTCCATGCTGTTTCCTTACCTTCAGCCTTGTGGATTTCCATATTCGCGTTCGTTTTAACCGCTTCGAATTCGACGATGCCCGGTTCTATATCTGGGCTGTTGTTCGTTTCAAAGTCGCTGCCACGTCATTCATGGGCGCTGGGACGATCTGTGGCGCGGTCGGTCATTTTTGTTGACATGCCGGAAATTTCCGCCGCCGGGGACGTGCGCGCGCCGTGGCACCGATTTACGGGGCTTTCTGTGACCGACCTGCATCCAAAACTGCGCGCGTAGATAAAACTACGGCGAATTGATCATGCGTTGCGCGATTATCAACCTGACAATTCGTGCGGGGATTTTTCTCTCTGCTGGGCCATCGGGGCTGCGGCAAGACGACGTTGCTGCGCGTGATTGCCGGGTTCGAGGGTGTCGGGCGGCACGGTCATGATCTCTGATAGGACAGGCTGACGTGCGCCGAAAACCAGCGGCCGAACCAATTGGTGTTCCAGTCCTATGCGATTTGCCCGATTTGAGCGTCGCGAAAACGTGGCTTTTTGGCCTGCGTAAATCGGGGCTGAAACAAGGCGGACAAGGCATCAGGCGGCGTTGAAGAGGCGCTTGAGCATGTTGGCCTTGCGGCTATGGCAGCAGCGTGCCCTGCGCTGTCGGCGCGGGCAACGGCGCAAGGGTTCGCATTCGGCGCGGGCCGTTTTGATTCCTGAAGCCGAAATGTGCTGCTGGACGAGCCGCTGAGCAGGCGCTGGACAGAAAGATGCGCGAACATGAGCAGGTGGAGCTGATCCGCCTGCAACGTCGCTGTTGGCGATTACTTTTTATTTGGTCACGCACGACCAGAGAAGCGCTTGTCATGTCCCGACCGCGATTCGCCGTGAGGGTTGCCGGAGAGATCGGGCAGCTGGACGAGCCAGAGACATTGATATCGAGGCCCAACTTCGCCGTTGTGGCGGAATTATCGGCAGATTGAACTTTTTTACCCGGGCCGCGTGGACAGCCACCGGTGATTCAATCACGTTGGACTATCGCGGGTTTTGCGTACAGATGTGCCTGCCGTGCAAGCACCAGAGGCGCGCATTGGGCGAGGCCCGATTGGCATCCCGGCCTGAAACGCTGGCGATCTTGCTTCGATGGCGAAATAAGGCAGCCGCCTGAAGCGGCGTGCCGTGGTTGGAGAGGTCGTCTATGTATGGCGACATGACCTACTACGATGTTCGCGTGAAGCAACGTGCCAGAACCCCTTACGATCGTATGAAAAACATGGAGGGCCGCCGTGTAGACGTCGGGGCCGGCAGACCGCATCCGCCTTGGCGAGGCGGCGCCATTCGTCGTTTCTTTTAAAAGCGGCATGGACGTAAGCGGTTCGACAGCACTTCTAACCCAGGATTGGTTGACGCTCTGTATCGGCGTTTGACGGTGGTCAGTAGCCACGTCACGCGTCGCGCCGCCCCTCAAAGGCAGAAGCGGACGCCGATGCTGGACCGGAATGCAGGCTGCCGCCCAGATCCGGACCTCGCTTTGGAAATAGATGCCGGGCATCAATGTCGAATTCTAGAAGATCGGGCCGGAACCAGATGTCCGTGCTGGGCCATTTGCCCGGCACCGATCCAACCTGCGCGTCTTCGGTCACGACGCGCCGCATGGTGTCTAATGGCACCGTGTTTGGACCCAGCGGATAGCCAACGTAAACTCCCTTTGCATGCGGTCTTCGTCAAATCGCACATCGCCCATTGGATGACAAGCCGCCGGTTGGTCGGTGGTGGCTAAGCATCCGGTCGGCAGTTCATTCAGTTGCGAATACTCGGGTAGGCTGGTGATCACGAAAAACCGGCGATGTGCACCGTCCATGCAAATTGCTCCTGCTAGGTCACTATAGGTTAACATTGTTTGAGGCTCCCGTCGAGGCTGCAAGGTTTCACCACTGCGCGCCTTACCAAAGCATGGATCAATCGTCTGGCCGCGTAGAATGCCAAGGCCGCGAGATAGATGCCAATGCCGGTTTCAACACAGATCTATGCGGTGGAGAGGGCTTTGTGCCGGGGGCTGCGGGGCGAAGATCGACAACGCCGTGGGATAGCGCACAGCTATTTGGCCGCAAACTCTGCGGCGGCGGGCGGCGGCTTGCAGGAATATGCGTGACAAGCTGCTCTGACGGCTTTCCATAACGCCCAGCGCGCGGGTGGCGGATTTTGCTGCAGCGCGGGCCGATCAGGGTTGATCGACACGCCGCTTTCGAACATCGCGACATAGTGGCGGGTGTTTTCCCGCGCGAAGTCCAGTAGGCCAAGCCCGGCTGGCAGGAAAGCCGCAATCCGACGGGATGCCGCTGGCATAGGCGGCCTCCATCCGTTCGGAACAGATGATAGCCTTGCGTGCGGCCCTCTCCGATCAGGTCATCGCGGCGCTTGAAATGGCGGTAAACGGCGGCGGGATGTGACGCCGCCTCGGTGCGGGCTTCGGTAGGGTGAATCCTGGGGGGCCACGATTCCTCGATTCAGGGCGCAGGCCAGCCACTCGACCAGGCCTGCGCCAGATTGCCGTGGATGGCTAGGCGCGTGAAACCGACTGCGGGGGGTAGGCGCTCGGCAATTTTTGGGTCCAGCATCACCGATCGGAGGCGGCGGATTGTTGCCAGCAGGTAGGATAGCGGCAACAGGACCGAAACGGATCGCAATTGACCGCGCGGCGGCGTTTATCATCGGCGCGAAATCACGCTCCAAGGGCGGCCGGCTTCGGGTTGTGGTGCGTCCAGTGTTTCATTGATCGCAGGCGGTTGGTAGGCTTCCCATTGCGCAAGCCGTTCGACGTCAATTTGGCTCAGATTCCATTGCTTGAGCGGATCGCTTTTCGCGGTCCAAAAGTCGTTGAAGCTGGGTGCGCACGTCAAGAGCGTTCAGCCACAGCTTGAAGAGCCTTGATGCCATCATCCACCAGCAGCTTTCAACGCGGTGAGCTTGATTGAACCAGGGCCTCACGCTCGAGCCGGGGTGCAAAGCCGAAAACCAATGTATCGACCAATCGCCGCGATCTATTACAAGCTGCGGTCACAAGAGAAAACGACCTTCCGCCCGCTGCTGGCAGGTGTTTGAGTATTAACGTGGAATATTACACTCTGTGCGCTTTCTGTCTCTGTCGGTTTTGGACAGGGCGACGACGCGGCGTGGCGCGGGTTCATATTTTTCGCGAAAGCTGCTTGATCGTGGCCGCCTTGCCTGCGGCGTCGCGGCTTCAAACAAGACGACGCACGCTGGCCGTGCAGATTGGGCACGCTGCTGCAACTTTTGCCAGTTCGATCTGCAGGGTTTCCCAGCGCGTCTTCGTAAGGCTCTTTGCCCCACTTTCCGTATAGGGAAAGACTCGGCTGCAAAATCTCGCCCTTGTTTAAGCAGTCGCGGATGGACGTCGCGCACGGATGGCGTCGGCGTGCTGTTCGGAAATAGCGGCTGATGCCACCCGTCAAAGTGGTTTGGGCATGAAGTCCTCCCGGCTTGGGCGGCACTTACTGGCCCCGGCATAAGATCAGCGCAATTCCGGGCCCGCGCGGCGAGCCACGGTACAATCGCGTCAATTCGCAGCGGCCGGTCAACGTGGTGCGCGCATATGAGCCGACCCCGTCCAACCGGGTCAAAAAGCGCTGATTTCACCAGCGCCGCCGACCTTTTGCCGAATGGATAGTCAATTGGAACCGTCGTATCCGCCAGTCCGTGCAGTATTCGATGGGAGTGTTTAAATCCGGGTAAAGTTTCGCCCATTTCGACCGCAATAGGGGCGCAAACTATCACTTGGCGCACATTTGCGCGAATGTTTCAGGCGCAGGGCCAGCGCCGGCACCGGATATAGTCGGCGTAGCCTGCGGGGGCGGGTTGCGGGGGCGAAGGCACCTTCGATCGCGGTCCTCGACCTTGACGTCGGAACAAGAGCCGAGATTGAGGGGAATCGTCACCGCCCACGCCAAGCGCGCTGCCGTTGACGGGTTAAATACGGCCCAGCCCGCCGCGGCCAAGGCTATGGCCACGCCTGCAAAGCGACCATCGCAGGCAGCGTTTGACGTCGTTGTCAACCTGTAGCCCCAATCAGCGCCGCATCATAGGCGAACGATACCGCCCCAGGAATGACCGACAACCGGCTGCGGTTAGATGCAGTGGCTTTGCAGCTCGCGCCGACATGGTGGGCTTGCTGCGCGGGCTTTCGCCGGCGAGTGCCAGCGCCACCCGGGTGTCGATGCCGGGGAAGCGGTCTGGTAGGAGCCCAGGCCGGGACGGTGAAGCGGTGACGCCGGGTAGTGGTCGGTCAGTTTGTGCCAAACAGGTCGAATTTAACAGTCGCGAGGTTATGCCGCGCGCCGTGGATCAGCACCACGTCGGGGGCCGGACCCGGCCCTGAATATAGTGGACTTTCGCGCCGCCCTGCACAGGGGTTGACGAATGGCGATGGGCGGAAAGGCCTGACTCTCTGCTTGCGTCGCGGTAGGTGTCGGTACAGCCGGTTATTGATCGCCCCAGACAAGGGTCAAGGGGCGGTCAGGGTGAGCGCTTTAAGTGCCAATTTTCATTCAGAGTCCATACTCGTCGTCTTTCTGGTTAGATCTCATTGACCAATGCCATATGAAGGTGCGCAGTGACTTCTCCACCTATTTTGGGGGCGTTCGCGGGATCGTCCATTGAGGGTTAGTAGTTGCAGGGCACGTTGATCGGACGTGGCCTTCGGCACGGTCGCGGTCGTATTCTTGTTTCAGGCGTGCTGCTGGTCATATTCGAAGTGGTTAGAAGACCCATAGAGCGCGCGGGTGCTCGGGTGATCCCGACCAAGCAAAGGGCCGGAACTCGGACGCTGGTGATCAGCGTGTGCAGCGCGGCGGAGCGTCAGAATTTCGGCCTCTTCATTTCACGTCCGCGGCTGACCGGGGACGACGATATCAGTCGGAAAAACCCGCGAAATAAGCGAGGCCGGGGCGGTCACCGTGTGGCGGAAGCAGCAAACGCCTTGTGGTCCAGGCGATGCTTTGGTTGCACCCGTGGTGGAAGGTGGTTAATACATCGCCATTGGCCGCCCCAGCACACGCCAAGGTGGAATGCACATGGGTTTGAGGTCCAGGCAGAAGAACCTGTTCCAGTTCCCGCCAATAGGTCAGACGTCTATGGAACGGCAAAATGCTCGACATCGGGGCGCCGGTGGATGATCAGGCCGTCGAACTTCTCTCCGCTCGCCACACGTCGGCAAAGGGGCAGGTTAAAAAACTCCTCCATATTGCTCGGCGGCGGTGTTGCGAGGTCTGGTGTTCGGTCATTGCGAATAAGGGGCGTCAGCTTGCGCATCTGCAGCGGGCGTCGCGTGTTGCCGTGGATCAGACGGGCAACTGGTTTTCCGTCTGAATTTTCTTCGGCATTCAAGATCAAGAGCGCGAATTCGCAGCGGGCGGAGTTATCCTTGACGGTCGTGGCATCTGGCCAGCACCATGACCTTCGCGCGACAAAATACGGCATTAGGCGGCAGGGTGGAGGGCAGTTCGAACTCGGCATGGCTTTGATTCTTGATCGCGGGATGGACAGGATAGGCTCGCGTTAGGGTGTCATTCGTTCAACCGTTGCAAGGCAGCCGTGCGACTAAATGGCCGTCAAAATCAGCGGCGGTGCGCACAGCGCCGTGGTCGGCTGGCCGGGAAGACTCGTTCAGACCCCAGCGGTCGTGCCATGGCGCGGTAGCGCGGCTTGACGAGGTGGGCAAAGCGGCGCGCGGCATAGGTCCAGCGGATAAAAGGCGTCGGGTCGACGTCGTCTTTCGGATTGCAGTCGTGGGCCCGTCATGGTAAGCGGCTGTCCAAGCATGTCGAAGCAGGGAAAAGCCCGGGCTGACTAGGACATCGGCTTTGGCGCCCTAAGTGTCGACGGTCTCATCAAGATATATATATGAGCGGCACGCACCAGTTCGGCGGTAGGGCGTCAGAGCCTTCGATCGTCCAGATCAGCAGGGTCGCTGCGCCCAATGGTTGCTGGACGGTGACATCGTTCGCGTCACCGGCATCAACCCATTCGCGACTTCTGCCTGTGCGCATCGCGGACTCGTGAAATGGCGGGTGTTATAAAGGGACGTCGCGCCGTGCGATGGATAGACCGGTGCTGCCCCAATAGAGCTGGCGGACTTTCGGCCCGGCTCGAACTGGTCCTGTGCGGCTCGGTGTATTCGGCAATAGGGGCAGACCGCCACAGCGCGCGCTTAGCCGGGAGTTTGCCAAGGTAGGTTCGGGACGAGGGTTCGAGGTTTAAATCGAAGGTGATGTTCGACCCCGATATATATACTATCCGACAGCCAGAGGATCAGCGCAGAAAGGACTTCATTCGCCCTCTGCCTTGGCCATTGTCGGCAATCAGCTCCGCGGCCAGTATTAACCCGCGTTTGCCGATGCGGTAAATCGAACAGAAGTAATGGAACAGAGTCGCCAGTGCGGCCGCAGCCAGGCTGGCGATTATGGGGGGGGGGCGTTTTTGCCAAAGGCCAGAACATGGCCAAAAGAACTAAACACCGTTTTGCGGGGCGGGCACATGGCCCCATTGCGGCGGAGGATGTATTAAATCATACCGCATTGCCTTGGAAGGGGCGGCGGCGTAAAAATCTTCTAGAAAAGGATTTGAATTGCGGGAAAAATTTTTAGCCTCAAAGTTTTTCGTGTGTGCGCGTTATGCCGCGCCAGGATTCAGAGCCCGCCACCAAGGACACGGCCTGCTTTTCCGGGAGTCATGTAGAACCCCCGCAGGGGCCTGACCGCGGGGGGCTGACGCCTTTTACTTCGGGCGGCGACCCAGCAATTCGGAACCTCTTGCCTCGGTAGTTCGGGGAAAAATTTTGGCGGGTGGTTTTAATTTTTTCCACGGCCTTCGGGGGGACCGGGGGGGGCTTTTTTTTGGTTGGAAACCCAGGGGAAAACCTTTGGGGAACCCCCGCGGATTAATGGTTTTTTGCCGGGGGGGGTGCCCCAACTCTTCCCCTTTTTTTTTTTCCCCCTTCCCA
>Ga0163217_1109400_pt1 | contig 11289 bp, 15 predicted proteins | sample SynspAceP_FD_185933 | JGI IMG/M metagenome (GOLD analysis project Ga0163217, IMG submission 185933) | Saline lake microbial communities from Ace Lake in Antarctica - Synechococcus sp. Ace-P (PacBio error correction) | ecosystem: Environmental > Aquatic > Non-marine Saline and Alkaline > Saline ... | reverse complement strand
CGCAACAACAGATTTCTCTTAATACTGACGCTGGATTTCTTGCCGCCGGGCAATCATGCCGTCGACGAGCATTCATTCGGTAAGACGTAATCCATTGGAGGAGGTAAGCCTTGGAAAAGGTGTGGACAGTGAAGCGCGTTATTCAGGATTTTGAATTCAGGCCTGGGATTCGAGCCTGACCGTTCGCAAAAAGAGAAGACATTCAGCCGCATAATTCGATTCTATCACCTGCTGAATGGATCAGGCCGTATTCCGTGTTGAAGGCTGCGTTTTCAGGGTATCTGCGCCCAAGGGCGCTGAAACCAAATGGAGGAGCCGCGACATCGGGTCAGAAGCTTGCTTGGAAAGGATGGAAGCCATTTAAAAACTCATGCAAAAATAGCCTTGGACGAGATTTCGGCTGAAGATACAGCGGCAGCAGGGGACTGAGGGGGGGGGGGGGGGGGGAAACCCCCCCCCCCAAAAAAGGATTTGGCCACAGCAACGCAAATCATTCAAACGGCACTGAATCGTGCTGGCCAAAGCAAACGACGCAACAAAGCTTGCGGGTCAATGCCTAGAAGGACACAGAGCCCAAGGTCGTTTCACCTCGTGGAAGTCAATTTGCGGCGTCCAGGAGCCGATTGGGCACCCATAACAAAGTTGCACCCGCAGATATTGAACCCAAAAAGAAAATGAAGCAGCCAAGGCTGGGAACTCATTCACCTCATTATTAGAACAGGGCGAGTCCTTTCCTGCCTGTAGGCTCGTGTTACCAACCACCCCCGCTCGGTCGTAGCCGCCCCATGTGTCATTCTGCTCACGCAGAGCGCTTAGGCAGGCAGAGGAAGCAATCCAGCAGGACGCCACGGCGCGCAGTGCGGGGCGCTTGCAGCAGGGCTCAGCACACAATCGGGCAGGCCTCAGTGAGGCGATTGCTGGCCAGCACCAACGGGCAGCACAACGGGGCGGTCTGAAGGGTCTTCAAGCACGCGAGCGCCCTGCATCGGAATCCGGCGCCCACCCGCTGTAGGGTGGCAGGAGGTGGCGCCGGCAGAAACGGGCCGAGGTGGCCAGAAGCGCCCGGCCAGGGAGCTCCGAAGCGGGTGATTGCAGCAGCAGTGGCAGCAGCGGGCCCGTCGTCGCCAGCGGATGGCTCGCTGGCCGCCAACCAGGGCGCCACTTCCTGGCGCAGGGCCTTGCTGCCAGAGGGCAGGCCCCAGGAAGGGCAAGCGGATCAACGTTGGCCGCTGCTACGCCAGCGGGCGGCCAGCGCTACGGCACATCGCCGCAGACGTGACTGCCAGGCAGCGCAGCAGTGAGAGACACTTAAGGCTCGGGGTGGCCCATCTACTGATCGTGCCTTGGCGGAGTCCGGGTTCGGGTAGAAACGGGCTAAGGCCGCTGCCGTCAGAGCCTGGATAGCCAGCACCGGCGAGCGACGCAGGCTTTGTAACTCGGGCGCAGGACCTTCCATGCTTCGGGCGGGATCAGCCCACCACTGCACGGGCGTGGCACACCAGGACAAGGTGGGAATTGCCGAGCAAGGACCGCAAGCCGGCGTTGCGGCGCCGTTGCAACGAAGGCTCCAGGGCTGCGGGCGCAGGCCCGCGAGCTGCCCGCCTGGGCCTGGGCAAGCGGGCCAGCAGATCCAGCGCTTAGGGGCAGGCCAGGGAAGGCTGCTAGACCCGTAGACCAGCTGAGCGCAAAGCGGCGCGCAGCCGCAGGCAGGGCCAGCTGGGAGAGTCCGACAGCCAGCCCCTCAAAAAGGGCCGCCTGGACGCAGCGCAACGGCTGCGGAGGACCAGCAGCAGCTCAGATAAAAGTCGGCGGGATAGTCGCTGATGACGCGAAGACGAGGGCAGCATGGGGTCCCGCCGCCCGCCGCCTCCATCGGCGGCAAAGCCTTGAGCGCAAGCCCCCGAGGCGCCAGGGCTGGGGACCCGCCGGTGCTCGCCCGATCACCATGCAGCCACGGGGCGGGATCCTGGGCCGGCCCTCAACCAAGCGTCCAGCGCCGCCGCGCCGCCGGCGACGGCGAGGCGCGGGGCCAAGGCGCAGATTCAGGTCGGCATCCGAGCCGACAGCGGTCCGGGTTGTTTCCGGATTTCCGCCTGCACTTTCTGCAACCGGCCATCAGAAGGCACATCGCTGCGCGCCGCAGCCGTGCCAGCCAGGCAGCGCTTGCACGCCAGACTCCGGGCCGGCAAGGGCGCGGCAAACAGGCTGTCTTCTAGGCGTGGCAGGCTCCCGTTCCCCGCATGCGTGTATGGGCCGGGTTCGCCCACGATGGCAGCCTCGACCCACGCCAGCAGGCCATCAGCGCGAGGCCCAGGCATTTGCACGGGGCACCGACAAATGTTGCTCCACCAGCAGCGCTTTTGTTCCGCCTCATCGCGCGCACCCCTTTGTCGCGCGTGCCCAGCTCGGCAAACCGGGGTCTCGGCGTGGCCCAATAGGCACCGCCAAGGAAGATCTTCACCGCCATCACACCAATCGTCGCCGTCGCTTGCGGGCGCCTGAGCGCCCATCAGGACCGATCTCTGAGACCCATGATGTAGGGCTAGGGCCACAGGCGTTGGGCAAGCGCGGTACCAGTGGGTACGCCACCAGATTTCAGGCAGGTACAAACCACGTCGCTCCCAGCTCCTACCACCAGCGCCATGGGTCGAGTGCCTTTTGGTAGGGAATCAGGCAAAGCTGCAGTAGGACGACTGCCGGGCAGCCAACGAGCTTCGGCCTGCAGGGCGCCGGGGTCGGGGCGGAAGCGACGCAGAGAGCGGACTCCGCCTCACAGCGCCCTGCGACGGCGAAAGCCAGCGGAACATACGGGCAGAAGAGGCGATATACTGGGCCTTCGGTGAGGCCTGAGCTCGCCAGCTGCCATAGACGGCCGGGCCAGGGCCGGCCAGGGCCAGCATACGACTCCCCCATCCAGGTACGGCCCTCGCACGTGAGAGCCCGACGCCAGCCGAGCCCCTCCTTGCGCCTTGTGGTTCCAGCCCAGGCCACCTCCGCCGCCGCAGGGGCCCGATCACCAGGGTGGCGGCCAGTCGTGGGGCTGGATCCGGGCCTCAAGCGGGGACACCGGCCTGCTCGCCTACACTCTCCACGAACCGCCGCCCGATAGGCCTCCAGGCCGAATCGTCATCAGATACATCAGCCGGCTCTTGGATTGCGCAGCTTGCGGTTTGCCAGCACTGCCTCGAAATGGCCGCGCACCGCCAGAGGGCGAAATCGGGCAGCTGGTTCGGCCTCCAGCCAGAGCCCGAGGGGGATGGCCAGAAGTTCATTGCGCTGGGACGGAGAAGAAAGCCCCCCACCATCGACGGTGAAGACCCGAGCCGGCCGATCGTGATGGGCCGGCAGGGAAAGGCCAGGTCGTTCGTGGAGCAGGAAGCGTCGGAGCAACCGCCGACGGCCACGTTGAACTTGCGGAGGGCAGGTTGCCGCGGGCCATCGGGCCGCAGAAACAGGGCGATCCTGGAATGGCCTGCACCAGGCGGAGCGGGTCGTCAGACGATTCCTCGGGGTCGATCCCGGCCAGAGGGTTGCCCGGTGATGTTGCGGGGGTTGTCATTCTGGCCGGAATGGCGGCTGGTTGAGGCCGAGGGCCGCTCATTGGCGTCCACACGGCCGGCATGTCTTTCAAACAGCAGCCCCCCGCAGCTGCAGGGTTTTCTGGCGGGTGGTGATGTTCAGCGCTGCCGTGCCTCACCGCAACGATCGATTCGCTTCACCCAGCAGGTTCCAGCTGCTCGCGGTGATCACCCCGTCTGGGAAGCCGCAAGCGCAGCATTGAAAGGCGCGGCCGGGTGTGACCGGCCGAAAAGATCCCCCAACCACCTTGAGTGCGAATGGTGAGAGTGGCCTCATCGAGGGCCTCCAGCCATTCGGGGCCAGCTGGGGCAAGCGTGGCAGGAGTCGAGGCCGCAGAGGTCAAGCCTTGGCCTGCTCCACTTGGTCAGCGGTCAGCTGGCAGATGATTCTGAAGCCGCGAGGGGAAGACGGAATCATAGGCGATTACAAACGGCACCGCCCAACAGGCACACCGAACAAGTGGGAAAAAAATGGTTTCGCGTCCGTCGTCCACCCGTGGACGGCGCTTAATTCACGCAGCGGGCAAACCCCAATGGGAGCCAAAGTCAAGGTGCCAGCGAATTCAAGCACGGTTAGATCCAGCAACAGCGGCGCCTGGCAGCCGGGGCCCCAGCAGAGGTGAGAACGCAAACAGCCGGCTGACGCAATTGAGAGGCTGCGCGTGCCTGGGAATGGGGTTCAAACAAGGCCCCTGAAGGGGCCGGCCCAATCGTCGAGAGCCGCTTGATCATGCAGCGGCAGGGCTGCCAGGGCGTGTTCGTGAATCGTTACGGGCTTGAACACACAGCGGGGGATCGATCACCAACCGAGTTGAATCGTAGCAACGATCCTGGTGCTGTTCAATGACGCCTTCATGATCTCCATCTGCCCCCCCCCCCCAAAAGGCTGGATCGATGGTTCACCGAGTATCTGCCAACGCAAGGGTATGACGGAGATTCACCGCAACGGCCGAAGCCCCGGGCCGGCCACCTCAAACCCCTGCTCTCCTCCCTGGGCCAGTCGGCATCGAGGGAGATCACCAGCAACCACGTGGCCGCGGTCTGCTGCTCAAGCGGCTCGGGCACGTTCCGGCTCAAACGGCTCCGGCGAGGATGGCGGCGAGCGCATCCCTTTCCCTTTGATCCCCTGCCCCGCCCTGATCCGCTCCGGACGACTGGCAGCCGCCTGGAACGGCCCTGATCAGCGGCTCGAAAGCGGATCGATCACTTCCTGCCGATGTCTACGGCGACCAGGCCATCCCTCCAACGGACGGGTCGTCCCCGCAGCGATGTCGAGAGCTCCCATGGCTGGCGGCCGCAGATGCGGGGCTTCAAAGCCGCCGCTCGGCGCTGGTGCAGGTCCGGTCTCGACTGATCCGGAATGGGGACAGGGCACCTGGCGGTGTGCTGGAAGACAACCTGCGCTGCCCATCGGGCGTGGCTTACTTCCTGGAAAACCGGGCGGCGTGTGTGAAGCGGATAGTTCCGAGCCGTTCAGCCGGGCCCACCGTCAGCGATCGGACGACTACCCCTCCCACCTGCTCCAGACTGCACAAGCGTCGCCCGCCTGGGAACCGACACCCCCAAGGTGGTGCTTGCTCACGCAGGGGTGTTTCAACAGCGCCTACTCGAGCACAGTTTCGCTGGCCCAAGGCAGGATGGCATTCCAGGCTGGTGGAGGGCCGGGATCTGGTTCTGTGAGAACCAACCGGGTCTGGATGCGCAGCACCGCCGGCCTGGAGCTGGTGGATGTGATCTACCGGCGGCAATTCGACGACGATTTCCTTGGACCCAAGCCGTGTCCGCCCGAATTCGATGCTGGGGGTGCGCGGGCTGATTGGAGGTCTACGCCGCCGGCCGGGTGGCGATGCCAATGCCCCCGGCACCGGCGTGGCCGACGACAAAAGCTGATGTCTGATGCCTATGTGCGGAGATGACTCCGCTACTTACCTCGACGAGGAGGCCGATTCATCGAAAACGTGCCCACCTACATCTGGCGGGCGGGCTGAAGACAGGGGCCTACGTGCTGGCCCACCTCAAGGATCTGGTTGGTCAAATCCGTCGGTGAAGCAGGGCAGGCTACGGCATGCTGATCGGCCCAGCATGCCTCCGCCGAGAGTCCAGCTCTTTGCTGAGAAGATTCAGGCCGGATCACGTACATTATCAATGCGGCACCCAACCCTGGAACTTCAACGGTGCCCTCGCTGAGGTGAAGGGAGCTCTACCCCTGTCACGTGGATCTCAGGCCTATGTGCTGCGCGAAGGGCGGCCTGGGGGTCAGCCCCCGGCGGCCTCACCCGTGTCGCCCTGCGGCAGCGGTCACTGCGTGGTGAACTCTCCCAGGGCCGGGCTGCAAGGACACCTGGATCGTGGATAAGCCACATGCTGAGCCGCGTCGTCCGACTCCTTTATGGATCAACCGCTATATCGAGCGAAGCGGAAACATGTCGCGCTTTCCTGGAGAGTCAGGAAAGCCATGGCCCTCGACTGCCGCGCCGGCAGCGCCCGAGCCTGGGCTGCCCCTGATGCGATTGCCAGCGGACGATCGTGAGCTCTTCGACAGAGCGTCTGTCCGCAGGGCGCCCCGAGCGACGTGGATGGCGTTTTTGATCAACCCCGGAGAACCCCAGCAGCATCGTCAACTGCATCGCCTTCGGCCGGAGAAGAACCAGCCCGTCAGATCGCGAGGTATCACCTCCGAGATGTGGGAGCGTCTCAACGGACATCTTTCTCACCATTCACGAAACGCCGACCAGTTCTGGCAGCAGGCCAGCCCAGGAGCAAACGTGCACCAGTCCGCTACGCTTGCCAGCTAGTTCTATGGGCATCACCGATTGCAACCGTCAGCCGTGATCTCTCCTGGCATTCAGCAAACTGGGCCGACTTGGTCGAGCGCGCCGAAAAGGACCAGCCGGATTCTCGATGTCAAGTATTTTCTGTTGTTGCCAGCCGCCGAGGTGGTCGGCGGTGTGGTCGATGAGCATGCAGTGGATCTCGCTGTTGCGCTCCGCCGGCGGCCTACCAGATGTTCCGGCAGTCGCAGCCAGAAGGCCATCAGCCCCCAAGGCCGTGCGTCTTTCTCCTGCTCGACCCGATTTTTTTTCCCCGTCCGTGCGCTACTTGCCTGGAGGGAATCAACAAATTCCCTGCGGGTGATTCGGGCAACCCCGTTGCCAGGCCACCCGACGACCTGGAAGCCTGAAGGGCCTGATGCTCGCCAATTGGAGCTATGTGCGCATCGATGAGTTGGTCGGTCGGGGCCTGCCATGAGGCAGATCGATCACTTGCCAGAGCGAATCTCAACACCCTGGCATGGAACGCATCGACGAGCGTTATTTCGTCACCAGCCAACCGGGCGCCGGCCACTGCCTGATTTGCCGTCCGATTTCATGCACACGTCCAATTGGGCGACACTTGCGGCGAATCCGCCGTCTGTTCGCTGCGGCAGCTCCACCCTCCCCACCGCTCCCAGCGTCCCAGGATTGCGCGGCCCGCATAAACCGCACACCCTCAACCTACTCGCTACAGCGCGCCGGATGCTGCTGGGACCCATCGCCTCTGCATGAAGCCGGCGCGCCCATTGGTTTTCAGCGGCTGCTGGGCCTTATGATCTGGCCTTTCCCCCCGATCCCCACGCCTGGCATCGTGATCGAGCCGCCAAGTGGTACGACATCCTGCGCGCCCATTTCTCCTCGGCTCCACCGACTGCCTGAGGTCCCGGGCGATCAGCGAAGTGGGGAAAACCCAGTGGCTCCCTTGCATCAGGCCTGCCTGGCCCTGAACGAACAAACGGAACTTTGCCCTTATCCCGCGTGGGCCAGTGTTGAAACGGGGATCTGATGGGCAGCCTGGAGGGGTTTGGCTGCCCAACGGACAGCACGAGCCGGCGGCGGTGATGGAACTGGCCAGGAAGCACTGATGGGAAGCGATCAGCGCCGCCCTGAATTGTTTCTGCAGGCAACTGTCGAAATGATTCAGGACCGGGTAAGTACACCACGGCACACCGGTCCGGCCTGGCCGGCCGGGACGCACCCTCACAGGAACGGGTGGGTCCTGCCGGACCTGGCGGTGCTGATGATCGAAAGCCTGCCGCTGCGTCGGGCTGCCGCGCGGTTCGTCAGTGGCTACAACTGGTGGCAGCCGAAACCGGAGGCGCTACGGACCTGCACGCCTTGGCAGAGGTGTACCTGCCGGGTGCTGAGCTGGCGGGGGGCTTCGATCCCAGCGGGCATTGGGGGATTCGCCGATCGCTACATCCCCACTGGCCACCTCCTCGAATCCACCTTACCGCCGCCGATCTCTCGGCTCGATTCGAGCGGGCCTTGGGTGTGGAAGAGCGAGCTGAGTTGGTTGAATCGAAGCGGGAAATTGCTTGACGCCGTACCGACGCTTGCCGAACCTGCTGCACTTCTGAGCAAAACCAAACCAGCTGAGGCCATCCAATCCTCAAAGAATCGGAGGTAAACCGTTGGAGCAGCATTGATCACCCTTCCGCACCATGAAGGCTTCAGCCAACACGTCACGCTGATGCAACGACCAGCGCACCCCCCGGCCAACCGGGTGGGGTAACGCTCCCTTCTTGACGCCACACCCTGGCCGAGGGGATGCGCCACCATCTCTTCTCCAGCCTGGCGAGTCGCCTCGCCTGGCACCCAGCACGATTACTACCGCGCCCTGGCACTGGCGGCTACGCGATCAACTAGCTCACAACTGGGTCGATAACCGCCGAGGCTTTTACCACCCAGGCCCACGTCCGGACCGATCAAGGCTATCTCCGGCCGGAAATACCTGCTGGCCCTCAACCTGGGAGAACAACTTGGTAACCTCGGCGCTGCGCGCAGGCGCCGCAGCCGGCCTGCATGCAGAAACTGGGCCTTGGGACCTGCAGGAGCGGTGATCGAGGGAAAGAACCGGAAACCGGGGCTGGGCGCAACGCCGGTCTGGGTCGCCTGGCGGCCTGCTTCCAGGAATCAATGGCCAGCCATTGAGCTGCCGGCGATCGGTAGCGGCATCGTTACGAGTTCCGGACATCTTTCCGCCAGCAGATTCGCTACGCGCATCACGTGTGGAAGAAGCACCACCTGGCTGGCCCAGGGCAACCCCTGCGGAAGTGCTTGCGCCCGGAGTGGAGCTACCCGGTCACGATCGGCGACAACACGGGATCGGGCGTCGCCTACGACACGCCGATCCTTGGCTATGGAGTCAGCACCGCCAACACCCTGCGGCTCTGGTCGCCCAGGGCCCCGGAAGCGTTCGATTTCGGCCCCTTCAAAAACGCCGGGCGGGACTCACCCGGGCGGTTCTGCAGAAGATGCAGTCGGAAACGCTCTCGAAGGTGCTCTATCCCAATGACGGAGATGGAGCAGGGAACAGTGCGCCTGAGCCAGCAGATCTTCTTCGTGAAGCTGCAGCTCCAGGAACTGTTCCGCATTCCTCCAAGGGGCAGGGGCTGGCGCGTCTACCGAACTATCCACACCAAATTCGCCGTTCAGCTCAACGACACCCACCCGGCAATCGCCGTGGGAGGCTGATTCGGCTGCTGATGGATGGAGCGACACGTGGGACTGGGACACCGGCCTGGTCAATCACCACGCCAGCATTTCAAGCTACACCAGATCACACCTGTTACCACGAGGCGCTGGAAAAACTGGGAGTGAGATCTGTTCGAGCGGCTCTGCCCCGCAACTGCAGATCTCTACGAAATTAACAGCCGCTTTCTGCGCATTGGTTCGCATTCCGACCTACCCGGCCAACCGGGCCTGCTGGAGAGGATGGTCGCTGATTTCGGAGGGCGGTCAGGCAAGGTGCGCATGGCCAACCTGGCGGTGGTGGGCAGGGCCACCAGCGTCAACGGGGGTGGCGGAGCTGCACAGCCAACTTGGGTGCGCAGCCAGCTGTTTCGCCGGTTCGCCGGGCTCTGGCCCGAGCGCTTCACAAACGTTTCACCAATGGCGTCACGCCCAGGCGCTGGATCGCCGTGGCACCCCCTCTCTCCGGCCTGCCCGATGAGGCCGATCGGCGCCCACTGGGGCCCGGGGGGGCCCCCCGGCGTGATTCTGGGCGAATTGCAGCGCCTGGGAATCGTTCGCGACGGACGCCAGCTTCCTGGAGGCGCTGGCATTCCGTGCGCGACCAGGGCCAAACAGCGCCTGGCGGAACACCCATCCATCGGCCTGGGGTGTTGGGTGGATTCCCTCCTTCCCTGTTCGATGTGCAGGTGAAGCGATCCACGAATACAAGCGCCAGCACCTGGGCCGCCCTGCGAATCGTCGGAGCGCTACTGCCGCCTGGCAAACGGTGGGATCTGCCCGCCGCGCCACACCTTCATCTTCGGTGGGCAAGGCGGCCCCGGGGCTACGCCATGGCCAAGCTGTTATCCGCTTGATCAACGGCATCGCCGAAATCGTCAACATGGATCCCGCCATGGACGCCGGCATCGGGTGGTTGTCCTGAGCCGAACTTCAGTGTCCAGCCTCTGGCAGAAGGGTATCCAGCGGCGACCTTTACGAAGCAGATTCAACGGCCGGCCCAAGGGAGGGCCTCGGCACCGCAACATGAAGATGGCCCTGAACGGGGCGGTCACGATCGGTACCCTCATGGGGCCAATGTGGAAATTCCGCGATTCTGGTTGGGCCACGAGCAATTTCTTCCTGTTCGGCCACCAACCGCCGAAGAGATCGAGGGCGAATTTTTTTCAACCGCAATGGGCTACCACCCGATTGCCCTGGCTGGAGAACGACCCGATCGCCCGCGAGCCATCGACCCTGATCTGGCTCCGGGCCACTTCAGCGAAGGTGACCGCGACCTTCCTTCCATCCGCTGCTGGCCAACCTTCTGCAGCAGTTGATCCCTTCCGAGGTGATGGCCGAACATCGGCGATTACCGCCGGCCCAGAACACGGTGGATGACGGGCCTGGTGCCGAAGCGAGAGCTTGGAGCAAGATGTCCCTGCTGAACTGTGCCCGCTTGCGGCTTCTTCAGCAGCGACCGCATTCGATTCAACGAGTACGCCGGAGCGCATCTGGGAAGGGTGTCTCCAGTGCCCTCACAACCTGGCGCCCTGAATTCCCCTCGGCAACAGGGCGGACCAAGCCTGGAGGATTGCTGAATCACGAACTTGGCGCCGTCGATGGCCCAACCCGGGGATGGATGGAAGCAACCGCTGCTGCCGCCGAGGTCCGGCTGCAGGCGGCCGGCATCAGCCTCACCTCGGCGAGTTGAGGGGCCCACCTTATGTGCCCCTTTGAGCGACAGGCGCGAATGGACGGTGGGCAGGCCGATTGGGCCGACCCAAACTCACCTTTACGCCGCGGCCCTGGGCCCAGGAGCTGCGTCTCAGGGTTCTGCTGGCAGCAACCTTGATTGTAATTTTTGCCCGGGCAAAGCGTTTACGACGGGGCGAAAGTCCAATCCGCGCTGGGCGTTGACGGGCTTGATCACCGGGCCGGGAACGGCCACGGCCAGTTGGTTTGCCACTGGCCCCCCAGGGATGGCGATCCCGCCTTTTCCTCCGCCGGCCAAAGGACGACCGAAGAAAGCTCAGGAAGCCAAAACCCCTGCCTGCCAAAGGCAGGCCGAGGCCTTCTTCGAGGGGCGATCGGTTACGGGCCCTGGGCTGCCGCCTGCACCCGCTCAAGCTGCGCGATCCCCTTCGCCGCTGACAGCCGGGGTCTGGGCCGCGGCGCTCGTGCCACATCAGCGAACCGAGGATCCGGCCCGAGATCTCTCTCTT
>Ga0163217_1071481_pt1 | contig 11289 bp, 9 predicted proteins | sample SynspAceP_FD_185933 | JGI IMG/M metagenome (GOLD analysis project Ga0163217, IMG submission 185933) | Saline lake microbial communities from Ace Lake in Antarctica - Synechococcus sp. Ace-P (PacBio error correction) | ecosystem: Environmental > Aquatic > Non-marine Saline and Alkaline > Saline ... | reverse complement strand
CCCCAGTCCTGTATATTCTGTTGGAGGCCAACTGCTCATGTAGGTTCGGGGCCTTCTTTTTGACCGTAAATCAAGGATGGATGAAGGTGAGGAAAATCACCAGCTCGCCTTCCTGATCCAGCAGGGCATTCATTTTCCTTGTTTCAATCTAGAATAAATGTAGTTTTATTCCGAACGGGGAATTCCATTCGTGAAACCCAATTCATGTTGGTGTTTTGAATTGGATTTCGGCAAATGGCTTTAAAGGTTTCTGGTCTCCGTACTGGCATAGGGCTAGTTGGATTTTCAGAGTTTTTCCCGGAAAATTAGGATCCCCAAAAAAGCTTTGAAAGATCCTTTGCTAAAATAAGGTTTCTTCTTGCCCAAAACATAAAAAACCGGATAGATTCAGTAATCGGTTAATTTTTAAGGAAAGCTGATTTCGTGCCAAAGTCTAAAATGCTGAAAATGGTCCAGTGTAGCAAATGTCACCCTTTGCCTGCTTTTTGCCAAAAACTTGGGGAATTTCTTTTAAGATTTTCTGGGGCTTTAAATCGAAAAATCGCAAATACTTTGGCTCCGGTTGGATTAAAAGCAGGGAAAATACTTGCTAATGATGGAACTGAAATGAAAAGCCGCAAAAAAATTTAAAATCCAGCGTAATCCAAAGGCTTGTGTTCTATTTTCTTCAACTTGTCTTATTTGGGTATCCTCTATACTGGGATTGGTAGTCATGGGGGAACGAACAATACTTGGGATTACTTGGACTTCCAGAGGTGCAGTAGACACAAAAGAGCTTTTTTTGCTATTGGCTTTCATGCTTCCCCACCATGGATTTTAGGGCGATCGGGATTGAGGTTATTTAATTCATCAAAAATCAAAACCCGATTAGAAGACCTGAATTTTTCTTATTTGGGTCTCGATCAGTTGGTGAGGTTTTTTACAGGCCACCTTGCTCCACCCAAAATTATCAATTTATTCCCTCGGGAAATTGAAAAAAAAAAGTGTGTTTCGAAGCCAAATATTTCCAATGGCTAGCAATTCACCTTTTTTCATGGCGTTTTGTTTTTAAATGAAAATTACCTACAAACAATATCCGTTAGTCCCTGGTTTTGAATACCCTGAAAAAAGCAATGGCTGAAAAGGGCCTGATTCATCAATCTTCCATAGGGGATATTGAAATGTTCTTTCAAGGCTTTTGATAGCTATTGAATCTGGGGAAATGATTTGGCCTTGGAAAGAAGTTTTAATCCAAAGCATGTTGAAAAAACCAATTAATTCCTTGAGAAACTTGTCCATACCTGTTCACCATTATTTATAAGCTTATGCTATCGGTAAAAGCCCAAGGAATAAAAATTAGGTTTAGTTGCCCTGTGTTGCTTCAGATTTCTTTTGAATCCTCCAGGAAAGTGTCGATTTTGTGAGAAATCCCTAAAAACCGGTACTCTTTTATACCGCACCAAAGGATTTTAAAAATGGGGAACTGTGGATGAAAAAATTATAATTCCTGGTTATCCCAACGGGCTTGGTTTTTTAATAGCGGGATTTAAAAAACATAATTGAAGGCCCATCTTATGTTTAGATTATCCAAAATCTAAAAATTTTCCCTCAAAACCGAAATTTTCTTTCGTGTTCTATTTTCTGCTTTTCCAAAAAAACCAAGACAGGGTAAAGCCAAAGCCCAAATTGCTTGATATTTTGCTCGGCTGACCAGGGAACTAGTTCCCAGTCTCTTGATGGATAGGGGCATACCCGGCAAACCTTCCGGAAATTAATTTTTCATAAATTGAAAAATTCCTTTCCCTCGAGGCTTGTAATTGGGGGATGCTGGGACGAATTTTTTTAGATAAGTAATTCCTCTTGATCAATTAGAAAATCTTGATGTTATTTCCTGTTATATCAGCATAAAAAAATTTTTTTGACATAGTTCCAATGCTTCGAGGGCTGTTTAACTTTGCCCAATGGCAATAATTAAAATAGTTGATGGGTTGGAATTTTAGAAGAGGTAACTCACCTTGTATCGTTTGAAATTCGGCAAATAGGCGTTACCGGAACATATACCATGTTTTTGGAAATTGTTTCTAGCCTTTAATAGATCCATTAGTGTAACAGGGGTATTCATTTAGTTGAGCTGGGGATAAAATAATTCCTTTGGGCAAAATTCCTGGATTCCTTTGAAAAGAAAAGGCTTAATTAGTTAACAATATTATATTAATTTTTTTTTTTAGGGGTTCTTGAAAAATATTTATTTCAAAGGTCCAATTTTTGGACCCAAAATTGGCTGTTTTATTTGGGTGAAATTTTGCAGAATGTAACCTTTTATGATTGATTAACATTTCTTAAAATGGGGAATTTCCAATACGCACTCGGGAACTGAAACCGGGGATCATTTGGTTTTTTGCAATCTCGGGTCGCCTTTGCAATTCGAGAACGAAGAACATTGATCTTTTTGGAAGCTGGGGTTAAACCGGGTTTTATACTGCAATCGGGGCGGTACACTTGCGAAGATATTTTTATTGGACAAGGGCTATCCCGCTAGTTTTGGATTAGTGAATTTGGTTTTTGGTATGCGATCCTTTTTGGGGGGATCTTGACTGCCTTTATCTTTCCCCGTTTTCTAAAAGCCGGGCTTCGGCTAAAAAACCTTTTCTTTTGAACCACGCTGGGAATAGGATTTCTTTAACGGTCCTTTGGGAGTGGAAAAAGCCTTGAGGGCTGCTTCGGCGGTCCGCCCGGGAGATTGCGGCGATGATGGGTAGTTCGCGGTAAATGGGAGGAGTATGATCGGGGACCAAACCTTGGACCAACGAAATTCCAGTTTCTTTCCGAAAAGACAGTTCTATGGAAAATTCAGGCCTTTGCCTGGCAGACGATGATGTACTGAATTTATGAGTTTCCCCCAGAAACAATATAGCTGATTCGATGTCTCTTATTATTTAGTATCGATGATCTCGATGGAAAGTATTAAGTTGATAGGCTGCCGACAACTGGGATAGGAAGTCCAGAAAGTGAAGGTGTAAAAGGGTCGGAAAAACTCCAAGTCCTTTGAGGGTTTTTCTGTTGGAAACCTCCGAAGGTCTCTTAAGTTTGTTGATTAAAATTTCAAAAAACAAAAGTGAGAAAGCTGAAAACACTTTCCCGCAGATCGACGCTGATTGTGGCTCCATCTCGGCAGATTTTTTTTAAAATAGGAGCAAATATAGATCAGCGGAAAATCAATGGCGAAAGTTCGCGTATCTGCGGTGGGAAAACCAAACAGCGTCCGCGCCCAGAAATCTTCCGGCCAGATTTTGATAAGAATAGAAAATAAAAAGGGTAAGTCAGTCGGTGACTTGGGATATAAGAAATAGACCATAGGTAATTCCAACCCCTCGGAGGAGGATATTTTCTCCTAACGGTCGATTGATGACACCTGCAGGTGGGCAACTTACCGCCCAACTACTGCTTTTCAAACCGCAACAAAAAGGCAAATGTTGCGACATTGCCACATTAAGAAGTTGGTAAAGGCAATTCGTCTAAAATTGATTTTCGGAAGGTAAAATTCTCCCAAGTTTTAAAAGCTCGGTATGCAGTCGAAGTTGCGCGCCAGTCGAAAATCTTTCCATAGGGTACAGTTTTTTTGAATTGACAAGAATCTTGCGATCATTCGATCCAAAATTCCTGGGCTTATTCTCCTAGGGATTAGGTTTCCTCGGGTAATGGTCATGGCCCAAATCTCACTTGGGCTTATTTTTTTCTCCTTAAGCTTACCCTCGAATAGCGCCTCTCTTGCGGAATCCACCTCCGCTGAAAAGTTCTTTGATCCGTTTCATTTCAGTAAGGTTTTTGGCCGTGAACGTTTTTTATGGGCTTAAAGCTGTCTGTTTTCAGATTTATAGCGATAAAAAAACCTCGTGAATGCGGGTATTGCGGAGGGGATAAGTTCCTCCAAACCGATAAATGCCATAAAAAACTCCGTTTCCCTTGTGGAACATTTCATGGGCGTTTTGCCGTCCATTTGGGAAGGAAAGAATTCCGAAAAACTTCATCCAAAACTTGTGAGAAAAAGGCATCGCTTGTCTTTGGAAGTGATTTGTTTGTCGTTTCGGTTTGTTGATGGATGGCCAAGTTCCCGATGCAGGCCTTTCGGAAAATCATCAATCTTCCAATCGGGGCCCGCATTACTTTTGGCATCGAGTAAAGACAAACCCATTTACCCGCCGATTCTTATCCTTTCCGCCTTTAAAAATTCGTATTTCCCAGATAAAGCTTTGATTTATCAAAATTTCCGTTACGTTCTGACTAAATTCTCCTTGCTGAGTTATGTTTCGGAGATTTTTATTATATCCTCAAACAGTAGGGATATTGCCATTTCCTAAAAACTTTCCATTTGTGGAGATATATCCTCCTCCTACTCCATTTGGGGCCTTCTTTTTTCTAAATTGGACCCACTTCGGCCAGTTTCCAAAAACTTTTTCCAAAATTCCACCCACTTCGATTTGCAAGGTTGCATTCGGAGGTTTCAAGATTATATTTTAAGAACTTGGAATCTTGCACTCACATTTTCCGGATAATCCTAAAAACCCAATTTTCAAAAAAGGGAAAAAATGCCCCCAGCCATCCCAACCATCACGGTAATTCGGCATTGGGTATAGAAAATTCAAAAAATTCGCCTTTTCAGCAAGCAGACTTCAAGGAGTTTGGAGTTTTCTCCACCAGGAATAGGAGGTGGCAAAAGCACAGCAAAGGGTTCAATAAAAAATTCTAGCTTAGTTTTCACGTAGTGTTGTTTTAAAATTCGTACAAAATTAAAGTTCATCTTCAAATTTCAAAAAAAAACGTAAAAAATTTTCATTCCTTCTTCGGGGCAAAAATACTACGTGGAAAGGGTAAAATCTTCAGAAAGCAATTTCCTCATTGAAGCTGATTGGAATGCCAGATTCCAAAATGCCGTCAGGAACAGTTTTTGAAGGGACGATTTCGCTTATCGCCTTTTCATCCGATCCATTTCTTTGGGTGAAAATCTCCAATAAACGGCATTTTTGATCATCAAAAAAAAAGAAGTTGCCGTAGTGACTTTCTTTTTTTCAATCCGCTTGGGCGAAACTTTTTCAGTTAATTCTTGTTGCGTATCGTTTTCGATTAGGGTAGTTTACCGGGGAGCGGGGTTCTGAGTGGTTTATGTTTACTTTGGGAAGTTTTTTTTAGAGGTGGTCGGAAAATCTGTTGAAAAGTTATAGGGAAATAGGACTTTATTTGGAAAAAACCCACTAAGTGGAAAAAAGATTCAGCGGAATCATTTTTCATGAATTAGATGGTATGTAGCATTGTCAAAATCCCAAGCTGGTTCGTCCGTCGAAGTAGTAAATACTTTGGAATGACATAGGGATCAAAAGTTCGGGGCGCGAAAGTTGGGAAAGGATTATAAACTAACCAACTTATTTTCTAGATCAAAAAAATTGGCCAAATCCTTTACAGGTGATTTATTCCATTTCTTGGTCCCGTAGGAAAGATAAAATTCAAAGGGTTTTTCCATTCCATGGAAAATAAATTCAATTTCATAAAGTAATTTCGGCAAAACGGCTTTCCTGGTAAACTTTTCTTCCTTTGAAATCATGGTTTAAACATATTTTGGAAAATCCTAAAACCTTTTTTACCCGTCCTGGATCTATTACAAACGGCACCATTGTAATTTATTCGGTTCAGGACTAGTTTTTTAATTCGCTTTTCGGTAGTATAAATATTTATTATACTCTATCAGTTCCCTATATCCATTGGGACCTTCTATTTCTAAAAGAGCAGCTGTTTTTTTCTAAAACTAAATCTTGCCAGATTAATAAAATTTGGATTAGCCATTTGAATCTTGATCAAAAAAATTAAGAGGCTAGTTAACGTCCGGGGAGGTTTTTGATACATCCCAAAAATCCCAGTTGAAGAAAAAACAAAGTCTTCTTTCCCGAATCTTACCGCGGGACAGTATTCTTAGGCTTATAAGAAAAATCCAATGCTTGAGCTACCTTAGAATCCCCGAAATCCGAACTTTTCTTCCGCAAAGAGGGAAGAATAGGAAACGATTGGAAGTAAGAGCGTTTTAAATTTCTTTCATGGGGTTCTTGAAATTGGCTTCAACCGCAACCCAAAAGCCAGGTTCGTCCTCCGATATTCCAGGAATAGATAAATCATCCCCCTTTTTCGGGCAAAAATATTTATAGGAAGGACAAATCTGAAGGTAGCAGTTTCCTCATTGAAAAGGCTGATTGAAATCCAAAGAGTTCCAAAAGCGGTAAGGGAACTGTTTTGAACATAGGGGGCGGTATTCTCCTTTATTCGATTCCATTTCTTTGGTTGGAATCTTCCAAATAGGGAACCGGGCATTTTGATTCATCAAAAAAGAAGTTGCCGTAGTTGACTTCTTTACTTTTCTCCTTTGAGATTTTCTTGAAACTCCTCCTCAAGAAATCCGTACGGGCTGGGGTAATTGGAATTTTGCTTTTTCCAAGCTGTGGTGTTTACTTTGCTCGTAAAGGATTTTGAAGGCTTAATAGGGAAATTCTGTCTGAAGATTATAAAAGTTTGGAATTTCTGTTTTGTGGCAGGAAATGGAGTACACTAGCGTTATCCCCCGTCAGGGCGCTTAGGTGGCTTTGCTGCTCCAGGGAAAGGCTCCATAGGCTGTTTTACACCTTCATATTAAACAATGTGGGTTTGATAGTTGGGATCGCTCTTTAAATAAAGCTTCGGTTGCCTTGTAGCTTACTTTCGTTTATTCTTTCAAAATCAAAAATCGCTACCCTTCGGAAGGCTTTCATCCATTTTTTGTTGACCTCCATTAAAAGCGCCACTATTTGTTTTCCCATCTGGGGAATAAAAGTTCTCAAATCCAGCCAAATCCGTTTATTCATCAGGGAGGTTTTTCCCCCTTATCAAATTTCCTGGCTTGGGCATTAAAAAGAACATCGTTGGACAAGCTTGTTTTCCTTCTTGATTCAAAAATGGTAAACTTTCATAAAATTTGTCCGAGAGATTAATAAACGTAAATCATCGGCGAAGTTTAAAATATTACTCGGTATATAAGGGGAGATCGAAACGGAATTGGTCCGCGTCTAGGGGCTTCCCATGGGAATGGGACCCCGTTCGAGAGTTCAAAATTTTCCAGATCCCAAATGACTTCTAGTCCTTAGGCTTCCTCCGCTTTCCAGTTTTTGGAAAAATTGTAAGAAATACTTTTTCGTCAGTAAGAGAGATTCCGAAAAACTGGTTTCCAAAAACCCCAATTAAGATGGGATAAAGGTCTTCTTCCAGAATCGATCTTTGACTGTGGTCTAAGGGGGCTTATAGGAAGAAAAATTCAAATTGCCTTCAAGCCTGAACTTAGGAATTCCGAATTTCGAGGCTTTCTTCCGCCAGGAGAAAAGAAATGTGAGCCGCGAAGTGGAGGCAGGGAGGGGAGATTCCTTCATAGTTTTTTCAAAAATTAGGTTCTGAGTCTTAGGGAAAAGCCATTTTCATCGTCGATTATTCAAAAAAAACAAATTATTACAAGCCTTCTCCATTTTCGGAAAAAGGCTATTGTGATAACAGTTTTACCTCACCTTGTTGCAACTTCAGTTTTTCCGAAAATCTGATTTAAAAATTTCGTATTCTTAAAAATAGTTAATGGGACAAAAGAAAAAGATTTGGGGCTTCTCTAGGTTCCTTCTTTTTTATCCTGCCGGGCTAATTTCGCCCAAAAAGGTAGTCCCCGCTCAGAAATCGTATCCCAAGGCCCAAACATCAATTCTTGATTTTCAAGACGTTGTTTTCTTCAACTGCTCCATTGAATTTGCCTTTTGGGATTAATTTCTCAGCGCTTCTTCAATCAAGAACCAATTCGCTTTTTAGTACGACTTTCCCTAGGCTCAGCGGAAGGCAGATTGACGATAAGCAACTTGTTTGGGCTGAATTGCGGATGCCAAAATTTGGGTGTCCGTAAGCAAAATATAATTCTGTTCGCCAGCTCTTGCTCCCAGCTCGTTCCACCACTGCGAGAAGTCAAAGTGTACCTTATCCAACTCTTGAAAGACATCACCAATTTTCAATAATCTCTGGTGCGATCCGCAAGATTTAGTATTGCTAACCCTGAATCCAAACTCCGCCAAGTAAAAAAATCTCCATAGTGATTGACGAAGTACCGTCCTGAGCGACTGATTCTCCCCATTTCCATTGATTTTAACTCAGGGGCAAGAGTATCCCCGGAAAATTTTTCATATCGAGGCGAAGAGTTGCCTGTTTTTTGACATTTGCAGTATTCCATCTGAATTATGAGTTAATAATCTGTAAAACCAACTTCTCCCCGATTCGGTTGATTTTGATTCCAGAGGTGAACATTTCCTTTACTGCATTTTGGCCCATCCTGATCGTATTGGATCAACTTATGTTAGTGCAGCTTATTTCATATCGATCATTTCCATCCGGCTGGATTTCTGGATTAAGATTGTAGAGCAAATCGGTCTTTGGGTCGTAGTCTGACATTAAAAAGACCCATGATCAGAAATAGAAACTCACCCTTGCAATCGATCCTGGACTTGTTATCTAGGCTATAAGAAAAATCAATTGCTTCAGCTGAACTTAGAATCCGAATCCGAAGCTTTCTCCGCAGGAGAAGAAAGAAACGATTGGAAGTAAGAGTTATTTTCATTAGATTTTTGAGATTGTTTAGTCGCACCAAAAGCTGACCTTCAATCCTTTTTGATTCATAAACTGCCAATACATTCCTGAGAAGATGAATGGAGCTCCCGTAATCTTTTCCAGTTTTCCGGTACAGTTGACTTCCCCTATTTTGATTTAGGTCACTGTTAAAAAAAAGTTCAATTGTTACCTTTGTTGGTATTTTCTTTTTCCTTTCAAAAACCTTCAGTTTGATAGTTGATTCTCCAAAATAGCTGTGTTCCTGGATCCCAATTCATTTCCATAAAAATGAAAAACTTGCTTCCACCGTTCCGAGTGTGATTCTTATTACTACCTCTTGACTTGGCTGCTTTGCGATAGGTGACATCTACTCGGTTAGCGGTGCAGCGATGAAGAAAAGGTAGCCTTGGAGTTAGTTCCTGTGAGATTGTCAACTATGTAAACTTCATTAAATGGGAGAGGATGAAACTAAAAGCTGATCGGATTGACAAGCGTTAAAGTAAATAGCTCTTAACATAGAACATATGGATATTCAGTAATTTGTCCAGTTTGGATCTCGAATTGATAAAGCTCTTCAAAAAAGGGTAACTCGACCTTCTGAGAAACTCATTCTTCAAGGTTAATTATAGCAATCCCAACCTAGAACTAGACTTAGCCGGAAATTCTCCATAAAAAAGTGAAATATTGAGATCCATCATCAGAGATTAGTCCTTTCATATCTTAATGGATTTTTCCTCATTCCTGCTTTAAGGAATCTCCCGTAAGATTTGCTGTGGTAATCGAAACTTTTCAAACAGGACTTTCTATCTGCTGAAAGCTTGAAATTTCCTCCCATTGCCAAAAAATGAAAATCTCCCCATTTTCTAATACCTGTATGCCATCATAAAAATTCGTTAAGCACCAATGCCTTGAAGTCCTTTCGCGCTCCAATGGGAATGGTATCGGACAAGAGTCATTCAAGCTCAGGTTCAATTAACCTCAAGTTGCGGGAGTTTTGATCAAGGTTATAGAGTGTTTCTTTCCATCTTTAGCAAGAAGAAAAGACCGCCTAGCGCTTCTGATAAAATTTAAAGAAAATGATCTTTGGAAATTCGATCATCACCGGTGTCGATGGTGTTTAAGAAATATTAACCGCTTTCAGGCTGACTTCGAATCCGAACTTTCTCCGCAAGGAGAAGAATTGAACGGATTGGAAAGTTAAGAGTGTTAATTTTTTTCATAGATTTTGAGATTTTGGTTTTAGTCGCACAAAAAATAATTCATCATTTTTGGTTTTATCGCTTTGTTGTAGGCAGCCCATTTTTCTGAAAATACGTTTCCCCGAAATTCAGGCCAAATCGCTCCTCGTTAGATCATATTAAAACTCTGTGGAAAATCTTCTCTCTCCTCTATAAAGCTTTAAGACTTACACTCAGTTTTTTCTCCGTCCGTCGCTGAAACTGCACTGAAGGTACTGAATCGGTTAGAAATAGGGACTTTTGATTATCGTTATATGAAAGGACCAAAAAGTGGGTTTCCTTGTATTTTGCCTTGATTGCTTCCTCCAAGGCTTTCCATGGAGTTGACTCTGCGCGGCAAAGGTTCCCGACGCTTTTTCAGGGCAAAGGTTTGGCGTTTTTATAGATTTTCTGATCGGGTCAGTTGAAATCTTCCTGATAATTATAGATGTCAATCCATTACCCCGTTGGTGACTGAATCAAAAACCTTGATTATCCCTGTTGATGAAGATAAAATCGGTCGGTTATTAATTGTTGAAATTTCGGCCTCAAGACGGATTTTCAAATTTCTCGCCAAGGCATCAGCAAAGGGAAATTTTTTTTCGTGTCGTTAGGGCTGATCGCCTCTTAGCGTTCCAACAAATGGGAATACCTTCCCCTGCAAGAATTACCTTCCTCGAGTTTTTCCATAGGTTCAAAAAAAGCGATTTCCCGAATCAATCAAAAAAAATCTTCCTGAGAAACTCAAGAATCTTTTTCTGAACTAGGCTGTTTCAAGATTTCTTTCCCAATTTGAACAAAGTAATTCGATTTCCTTCTCGGTCCATTCTTTTGCGAATTGCCCATCTGAAGAGGGAAAATTAAATACCTCCTCGTTTTCGGTGATGTGAAACTCGTTAAGGCGAAAAGGCGCCCCAATGCCCAGTTGGGCCTTCTTGAGTAAATTGAATTGGAAAGCGGAGATTCACCCTTATAAGTATTCAAGTTCAAATCTCGATCCAGCCGCAAATTTCGGTTCGCTATTGTAGGAGTAGAGGCGAATTTTTATCCGGCTGAAAGAGCCCATCGTCGAAATACCCTCGAACCACTGCCAGAAGTAAAAAATCATCCAAGAATCAACTTTTTTACCGATTCCAAAACTGTAAAGAAAACTTCAAAAACCCCCCTTTCGTCCAAGTTGAGGGACCCGGAAAACCCGAAAGCTTTTTCCCCACAAGGAAAAAAAGGGAAGTTTGAGATTGCGGAAGTAATGGAGTAGGGTTTTTTTCATAAGGTTTCTTAAAAAAAAAATTTCAAAAGGTTGGGAATTTACTTGCAAAAAAACCCCAAAAGGGGCTTCCCCAATTTCTTTTCCCCCCAACCATTGGGGGGGGAAACCCAATTTTTTAGGGCTTCCCCCAGAGCTTACCGTTCTTTTCCCAGAGAGTAGCGAGTATTATTCTCCTCT
>Ga0163217_1110596_pt1 | contig 11290 bp, 13 predicted proteins | sample SynspAceP_FD_185933 | JGI IMG/M metagenome (GOLD analysis project Ga0163217, IMG submission 185933) | Saline lake microbial communities from Ace Lake in Antarctica - Synechococcus sp. Ace-P (PacBio error correction) | ecosystem: Environmental > Aquatic > Non-marine Saline and Alkaline > Saline ... | reverse complement strand
GGGTTTCCGACATTGTTTGAGCGCCATTCGTTTGAGGTTCGCTGTTTGTTGGCCGCTGGCTGGCGTAGTGCTGAATTGTTCGCGATAAGGATGCGCGAGCCGTGTTGTGTGCAATTTGGGTGGTATTTCGCCACATATGCCAGCACCAATTGGGCACGTTGGTCTGCATTGTGCCCGTGGCAAGCGACGTCCCCGCCGCGCGGGCGGCGAAGCTAGGTGCGGGCCGGCATCGCGCCCAGCAAAGAGGCCAACACAGCGTTTTGCACTCCAGGCCAGGGAGTGATCGCGTTTGGGTTACGAGTATCGCCCAGAGCAGCACCGCCACAGCGGCGCCAGCAGTGGCTCGCAGGAAAGCTGAAACGCCCATCTGCAGGAAAAGATCCAGCGCAGTCCCTGCCGCATTGCGCTGACTACCAGCTTGCTTGGCTGCAGGAACTGATCCAGGTGATGGATGACCAGCGCTGCCAACGGGGATCAGGCAACCAGGCACTGGTACTCAGTTACCAGGCAAACAATGGCTGGTAACAGAAGCTTTGGCGATTCACTTCCCGTATCAAGGTCCAATTATTATAATCCAGCTCCTGGCGGGCGTCGGGTTTGCTCAGAAGTATTTGCGGTTACCTATCGAGCGTTCCAGAAAGCCCCCTTGGCATAGCAAGATGAACTCCCGGCCGGAGAGTAGTTATAACCTGCCTGGTCAGGTTGACGCGCGCGGTTTTCAGGATTGTCGTGCAGAACGGGGTGCTGGACGTAATGGTGCCGATGTCTTCAGGTGCAATCGACAGGTCAGTGTGGCTTGCGGGTCAGTTTCTCAATCAGGCTGGCGGGGGCAGGGGCCCGGGGGAAATGTAGGCTGAATAAAGTCACGCTGCGGAGGGGCCTGTTCTGCGTTTTGGTCGCGAATGTAAAGCCTGCAGCAGCTCATGGCCGTGGGGTTTGGCGCCGAGCACAAGTCTCGAATAGGTTGCGGAACTACTCGTGGCGATCGCTTCCCATTTGTGAGACCGTTTGTCATATTCGCCGGTGAGTCGCGGTAGTCCTGGCAGCAGCAGGGTATCCTGTCTTCAGGCCACTCCTTCACTGGCGCTGCGTAGCCAGTGTTTTTCGCAAGTGGGTCGTCGGTGACGCTGGCGCATAAGTTTTGGCGGCGTAATCGCCAGCTGCCCCAGCGGTGCGATCTCGCAGTGATCGTCGCCGCTGTTCAGTTTGCGGCAGATTACGCTCAGGCTGTTCAGTTGCGCCTGTTTCCAGGTTGTCGCACTGCGGCGGGGAACGCCGCGATACCATTATGGTGGGGTCGAAAAGGTCTCGACAGGTCGTTGCCCAGATCGTAAGTGGGCTGGATATTGCGCCTGAGAGCTCGGTGTTGCGTTTTCAGGACGGTGCGTGCTTTCAGGGTGGCAGGGACCCAGGCGGGCGCGACGCCCTATTTCCATGGATTCCACACATCGAGGTTTGCGTCGGAATATTCTTGGGTCATGCGGGTGGAGGTCGGGCGTGGTCCAGTAACCGTTGAATTATGGGCTTTCGCGGAGCCGTTGCTGCATTGTGGCGTCATTGGATGGTGCGTTGGCGTGCACGTGGATTTCGCGTGCAAGCCGTCCTTGTCCGGTTTGCCGAATGCATGACCTCGCCCAGTCATGGAACGGTGTGGTGCCACGGCTCGTATTGGCCTTGAGCTGCTTTGGACGAGCTTGGCGGATCAGCGTACAGCCAGCTGCGTGCGGGTTCTGTTCTCCGCATTCAGGTCACGGGTTATTTACCAGCAGTGCCCGTGTTACGCTCACCGACGTCGGGGCTGATGTTGGGACACAAGACCGTAGACTCGCATCGGCTATTTTTTCCATATTCGGATGTCTTACCGAATCGCTGAGGCTGCCGCCACCGTGTGGGGCGACGCGCGATGATTCCGAAAATGGGTATACGCTTGATCGCCAGGCCACGGCCTGCAGTTAGATGCAAGCACGGTATTCTTGACCCATGAAGTGGAAGACAGGGCTTTCGCGGGCGCAAGCAGGCGCTGACGCTGAGAGGCTGGCGCGAAAGCGTCAGGGTGGCGTCGCGAAAAGGCGGGGTGTGTTCTGCCAGTTCTTCCATGTGCACCTCAGCGTGGTCGAGCGGGGTGATTGAGCGCATGGCGTAGGTCAGTTCGTGCGGCAGGAAGGGGATACGTGAAGGGCCTTGGCCAGTTCAAAGTGTGAAGCTTGTTAGCCGGATCAGCCGCCTCACGTAGCAGAGCGCTCTCGCAAAGGCGTGGTTGGGACCTTCAGCGATAATCGCCTGCAGGCGCCCGTCAGATCTGGCAATAGAAGAACGAAACCGGGTGACAGCATGCGAAGCTGCGTTACTTTGGGTTCAGCACTCGAACTGGCCCATTGAGGTCTGTACCCAATTGTCGCTAACCAGCCGCTGTGCTTGTGCGGGCTCAAGGGGATTCACCGGCTTGGCGTGGTTCTTCAAGGTAATCGTTCCTTCATTGAAGGCATTTGTGACAGCATGGCCCGACCACACCCACTCATGGGAAACACTGCCCTGCTCGCTCAGGTCCAGCACAGCAGTTTTGATCCGGTAACGGGAAATGGTTGCTTTCGCGGGGATGCGGCGATGCCGATGAACCCCGTGTAGAGTGCGCTGTTAGTGCCATTTACGGCTTTCCCACGCTTCGGTGGCGCGCAGGGCGCTTCATTCAAGCATCTTCAGGAAAACGTTGGCGTAGCGCCACAGAAAAAGGTATGGTTGGCGCCGAGCAGTTCCTGCCAGCGTGCTGAGCGGGCGGCGGAGCAAGGTGATGGAATTTTGGGTGGGCGATAGCTGAGCGGCCGACGTATTTTTGACGGTTCAATCGCGTCGGTTCTGGCTTGAGGCTGACGCAGAGGCGTGGTGTCGAGTCTTGCCTGCAGGCTGTTCATGTTGTAGGTCATGCAGAACGCTGGCCTGGGTAAGCGCTGTCAGGCGATAGTTCCAGCTGGCCAGGCCATGTTTGCGCCGCAGGCAACAGGCGGGTATCGGTATGCAGCGGACATCGTTGTCGGCATAGCTCGCACCGAGATCGGACTGTTCCGGCGTCGTCGGTCTGGCAGGCAGGCGCGTGCCTGGTCGCATGTGTTGGCAGGCATATCACCTTGTCGAACGTCTCGGGCGTGCGCGCGCTGGTCAGGGTCACACCTGTTTCTCACGGTATGGTGCACCGGCAGTTGAGTCGGATGGCGTCCTTGAAGGGCTCGATCAGCGTGCGATATAGGAACGGCGAAACCGCGCGGTGATCACTCGCCACTGAGGGCGGTCGTGCGGATAGCAGCCGTGGTTCTTGAAGAGCGCACAAGAGGCCGCGGAAACGCAGCATTCCGCCAGCGACCTGGCAGATGCCGCGCCCTCGGATATGTAGGTGATCGGTAATCGCTGGCCGTACCTTGGCGCGCGTCTCGCCCAGAGGAGTGTTCAGCGTGGAATTGCGGCCCGATTCCAGATGCCCAGTGCTTCGCGGTTGAAAAGCAGGAATATTTCGCACATGCCGATAAGCTGCGGGAACAGGTTGCTTGCGCTGGCGAATAACTGTTGATGCTGTTGCGTTATATTCAGGGCCGGTGCGAGGTGCTGCGTTGGGAACCGAGAAGCTCATTTCGTCGGGCTTGGGGAAGCCACCCTAGTTGGGTCCTCGACGAATGAAGTTCTGTGGGTTAGTCCAAATCGTTTGAGAGATAAACCGGTGGTGCTCACGCATAAGGCCTTTCCGCCGACTTCAACGTCCCACGGTATGCGTATGTCGCCGATCCGTCGCGGCCTCGAGACGCTGACTCCATGTGTGCCGCGGACACAGACGGGCACTGACAGGCCGGAGTGAACGGGAGCCGACGTGGCGATTGCGTTAGCTATCTTCTTGTTTGCAGAGCGCTTTGCAGAAGCGTTTGCGAAGGGGAGGGTAGGCGGCATGCCCTGGTCAGGCGGGAAAGCGCAGCGGATTGGGCAAAGCTGCCGAGCAGTTTGAGTTACTGCGATAAAGGGCCAGGAAAACTGATTTCCCGTTTTTGCTTGTGAATACCGTTGTATGATGATGCCCGCGGCTTCGTGCTGCTGGACCTGCATCGGGCATCGGAGGAAGTTATTGGCGGCGGTTCGCGGTGTTTCGACAAGCGGGGGCTGGACCAGTGCTCACGCGATATTCCATTGCGCCAGGTCAAGCTCAGTGACTGAAACAGATTAACGTACGGCGGCTTTGGACGCACATTAGGCCGCGGCACGCGGGCAGCGGGCAAAGGTCACGCTGCTGCCAAACGCCGACCATCGCGGGTTGTTGCTTTGGTAGCAACGGCAGTGCCGCTTCATATGCACGTGCACCGTGGCCTGACATTGGTGCATGGACGCGCTGGAACTGGGCCGACTCGACGTGGGCAACGTCAAGTCCTCGCAGGTACCGGCGTTCAGATGGGCCAGGTCAGTGCCCCAGGCTTCATCAATGCGTTGACAGGCCTGCTTGCACGGCTTAGCATCGGTTCATGGCACGGGCAACACCAGTATCTTGGCCTGGGTAGGGCGTGGCAGTTGCTGCAAAGGTGCTCACTGCGTGCATGCGCCAGAGGATGCCTCGAATAGCCAACTGTTCGCAATAGCCAGGCCGAGCGCTGGAGGCGCGGTTAGCCAGATACGTTTGTGATGCTCATTGCGCCTCCTTTGAGCAGCGAATTGATCACCCATTCCGGAATGTGTTTCATTACAAGCCGCCAGGTAGTAGTATCGTAGGTTTCTAGATCGCGTGATTGTGGAAAAAAAGATGCCGCTGCACGTCTATTTTTATCGGCTGACCTTTCTTCAGTTTTGGATGGGCAGAAAACGTCATGGTCCAGGCAGCAGTGCCTGGGCTCTCGCTGACATCACGCATTGGTGGAAAGTGAATCGATAGAGGTCACGTTGGCGTACATCTGCTGATTACGCCGCTTGCTCCAGTCCTTGACATCGGCGCGGGTAGTGAAATGAATGTCCGTGAGGATTCCGGTCAGGCGATGCAGGTTGTGTCTGTCCAGTCGGCAAAAGTTGCTGCGCGAAGAAAGGGGGGAAGTCTCAGTCATGGTGTCACCAGGTGCTTGAGGTGAAACGTTCCGCCGCGCGGCGGCGGCTTTCGCCAGGATCGACCAGCGGCGCGGGTATCCGTCGGGAAACAGATATCCATCGGCGGTTGGTGCAATTGTTTGGTGTGAGGATGGGCAATCTCGGGCACCAGGTTACGGATAGTCACCCTCGGCGGTCGAATTTGGCGCGACTGAGTCACGCATTGATATGCGGGAAATAAGGCACGATCCGTTACGGTCGACGCGCTCCATTGCAAGCCGCCGTTATTGGCTGCCAGGTCGCCGTCAATTTAGATGCTGCAGAACCGCGGTTTCGCCCTGTTTCCAGTCGTCAGCAGATTCTTGGGTCGGAACATCGCCGTCAGCATGCGCAACCGGTTGTGGCTCCAGCGGTGGTAAGTGTTGTACGCTGGCGGGTCAATAATTGGACATTGCCGGTGCGCCTGTTTGCCAGGCTTCCAATGCCTTTGGGTAATTGTCGCAGGAATGTGCTCATATCGGGGGCCGGAAAGCGCGGTGGTCTGATCCCGCGGGGTGCAAACGAATATGTTGTAGACTACCCAAGAGTAGCTCGTTATATTCCAGGTGATGGCGCCAGGGTTTCCCGAGTCGAATTCCCCTGGTTTGCACCGATGGCGGCGGTGCAGGCATGCCTGGGGGAGAGACACCGGACACCAATAGCCGAGAGTCGGCTGGTACCGTCACGGTCCGGGGCGGTCACCGGGCGGCTGTCATAATCGCCATTGATTCGCTCGGCAAAAGAGCGTCAGACGTTCGCTGGGCGCGCGGTTCCCCGGGGCGGGGCCAAAGTGATGCTTGCTGCGCTGAGCAGTTCCTAGCTGCAATCTTGTTTGCAGGTACTGGATCGCTCGAAGATGCGATATTCGGACTGCTTTTTGGGTTGACGTAGGCAGGCGGGTAAATGATCATGCAGCGCTTGGAAGCCTGCTTGCGAAATTGGCATATGACCTTTGACATCTGCCGGACTGGGTGCAGCGACTGCCCGCTTGTCAGGAATGAGATCGGTTTAGCGCTGGCAGTTGCCAATGCCCTTGCGGCAAAAGGTATCGGCCACAGCCTGGTCACGTGCGCTCATGCACCGTATTCGTCATTGAAGACAATGGCCTGCGCCTTCAGGCTCGGTAGCCAGCGCCCAGGCGTTGTGCGGTTGCGGTGCCAGCTTTCACTGCAGTATGCGCGCGGAAATATTCAGAGCCTTGAAGCTGCTCGGCAAGGTTGCTCAGGTTACGTCGCCAGAAGTCGGCCTTGAGGTGTTGCATCACGTGCGCAGCCAGGTGTCGGGAGTTCGTATGCAGGCTGCGACCACAGGGGCCGTTTCTGGCGCGCGGTGCCACAGGCGTGATTGTCGTGCACGCGCAGATCGTTGCGCAGCCAGCAAGAAGTTGTACCGCGTTCTTGCAATGTCCTTAGCTGAGCCAGAGTAGCCGATTAGGCAGGCTTGGCAACTCGGGCGAGGTATTATCCATGTCGAGGAGCCTTTGCTGATGTTATCGTCGCAGAGGCCCCGCCAAACATGGACGGGCACTGGCTGATGCTGCACCAGTTTGGGAAGCTGACGCAGGAGATTGCGGTTCGGCATGCTTTTTGGTGCTATATAGCACTACAAGCTGACGCTACAGTTCTGCGTAATGCCAGCTATCGCTGGCAGGCACCTCCCATTCAGCAGCTGAGGGAATTGTCGGCGTTCAGTTGATAACGCGAGCAGCCATTAGGGCTCGGCTCACAGTGCTGGTCCGACAGATTGACAGCAACACCGGCTGCCCGCATGCTGATTGCGCGCATGCAACTGGGTGGCGAGACGGTTATGTAGCAGTGTGGCCAGGTAGACTGTTCAAGTTGACTGCCGAATGCCCTGCCAGCGTTGTTGCAGATGCAGCAGCACCGGTTCAAGCAGGTGGAGATTACATGTTCGGGATGCTCATGGTATTGATGGCCTGTGCATAGGGCCTCACAGCCTGCGGTATCAAGGCACAGCGCTTCGCAAACCGGTTGCTGTAGATCATGTCGATATTCGTCGGCCGTGTTTCTTCGAGAAGCGGGCGTGCAGCAGCTCCTTGCCTGGCACGGCAACTCCGGCCAGCCAGAGTGGTATGTCCGTTCTGCCGTACATTTTTCTTCGGTAGTACAAGCGGTGGCCATTCAGCGTTTGCGTCGGGTAACCAGCCATACCGCGCTCATGCGCGCAGAGTAACGGCGTTGAGCCGTCACCCGGACGATACTCTCGATGCGGTAGCGAGTGTCGGGAAGGGTATTTCATGGGCGCCACGGCTGGACGTGTAGCCGGACCAGGCAGTGCTGTTTCAATCGGGGGAGGGGCGGGGAAATTGGCAACTCTATTGCTTCTATACAGCATCAGTTCTCTGTTTAGAAATAGTGTTTACACAGTTCGGGATCTGTCAAGTATTGTTTGCGTTGTCGATTCAGCGCTCAGCGCCAGCTGGCAGCCAGAGGATATCGCGTCCTGCAAGGCATTCCAGAGGCAGCCGCTGGCTGCGCTGGGTCAGTACGGCCTGAAGGTCTACGTAACGACTCGTCATGTTCATCTACATGGCACTCGATTACGATTAAAGTGCTTTTCCCGATTTACTGGCCGGACATGGAGGTCCATTCGAGAGCAGGCAATTTCTCGGTTGATCGGATTCATCGCTTGTCCATTCAAGGTGCCGAGCTGCCTGTAGCCGTCAAGCAGGCATTTTCAATACGTCGGCCAAGGCACCAGTCACCGCATACATAAGGGCCTTTTTCCTGGGCGCTGCCAGCGCGCGCCCATTGGCAGGTGTTGCGGGCGGGCATTACGGCCAGCGGTGTACATGTTTCAAGGCGGGGCTGTGGCAGCGTGTAGCTTACAATGAACCTGGTGAGGCGGTCGGCTCAGCGGGGAGATCTCGCGCCTTGTCGGCTTCCAAGTTGCGCAGTGCCATTTGCGGAGTGACTTGAAACCCAGCTGTCTGACCGTTGCGGCCAGGGCTTGTGCATTGCCGCGGATCCAGTCCGCGGCCCGGTTTCTGACAAAGCAGGCCTCGATCGCGTGGTCAGTGGGCTCGCTTGAAGGCGGAGGGGCAGGGTGCCAGCTGGGGGTCCATGCGCTACCTGCGCGTGGTATGGGGCCAACTGATGGGAGGTGCTGACTCAGCGCGGCAACGGCCTTGTGGCGCATTGGTCGTGGCGTACAATAACCCGGTCAGAAAGGGGCCATCCGGTTCTGTGATGTCAATTTTAGGGTCCAGTGATTTCTGCTTCATCTGGCTCAGTTGGGCAATGCGTGGTCTCGGCTGACAGGTTTAGGCCCGCTGAGAACTGGCGAGATAGCCCGGTCAGCGCGGGTTGCCGGACGAGCGTTGCTGTTCATCACTTGAGGTGTGCAGGCCTTGCTCGTCAAAGACGTACATTCGCCGGGTTCCCACTCCATCACCAGGCCGTCATCCAGCCAGTTACGCAGCGCTTGAGAAACTGCGAATCCCGCGCCGGTGAATACTGCGCGCCCCATGTCCATTCACCAAATCGGTACGCTTGTGGCTCATGCGTCCACCACTGCCGCGGTTTTTCGAACAGGGGGTAACGCATGGCCTTCGGCAGTCAGAGCGTTGGGCTGCGCTGATGCCGGCCATGCCCGCGCCTAGGATGGCAATTTGTAGAGAGCGTGCGTCTATCGGGTTTGTCCTGACTTGTGTCGTTAATCAGCTCTATTCTATTAATTGTAACATTTAATGAAAGCCTGTATAACATCGTCCGCGTTGTGAGTGCCGGTCGCCAACGTTTTGCTGGACGTTGGCCTGCTTATTGCTGAGCCTATCCAGGTTTGCGCGGCAGGGCACAGCCAGGGCAAGGCTCAGTGTGCACCGCTTTTAATTTCATCCTCGGAGTCGGCATGGCACATACTTTCCCGGTTGGAACCGGCTTATCGGAAGTGCGCACTCTGTCGCCGTGTTGCAGACGGGCCGCAGGTGACAGTCTTGGAGTCGGAATCCGCTAAGGTCAAGGCTCGCTGCGGCGCACAGTCCAGGGCATCGGTGACACTGGAGGAGCTGCAGGAACAGCCCGTTTGAGGCCGTGATCAATCTGGCGGTGTTTTGAGCCCCATCGCAGATAACCTGGACGCGAAACGGCAAGGCGGCTCTTTGTGGGGCGTTCGCGTGACGCTGCGGGGCAGTGGTGGCCTGGGAATTGGCGCGCAAACTGTAAAAACTGGGGGGTATTGATCAGCGGTTCGCAGTGGGTTGGCTTATGGCGATGGGGGAGGCGTGAACGTATCACCGAGGCGAGCCCGCGCACGCGACTACACGACACCTTTTTGTGATGCCTGGGAGGCAGGGCAAGCGTGCTGCCGCTTACGGCAGTTCGGTGTTTGCCTGTTTACGCACGGATTGGTCCAGTCGCACCAGATGGCGGATTTTTTTGCGCCGTTGGTGCCGCTTTCAGCTTTGGCCCTGGGGGGCCGATAGGGTCGGGAAACAATAATGCCTGGGTGGCTCTCAAACGACATGCTCGGCAATTATCACTTTCTATTACTGCAGAACAATGCAAAAAGGGCGTTCAATGCGACCGCACCCAATCTGTGACCATCGCGAGATTTGCCAAGACTCTGGGCGCTGCGTCAAGCGCGGCGTTTATGTCTTTGCCGGTTGTGTAATTAGAGGCGGCGCTGGCGAGATGGGCCGGGCTGCTGCTGACCGGGCAGAATGCGGTGCCGAGAAGTGAAAAAGCGCTAATGTGTTCCCATTTGCCTCTTGAGCGGCCCTGGCCGACGTTGTTAAAACCTTGAGGAGTAATTGATGTTCTGAATCGGCGCAGGTTTTGTTGCAACCTGGTCCCTTGCCAGGCCCGGAAGTGGTGATTGGTGCGCCAGTTATCTCAACCAGTTCCTGATGGAACCCCTATGTCATTGATCTGCCCTGGCGGTACCGGCGCTGCTGGTGGGGCTTATCATGCTTTACTGCGCCCCAAGCATCATTGCCGCTGGCCTACGCGTCATTCTGGTGACGAGGTGGGATCGCCGCTGCGTGGTGATTCGCCAGCGTGTGCAGCAAAGCGTTGCAGGACTGGCTGGACATGGCCAGTGGAGCTGGCATGCGCTACGGTATCAGCCGTCTATACGATAAGCGGGCTTTGCTGGCATTGGCTGCGCGCACTGGGCGTTGAAAGAGGTGCTGTTCATGCCTCAATACCCGCAGTTTGCGGACAGTACAGTTGGACACTTTCCATCGTTGAAAGCACGCGCGTGGTCGCCGAGCACAAAATGGACACAAGCTGGACCAATCCAGCTCAGTCCTTTCATGACAAGCACTGGCATATTATACGATTGCCTTGGTAGCCAGGTGCAGCGACCGACCTGGAAGCAAAGGTTTTTTTGAATACACTTGCTGCTTCGCTTAACATGGTTTGCCGAGCGCCACACTGTCGGGCAAAGGCCGATCCGACCAAAATCCCATGTCTGAATTTTCAGGGACTGTATGTGACCGCCATTCACCGCGCGCACCGCGACCCTGCTATCGGGGCGCAGTGCGTTTTATCTTGTCACGCGGCGCATTTACTGAGGCGTAATGGCTTGCGGGAAGGGACCAGTTGGATCGCTGGCCTTTCATCAGTCGCGCCTAGGCCAAAAGACAAGTGGGATCGAGCCCTATACCCGAAGCCAGGATTGACGGAAGCTGGCGCGCAGGGCAGTTAACAGCGCATGCTGGTTAATGTTTGTACACGGCCTTCAGTTGACGATTTGCATCGAAAAACCCTGGAGAAATCGGTGACGAGCCTGGGAGCAGTTTATCGAGGCATGGCGAAGCGAGGAGCTGGTTATTGGTGCCTTGGGGCCTGAAATTAGATCACCCCAGTCGACGGGACACCCTGGGCCGACACTGGTTTGCAATAGCCGGAACCACAGCGCTGCTGAAGGGTCCAGAGTTGGCTTGAGGTTTCGCGCTTCAGCCCACTCGCGTCATTATACCAGAGTTGCAGGGGCCCAAAGCCAATTCAGGGAGGGGGACTATGCAACCATTCACAAAACGATCCAAAACCAGTGTTTTTCCAAGTCGGCTTAAAAGCCTTGACGCACGCGTCTGTGGACTGAAAAACAAGTAGGGCTTTTTACCCAGACAGGAAACCAAACCGCAGTGGGGGCCAGGGCCCGGATTAAGGGAAAGAACCCGGTAAAGGGGGGCGCCTTTTGGGGCACAATACTTCACTTTCCCCCTTTCCCTGTGAATTTCAAT
>Ga0163217_1074063_pt1 | contig 11290 bp, 14 predicted proteins | sample SynspAceP_FD_185933 | JGI IMG/M metagenome (GOLD analysis project Ga0163217, IMG submission 185933) | Saline lake microbial communities from Ace Lake in Antarctica - Synechococcus sp. Ace-P (PacBio error correction) | ecosystem: Environmental > Aquatic > Non-marine Saline and Alkaline > Saline ... | reverse complement strand
CGACCCTCCTATTCCGTAGGGTTGAAGGCGTTGACGAAAACGTCACCGAGTCGCATCAAGCGTGATCGAAGAGCCGCCCTCTGACCATCTACCTGAACAGTCAGGAGATCGTCACGGCAATGACCGATCGCGATCATCCGGCAAGTATCCTGGCGCTCGGTTTTCTCTTGAATCAGGGTATGCTAAAAGAGACCGACGAGTCACGGGCGATTGATTTCGACGAAGAACTTGGAAAGTTGTGTTGGTCGCACCCGGGTGTTACGATGTCGAGAAAAAAGCTGGAAAAGAAAAAACCCGCACTTCCGGCTGCGCCGTAGGCACTGTGTTCGTGGACATGACTGGCAGGGCTGACGGGCTGTCACTGCCAGATACACCGGTGCACACCAGTACCTTTTTACGATCTTTGCCTACGCAGATAACCACACGCCAGCCCTGTACATGGAAAACGAGGCGCCCATTCATGGCCACCGCCCTGTTCAGGCCGCAATTTCCATGTTCCGATGTACAGTACGCGTATCTCGTCGAGTCTATGCACAATTGCGTCGACAAGATCGCAGGTGGATGCACTAACCCGCATTCGAGGGCGTCGGTAAAGTCCTCTATACCACTGGCCGCCTGAACTCCGAAATGGTGCATCAAAGACTGCCCCTGATGGGATTCTACCCTTCATCAGCGTCAGCTTTACGCTTGGGTGTCCGATATTCACAGCAGGTTGGGTTGGACGTGATCGGACGGATGGCGAGCAAGAAATTCAACCTGCCTCAGTGTGCCAACACCGTCTTGGTGTTCGATTCAGGACTTGTCGCAATTCCCGATGAAGACAAAAAGTAAATGGGCGCTAAGGGCCTCAGCGTGATGACGCAATCCCGGAGCGTGATGAGATGGCATACAAATCTGTACTGGTTAGACAATTCCTATCTATCGTGCTGTTGGCCAGGCAAAACCGAATGGTCGTGGTGTATAAAAGGACGATTGATTGCTGGGTGATCATCGTTGATCCATCGTGTCATCGATCGAATCACCCGCAGGTCGCCCGCTTAGATTGACGCCAATGGCGATTGATCGCTTCGATGATCTGTGTTTACCGTGTAGCCGATTCCGTCGCGATTTTCCGGGCCGCGGCCGGTGTGCTTCGCAGGCATGGAATTGGCGCGCGCAGGTTATGAATGGCTGATCAGTGTTCGCTTGCGGAACCCCTTGCTTTCCATGGACCTGCAGCCACGGCTGGCCGAAGTGCGGACACCCCGTGGTGTTTTGGCCCGCCACGCAGACCCGGAACGCCGGTTCGCTTCCCCAGCCAACTTTTGGCCGTTGGCAGGTCTCTTTGCGACATTGATTTGGGGCCGCTTTAAAAAGACGGCGTCCGCAAGTCCGCCAATGGACCAGGCCAATGGCGAGTCGTGTAATGTTTGCTCCGGACGACTTTTTTCAACATTAATTACGCCGGAAGATCTAGTGTGGCGTAGCCGGAAAACCTAAGTGAACGTTATGTATGTAGTTGGGAAAAAAAACTGCGGAAACCACCTGCAGGTCATTTGATTCCGAAACTGACCCAGCAGGAGGTTAACGGAAATCGATCAAACAGTGCCCATCATTGCGTGGATGTGGACCAACCCGAATAACCGATAGCTAACCGTCATCGTGTGCGGCGCCAGGGAGGTCCATACTGGCGGTGGGCAACGCTTCGCCCTGATCATGCACGAACTGCGCGCGCCGACGAACCAAACCCTGAAGAAACTTGCTCGCCCGGCTGGGGCCCTGCGACTTCATAGTCGAAGGGGTTTAAAAACCCATTACACCCCCAAAATTGAGAGTGCACAGCAGGAGACGTGTGGCAACGTTGAGACCTGTTTCGAACGACGCCAAGCATTCATTGCCTGGGCAACGGACTATTCTCCGGGATTTTGCGGGTCCCAGTATGAATAACGACGTGTTCTGAAAGTCGCTGACTTTATGCTTAAATTCTGAAAGCCATGGAACCCACTCGTAATGACTGTTTTGCCTGCCCCCCGGGGTAAACTTGGACGCGGTAAACGAGGCGGCGGCGAGCCGTGCGGTGGGATGGAGCGATTCGCTCGCGCTTACACCAATAGTGGTTGGATCACGCGTCCCGCTGTCGCAGGTAAATGGGCCGGATACTGGCGAGCGATGTCTAGGCGCCTCGCGCTCACCCTCCCAGCAGAATTCTGCGGTCGTATGGCATGCGTTTGCAGGGCCTTTGACCGAGGTGCCCTTTGCTCTTCTACCTTTAATTGATGGCCGAATGCCCCCGGGAGCCTACAAAAGGAGAAGCAGTGCTGAGACACGCTATTCGGATGCTAACCGGCGCGGTTGATACCGCCCGGCACTGATACGGTGGTTTCTGCGAAAGGCTGCGAGGTCGTCGGTGAATCAGCACATTTAAACGCACGTTGAAAGCGGCGCCAATCTGCGTCAAGGCCGGTGAAGACATCCAAGGCACAGGATCGGATTCTAACAGCGGGCAACCCGCCTGACGCCACCCAGATCATCCTCGCCAGTGTGGTGTCGAGTCGGGCCGACGTCTATCAGCGGCTTACGCGTCGGAGTCCTGTCCACGGGGATGAAGGTAAAAGCCAGGCGGTTCACAGTCACCGGATTGGCAGGATTTACGATGCAAACGCCCGGATGCAAGCGACTTGATAGCGCAGCTTGGCTATCAATGGTGGAACCTGGGCCACGTGCTGACCGGGCCGAAGACGTCGAGTAGAGTGCTGCGTTGGAGCGCGAGCTGAGCAGTGCGACTGATCCTGACCAGTGGAGGCATTCCGCAGCGCGAGGACCATGTGTCGAAAACACTGAAAGCCCATGGTGGAATCAAGCAGCAATTGGCGCTTGGCGATCAAACCGGGCCGCCCTTCTGGCGCTGCCTGTCCAGGCACGCCCTGGTGGTTGCCGGGGAATCCGGTTGCACGCCTGGGTTGCGCGCTGTGCTTTAGCGCACGCGATGGCGCTGCTGCAGGGGGGAGTGGTTCGAACCCCAAGGCTATATGGTTCCCGCCCAATTTTTACAAAGAACAAGAAGCGGCGTTCGAAAGATGTTGCGCGCTAGGCCCGTAATGCGCAGGTTGAAGCATTCGGCTCTGAGGCTCGGGCCGGAAGTCACCGGTGTGCCTGGTCCGATGGTTTAGGATTTGGACGGACAGCGCTCAGCAAGGATAGGAGCCGGAACTCCAGTTTGCGGTTTATTCCCTACGCCAGCTTCGGCCTTAATGCCTGATTCGAAGCATAATCACTCGTTTCGCCATGGACCGGCAAAGGCTTCAACGCCGAAGCATTTCTTGCGTGCGCCGAGTGTGGGTAGTCTCCTCAACGGCCCCAACTCTGTCAGTTGTGCGCTGACCATCATCAGGGTGTTTCCCAAAGTCCTCGCACATGCTTGCGCTGATCTGGTCGATTTCTTCGCAGGCTACAGGGGTAGGCAGCATCAATATCCGGCGCCACCATAAAGCTTCAACAAAGTTTTCGCAGGTTGTGCGCAGGGGTGCTCCAATTTCGGTTTCAGTGATGCTGCAAACACCACAAAACTGGCGCGTCCACCAGGACTCTATGCTGTACCAACCGTTTACTGAAGCCTGACGAGCCTTACCCTTCAGGATCGGCTTCGTCCAGTTGGAAAATTCGAATCCGCCCGAAAATTGCCCATTCTCCGCTGCCCGGCAGTGCAAATACGTTTTGGTCAGATTATACCAAGCGCAGGGTTCGGGCCATTTCATGTGTTGCTCCGCAAATTCAATCAAACTTAGTTCTCGTCATTGACATCCTGACGCAATAAGCATTCCGCCTTTTCATCCAGTCAAAAAAGACACCGGGCTTTGGGTTAACTAAATCGTTTCGCCAGAGGTTGTCGCAGCGTGCCGCCACTCTTTGTGTACGCGCTTCGAATCCGCTAATCCATGAAGTGGTCAGCCACAGCAGGTTGTAGTTTGGACCAGCTTTCCAGCAATCGCCATAGGGGGATTTCGGAAAACGCAACCTTCCTCTGCAAGACAGGTTTCATTCGATTTTTGCCAGCCTCGTTCGTTCAAAGCCTTGAAGGCCACACATTGAATGCCGATGACGAGCCATTTAGGATACGCTTGGGAGCTGACCAACGTCCGCTGCAAAGCGACACACCGCAGGACCGCGCCATACCTGATGCGATCAGGCCATCAAAGTGCACGGGCACTTCCGGCGGCGCCAGTCGCCCAGGACTTCGCCAAACCTATTTGCGCAACGTAGACGACTTGGATAAGCATCTTCCAACGTGTTTCCGCGCCAGCCACAGAAAGCCGCACGCAAAAGTCTCCACCCATTGAGTAAAAGATCGTGCCTGAATCGACTCCTGCATTGGCGCGGCTGACGGCCTTATCAACGATCTGTGTGTTTGGCAACCACTTCGCCAGAGAATAGCGGCGGGAATTGAGTGATTCGCCATCGGCATGCCTGGGCGTAAGCTTCAGAAGCGATAATTTTCATCCGCAATGCCTGAAGGTTTGAGCTTGAGGGCTTTCCGCTTGACACCAACAATTTGTGAAACCCCGCCGTCCGAACCGATACGAATGTCCAGGTCGATGGATTTCTCCTAAAAAGGCCCCAATCTTTTCGCCTCATCTCTCGGCGCGCGCCGTATCCGAAGGGTATGCTCTTTTACTGCAGCCTCGCTATATCTATAAGACGCATGTTTCAATTATGCCCAGTAGTGGCACGTCCATCCGGTTGAACATATCAATGCCTTGCGCGCGGTCCATCAGAGCATGTCCTGATGGTGTGAGACCACAATTGCACCCGCAACCAAGAATTTCTGGCTCAAGGGGTCATCTGAACGTCACCGGTACCCGGCCGAAGATCCACCAGGCAACACGTCCAGCCTGCCCCAATCCAACCTTGGTCTGAACATCGCCTCTCTTCTCAGAGCCCCTCATTTGATATACACGACCAACAACACATGGACTATATGACTCCTCCAAGCCCGTAGTGCCTATGCATCCGTGTATCTCACTCAATCTCTCCTGGACTCCGTTCCAGTTAAACTCTCCTCCTCTGCGCCAGTCTGGATCACCAGTCGAGCTGGAAGCCCATCTCCACGAACATCATCACCCTGACCACCACGCAAGCCGTAAACGTCGTCAATCTTTAATCTAAATCTACTTAATGCTAACACAATGGCCTCTTATAGTCTCTCATATCTCAACTGCTGAGGTACACACCTGCACACCCATTCTGCCCGAGGAGATAGCACATGCTAGCGACACACGTTATAACATCATGAGAGATATCTAGAGTCTAATCCTCCGACTGAGAATCAGAGTGGACGCTACGTGGTATCTATCGGTGTATGAGTCCGATGTGGGTCTCTGGACTCTATTGAAATATGTTTAAGCGAGCGGTCTCTCGGTAGTCTCGCTGGTGCATGAAAGTAATGCGGGGACGTTTCGCCCATCGCCCATGGGCGAGTTATCACCGTTGGAATCTATTTAACCCGGACAGTCGTTACACACTTTCCACCAGGAGTCCTCGCTCAAGATAATCCGTGATGCGGCTCCAGTGTTTGTTCTCCAGCTTCTCAAACAATCCGGGTTGATGGTGCTGGCAACGCCGCCCAAAGGAATACCACAAACTGACACATTCGAAAGGATTCCTTCGCCATTGCAATGCTCTCGGGATCAGCCGCATCGTTCGACAGATCAGCCGGGCTTCAGAATTGATGCCGTTTCCGGGGCAATGCTTTGCCAGACCCGCATTGAACGCAGCGTTTTCCGTAACTGAAAACTCTGGCCTGTCCCCGATGATCGCCCCAGCGGGCACCAGTGGGACAGACGATACGCAGGCCAGACAGCTTGCACTTTTCGGATTGATTTCGATTGCGCCGTGAGGGTGCACCCGCTTGGGCAGGGCATCGGTGCTTCGTCCGTCTGCCATTCGGCGACAGAGACCCGTGGATATCACGCGACCGCCGACCAGTAAAATCGGGCGGCTCACTCGTCCGGCGTTGTCCCGGCTGCGCGTCAACTCGTCGGCTGCGATTAACCCGGGCCCTTGGTGGGAATGATGAGTGCCCCAAGCATGGCTTGAGCCAACTCAACTCAGCGGCCACGCCTACGGTCTGTCCGTTGTCTCCAGATCAAGACCTTCAGCGTAACCCGCTCCAAACGCAGCCAAGGTATCTCGCATGGCCCACCCGATCAACATGGCTCTAGCCCCAGCGGATTGCAGGTCATCCGCCAGTTCCGCCACCATATCGTGCGAGCCTTGCGATGCGTCATTACCAGTGCCCAATGGTGAAAAACCAACGCGGGCTCGCAGCTTGCTCCGATAGAAACCTAAATCGCATAACCGCTAAAACTTGGTTAGGCCGCGAAGGGGTTCTTCATGGTTACGGCTGACGTCGCAAACCGCCGTCGCAGGACCCGCACCTGCCAAATATCCGAATTGATTTCTACCGTGGTCCCGGGAAAAAAAATCGCCTCGTGGGTGCAAACGTCCAGACAGCGGGTGCAACCGGCTGATTCGCCCCGGAGGGCAACAAAGAGGTTTCCAGCTTGAAATACACGGATTTCTCAAACTCACCGACCCGGTCCCTGGCAGTCAGAGGCAATACGCTCTAACTCTCCGCTTGGTCGGGTCGCCCAAAAGTAGCCGTTGCGTTTTTGATAACTTGGGAAACGCCGCTCGCCCGCCACGCAGGTCGATAAAACACGTCGCACTCACTACGGGCAGTGGCTTCAGCCTCGCCGTAACCAAGGCGCCGCGACCGCGAGATTCAGGGGTCTGCAGCTGGGCAAAACTCCAGTTTAAAAGCACCTAACGCGCCTGGGCAGACCGTCAGTACCTTTAGCAACGTTAGAACTGGCCGGAGGGCCAGTTGTATCGGGCCCGCATCATGACAATGCATGTGACGCCCAGTTCGTCCTGTACCACTCGGCCATTCTGCATGGCCTGCTCGGTAGCCTTACAATTGCAACCACACACCGCTGGGACTGATCTTTTCAACGGTACCATAGGGCCGGTAGCTGCCGCAGGCAAGCAAGCCGCTTGTTTGGCGTGGCCCAAGCGCTTGGCTTTGCGTTGCTGACCCCAGCCAGCACGATCTCGAAATGTCGATGGTTGCGGAACGTGCGCAATGCTGGGTTTCAGCTTCACGTCCTCCACCGAATCGCCCGAACAGGGGGCTGTTGACCACAGGCAATGGCAATCAATTTACCGTCACCCAGGTGCTCGCGGCAATCTCATATTTGCCGCAACAGTTGTCCACCACGACCACCTGTTTCAGCCCCCGCAGCCCGTTTGTAGTGCCTTGAATTAAAGGACTGAGTTTGACTCGCAATACAAACAGAAGGGTTTTGTGTTGCCGTCATCGGAGTTGTGACCCGCTTTAGTTGTTTTTCAATACGTTTCTCTACCGATTGCCGAGCATCCATCAGGCCGCTTTCATTGCCCACAGTTCGTAAAAATGGAATATTTGTTGTTCTCTAGCTCATAAAAAAAGAGAACAAATATGAACAATCTGCAGATAATTGGAAACGCGACATTAATTAGTCTGCCATGGTGCGGCCGACGCCCGGCGTGACGCGGTGGGCGGAGATGTCTGGAAACCCTGGCTGTCATACCGGTGCACCAGAGCTTCTGGAAAGAGCTTGTGCCGACGGCGAGGTGGTCGACTTACCACGCCGGCACATCACAATGAAATTATTTCGCGCCGATGTGGATCCTACCTTGTTCCTGAATATGGGCTGCTACCTTCGTGTGGATTTTCATAATGATCGTTGATGAAAGCAATCAGTCCCCATCAGGCTGGTTCTCAGACCATTACGCGAGCGCCTTCGAAGCTCCAGGATTCCTTGACAGTGGCGAAGCGATCTTGAGCTGCAATTCCCGAGTCCCTTGCAGCTGGATCGACGAGTTTATTCCAGATGCACTACAATTCGAAAGCCGTCAAGGAAACGCCGTCGCGACAAGCACCGGGTTGATGCATCAGATTGAAAAGGCGATTACGCATCCCTCAGCAGCGAGCGACGTTTTCCGCCGCACCCGCTCACATTAAAAAACCAAGAGTTCAACTATGCTGAGTCACGCTTACAGCGTTGTCACGCAAAAAAACCAAAGCTGCCAAGAAGCAACTCGCCCCCGCTTCGAACGGTTGAGCCCGAACTGTCTTCGAAAACAGGAGCTCCGCCGTCAATGAGGCCATCCCGAGCTTGCGTGTTAAAGAGAAGTACCATTTGCGCTGACCCAGATGCAAATCGAGCTGGCACAGACATTACAGGGTTATGCGGAAAGAGATTCGCTGAACTTCTGCGCCGCAAGGCCCTGCGCGCGCTGGAAGTCCAACCGTTCTGGCGTGCTGGACGGACCCAATTGACTACGAATGAAGATTTCTCCTGAGCCCCACTGCAGGGCAACGCCGTGAAAACCCTGTATAAAGGGTGCCAGGGTTCTAATCGATAAAACAAAAAAGGGCTGACGTGCCAGCTGAGGCCGGGGTCGAGCTTCAGGGAACCGTTGCCCGTGTTACCCCAGAGCTGGGCGCCGAAACAGCAATGCCCGAAATCGCCGCTGATTCTTGGCCCACCATCGCCACTTCGAACCTTCAGTATCAAAAGCTGAAGCGAACGTTATCGAGGCTGAAGCCGAAAGTTACTCGAGCAGAGGCAAAAGTGATCCGAGCTGATCGTGGAATTCTGCACGCGGCTATCGCCCCCGTATGCGTGTTGAATATTAGTATTTGTTAGACAAAAGTGCGCAAAACGCAAATCGACTCTATAAATACTATTTAGTGTGTCATCAAACAAAACCCAAGGACAAAGATTGGACTAACACAGCTGAAGTTCAGTGCCCTCGTTCGATCAGCGAGAAGAGTCGTGCGCCGAGCCCCAAAGATATATCAGTTGCTGGGCGTCCTACTGGGCGATCACCTTCGGAAAGAGTTACTTTCGTGGTTGCATCCTTACAAGTGACGCCACCCCTCTTGGTCAGCCTCTAAAAATCTCCGCTGCTCTTGCGAGCGTACCGCGCTCAATGACGCCGAAAGGGAATACAACAGCGCTTTTCGTTGGGACTTGGCCGCGGGCGAGCTTCTGCCTTACGCCAGCTTATTACCTGACCGGATTTTTGAACGAGAAGAAGCCCCTTGCGGACCGGCGTAGCGACTGATGCCCGGGGTATCAAAGCCCAAGCCGGAACGTTCACAAGAACCTGAAGATTCATATGGCACGCTATGGAAAGCATGCGGGCAATCATTACTGCAAATTCGCGTTGATAGCGATTTGCCCTCACAAAAAGCCTTTGACGCGCACCTTGGCGAAATGGCGCTTATTTTACCGACTAGAGAAAGCGCAAACTCATCTTCTACACTCCTGTAGCACGCTTGTCGCGGCTTTTCATGGGCGTAAGAGGCTGAGGGGTATTTTGCAATTCAGTAACGATCGATCCGATCCATTAACCAGGTGAGTGTCCTATGGACGACCAAAAAAGCGTGAAAACAGCCGGCGCATCTTTTTGCGGATGGCGCCAATTGCCAGTTCCGCGCGTTGCAGTTAGTGGTTTGCACCGAAGCCGGCAGCCAACGTTTTTAAAGACGTCCCGAAAAGCAGGTGTCTTCGTGACACTGAGCACACACGTAATATTTCGAGTCGCTCGCTTTACGGAGCGCCGACTCATCAAATTGCGTGATTTGCTCTTGAATAGTCGTATTTCCAGAAAACGAAGAATAAAGAAAAACAGAGTTACCTTGATATGTTAGAAAGAAAACAACGTGTAGCGAAGGGCTCCCGTTACAGGTATCTTTACTTTATCCTCGCGCCAAAAACGATGGACCGCCGTGCTTTTTGACTGCCTCCCGCGTTCGCAGTGCGGATGGGCTGGCGGCTTTGTCGCTAACGTCTACGCGCGTTCAGGCTGCTACCCTCATCGCAGTGGCGAAGTAGTTCGCAAAAAATCTGTGTACGCATTGCCGTCGGTTGTACCGTCGAGCTGTGAAGTTCAAAATGGCTATGGACTGGCCAAGAACCCGGCTGACAGCCCATTCAACCTTGGCGCCCACTTGCGCTAAAGGCGCCCGGCCGGTGCGTTGAAACGGCCCATAATGACCGTCGTTTGAAATATCCCACGAAAATGGTAGACGGTCAGTGCCAAAAGATCTCCTGGCAAAACAGCATTCAACGAAATCGGCGACAAGATGTTGCAAATCGCGACGAGAGCGCCCGACTCGGTTTACTGGTTGGGCAGTGCGAATAAATTCTCGAACAAACAGGCCTACATGTTTCGTAAGTTGCGCTACTGGGGCACCCAAAACCTCGATCCACCCCAAAGCACGTATCTGTCACCAACGACGTGCGGCGTAAGCCATACCATGGGCTACGTTGCGATGACCAATCTCGTTTACAACGACTCTCCTACATATGTCGAAAGCGATCTTTCCTGATGGGTAAACCCTGCAGAGGCCCACACCTGGTGTCGCTGTGCAACATTCTTGAAAGCCAAAGAAGAGAACATACTGCGCCGTTATTTGTTTTATCCGCGCTTCACACTGCAACCGCAGCGCATGGCTGACGAGTTACGGCGTTTCCGCCCGGTCAGACGTTCTCTGGTATGTTGCATCTATTGTGCATATTTTTGAAAAATCCGCTGGGTAAGACCATAAAGGAATTCAATTCGCACCCCGAGGTTTAACGGTCATGGACGTAAATCCGTGAAAATTAGTCGCGCGCTGGGATCCTGCGAAGTCGAGGCGCGTACCCGGTTGCTCCGTTGTTGCTCAACTCGAACGCGTCGCGCGCACTCTGGCTAAAACCGTCCGGTACCGTTATTTCTGGGTTATGGGGTGGTACCCCAGCACACCCATAATACGTTAATAAACAATATATTTACCCGTTTGCGTACTTGATCTTGCCAGCTGGCGCTGGGCAATATGTGTTCTCCGGCGGCGGTTACCCAATATTTTCTTCTGACCCCACTGTAAACGTTTCGGCGCCACTGACCTGGTTCTCTGCTGACACATTGGGCCCCGGGCTAATTTTTTACGGTCTGAAAAAACCCCGCCGGCGGGCCTGGCCTTCACTGGGCACCCGGCGTTGTGGACAAAGGATCTGATTGTTGATTGAAAAGAAGGTTCGGGTTTTTAAACCTTCAATTTCTATAATAGAAAAACTCCGATATATATAGCCCCCTTCGGGCCCCCATGATGAAAACGAGAAGGGGTATTTCCCCGGGGTGTATCTCGCCGGATCTGGATTGGCGTTCTGGAGCCAAGGAAAACATGTACCAGCCTCCCTTGAAACACCATCTCTCTCTT
>Ga0163217_1023268_pt1 | contig 11290 bp, 10 predicted proteins | sample SynspAceP_FD_185933 | JGI IMG/M metagenome (GOLD analysis project Ga0163217, IMG submission 185933) | Saline lake microbial communities from Ace Lake in Antarctica - Synechococcus sp. Ace-P (PacBio error correction) | ecosystem: Environmental > Aquatic > Non-marine Saline and Alkaline > Saline ... | reverse complement strand
TGCAATATAAAAGTTGCTGTGGGGCTTATTTGCATACCCGTTCTGTTGTTGGAACGCTTTACCGTGGTGGTGTTGCGCCGGTGTGCGGTTTCCCGATTTTTCTGACCAAAAAAAGAGATCACGCATGGACGATCGTACACGGTATTATCTGAAGATTTGGAATTAAGCATGACACCGCGTAACCAAATTATCACCGACGCAGACGTTTGTGCAAGCTTTGCCGAGTTAAGCCGGCGATAAACACCTTCCACTGACACGACTTACGCCAAAACCCATCCGTTCAAGCCCGCGTTACGTTCACCGGTATGTTTCAGCGCACGGCGATTTTCGCGGCGCGTGGCTTGGCACGAGGTTAACCCTGGCCGGTGCATCTACATTTGCCAGCAGCTGCGACTTTTAAGGCGCGCGTGTGTTATTGGTGACGCGTTGTGAGCGATGTTGCGAAAGACAGAAAGCTTGACTTTGAGACGCGCCGGTCAAGCTAAAAACCGGTGTACGGTCGATGGCAAAGTGGTACCGAGGGTTCTACGCCACCTAATATGGTCGATTTAAGCCCGCCCGGTATCTGAGTTAAAGCGCCTGGTTGTTCAGCGCGCGGCTGGTCCGCTGCAGGCTCCAGGCCCACCCAAACTGCTTCCAATTCCCCAGCACATCCGCTTCAGCAGGCTGATCATTCACCTGCAACGGATGCCGGGCCGCGGGCGATGGGTGTGCGTGATCCAAGCTTGCGCGCACATGTATGCTGTTCCATCACCCGCACCGCTTCTTCTGTTCCACCATAATGGCTTGGGTTTTCCTTGTTCTTTGCCATAACTCAGTTCGCGCAGGTGGCGAGCCATCAGCTGGCGGTCTTTCAGCGGCGCGCAGCCGCAGCATTTAGCTGGTTTTCGTTTACGCATTTGGCGCGGAATTTCTTGATATCCACATCGCGTGAAGCTGTCGCCGTGCATTCAGCAGCGTGGGGTGCCGTAAGAGCAATCACGGTCGCGTCGTTCAGCAGGGTTTGCCCCTAAAGCCGCATGGCAATAATCCCTGCCCAGCAAAAGCTCGGTTGCCGTGCATCACATACACAGCCGGCCGCCGTCGCTGACCGGCTATCAGCGGCAGCATCTTTCCTGCAAGGGCGTGTGTCATCGTCGCCAAATCCAGCTTCAAAGAATCGCCAGAAGTACCAGCGTGTGAGACTCCACCGCCGATCGTTAGAAGGCAAGAAACGCCGGGTATGTACGGGCGTGACTCTCCAAATGCAGATCGAACATGAACTAGGCGTGGTCCCGCTGCGGTCCCGTCCCTCAAAGCACTTCGGCTTTTTCCGATTATCACTTCGTCAGCCAGGAACATCCTGGTGGCCGGCTTCATCGTGGTTCGCAATGCGCGAATTGTTGTCACTACTCATGCTCGGCCACCTTAGCAAACGCAATAGCCCCCGCCTTCCGCAGTTTGCGGAGAATGCGTCAGAAAACCGTTGTTTCAACGTGATGAAAAACTGCGGCGGCATGCGGGAAGTGCGGCGTCCATGTGCGGCCATTGCAACGTGGCCGAGCCATGTTGTTTTAGGCCGTGTCCGCTTCCTTCTGGATCAGGCGCCGTGGTTTTTGCGCGGGCGGGCGTCATTCCGCTCGAAGCCGCCGCCCGAACCATGAGTTGCTGATTATCGGTTGAAATATCAGGCCGTCAAAAAAAGCCCTCGCGCACTATTTTCGAAGTTTTTACTGTCCGTGTGCTTTGTCATAATCCAGCTCCAGCTTGATAGGGGCCCGTGGTTGGTGTCATGTAGATCCTCGGGTTTTCCTGTTTTTGGGGTAAGTTTGCGCCGCACTGCGCCGTTTGCTGCCATTGACGGCAAGACTTTGGGTGGCGCATGAGTCTGCTGTTTTTATTGGCGTATAATAGCTCGCATCAGTCCACTTCCCTTTTTGCAGAGACTGTATGAGCGCCGAGCCCAAGAAAGCCCAAACTTATATCAAAGCCTGAATTGAAGACGCTGTCGTCAAAGGCGCGCACACAGACGTTAGTGACCCGTTTCCCGCCGGAGCCCAACCGCTCCACTGAATCCGGTTTCTTTTCGCACAAAGCATTCGAAGCACTGAAACGATACGCACGCGGTCACCGTTTGGGTCGCGGTTCTGTGAAGCGGGATTCATTAAACCCCGTAGAGGCTTCGCAAGGATTGTGGGCCGCGGCGATTTGTCCGTCGACCCGTTGCTGTGCGGGATCTCGGAATTGTCCAGTATACCGCGAGGATCTTCGGAATGAAATTTCTCAGGAACTTTCATCAACCGACAGGCCAATACAACGGAAGGTGGCGTCACTAACGTTACCTGGTTCTAATTATCCCATTGATATAATCCGGTCGGCAAAAGAAAGTCACCGTTTTCTTCCAACTGATAGCGCATGTCTTGAAAGCGAGGAAAGCCGACATTTATCGACTAAACCGAATCGGCATCATTGATCGGCCGGGACTGAAATCGATTCGGTGCGGAAGTTGATTTGCTGAGATGCATGTACGACCAATGGCTCGTGATCGTCCACCATCCACGGAACCGCTGCGGAATCAATCTAATTCGCATGCTGTCGATACCAGTAGTTCGATCGCCTCTGTAAGTGGCGTTGCCTAAGATATAGTTCATCGTACGATTCGTGAGCCAGCATGTCGATCCAGAAAAACTCCGCCCGCTCGCTTTTACTCTTCCTTCGGCGGGGTTTTATACGCCGTGAAGCAATGTGGCCGTTTATCGCGATACTTAGTTTCGCTTTGATCTGACGATTTCATCTCCGTTTTCGGCCAAGATCCGGTAGACGAGGTACATGGCTTGTAGATCAAAAGTCTCGCTTCGTCCACGACCCGCGCCACCACCAAATTGGGTGACCAAGAGTGGATTCGTGCGTCCACCCACTGAGAGTACTCTCCGTGGACAGACGGCAAACGTCTTAGCAATCGAATCACGACAGGCACGTCAGTCGTGAAGATTTCATCGGATCTTGTCCTTCGCGCCCGGATCCGTTTGAAAGATCCGGCTGGAGGACTCTGTCGTCGGCAGCGACGGGCGGAAACAAACATGGAGTGTGGCCCAATCACCCAGCAACCACGCAATCGCCACACTGGTTCTTCGTTTCGTCGTCATCCGACGGCGGTCGATTGAGCGCAAGATGCAAGATTCCAGGCGACGAAAAACGGAGCCGTCCTAAGTTCGGGGATTGCGATTCGCGATGCCATTGATAGTTCAGGCTGTTCGGTTACGGTGATTCTTCAGTCAATCCTCCTTCGCGTCGTCGAAGCTCGTGCCAGCATGTCCACGTTGTCCGATCCAGCACCGTCACGCCCAGTCTTCTAATCCCTGCTTCACTGGTCTTCATCGAAAGCCGTTTGCTGTCATCAAAACCTTCACCTTCTTCACCTCCTCTTCCTCTTCCTCACCTTCTGGCCCGTTGGCGGGTCGAGATAAAGAGTTCGGACTGAGCTAGAAACCTCAGTGTCTGGATCGAGGATGCAAATATTTTGTTGTTGCTGATTCGAACTACCACAGGCACTCACCCAATACAACGCACTTCAAGTAATCGCTATCCTACAACTCCATACCCTGAGGCCTCCTGGGTCGGCGACCAATGACTTGCGATAATGTCAATTTCGGTGTGTCTGTCTGGGCCTGAGACTATGCTCCATCTGTACGACTTAACACACACGTCAAGCACGTTTGCGACATTGCAAAGAGTCCACTTGCAAAAAAATTCAGCCGCGTCGACAAACGGATCAGGCCATACTCCATCACAGGCTTGGTAGGGCTCTCCTCGGTCACCTCCCAACATCCATCGTGCCAATTCGTCCGGATTGGCCAATCAAATTCTTCCTCGGCGATCGCCAAGTTTCCAGGCCGAACAAAATCGCACAGCAGGAGCCAACCAATGCCCTCGAAATCGCTCATCATTTCACACTCGGTACCTGTTAGTAACACAGGGAACAAACAGCTCCCCAGGGAACCGCGCAAGCGATGATCCAGGGAGAAGGGTTTTGAAATTCGAATCATCAAAAATGTGCCAGCGAAGTTCGCATGACACTCATGACTACGTTGGTGCTGGTCCAAATCAGATTTCGCTATGAAACGAAATTGTTGACTGATTCCAATGGCATCACGTCGCCGCGTAAGGAAAAAAGTCGCACGTCTCATCCACGGCGGACACATCGTTCGGAAAACCTCGACACGCCGACGTCACGAAGGCCATCGAAAGGATTTCACTCATGGTGTCTTGATCGCGAGAGTCGGCTTCAGTGATGAAACGTGACCGGATAATGATCTTCCAACACCGGACATCTGAATACCGAATTTGATCTTTCTCATCACGAACCGCGAGGTGAAAGCGTCGCGCGGAATGACGATCACTACGCTCTCGACCGATCGTCGGTGGTTTTCCGGCAAAATGATTTTCAGCGACCCGTGATCCGGAACGGAACCAAGTCTTCGCCACACGGAATCGGACGAGTGGTGACCTCTCCCGTCAGGTCAAGTCTTTATCACCGAACGCGCGACATCGAACACCCAACGTCGCTTGTCACCGATGGTTCTTTGGAGTAAAAGTTAAGCTTAACAAACCATTCAGGACTGCCCGGCAGCAACCGTCGCTGGAGAGGAACAGCCGACGTGCACTCGCAGAAGATTCATCGCTTCAAGTTGGCAGAGCGTTCACCTGTCGTTGGCAGCCAGCGACAAACGTTCCTGAATCCGCCTTTCAAATTACGTCTTCGGAGAAATTTGAGAGAAACCGCTGAGTCGCCTTGGAGCCGGAGTTTGGCGATCGATTGGGAGGCGCCTGTTCAAGCTGTTTGGTTCAGTTCCAGTATCGGAGACTCTGTCTTTCCTCGACGAATCTCAACCGTTGCTCTGCCTACGAAATGAAGCCGACAGCAGCGACAACACAATACGACCGAAAACTCGCAGGAAAACATCTATTGCTCCTAGAATCGGACAGAGGCGAGCTCAGACGACCCTTAAATGCAGGATCAAGGAACCCTGTTGAAGGTGTTCTCGACAGGATCTACCGTCGTCAACCCTCTTTTTCTGAAAAAGAGATTCCTTTTCCGGCCTGCTGGATGTGATGTCACATCTCTACTCTTCCCTTCAGCTAGCACTGCGGATCGAGTTCAACGCCGTCTGTACTTCTTATGACCCGATGTTGATTCGTTTTCGAGAAGTTGCTTCTTCTTGTCTCGTTGTCTCTCATATCTCCCTGATCTTCTTTGCTTGGCATCCTCTCTGGTATACACTAGATCTGTGTGTAGTGTCAGGTCTTCTCATCCCTCTTCATTACATTTGCCCTTAGATCGTCACTTCTCGCTTTTGTCTCCCATCACTCTCTCTCTTTCTACGATCTTATCTGCTTTCACAGTCTTACGAATCGTTTTCTCTCTCCGCAATCCTCTCGCCGTTTACGAGTTACTATTATTCACAAGCCTCCGTGACGGCCGCCTCCACGGTCAAACCCGTTGCTCCAACGATCGAACTGAGGAGAAAACGCCGATTGCGTCGACTCGTCGAGACGGAGTTGTATGTTCGTCGACCGAGGCCCGGGCCAGCTTCACGCGGTCAGCAACGCCTTTTACTGCTTGGCTTGACGAATTTGTCTGGTAAATTGCGGATCGAGTCACTGCAACTTTTGCACCTCGGCCATTGACAGAATGCTCGCGGCGTACTGCTCGGCCTTTTTGTGAGGACATCTGTTGCTGCAATGCCGCTTGGCGGACGCTCGTCGGCGTTTGACGCCGTCGCGGGGCACGCTCGGCCCACACCGCAACGTCGGCCCGCTCACGCTCGACCGTTTCTACGCGATCAGATTTCGTCCCGCGATTAGCTTCGGCAACGAATGCTTCGCACGCGAGTTCGCCTCCATATCAAATGCAGCTGATACAAACATCCGCTCGGCGATTTTTCACTTGTCGCAAAGGATGTCAGGTTCATCGCATATCAAACTGAATGGCGAAACCATTTCATGGTAGTGCCTTGAAAAGGAACACGAAAGGAACAGGAGTTGTTTCAACACTCGTTCATTCGACTTCAATGTTATTAAACGTGGCTAGGCCCGCGATCAACGAGGTCGCCACATAGAACTGCCACACTGGCCAATAACTCGCCACCGCTCGGCGGGTCCTTAACAACTCGGCGAGCGTTCTACGTTGTAAAACGATCCACATCGTCGCCAACGCGATCGCCGAACTCAACAAACGTCATCGGCGAAAAGATATACCAACCCGACGTCGCAAAAATTGCGAACCACACCGAACTGATCGCGAGGTGATCACATCATCGATCTTGCGGCCCGAGACGAACCGTCAACAGCACCGCGCCCGATCGTCAACGCATAGACCAAGGCAGTGTTCGAATCACCACCGAGTAGCAACACCCACACCGACGCCCGCCCACGATCGGGCGAAAGAAGAGGCGGTCGAACCACCGTGACGGCCGCCGAACAGAACGCGCCCCGACATGATGATCCCGGCAAACGATCGTCCACGCCGTCGGCACCGAGAAACATCCTCCAACGCGATCGTCGCCCATCCGAGTCCGGCAAGTAGAAACGCCGCGACGATGGACCGCGAAAATCGCCAACGTCAAATCCGCCAACGGCCGAATAACAATCGCCGCCAGCGGAGTTCTCGGGCACAGTGTGAACGTCGCCCGGGTCCAATGCGCCATAAGCGGAAATTGATTGTCCGTCATCAGACGCAAATCGATGGCCTCGAAAACGCGACGCCGACTGTGGTCCTTTTAATCACGCTGAAAGAACTACGACGCACGCAGCCAACGATCAAGTGCTATCACCGCGATACCACCACCGCCGAACTGACGGTGCAATCCCGCGCACTCGCCACTCGATCTATGTTGCCCGAACAGCATCCGATACTCGTACGACCGCAGGCCGCAGTCGTTCGCGCTGATTCGACCGCATCTCGACTCCCGCTAGATACTGTTAGGCTGCGGAGCATTGCCCATGTCCGTCGCAACGTGACCATACTGGAAGAACATCTGATATGAAATATCCCCATCGAACGGTCCGACGAAACGTACTAACTCACGATACGCACGTACGGATGTGAGCAATGAAGGAAGGCCAGCTAACCGTTGTCATCGTATCTGAGGTCTGTTCGGTGGCTCATATAACACAGCCCACACTGACCTTCAACCCAACAACTTCGGACTCGCCGTGGCGATCTCTCGAGATTGCACGAGAACCATAAACCACAGCGACCCCTGGACGTTTGCCGCATTTAGCGCTTTACCGATTGAGTTTCCGAACGCCATCTTTCAGAAGTTGTTTCGGCGGCTGGATCTGGGTGCTGGCATTCGTTCGTCAGTTGACATGATCAGTTGGTTGATGATTGAATCGAGTCGCCGGCATTCCATTGCATGCGTGTGGATTAGCGAGTTTTACGTCGGCGGTCTTCCCACACCCTCTCTGCCTTTCGTAGCTGGATGTGGGATCCACGCCAAGCTTGATCGAATCGCAGCGCCGCGGGTCGGGGCGTATGCCTGTCATGGTGAGCCTCTGACGGCTGGTGTACTTGTCGTTTCTGATATCCGGTCCGAGACGACCCTGATCCTTTGGCTGGGGGTGGCGGATACTCGATCGCAAGTAGCGGGCGTGTTATGGTCAGCGTTGTCTCCGTCTACAGAAGCGTATTGGTATCCACGAATTTCTTCTTCGAACGGCAATGCCGCCTACTTTATGGACCCCCAGCACCCATGCTCTTTGGCGAGCCACTACTTCACTCATCGAGCTTGAGAACCCAAACAGGCGGCGAGCACCGACACTTGTAGTGCGAAACCGTACGGAGCTACCGGGCGTTGGCTCGCGAGTTCCGACGCATCGGTTTTCGCAGCAACCGGACGTTTGTTGGTCCCTATCATCGGATTGCAGGTATCGCAGGCGAGAATTGACCGCCCTCATCATCTTTGGAGCGCGATTCAGGGGGCGATGGGCCGCAACACGGAGTCTTGCGGTTGGCATACTGGTATTGGGATGATCGCCACGGTGGTGATTTGTAACCACGCCGCTGACGCACTTTTTGGTCGGCGTGTGGAATCGTCATTTTTGGCTGGCATTTGGCCCTGTTCCGATCAGTTTCATTCAACATGTTTCCTGAATTCCCTTATTGCAAGGGATCGTTTGGTCACGTCCAGTTGTTCTGGCTACGGCTAACTTCGCAGCCCTGTGCTGATTGCCGCGGAATCGCGATCGGTCATTTGAGAGAGACCGAGATTCAGTTTTTCGCTCAGCGGTGACGCTCAAACTCTTAGATCGCGAGTCGCTATTTGCTTACCAACTCGTCGTATCGATCACCAGTCGTCGCTAGGGCTCAACCAAGTGAGCTGCGATGGTTCCGGTTTGCTTCTTTCTGCATTCTGGGCGCGTGGTAATCGAACGATCGGGGTTTGGTTGTTGTTGTGTCGCACTGTTACGTAACCAGAACATCCCACAACCTGTTGCTGGATTTGGTTCAGCGTGCTTAATCAATTGGGTGCGTGCCTGTGGGGCTGAATGTGATGAAAAGACGTTCGCGTAGGTAGTCTTCACGTCCTGTAGACGATTAGGTGAGGGGGAACAGCAGCAAGGGGAGCACACTTTTTCGCGGGGGCGGCTCATCCCGGCTTTTCGGTTATTGGCGAATACCGACATTTTAAAGATTCTTGATCTGCTCGAGGTTATGGCGAGTGTAAGCATTATCGGCATCGCGATGATGAAGACATTTTCGGTCTCGACGGAGCGTGCGCCGACCCCAGGATCGAGGTTTTTTCAAGCATTTGTCTCCCGTGTCCAATGATTTGATGAAAATAGTCCTCGGTGAACGGAAATCCGCGAAATCCGCGAGGGACCGTCGGCACCATGGGCGCCCGCTTTTGCAGAAGACGCTGGGACCGAAGAGATTTCCCTTGTCGAGCAAAATGGCACCTCTGGAGCTCGACTTTGCGTTTCGTCCGGCTTGCATGTTACCCGCATCCCTACTCAGAGCACCAATTCGGTTGGATCACGGGAGTCATGCTTGAAACCGCCGGGCAGCGGCCGCCGATCAACCAAATGGGTCGAGCTCCAGGCCTGGCTCAAAAGCAGATACACGTACAGCCACGGCAAAGTGCTCTTTTCCCTTGTTCTTCCTTGATTCTCCTCTTATTCTTTCGTCCCTCGATTCTTTCCTTATTCTTCTTGATTCCTCAACTCGGTGCTTGTGGGTAATCTCAAAGGCGATTCTCAGATCACGCTCGCTTCGCGTGGGGGGATCGTGATTCGACGTTTCTCCCCACGCTCGCCGGTTCGATTGTCTAGACTTTCGTATCGAGCGGACCTGTCGCGTTGATGACGTTCTTTTCCATTCGGCACCCTGTTTGGGCAACCCCTTCATGTCTTCTGTTGAATCGTCTTCCGTTGATTGGCGTCACTGTCGAGAAGTGCGGCCGATGCGGCGAGTTTTGCGCAACCCGGTACGCCGCCGTCCGCCATGATCGGGCGGCTCATCGTCGGCCTATACCGAAATCGTTGACGGCGTGCTGACGCGATTGCTGTGGCCAGCGGCCACTGCTTGCTTCGAAGGCAGTCCCGATCCGGCAAACGATGCTCGTAGCGGACGCTCGCCTCGAGGTCTCGAAAACTGCAATTCAGCCGCATCAGTTCACGCCGACTGTGCGCCGATATTTTGGGAACGAACTGATCGTCGAAGAGGAGAGCGGGGGCGGAAATTCGGAATTTCAACGCGGTCCGTTTTTCACTCAAATTTGCTCGCGACGAGATCAACCGAGCCACACCAAAGACCCAATCCGGTCGATGCTTCGAAACGATGCAGGAGGCACCCGTGACGGCCGGCGGAACGCGATGTGAATTATCGCACGCCTATGCTTATGCCGTTCTTTGTGTGACCGGCTGGGGGAACACGCAAAACTTCCCTTACAGACGAGCAGAGAGGCACGTATCCGCTGGCCTGAGGCGATGGACCGGTTTTTGATTCAAAATTCGTCGTCGCGGTTATTCTTGCGCGTTGCAAGAACTCGGGCACGATCGCGAGCGGACACCCGGGCGAACAACCCGAACACGAAAAAGTGATGGACGGCACGAGATATTCCGTTTGGGGCAAAAAACTCGTTCGGCGACCGTCCATCGCGGCACTGCACGTCCAAGATTATCTCCGTGCGGTTTGACGATGGCAACGACCCCGCACAGGCGGCTGCACAGCTGTTCCCGATCGACACGAGTTAAGTCGTTGGGGCAGCAGCCCACGGGGTGTCAAACCCATGGCCGCTAGACCGCCAAAGTTCGCGCCCTGCTCGGACGGACGTTTTAACGTCGTTCGAAGACATTCCGGCGGGTATTTTTGCCTTGCGATTGCGGCACCGTGTGTGTTGTAAACTTCGAGGCCAAGCCGAAGGGATCGAGCCGGACCGGGTCTTTGCTCGAAATCCTCGACAAGTTCCCGAAAGGGGAATGAAATCATCTCCGTCTTCTCAAGTTTTCCTTTTCATTGAAAATCCATGGGCAAGCCCCGCCCCGATCGAAATCTCTTCCGCCCTGATCGAAAGATTGCGATCGGATCATCACAAACGCGCCGACCTGAAAGTCAGCGGCTCGGCGGGGGACGTGCAGGTCAAGCGGGTCCAGTCGTCGGTCGATGCGGCCAAAGCCGACTTCGGATGCCGAGATGCGGTATTGAAAACAAACGGCATTGGTCTTCGGCACGAAAAACACTTCTGGCAACTGCAAATCCCGCGGCCCACGTTCCAGGATCTCCACGGCGGCTCAACGAGCGGGCGGCAATAAAGGTTTAAAAGTTATATTGGGCTAGAGCAACTCGGCGCCGACGTGGCAAGCCAATTAGTGTGCAGAGCGGACGAGAATTTTTTGAATATCGAACGCATCGAGCGTTGGAAGAACGGTCGCCGAGACCAAACAAACTCGGCAGGACGCGAGGCCGAACAAGACTCAGCGGAATCGGGGAATCGAAGGAGCTTAAAACCGCGGTGGGGACCAGGACATCGAGCGGGATCGAGATTCAACTCGAAGAAGCGAGAGGATATCCGGCCGTCGTCCTCGCCGATTTAGCGCCTTCTGCCGCCCGAGGGCGAGGAGGCACTCGCGCGATCGTAGGGAGAATCTTGCGGCGGCTGCTATTCCAAACCTGACCGACTCAAGTCGTCAGTCTGGTGATGTTGTCAGAGTTGACGTAGTGGCCCAGAATTGCAACGCGATGCTTGTACAGACCGAAGGACACCGCGTCTGAGAATTCGCTCAAACGATCCGGTGATTTTTCTTCCGT
>Ga0163217_1013785_pt1 | contig 11290 bp, 11 predicted proteins | sample SynspAceP_FD_185933 | JGI IMG/M metagenome (GOLD analysis project Ga0163217, IMG submission 185933) | Saline lake microbial communities from Ace Lake in Antarctica - Synechococcus sp. Ace-P (PacBio error correction) | ecosystem: Environmental > Aquatic > Non-marine Saline and Alkaline > Saline ... | reverse complement strand
ACGGCGCCCGAGAAGAAGTGATTTGCACTGGTCGGTGATATGTGGCATGCTCATGACGGGTCAAGAAATGATTTTGGCGGCGACGCAAATTACCCATTATTTTTATGTTTCAAGTAACCGCACCTACCGGCTCGATTCGCAAGCAACCAAGAGGAGCACTACCCAAGCGCGCACCAGCGGCCTACGACATTTAAATTTCAACCCGGACTTTGTCGAAAATGGCAAAAGGCTTTTGTTGTATGGCAGGGCGGATGCGCAGTTGACCAACTACGATCAGGTCGAAGCCATTTCTATTGCGAAGCACGCGCCCTACAAGGCCCGGTGGCTGGATCGATGTCAACCCGCTTGAAAGGCGTAGTTAAAGACGTTTAACTAGGAAGTCTATAGCGTGTTGTGACTCTCTAACTACGTCGTGAGCGACCGCGTTTTGAAACGAGCACCCAAAAGAACTGTGCATTAATCGCGCTGGTCTTGAGGAGCCTTTCTCGGCCTTCGGGCTTTCCTTATTTTCTCACCGACCGCCCTGACACACCTCAAAGCAGTATCAAGTACACACTAATGTATGCGACTACGCATGGGCGATCTTGCCACCGCACATAACACATCTCCGAGCCGGCAGCCAAAAGATACTGATCTCAGTTTTTTTTTGTAGGCACAGACTACTTGAGCACGCTCTCTATTAACCCTATTCTACTACTCAAGAGCGTTGCGTCTGAGTACTCGTCAGACAGATCTGTCACAGATTTAGTAGAAAACGCGAAAAACCTATAAGCATCACACCCAACAGTCACACGATATTTTTGTTCGTTGGTAACGCAATAACAGACTTATACTCAACGTCATTACGAATCAAGTGTGTACCACGGCTCACTGTGGAGGCCATGTTTACGTAGACAGGTGTGCAACAGGAAGCCACCAAACCCACTGGCGCCCTACAGCCAAAACGCTCGCCAAGTTTCAGTGTCAACGCTTGTGCGCGAGCCGTGTGAAGCTGATCATGATCGCGCCCGTGTGTTGCTTTGTAAAGTATTTGTCAGCGCGATTGGCCGACCGAATGTGGCAGTCCGCCCGCATGCTCCAGTGCCCAGCGGGCTACGCATCGGCGAGTGGCTTCATACCATCGGCATACCCGATGCGGGTTGGCAACCTAAAGACATGGTGAGGCAAATCGCGCAACGGGCGAATTGCACAGGCACCGAGACCACCCCGCTGACTCGGGCCGACGGCCGACACGGGTATGGCGGATTTGTTATAACGTGGCGCGACGCCCCTGCCCTACGGTGCACGCTTTAGCCACGTGTCGAACCGGGGCTACCGAGGCTGCCTGGCGTTGTCACGGGCAACATACAGGCTTGAGGAACCAAGGAATTTCCCGTCAGTGTGGCACACACCTGGGTGACGTACAGCAGTTGATTGGCGCTCGATTGACGAACATCGTAACATTAATTGTTTAGCCGGTTTAACTGTCCAATATTAAGGACTCAATGGGCTCAAGAAATATAGATCCAATGGTGGCATGCTAGAGCTCCCCGTGACAGCAAGGTGAATGATCTTGATTTGTTTCGGCGCGCAACACGAAGATAAGCTGCGCACCTACGCTAGTATCCAGATGGCCTTGATGAGTCGTCATTACGCGCGCAAGTAACGCGAGGCGCACGGTTAACTTGACGTTGCAAGGGGGAAGCAATGAAGGCTTTGACGAAGTCGCAGATATTTTTGTTTCTATTTGTTTTGGTCTTTTTGGCGAACCGCACGTGACTCGCATACGCCCATTGTTTTTGAGCACACAGCCGAGGGATATCTGGTGGCCAAAATTGGATGAGTGCCCAAACACTGGGGTATTGATGGTAATTTGGCCTGTTCTTTGATTAATTCTCAATGCTTTGTAATGTGAATGTCAATCAGATGTGTAGGTGGAATTACGTTGCCACAATGCCCTTGCTGTCGCTACAAAATCAAAAAGGCCTGCCATGGAGCCAACTTTTTAGGACGGACTAGCTCCCGAAAAGTTAGGTCCGTTCTTAATTCAGTGACATGTCGTTCTTTGAATCACAATCTCCACTGCGCATTCCTCTCAGTCATCTCCTGCCGACTACGGCACCAGCCCGCCTTCTACTCCTTCCTGCAATGTCGAATCTAGCAATCGTCCGCACTTAGCGTTTCACTTCGAACTCTAGATTATTTTAGAATATAATTATCTTGTGGTGATTTAAGGTAACTCGAAACAGATACCTGCCCAAGCTACTTCACTCCCTAGATGCTACATGCATGTCAGTCCGCAATGGTCGCAGATCTACACCCTGGCAGGTGAACCTAGCGGGATCTATTTATTCTTACCTCATGCCCTGAGCCAAGTCTTGAGGTCAGTCCGGTCTAACGGCGCGCTTAATATGTCAACGAGGGAGAATACCGGCGCAGGCAATGCAAGTTCGATTGTATGGCTGCTGTGACGGTGCCAAAGACTGACCAGCTTTGATAACTTTGAGTCATTCCAGTAAGATGCTCTGTTGGAAATTGCTCCTGGTGGCATTAGAGGCGGTTTCTTTTTTGCGCATTCCCCGAGATACTGGGCGTCAGACTTTCAAGGCAGCATTTTAGGTTCACCGTAAGAAGGTGTCAACTACGGTAGACATCTGACTATAGACCCTACCGTCTTCATCAAACGGGTTCACGATTCAACGAAAGTGCCGAGCACTCATATCGCTAAAGTGGGAGTAGGTTTCATAGCGAGTCCTGTCGGTTTGATTATTAGTTGCGGGTGGTGTGATTGGTTTAGTTCTTAGTTGTTGTCCAATCCGTGTACTAACACAAAACCGACACAGAATTTAGAGTACCAACCTTAGATAGCACTATGGGCAACGACGATGATCGTGGTTCCAAAGAGGGAACTAAACGCCTGTTTGTCTCGACGATTCCATCCTCAATCGGATGACGTTACAGTGTCGGTGCGATCTGAATTTTCATACCACGTTTGGAGATCAGGTGATTGTGCAGAAATGAGCCAACTCTGAGGCAAGTCAAGCCGCTTGGCGGGTCTTACGGGTTCGTCAAGCCAGATCCGTAGTCCTTTAGTCGCGCGCATGCACTTCGCCTGGCGGGCGTGCACCAACTGAGCCTGGGTCAACGGTGTGTGTTGGGTGATATGGTCAAACTACGACCATGGCCTGTAGTAGGTATTGGGCGGCCCTAGCCTCTTACTGACTGCTGACTACCCCTCGCACCCAATTTATCGCAGAACAATTGTTAAACCATCTTTTTCACACCATATACCCACCTTGGAACTCCGGGTTGCTGGATCCGATTGTGTGGTAAAATCTGTCACAACTCTCAGCGGAGATGCCGCTGCTTATCCATTCCCACGGGCCTCGATTCATCATGTCTGATGTATGATGCTAGCTTGATGATCACCCTTGAGGCACCCTTCTTCCGTTTAGATGGCCGTAAGACGCCTGCGATTCGAGGAGAGAAGAGACTTTATCATGCGAGCTGCATCGTAAATAGATTGGAGTGCACCAATGGTGAGCTGCACTTTCACCAGAAAGTGACGTGTTCAATCTGTTCGCGCAAAAATATACGGTCTTGCTCTCTAATTGGCTCCTCCACTCAGAATGCTCTCGTGATCACAATACACACCCGATCTTCATTGTTCAGAATCAATATGAACGGCTCCGCTTATGCCGATAGGATGTGCAGAATGTTTCTGATATAGAGCACAGCCGAGAGTTTTTGCGTTGACTTGTTTTGCGTGGCGCTGCCAGTGTTAGCCCAGGCGCCGATGTTCGGTAATTATGAGACTGAAGCGCTGTGTGGTGTTCTGCGTGTATGCAAAACGCATTGCCATGAACCCATAACCCACTGAGAAAAACACTGCATTTGAATAAGCAGAGAGCAGAACCGCACATGCCGCTGCCCAATAACGAGACAAAAGGCTCCACTTTGACCCCAATAGCGGACACCAAACTTTTTCAAAACGTTCGCTTGATCGCTGTGTCTTCAGTTTCAGTTTTTTTACTTGGTTCTGATGCCGGTGCCTCATCTACGCACTGAGATGTGCGGCCGTGAGACAGACTTGCTTTGTGTGCCATTTGGCGCTCTCTATGTTCCATAGCCAACAAGAGCAGCTTTGTGTGTCTTAGGAGACACTAGCATAATGCGGCAACAACTCGCTCGAACTGCCGATCAGCACCGGTGGCTGGCACACCACTCGATGACAGGGCACAAGAATCCATATTCGTATCGCCGCGAGGTGACGCATTACCCACCAACAGCGTGGTTTGGACACTCAGCTCAGCAGCGAGCGGCCGACCAAGCCGTTTTGCGCGCAGAGCAGCGTAACTGACCACCTCGGCCAAATTGCAAGATCCATTAGGCCTCAGTCTAAACATGCCCGTTTGAACACGCCGCTGCCCTCCCATATCAGACAACGGTACAAGGGCGGCACGGTTCTTACAGTGGACCGGTCAAAGAAGAGCTGTGATTTCAAGTACAAATCTTGCTTTGCTTTGCTCTTTTTAGCTTGGCTAGCGCTCTCTCTCAATATTCGCCTCTGCTGTGGTTAGTTGGTATAGCGAACTTAGACGAAGATGTCAGTAGGATGCGATCTCTCGTTTAATACGTGCGCTGGCCGCCAGATATCAGACGGAGCTGCACGCGTAACATGACTTATGGATCCAGTCCAAACGCCTATGCATGTACTATAGGTGCCGCACGGCGAGGGTTTGTTCGACCATCATGACTGCTTGTGACTGTAGGGTCGACATAGCCGGATTACCAGTAATGGCTGCGGCCGGCGCTCCCTTGGAAATGAGCTCAGGTCTTGCATTGCAGCGCCCTGGTGAATGCATCCCACGCACTACAGCCATAGGACGCGGTGACGATTCGAGAGAAGCGGCGAGAAGACCACTTTTCTCACCCATTAGTGAGCGGCAAGGTAGTCTCGTGATAAGAGACTCATTGAAGCGCCACGCGAAAGATTCACGATCAGTACGCGATTCTTCTATCTTTCTCAGAGCGGTGCTCTAGTGAACAACGACCACACAGCATAGTCTAACAACACTCTGAGCTCTCGCTAGATTAGGATCACGCCAGTCAACGAACGCTTATAGCGAGTGCGCTTCAGATAGTCTATTCGGCGGCAGACCTGTGGCGATCTAAGTCTGAATTGACCAAGCCTGCCACTTGCTACACATCGCCTTGCTTTCTGATGGCTGCTTGATCGCCATTCGGACAATGACACCAGAAAGCAAAAGTTATTCCAGGAGACGGGCAGGAGGGGGGGAGGGGCGCGGAGAGAGCGGGAGTGCGCGGAGTATCTACCTCATTACGGGCCACCGCGCAGCGATCAAACTGACTCGTATGCGGATTTGTAGAAACCATACCCAATGTCGCCTGTGCACCATGCCCAACTCAGGATGAATCTTGTACTTGCGTGATAAAGTGCCAACAGTCACTGCACAGCCTTTCGGCGACATGTTTCCCGTCATACGCTCAGAATTCCATGCAGCTATTTAGTACGAGAGTTAATGATGTAATATGACTTTAAACAATCAAGGAAGCAGCCCATCCAATCCAGTGACCCATGCCGTGCTAAAAACATATGTGCGCCATTCAGAAGACCAATCAAAACTGATGCTCAAACACGTTCGAACGTACCTCTTATAGTGACAAAGGTATTCTGGACATCTTCGTTCAAGCTATTCGGGCTCACTGCACTCGCATGTAACCCAAATGGCAAGACATTTTCCATCGGTTGCGTGAGGCAGAGGGCTCTTGCGCCCTAGCGGCCGCTTTGGCCCACTCGGGGCTTTGTACCGCTACCTCGCACTTAATATCGGCGATCGCGCTTGGCCCCGCGCCTGACCCTACAGCATTGGTATTCTGTTAAACACCCATTACACCATAAAAGTCTTCCACCACTTCAATAGCACCTGCCCTCATTCACGGCACGCCCATTCCAAACACGATCAGTTGCGCACCGCCCTTCAACCAGAGGTAGTATGATGTTAAAGTGAATGTTGTGATGAGGAATCACGCTGTTTTGGTTTGTGGCAAAAGGCTCCTGGCCACGCACACCCAAAATTCAGGTAAGTTTTTTGAGCAGGGCAGCTGTGACAAAGACGACTACCTAGACTGTTGGGTCACTCTATGCACATACCCCAAAGAACCCTGCGTGGACGTCACAGTACCACGTTCACTCCACCACAAATTCGCTACTAGCACGGAATGTGCTGAAACAAACAAGCGATGGATACGAGATCCTGCTACTTGATCATCGCCTTACTTTTGAACTGCAGCTATGCTTTTGCGGACGCAGGTAGACGTTGGAGATCTTGATATGGACCCATGCCGTAAGTACGCTCGTTCACGATGCGATACGCCACATACTCTCAGGAGCGTCATCACCGGACTAATACCCGTTAGCTTTGCCAAGATACGCTTCGATGTCCACACATAGACGGGCGAATTTCCATGTTTTACGACACCTTTACAGATTACCACGTTACCAGGGTTAAATCCCTTCACTTTGGCGATCGGAGCGACTAATTCCCAAGCTACGTGTCTCACAACAGAACTCTCACATAGAGAGCTGATAACTAAAAACAGCCAATCGCTTCAGCAAAACATTACGCAACGTCTCACAGGTAGCAGGACCGACCCGACCAGACCTGAGACATGGCTCGACTAGTCGACACTATCGCCTTCTCCAACTGTTCCGGATTGGGAACGCGCCTCGTTCTTGGCCACCTCGCATGAATGTGGTTGGTTTGGTTTGTTTTTGGCGTGCTGATGGACCGATTGGGACTGTTATGAAGTCAGCTCCGGTATTTTTTCTGGACGAACGACCAGCGTTTTCAGTGGATTTTTTTACCAGTCTGCCCTACGAATGGATCGCCGCCGTCTTGGTCATTGGGGCTGGTCGGATGTTGCCACGGTATCTTTGTGGGTATTAGCATCGTGACGAGGCTTTATACGTGATGGCGTCAGATTGCGATCAAAGTCACGTCTTACGTATTTCTGCGCTCTCCGCGTTGTCACAACCCTTGGGCTTTTTGTTTGCTGTGCGCGCCATGTTTGGAACATGGTGCAGGCCCAATTTGCGTTGGGTTGTCTGCCTCAAAACTACTGTTTTGGGTGTTGTCCGTGGCGGCAGAAGTTTTCCCAACGGCTGTCCTACACAAACATTCACTTTTTTCTATCCGGGCAATCGTGTAGATGTCTTCAGCGAGAAGGCCCTCATTGCGATGTTCGTTGGCGACTTGACTGGACTTTGGTTGGTCCTCGTATGGCGCCAAAGGCACTATTGATGGGTTCTTCCCTTAAGCAATACCATCCCGATCTGCTTTGATCTTGGCTGGCTGGAGCGCCCCCCAAAAAACCGAATCACACCGCCATGAGTTAATATCGCCTGCATGGGCTTTAGAGGTATGGCGATCGTTCTGCGCTTCGTATCTGCGGCTTTGTCGGTGTAAGCGTGACACGGGTGGTAGCTTATGAGGCAAGCCTTAGCCGTCCAAGGCTCGCCCCATAGACTACTTCGGGCAGTGCATAAGCCGCGTGTTTTTACTGCTGTATTAAAAACATGCCTCTAACGGTGTTGTTCTGGGCCCAAGACATAGGAAGACACGCTTGGCCATGGCAACGATATTCACCCCCTTGACAGAAATTTATCAGGCCGGCTGAGCCCCGCTTGGAATCCGCACGACCCTACAGTACGGGAATGGGGGCAAACTCCCCGTGCGGCCAAAGCATTGTTGGCCCTGGGACGAAACAAGGCGTCAAGTTCGTTGATTCTGGCGGCACGAATAAAACAACATCACTGAATCTGCTAGTGGACTTTTCCCATCCCGAGCGGATTTGACGCGCGCTATGCCAACTACAGCCAGCGATTTCTTTAAAAGCCTTTCTTTGCCGGTCATCGCCCCTTGCCGGTTGTCGTTGGAGGGCACGGCGGTCTTCAACGCGGCTGTGTGGCGAGCCTAATTGGAACTTGGCAATTTGCGAGGTGGTTCAGTACGCTGCTCTCGCGCAACGCTGGTGTCGGCCCTCGGCTGCTCGTGCTGTGCGGAATGCCCTCGCGGCGAAACCGAATTTGGCATTCTTGGGGCTCCTGTCATTACCGCAGTCTGGTTTGCCAGCCACCGTGCTAATCGGCAGTTTCGATGGGGGCAGTTCAGACCAAAAGCTGCTTTGCTTGGCTGGGAACAAGTAGAGCCAATACACCCCAAGGTCTTCACGGCCCATCAGTCGCTGATGGGCCGAACCAATAAAAAACGAAACAGACACGATCAAGCGACGTTGATAATAGCCTTGGTGTCCGCATTTCATTGGCGTCAAAATGGACCCTTATTGCTCGGTTTTGCAGCGCTTTTTTTGTATCAAATCTGCCGGAGATGAGTAGTTTTCTCACCGGCGTGGTTGGTTTCGCTTGGTTTGATCCGCAGGACCACCGCTTCATCCAAACCGAACATCGGCGCCTGGCTAACTGGCGGCCACCCAAAACAATCACGCAAATCTGGTGCCTTATCATAGACATCTCAACCTACGTTAAAGCGGGCCGTATTTACGCTGAAGATCGGGTTTGTCCTGATCACCGAGGCATCGAGTGGGAACCATTGAAGGAGAGCGTTTTTTTTTGCGAACGGTTGGTCTTGGTGTGTGTGAAGTTGCGCTTTGGTGGGCCCATCAACTATTACGATGCAGCTCGCGAAAAATCTCTTCCTCTCCCTCCAGATCGCAGTTACATACGAAAAGCCCAGAGGTGATCATCACCCTCAATGATCGATGGCCGTTGTCTGGATAGAGCAGCGCATCCTTGCAGTTGTATCTAAAACGTCGCCGAAATTGGCCTGACGCACACTCGCCGGTGTTGGGTGTTTGGTATTGAGGCGCCGCCCAACACTCGACTTTACAAACGACCCGCCGCTCGGCTAACGGCCACGCCAAGCCGCGGCTTGGAATTGCAATCATATTCTGCCATCATCCCAAACGGTATGATCTCAATCGCCACGGTCACTCATTGGGCTTGGCGAAACGCAAAACAGGCATTCTTTTTGCGTCGAATGCCACAAGTTTTCAGGTTCCACCTGAAAACTAAACCAAACCAAAACCAACCAAATCCAAAACCGAACCCAAACCTTTACCCTTTGCTTGCGTTCTTAAAAGATCAGTCATCGCTGCTTGCATCGAAATCCCAAACCGCCTCAAAAGGCCATCAAACTTACTGAATTGACTCAAAGTTATAAAAGCTGGTCAGTCACACCTCAACGAGACATGCCTTCTTCTTTTAAGCGCGCCGTAGACGGACTCCAAGCTGTTGCCCATGGCTAAAATCCCCGTACCAGGGCCTATCGGTATCGCCAATCTTATAAGCCCATTTCTTATCCAGTGCCTTTGTTTGCCGATAAACGCACAAGGGCAGGGTGTGCAAGCACGCGTCCCCTCTCCAACAACCATATATCTCAAAACAGGCACATCAATATGTTACTGTGCCTGGCATATTTTGGCGCGTGTGCCTCGTGGTAGTCTCGGGGCGACTCGCACAAAACAAAATATTCGGCGCCGGCATTGCCAGTAAGCCTCAGCGCGGCGAAGCGGCCTCATTCAAGGCCAAGCGTGTGCGCGCAATCTGTGCGCGGCCACCAAATCAAGAAATCACTGCTGTCACTGGGCTTCACATGCCACTTGTATTTTTCTTGACCTATGTCCTTCATCGCAATCACTCGACGCCCCAGGGGTGTGACCACAACTTTTTACGGGAATTCTTGGTCCTCAAGCTGATCACCGCTTCTATTATGGCCCGTGACACCAGCACCTCGTAGCCGCTCACCGTCTGCGCCACGTTTTAACAAACCGCCATAAGCTCCTGCGTGCGCGCCAGGCGGCGTACAGGCGACAAGCGCGGCTGTGTCTCGGTGCCGTGCAATTCGCGCCGGCGCGATTTCACCATGTCGGTATAGCGTTGCCAAGCCCCAGTATGCGGCTAAATACACTTCGTCCCGCAGGTAATATGAAAGCGACTAGCAGATAGCCCGTCATTGTAGAGCGTGTCGAATTCCCAAGTTCGGACTGAGAGGTCTCGCTTTAATCTCTGTCTGAGGCAAATCAACGACTTTTCTCAAATGCACTCGGAGCGCGCGAGCTAATCAATATCCCGGCTGGACGTAAGATCCGGGTTTGCACAAGACCTTGCGTCGTGCCGTTATGAGCGCTCCAAAGGCGATAGCGTTTTTTGGTGTTTATTCACGACAAGGCGACTTCCAGTGGCAGGCATTTTTAAGACGTTGAGTCATTGGACTATTTACACCGGCAAATATCTCGTGTGTGCGTTAGGTATGCAGGGGTTCGCAAACAGGTTGTCGTCAGCCGAGGCGTAGGGAATAAAATGAATAAAACATAATTTTTTTTGTTATAAGAGAGAACGCATCGGCACATATGGTTTGTCACAGCTGCTCCGATGTGCTTCTACCGCCTAGGATTGTCAGGCGTCCTCGGCTGTGAAGAAGGAAAAGAGAAAGCCCGAAGGTCCGGAAAAGCTCCTCCTTACAGCGCACTTAAGCACAGTCTATTTGGGGGGCTCGTTTTTCAAATGACAGGTCGCTCAACGACGTAGTAAGACGTTCACTAACACCCGATATTAACTTCCTACGGTTAAACGTTCTTTAACTACGCCTTTCAAGACTGGTGTTGACATGCGATCAGCACCGCGGCCTTGTAGGCGCCGTGCCTTCGGCAATACATGGCCTCGACCTTGATCGAGTTGGGTCAATGCGGCGCGTCGCCTTGATTACCAAAGCTGTTTGGCCATTCGACAAAGTCCCGGGTCTTGAATAATCGTTCTGCGTGTGGCGGCGTGTGTTTCTGGTGGTGTCTGCTCCTACTATGGTGTGCCGTGGTGTCGAATCGAGGCCGTGAGGTTGCCCCAGGCCTCTTGACATCAAATAAAGAGATGAATGGCGTTGCAGGTAATTGCGATCGAACCGCCAAAATCATTTCTTGAGCCCCCTGTCCATCGCTAGCGCATACCCACCAAAGGTCGACCGACCATGGAAATCACTTCTCGATTCGCCTATTCTATGAGACCGAGGCACATGGCCAAAGTGCCTGATGGCACGCCGTAACCCATGGCGCCAGGCCGATTGGTGACAGTCATGCGAACGCGAAACCTCCGTATAAGGGAGGCGTTAGCACGCTAAAGAGCCTGGGGCAGCAGAAACGTACCCGCATTCCAAAACCAAAATCGTGGTTTGGCGATCTCTTGGCGCCATCCATGATTCGCCTTGGACGTTTGACT
>Ga0163217_1091738_pt1 | contig 11291 bp, 11 predicted proteins | sample SynspAceP_FD_185933 | JGI IMG/M metagenome (GOLD analysis project Ga0163217, IMG submission 185933) | Saline lake microbial communities from Ace Lake in Antarctica - Synechococcus sp. Ace-P (PacBio error correction) | ecosystem: Environmental > Aquatic > Non-marine Saline and Alkaline > Saline ... | reverse complement strand
CGCGATCAGGATGAAACCGCTATGCGTATGGACGTTGAGTACAGACTGAAGAGGATGCGAGCGGCAGGACTGTAAGCCAGTAGCGTGTCAGCCCGGATATCCTTGCGAAAGAGGCGCGTTAAACAGAACAACCGCGGTGGTTGAGGGCGACTCCCTCGACACCCGAACCGATTGGCGCGCGATTGTGAAAGCGAATGTTACACCCCGACTAATATTAGTGCAGGGTCGGCATAGGTTTGTGCTGCTTGAAGAGGGCTGAGGAGTGGTAACAGCAAAGAATGTAAACCTTTCTGGTGGACCATGCTGAGATTCCCAGATCGCAAGATCAGGTCTGCCAGATTCGGGCAAAACGGCGGCGGTGAGTAGGACTGCCAAAGGAAGTAGTGATCTTGCGACAGCAAATTTCCCCCACGCCGCGGGGCGGGCGCGATCCAGAACAGGCCACCAAGGGCTGCTAGACAGACCCTTGCGCCCAGAGCAGCCAGATATCGAAGTTCCACCAAGCTCCTGCGAACCTGTCAGATAGCCAGAGGGGTCAGATCTCAAAGCCAATCCGACGAGATGCAAAGCCATCAGCTGCGGCCGCGTGGCGGCCGAGGGCGGTTTGCAAAGTTCGGAAAAGGCTTTTGGTCGGCCCAGTAAAGAAACGCTTGAAGGCTGCAAAACCAACAAGGACTGCGGGCGACGAAGCTACCGCAGAAAACGACATGTTGCCATCGAGTCTGTTCGCCGCATTCGAGGTAACAAAAACTGATGGACCAATCCACGAGCGTAAAAGTTCGAGCAAAAAAAGTGCAAAAATCAGAATGCCACGTGGGCTGCTGCGATTGGCCAAAGGCCATTCTTTCTGAAGGTGCGAACGAACCATTGTTCTCTCTCTCGTTGGGCGTTCGTTTACTCGTGAGGGTAGCAGGGAAGGCGATGCTGATAATCAAAAAAAGTACTGATTTACGTGATGCTGACAATTAGGCGCTCCGTGGAGCTAATGCAAAAAATTGGTGCAACCCACCTGAAATCTTTCTGGTGGCGGTAATATGTTCAAAAGCCGAAACGTTGCAAGGTCGACCATGACTTTCGCGGAAGACAATCGGAGGAGAATATTTTGCAAAAACATCATGTCTGGCACCTGACGGTCAGCTTTGTTAATCGCTACCGGGCCGCGGTTTGAACGTGTCGTTGGCCTTTTCGAGTCTCTGACCAAGTAGCAGTGTAATAGTACAGCGCAGGAATGCGGTTCGCCATTGGGGGTTGTTTACGGGCTCTTGGGTTGCCATGCCATGTGTCCGGACGCTATAAAACATACCATGCGGTTGAAAACAAAGGAGGTAAAAGATTTGACTTTCTCAAATCTCATATCGTGCTCCAGATTTCAAACTCGCCACCCCATTCCGGTTTCCAATCCTTGTCAGATAGATGAGGACATTCAACGCGCTCAAGGTTTAGTTTGCCATGATGGGTTGAAGTCCGCAATGGAATATCGCAGGTGCCCGCCATTCCTGGGTAATATGAACGCCGCCCCGATGAAGTAGGGATCGGGATAAGTCCCGGATGCCAGTGAGCCCTCCAAAAAATGCCAGAAAATGTCTTGAATTTCAGGGCGTAGAAAATTTCGGGTGTAAGGCGGTAAACGTTCTGGTGGAATAAAGCAGATTTAAGTTTTTTCTTGGGCCCCTATGAAACTGGACTCTGCTTTCTGGCAATTGCGCCAACTCTTTCAGAACAATTTTCTAAAATCTTCAGGTAGAAAAATTATCAAATGAGCCATAGGGTAAGGCTCACGACCCTGATACTCAGCAGAATTACTGAGTGGCGATAATCTTCTCGCGCGGAGGATCGAGGAGAGAAATGTATCCGGATCCAACTAGGTAGTTACAGTTCGGTGCCATTGTGCGCCATGTTTTCAAAGGAGGGTCTTCAGATAACTGTACTAAATGCTACCTCTAACCATTCTTTCTATCAACCTTTTGTGATTGGATATGATATAAAAAAACCTGAGGTTGTTCTCTTCTGCGGTCCCTTATGAAGAAATGTAGAATATTTCATCAAATTCTCTGGGATGGCGTGAAGCTTTAGTGGAGCATCACTGGATTGGCATGAGTCATTACCGTGGGGAGAGAGCTTGTAGACGAGACTTTGAAAATTTAGAAAAAATATTGCAAAGTATTGAAAACTAGTAAAAAACATACTTTACCAGAAAATTATGTGCGTTTTATGTTTCCAACATTAGCGATTCTTGGTGTTCGCATTGATGTGACACTGTTCAGGGAAGGATTTGTGATGACAATAATGGATCGTTTGTCCTTATTTCCGTCACATCAAGTGACGACACTTGTATTCGTCCCATCGTGGAAAAAATATGCATTGATCGTTAGACTGTCTCAAAAACTTCGAATATCCGTGTAACCGATGATTTCGTTGAGGCATAGAGATCATGATCAGCTATTGCCTATCACTTAAAAACTCGGCGTACGCTCAATTTTCTCTTTCCTATCTCGTATCACCTCGGCCGCGTTCATCATAGTAACTCGTGATAGCTTTTGTGTGCATTGCTTCGTTCATGTCATTAGCGCCACAATCACGCATAAGCGCGAAGATACACCGATCCCTATTTGGACCTCTTATGGTCTCCTCTCAGGCCGTTCATTCCAGTCGGTCATAGTCCTGACCGACCCAGTCTTTGCATCGCTTGCGGGCAATGGTTGTTGCTTTCAGGCCATCGGGGTGTTGTCCATCACGCGCTCTACCATTCCGCAAGTCCGATGGATTGCCGATGGAAAAACGAAATCTGGTAACGGACCACCATGACGCCGCAAGGAATTAGGCAATTATGATCTGTTAGTGAACGACCGAGCGTTGTTTCGCTTCGGGAAACCTTTCCATTGGCATAACTCGCCCGATGAAGCTCTGCCGCTGTTCGCGCATGCCATTCCGAAGGCAACGGTGGCAAAGGGGCGAGACAATTCTTTATGCCACTGGGTGAACATCGATAGCGGCACGGATGCCGAGAAACCCGTATAAAGCATCCGGATTGGCAACATCCGGCCTTCCGCGAGCGGTTGCCGCGAGAATGGGGATGTGGGAGCAGATTTTCAGGCATTCATGTCAACGCGAACCGTCCGGAAGAGTCGCCGCCGATGCGGATGATACCGGGCCTTGCTGATGCTGGCGATGTATTTTGATGCGATCGAGGCGGGGGAGGCACCGAGATTTTACGGATTATCTCTGATCTGTTCAGGATGAATATCCACCTCAACGATCTGGGGCCTACTTTATCGCGCGGCGCATTTTGCAGTGATATATGAACGCGAACCGCGCGGCGTGTGCCGAAACCGGTTGGGTGCCGACATCGCCCACACCCGAGCAGGCGCGCTGGATGCAGGAACGGTGTGGAAAGTTTGTGACGGGAATATGAGGGAAGGCGGCGTCAGCGGAAGCGACGCAGCGGAGCCTTTATCCCTGCGGCAGACCGGTTTTCGGCATGGACTGTACAACATCCCCAGACGATGCGCTTGCATCATCGCGGCGCTTGCGCCGAGGGGGCTTGCACCGCTGTGCCGTCTGCCTGGGCGCAATTCATGCGGGCAAGCCGACGGCGAGCGTTGATAGATTACAGCGAATGAGGTCGGGCCGTGATATAGGCGCCCAGATCGTTGAGGTGGATGTCGTCCTGAGAAAGATCCTGCCTGTTGCTCAGGACCTTCGATGCCGTCGGGTTGTGTATTCGATCTTGCGCCGATCCCGGCGCCATGACCTGACCTGCGGGGATCAGATTAAATCGGGCGGTCATTTCGTCGTGGCGAGGGCGCGGCGCAGGAATCTCCGCCTCCCAATTATTCCGGAAGGTGCGGTCGATCCGTTCCAGCCAGCCGTCGCATATCGACAGGTGGCCATGTCTCGTAGAGATAGACGCGGCTATCGGATGGCTGCCATGGCCGGCCTGCGCGAAGCGGATGCAGTAGTCGGCGCTTTGGAAGTATTTGATAGCATCCTGCATCTCGACCATCTCGGTCAGGATCAAGCGCGTCATAATCGCCGAAGGCGGGGGCTTCACGCGCATCGCGGAGGCGGGGGTGATTGTATTTCCGTCTCGAATCCGTTCACCGGCTACGTCGGGTCCATGGGATTTTCAGGGGTAGCGCCCCAAACCCAAGCTGGCTTTTTAGCTGTGCCCGTCACCGCCAGTTTGCGCCAGCATCGCGGGCAGTCGCGCCCGGACAAGGTGTGACCCAGATGGTAAACGCGTGCAGGCCCTGCCGGATCGTGGGCGGGTGTCGCGTTAAAGCGCGTCATAAGCGGCTGGGTCCAGCGCTTTGGCGTGTCGCAGCGTGAGCAAGCCCAAACCTGCAGCAGCACAGAAGACCAAAGACGAGCTTTTGCAGTTTCAAGCGGTTGGATCATTGGCGCGGTCATTTACTCTCCGGCGCTTTTTATGGGCGTAGCGGTAGCTGGCGCCTATAGCATAGCCGCTGGACAAACTTTGGCGCGGCGGATCGAACCCGTTGAGAACGGCACTGCAACAATGACGCCGGAAACTGCGGAGCAGGCGGTGCATTCGCGTCAATCTCGCGCAACGGCGTGACGGTCAAAAACGGGGCCACGGCGATGGTAGCACCCACCTGACGGCCCACGATCACCGGATCGGTGCAGCAAAGGGCAGGAGGGCGTTGTCGGACGAGTGATCAGGGTCAAACCGGCTGTTCAAGTTGCTGCATTGAGTCCTTGCAAACTGAGGGCTCGCAGTTGGACGGGTTGGCGGTAATGCCCGTGGTGATGACCGAGAGTTCGGGATCGGACCGGGCAGCAGGATCTTGTCCAGCTTGGCGTCTCGGTCAAAAAGTCGGAAAGTCCTTGTTGATCCTTGGGGATGTCGAAATAAAGCGCCGCAGATAGCCGCGCCGGATTCGGCATCCACCAGACAGACACGTTGACCCGCCTGCGCTGCGACCACGGCAAGGTTCACGGCGGTGAAGGATTTACCGACACCGGGCGCAGGGCTTGTCAGGGCCACGGAATTTGTACGGGCTGTCCATCATCGCGAAAGCAGGCTGGTTGCGGAGCGAGCGAAGATCCTTCGACCGACAGATTGCCGGGATCGGTCAGAAGCCAGTAATAGGGATGGCCCCTTGCGTTTATGGGCCATTTTCGGCCTTTGCGGTGCGACGTGACGGTGGCGAAAAACCCAGAGACCCAGTTGCGTCGATCTGTTCGGCGCTCTGCACGCCGCGCCTTAGCCAGAGCCGCAGAAAGACGAAACCGACCACCCTCCATCAGTCCCAGATGAGCTGAAGTGCAATTCGCTGCGGCGTTCTGGTGGTGCGATGGGGATGGGCGAGGCGCGGCGACACGACGATTCGCACATTGCCGATGGTGTGGCACGAGCACTGGCAATTCCTGTGTGCGGTTCAGGAAGCTGCCATTAACCTCGCGGCGGGTTTTCCAGATTGCGGGTGAGGATTGAAACACCTCGCGCTGGGTTTCCGGCAATCGCGACGGTCGCGGCGCTAAGCCGTTCCAGCCGGTTCTTCCAGCCGGCGCGCGGTTGGCCAGAAAGTGCTGATAATTCGGGTGGTTGGTGGTGTTGAGCGTTGCGGAAAGCTCGTCTTCCTGCGCGTCAACTGCTGCAACTCGACCTCGATCGAGCTGACCTGCGTGAGCAGGCTTTGCGCCTCGAATCCCAGATCGATCGCCTGTTGCGCTTGACCGGTATTCATTTCAGTGCATTCTCGCGTTGCGCATGCAGCTTCTGCATCGGGCCAGTGGCTTTCGACAAAACTCGAGGTGCTTTTGCGCCTCGGCTGCGGAGCGCTGACGTTTCTTGGCGGCAGATAAGCCTGCGTGATGGCATGCAGATCCCCGCCTCAACTCGCGCGGGTCGCTTGCGGTCAGGGACAGTTCGAGGATTACTGGATTGACCACCGCGTTCGAAAGACTTGAACAGGCGGTGGGCGCAAATCGATGATTAGCGCCGCCCTCGTCCGATCTGTTGCGAATGATTGAACTTGGCGACCCTGCTCTCCCTGAGGGAGCGCACCCCGTATTCCGAAGCCAGCAATCCATCGCGTGATCTGTTGGCCGGACAGTGCCGGTGATCACGCGCTCATCAGGCAAAAGTAGCGAGAAATTGCTTGCGTTCTTCGTTGTCCGACGTTCAGGGACGATGGCGCGGTCCGATCAGTGCGGGGGCACTTCAGAAGGTCCATTTCGAGTCGCCTCATTTCCGTGCGGGAAGGCGCAGGAACGGGAGATCGGGTGCGGCAGGCCAACTGGTACAGCCTACGATAACCGGCAAGGCGGCGCGGTGTCGCGATCCAGTCCATATGGGGTCGCCACGGCCTGCCCAGCACAGGCGGAATAAGAGAATTTTCGATCTCGGGTACGCTGCGTGGTGTGCGGGAGGTCAGGTCGCGGATGGGAGTTGGGCAGCGTCATCTGGCGGCTGTTGTCTTTCACTGCATCAACGCATCGGAGCCGATATGTCGGCGGCGTACTGTTTGTTAAGGATGTGCCAGCCAGCCCGAAACAGGACGGTAACAACAGGCACCCAGTATTTGCCAGCCCAGACCTGCCGCAGCATTTGTGGCCCATATCGGGCCTCGGAAGGGCTCTGCAGAGTTTCAGATTCTGGCGTCGTTCATGCTCTTACTCCTTGGGGGCAAAGGCGCTTGCCAACAAGGGGCCACGGCGAGGGCTGCTAGGGAGCAGAACGAGACCGCGCCGGGAATCTGAATATCGTCTTCTTTCGCTAGGAGACTTTCTTTGCCTCGGCGTTGAATATCGGGCGCAGAATAAGACGCCAGTCAGCGGGAATTGCTGTGATTCGGCGGTCCCACTGGTCAAACATCAGCGCGGCCTGTCAGATATTGCGCAGACAGGCCAATTCGCGTTTATGGCCGGGCTCCATTGACCAAAATAAGGGTCATGAGCCGCCCCAATGTTCGGCAGTGAACTGGTACGTTGCACTGTGCCCGTGTTGCAAAGGATAGTCCATGTGCAGCGGCCACCTTGCTGGCGGTTTTGCGGCAGGCTGTACCCACAAGGGCGTTGGATTGCTGGCGATGTTACCTTCAAGGCGCGGGAAAGTTCTTGGCGCAGCAGTCTTTCGCCCAGAGGCGAGCGGCAGCAGATATTGCGACACAGACCACAAGGACCGAGTTAAACATGGCCTGCATCAATCTGCTAGCGTGATTACCCCATCGGCCACCGAATCGACTGGAGGAGTGCGCTGAGGGTTCGTGTCGTCCAGCGGCGCCCAAGCGCGAAGCGCGTCACAAAGACCACATCGTTGGGTTGACAGCATGAGCGGGTACCCGAACAAGCCTGTGGGTGTGCTGGTGTCCCAACTGTTAGACATTTGATGATCTGTCCATGGCTGCGGAACACAAAGATGCGCGGGCATCGGCGGGATTATCGGCCAGACGCCGCCCTGACGCGTGACGGCTTGGCGTCAGTCGAATGTCTTCTTCTGACAAATCGATCTGGCGGCGCAACGATCTGGCCGAACGAAGGCGTCCGATGAGCGGCGCGTGGCACCGAGATTGTGTCACATTTGATCAGGATCGGCGTTGTTGGTCAGACGACACCACGCAGTGAAGGTTGCCGAATTGATGTTATAGACTGGCCGCCCGTTTGCAGCGTGACTCGTGATGAATCTGCATTTGCGGTCAGACCGCCTGCGGCGTTCACAGCTTCAAGCAGGGTGAGTGTACGTTCAGTCAGCGATTGACGCGTTATTGTTGTTAACTTCGCCCGGGAGACCACGACAGCTTGCCGAGTTGAAAGCCGCCACGCGGACTTCCAGTTGGGGTCGGGGATGAATTCCGGCCAGTCGGTCTGGAGTCTCTTCGCGACCTGTTCGGGGCGCGGGCCCGATGCTGCACTGCCGCGAAAGGATAGAAAGATGCTTCCATTGGGCCTGCAACGCGGAAACCCGATTCAGCGGCACTGCGCATCGGTTCCGGCGGGCAGGGTAGTTCGGGTGTGGTCGAAGACGTCGATGCTCAGGATGTCACCCACGCCGATCTGTAGTTCCAGGGGAAAAAAAACCCCCCTTTTTTGTGGGACTATCTGGGACGGTCTGCGAAACCGGGCGCGCGCTGCTGCGAGGAAGTAGAAGCTGCCACGTTATTGGCATCCGCCGTGTCACGAAACATTCGGCGGCAATTTGCCGCCGCTCCTCGTTGATCGGAAACTCGGTGAATCCTTGCGTACAGCGGGAAGGAAACAACGTTGTCACCAATTGAACCGATCAATTCTGCGCATTTATCGTCTTCCAATCCAGGTTTTCGGTCTGGCTTCGAGGGCCGGACCAATTTTGACGCAACAAGGCTTATACCCAGAGACGATTGACGAGGTTCAATCAATTTCCCGACGAAGAACCTGTTGAGGAAAGCGGGCAGCAATGCCCAAGTTAAGCCAAAGCTTGGGTGAGACCTTAACGGCTATCAGATCAAGAGTAACGTAACTCCCAAGACGCCAGCCTGTTAACGGGTTTTTGTCAGTTTTGATGTCGTCTCCGTGGCCATTTGGGGATGATTTTCTGTTGTGGTCTGAATTTTCGTTGGCGCCTGTGACGATTTCTCTGAATCAGGTGGTGGAAATGGACCAAGTTGCTGCTCTTGGAACAACTCTCGCCACGGTCTTGCGCAGGATCGCTGAGTTGGAAGCCGCGTTGGCGAGATGGCGCAAGAGAATGCGGATTCTGCGTCGTCAGTTGGCCAAGGAACAGCAGTAATAGCAGCAGCCGCTGTCGGAGTGATGGGTTCAAGAAGCCGGCACCGCGTAGCCTTGCGTGGTAAGTCCGTTAGAAAGTGGTGGCAAGCTGGCCACCGAGGCGAACCCTACGTCAGACAGCAACGCTGAGTTTGTACCCGACATGAGGCTGAGTCCTGTGGCGCTTGTAGCATGGCTTGGACGGCGGGATGATCAGGGGGTGGAGAGGCGTCAGGTTTGACATTACCGGGTGGCCGCGCCTGAGGTTTACAGGCATCAGGCAGCAATTCTATTGTTGTAACCATTGCCGCGCCACGACGACGGCCGCCTTTCCCGATGGGCTGGCACTGTGAATGCAACGTGGCAATACGGTAAAGGCGCATTCGGGCGGCGGCGGGTCTACTTGCAATGCTCAGCAAAGCTGAATCCCCGAGGATCGGGTCTGCCAACTTCTGTGTTGATTTGTTTGGTTGCCACCAGCTATGCGCGCGAGCGTGACCAACTGGCGTGAACAGCACAGGCGCGTACCTTGGGTGACGTAGTCGAAAACACATCTGGCCCGGCTCACTGAAGGCGGCGTTTCGGATCTGGATGAGACCGGACTTCGTGTCGTGGTAAGCTGCACTGGCTGCACTCAATCAGCGATCTCGCCTTCACGCATCTATCGCATCAGCCCAACGCGGTGCTGTTTCCATCCTTCCTGACCGGCGGGACAATTGTCATGACACTGGAAATCTATTCGCCCATATGAGTGGGGTGGAATGCTCATAGGCCCTGTGCGGGGCGCATCATTACGCGATCTCCAAGGCTATCGAAGAGATCGAAAAAGGAGCCGGGGCGTGCGCGATGAGCGTGCGTCAACGCGCAATTCAGCTCAAGGCGCGGTCAGGGGCGAGGCTGAGACGGGAACTTCCGCGTCGATTTATCAGGAGCATCCTCACCAAATTTACATTGGGCGATCCTCACGGGGGCCTCGGCCGTCCATGAGCGGACAAGACCCACGGCTTAGATGCCCTGGCGCGCGAGGCCGAAAGCAGCGGCAGGCCATAACCTTTGGTCCGCTTGCGCGACTACCGTTGATGACGTCCTGAGTTCCTACGACTCACAAGTCCCTTTCAACAACAATCAGGCCGAACGGGACTGCGCAATGATGAAGTTGCGCATTGAAAAATCTCGGGAACTTTCCGCACCCTCGAGGGGCGCGCAGGTCTTTCGCTTGTGATATTGGTCCGTTTCATCTCGACGGTTCAGGAAAACACGGGCAATATCATCGAAACACTCACCCTTCACCACAACAAAATCATCGCTCGGGCTCTAACGTCGAAAGTGCAACCAAAACCGATATCCGCTGGAGTGCTTGGGAGTTACGAGTAAACACCCTTTAGATTGCCGAAAGAATACGTTCGATAGCTTGACGCAAATGTGGGCATTTGTCCGGAGCGAGAATGCCTGTGGTCGTAGATTGATTGCCAGAGCCGAATCCGGCAGCGTCGCTGTATGAATTTTCAATTTGCCGTCGGGCCACGGGATCTGTGCAGGAATATTGGATTTTTTACTGTTTTTTTTCCAGATGTTTAACAGGTGTAGATAAAGTTGGAAAAAAGTGCCTTTGCTTAATCTGGATATGGCGGACAGACAGTCATTCTGCATGCCCGGCTGACTATAAATCGGTGGTTTCGCGCAGGTTTTGTCTTTACTGAATGAAACACTGGTGTTGGCCTTTTTTTTCGACCAGTCAAAATTCAACCCGTTGAAAGGAGAGAATGCAAAAGTGTGGAGAGCTGAATGTCTTGGGATGCGGTCCTGATGGTCAGGCAAATTGGGTTATTTTCTGAAAGATCCGCCCCGAAGCTTGCTTGCTTCAATGTCGGATATCATGGGTGCCAGCGCTGCCGCGTTCGCGCGGATTGACCCATGTCTTTGGGAGCGTAGCCGTTCGGTAGGCGGCCACTGTCAGAGTGCTATACGGCAATCGGTGGGCTTCCGGCTGGAACAGCAGCGTTTGCGCCGGTTAGCACCAGTTCGGCGTGCTGCGATATAGGTTGTGCAATGAACGGGCGGCGCAGGGCCATGGCTTTTCCATGATCACGACGGGCAGGTCTTCTGCAAATGGGCATGAAGCGCCATGGCATTGGCACCAGTTCCGCGCGAAACCGCGCCTCATCCACCCAGGCCGGTCAGATCGTGATTCTTGCTGGACAGCTTGTGTTGCCTGATTGCGGCTTCGATTGCGGACGCATGCGGCCCGTCGCCGACAAGCGTGATATGCACTCACAAGTTCTTGCACTGGTTCAACGCGTCGATCAATACCATTCTGGCCCTTTTGTCCACCAATCCGTCCGATGGCCACCAGCCTCAGGGATGGCGAAGCAGGCATCGGCGCAACGTCGAGAATTTTGCTGGATCAATTGCCGACATGGACGATGCTGATCCGGCCCATGGCTGGTGATCGACCCAGCGGCAGAGCTTGGCTGCGACCGAAGGAACTGACGCAATGGTGGCAGGCGGCGGTGGCTTATTTTCCGCAATTGCAAGAGCGATTTTGTGACAGCCTGACGTATTTCACGTTCAAGCTAGCGCTA
>Ga0163217_1073516_pt1 | contig 11291 bp, 16 predicted proteins | sample SynspAceP_FD_185933 | JGI IMG/M metagenome (GOLD analysis project Ga0163217, IMG submission 185933) | Saline lake microbial communities from Ace Lake in Antarctica - Synechococcus sp. Ace-P (PacBio error correction) | ecosystem: Environmental > Aquatic > Non-marine Saline and Alkaline > Saline ... | reverse complement strand
GCAGGCGGGTTTGCGGGCGTTGCAGACGGCGCGGGCCGTGGAAGATCATCCGGATCGAGGAAGCTTCATCCCACTTTCCGGCTGGGGCAGCAGGCTTTCATCAGCTCCGGTTCGATGCGGCGCGGCTCGCCCTGCTTGCTCCAAGGCCGAGCCGGTTGACTCAGCCGCCGCACATGGGTGTCGACAGTGACGCCGCGTGATCCCGAAGGCATGGGCCAGCACCACATTCGCGGTTTTCCGGCCACACCAGGGAGCTCCAGCAGGGCGTCCATTGCGGCGGCGGCACCGCCCGCCGTGTGCTCGATCAGCAGCCGCGGAGGCGCCACGATGTTTTGGGCCTTTGTGCGAAAGAAGCTGTTGGAATGCACGTACGGGCTCCACCTCTGCGGCGGTGGCAGCGGCGGCGGGCCTCCGCATCGGCGAAGCGCTCGAACAAGGGCCGGGGTGACCCGGTTGGACCCGTTCATTCAGTGACTAGGCGCCGAGAGCATCGTGGCCACCAGCCAGCTCCCAGGGGGGTGGGCGGCCAGTTCAGCGACAGGTGGCCTCGGGATAGAGCTCACCAAGCCGGGCAGGATAACGGAGCCGCTGCCGCGCCGTCGGAGAAGCGAGGCCGCCGGAGGACGATTTCGCTCACCTCAGCGGGCCGATCAGCTGCTGCACACCGAGAGGCTGGCTGGTGTCCTTAACGATCAGTACGCGCACTGAGCCCCACCAACAGCAGGAGCCGACTGCATGAAGACCATCTGCAGGCCGCTAGGGCAGGGGCGACCGCGCACCCCCTCCAATCAAACAGCAGCAGGACTGACGCCATCGAGCAGGCGGCAGGGCAGGGATTGATCACGCCAGGTTGAATCGAGAATCAGCGGGCTCGTGAACAGGTAGAGGACTGCTGCCCGCCGCTCTTGGCCAAGGCGTGGCGGGCCCATTCAACGAGTCTTGACCGCCCCGACATCTTGCGGAGCCGTTTCACTGAAGGCGGGTGACCAGGGCGACGAACCATCGATGGTGCGGCCGGTTGAGCTGGGCGAAGATGCGGTTGGTTCTCGGTCATCACCTCCAGTTGGGCCAGGTGCGGGGCGGAGGCCTCGCTGCCATTGGGTTGCAGCTGGGCGCCGATGCGGGCCGGATGCCCGTCGTTTGTCGGCGGGGGTGAGGTTGAGCGTGATGAGTGTCTTGCCGCAACGCTCGGCCACAGGTCAGGGTCTGGCTGGGCGCGGCCTTGATATCGCCGACCAGGCCGACCCACCGCCTCCTTGGCCTCCCAGCAGCTGACGCCGCCCGAGGCTGACGTCCGATCGCCGGCGACCACGGCCCGAGAGGGCGCCGGCTGGCCAGGCTGTTAACGGCCGCACGACCACGCCCGGGTTGGCGCTGAACCGGCCGGAATGGCCCACCACAATTCCTGGGCCTCCGCACCGGTCCAGGCAGCAGCAGGTTGGCGAGCACGCCGGCGGCGATCACCAGGGCGCGGCTGTGCAGGGGGCGGTTTGCGCAGCAAATCGGGATCGTCGGCAGCGATGGCGCTGGTCTCGCTTCGCACGTCAGCGGGAAAGGCGACCAAAAGCCGCGAGCGGGATCGCCCGCAGGGCGAAACTGGAACGCCGCGGCCTGACGCTCCAGGCAGCACCGACCGAAGCCGATCGAAAAAACCGCTGACTTCGGATGCCCTGCCAGGTGGCGCAAAGGGAAGTGGCCAGGGCCTCATGCACAACGATCCAGGGCGCGCCAGGATCGCCAGAGCTGAAAGGGAACACCCATTCAGACCGTGACGCATGCCCTCATTGTGGGAGGGGGCAACCGCCGCCGGCGGGCTGAAGGCGGTTGGTAGGTGTTGGGGAGGCCGTAAGAGACTGGGTTCAGGTTTCGGCAACGAGCGGTTCCACAGCCCAGTAGGGACCAGCGCCTGCGGCAGCAGGACCTGCCATCGGCTTGCTGCGGTTTCGAGCAGGGCCGCCATCGTGCGCCCCACCGCCAGGCCGCTGCGTTGAGGGTGTGGAGGCCAGGCCGTCTTCTTTGCCATCCTTCGGCGGATGGCGGAGCGGCGGGCTGGAAGGGTCACCGCAATTGCTGCAGCTGGAGATTCCCGATAGGCGCCGGCGCCGGGCAGCCACACCTCCAGATCAAAGGTGCGGGCCGCGGAGAAGCGAGATCACCGGTGCAGAGCTCCAACACCCGGTAGGGCAGGTCCAGGGCCTTCAGCACCGCTCGGCGTCGCCGGTGCGGCTGGTCTGTGGGGGCCTCCGGACGCTTCTGGGGCTGCAGAAACCAGTTACAGCTCCACCTGTTGAAACTGGTTGCAAGCGGATCAGCGCGGTTGTCACGGCGTAAGGACCCGCCTCGCGCCGGAAGCAGGGGGTGTAAGCGGCGTTTATTTTGAGCGGCAGTTGTTCGGCCGCGATCAGCTTCGTCCGCGGTGGAACGAGTGTGATCGGCCACCTCCGGCGGGTGGGCTGTCAGGGCCAGAGGTTTCGTCGTCGGCCGCAGCGAAAAAGCTTCTTCGGCGAATTTCGGCAGCTGCCGCCCGAAGCCCATTCAGGGCTTGCGCTGTTCACAGGATCGGGCGGCATCACCTCCCGTAGCCGCGCCGGCCGCCCCCCATGGCAGGTCGAGCATCAGGCTGATCAGGGCGCCGCTCCAGGGCGAGCGCCTGGCCCAGCAGTTTGACAAGCGGGCTCTGGGCAATCGCACCGAGCGCTCGCTGTTCGATCAGGCCCAGCCTCTCCGGCGATCTGCAGTGCTCTGCAGGCCCTCTCGCCCTTGGCGGGGCGTTTCCAGCCGACGCACCTCGATGTTGTCGGCTCCGATCGTTCCCGTCCGGGCAGTGGGGCGCGGTAGATTGGGAAAAGCGAGCAGTTGGTCGCGGCAGGCGGGTTTCGAGGCTCTTCTCCTCTTCTTCAAAGCACCCCAACCTGCTGTTTGAGGCGGTTGCCCGGTCGCGGCAGCGCCTGCACCTCCGGCTGGTGGGCGCTTCGCCGGGAGCGATCAGCTCTCCCCAGCCTGACGCCCCACCAGGTTTGCTCGGCCTTGGAGACGTGCTGCGTTGCTGCCTCAAGATCCCGCTCCTGGCGGGCCATCATCTGCAGGGCGGTGAGACTCGAGTTCAGGGCCGCGTGCGGCCGAAGGCTGCTCGACATTAGCTCCGGCGTATCGCGCACCAAGCGCAGGTCCTAGCACACCATCAGGCAAGTGTGGAAGCCTACGGCTCAGTTGTGCCAGGGTTTTCTGGGCAACAACCCTTAACCAGCCCTCAGGCGAAGGCGGCCGTTGCATTTCACTCGGCGGCAGGGGGCCTCAGGCACCTGAACCACGTTCGCTTCCACTTCGGGGATCGGATTCACGCGCTTGCCTCGATGCCATCTGGCAGGGTCATGGTTGTGCTGGGCAGGAGCCGCAGGCACCCTGGGAGACGCACCTTGACGATCGGACGTCGATCTCGACGATGTTCCGACAGTGCTCGCCATCGGGGCCATAGGTACGGGCGCAAGCTCATCGAGCACACGCTCCAACGTTGGGATGTTGAGGCCCGGGGTCGCTGATCGCCCGCTTCAACGTTCAGCTCTGGAGTGGTTGGTTCCGCTGGTGGCAGTTTCGGGAACTCATCAACAGGAATTCGGAGGTTGTGGTTTTGAGGTTTAGGGAGCAGCCTGGAGGTCGCCTGGTATCCAGGCCATGGAGTTCGTCTGGGTTCCAAAACTTCACCGTCGGTCCGTAGGCCGCGGGCTGGCGATCGGGCCGTTAGAAGCAGCCTCAGCGGTTAAGCTGCGCTCTGGGCCACCAGCAAGCCGATCAAAGGGATCGCGATGCACGGGGGCTGCGTTCACAGTTCCGCCCAGCCAGCAGGTGGCTTGGTTGCGGGATTGCCAGCCAGCCGGAAGCCCTGGGGCGGGAATGGTTGCGTTCAAGCTTGGCCAGGTCCACTCCAAGCCGCCCCACGGAGGGCTTTGATCGCCAGTTCCCAGAGGGAAAACTGGCTGACATGAACCTCGGTTCGTCAGGGTCGCCGGATCAGGCGACCGCAGCCTTGGGGCAACTGTGGGTGGGTCTGCGATTCCACCAAGCCAGCACCAGCGTGCGTGTCGGGAGCAACCGGGGGCCATGGATCAAGGGGGCGTCGGCAGCTGCCAGAACGGTGAACAGGTCGTCCAGGTGCGATCGAAGTCGTCCCCATGGTGACTTCAACCGCGCATCTCGCCCTGGAAGGCGGCACGCCGGAGGCTTGGGCTGAATGGGACCAGTTTGGGCGATGGCGACACCAGCCCTGGCGATTCACCACCGCCTGACCGGCCCCACCTCCTGAAGCAGGCGGGAGAGCTGGTCTTGGCTTCGTGCACGTTCACCTGGCGGAAGGCTTGCCTGCGTGGTTTTGGGGCGTGGCTGAAAGCCGTCCATGGCGGCGGACGATGGACTAAGGCTTAGCTTAGTTGGGAAATCGAGAGGAATGCTTTGGGCTTGTCGCCCGATTCCTAGGATGTCCCACTGGCTTCCCTGAAACGGGCTTTCCAACGCGTATGACCGACGTTCCCGTTTCTCGGATCCGCCAATGTTCTGCATCATTGCCCACATCGACCACGCAAGTCGCACGCTGCCGATCGTCTGTTTGCAGGAAACCGGGCACGGTAGGCGGGCGCGGGACATGCAGGCCCAGTTCCCTCGCAATGGAACTGGAGCGCAAGGAGATCACGATCAAGCTCCAGGCGGCGCGCATGGAGTTCAAGGCGGCCGATGGCGAAAAAATTTACATCCTCAACCTGATCGACACGCCCGGCCATGTGGATTTCTCCTATGAGTGAGTCGCAGCCTGCAGGCCTGCGAGGGGGCGCTGGCTGGTGGTGGCATGCCAGCAGGGGTGGAGCGCAGACGCTCGCGAAACGTGTATTTGGCGCTGCTGAGAACGATCTGGAGATCATTTCCGGTGTTCAACAAGATCGACCTGCCCGGCGCCGATCCAGCCCGATCAGCGAGGAGATCGAAGCGATCATCGGCCTCGACACCAAGTAACGCCATCGCCTGTTTCGCCAAAGACCGCCCTGGGGGTGGCAGCCATCCTGCAGGCGTGCGTGGATCGGGTGGCCGCCTCCGCCGGATCGGCTCTCTGAGCCGTTTGAGGCCCTGATCTTCGAACTCCTATTACGACGCCTTACCGCGGCGTGATCGTGTACTTCCGGGTGATCAGTGGCCGGGTCCGCCCGCAAGGACAAGGTGCTTCCATGATGGCCAGCCAAAACCAGCTACAGAACTCGACGGAGGTGGTGGTGGATGGCCCAGACAGCGCCAGGTGGAGAGCCTGCATGCCGGTGAGGTGGGCTACCTGTCGGCCTCGATTCAAGGCGGTGGCCCGTGATGGCCGGGTGGGCGCACATCACCCTGCTGCGAATCCGGCCGCCCACAGCGCTTGCCCGGCTATGGCCGAGGCCAAGCCGATGGCTGTTCTGTGCGGGCGTGTTCCCCACCGACGCGGATCAATACCCCGAATCTGCGCGCAAGCACTCAACAAGTCAAAGCTTTCCCGGATGCGCGCTGAAGTTTGAGCCCGGAAACCAGCAGCGCCAGGGCTTCGGCTTCCGCTGCGGCTTCCTTTGGGCTGCTGCACATGAAAATCGTGCAGGAGCGGCTGGAGCGGGAATACACCTTGACCTGATCGTGACGCGCCATCCGGTGATCTACCAGGTGACCTTGATTCGACGGCACGCTTGATCCATGGTGGACAATCCGGGCCACCTTGCCCTGATCCGCAGAGCGTGAATCGATCGAGTGAGCCCTATGTGAAGCTGGAGATCTATACCGCCCATACCCTATAACGGCACCTTGGATGGAGCTATGCCAGGAGCGGCGCCGGTGAATTCATTGATATTGAAGTTCATTCACCACTGAGCCGGCGTCACGCTGCATCTCACGAGATGCGCTGAAGCTTGGACAGTGGTCACTTGATTATCTTCGATCAGATGAAGAGCCGCACCAGGGCTATGCCTCGATGGAATTACAGCCTTGATTCGGACGTACCGCAAAGATGAACTGGTGCGCCTCGATGTGCTGATCAATTGCCGAGAAGCTGGATCGCTCACCACGATCGTGCCACCGTGACAAGGCCTAACAAACGTGGGCCAAGGGGTTGGTGGAGAAACTCAAGGAATTGATTCCCGCGCCAACAATCAAGATTCCGATCCCAGGCCTCGATCGCCAGCCGCACATCGCCAGCGAAAGCATCAGCGCGATCCGCAAGGATGTGCTGGCCAAGTTGCATGGCGGTGACATCTCCCGCAAGAAGAAACTGCTTTCGAAGCAGGGCCAAGGGCAAGAAAGCGCATGAAAGGGCGATGGGTCGGGTGGAAGTGGCCCCAGGAGGGCCTTCATGGCGGTGTTGAAAGCTGAATCAGGTAAGCCGCTTGCCTCGCCCAGTTCAAGCGGGCGAGAGAGGGAGAAACGCTGAAGGCGTGATCCCCACCTTGAGGCACCGTTGCCTTCTCAGCTTCGAAAGCAAGTCCATGGTCCGGCCCAGCATGCTGGCCGGTCGGGCTTCTTTCTGCCCCTCTCCTTCGGCGGGGCTGGTGTTGCTGGCTCAGCAGCCTCTCGCTGCAAAACCGCTGCCCTGCATGCCCATCGACAGATGCAGGGCAATGCGGCAACGGCCAGGCAGCGACGGCCCTGGCTTCGCCGCCAGCAGGTGGCGGCCCAGCTCCAGGCCCCTACGCTGCCTGCTGGCAAGTCCCGTCGTCGCAGTGGCCACCGGGCGGTTGCGGAGCGGGCGCCAGCCTCGCCGGGCTTCGTAAGGGGAGGTGGGCAGCTCCCGCTTACAGCTGGTGGAGTGGGTGGCCTGCTCCTGTGCCTGCTGCTAACGTGGACGGCACTGGAGGCTCGCGCTGCGGGCTGAGTAGGGGAGAGGAGACGGGCAGTCGGCCCAGGCCCTGTTCGGGATTGCGGCTTGATCCCGACCGGCCTGGAGCGGCTGCTGACGGTGCGGCGGATGGGGCGATGTGAACCTGCATCGTAGATTCACGACTGGCGATGCTGGTGTTCTCTCCTTGGGCGGCCAACACCTCGTTGCAACTGTGGAGCTCCAGCGCCCGCTGGAGCCAGGCCAACGACTGAACAGCAGGAAATGTTGCGCCGTGTCGATGCCGACTTGGCTGCCGCGCGAGGCACGGGGCCTGCGCCAGGCGGCGCCGCTGTGAGTGGGCTGGAGTGGAAGCTGAAGGCCCTAACAGCCGGCAGCGGTTGTGCGGCGGCACGGGCCAGTGGATGGCGGAGCAGCCCAAGCGGGCTGGGAGCTCTTTGCGGTGGGAGTTTGCAGCGCCAGGTGAGCGCGACGTCGTTTCGGGAGGATGGGCTCTGGCTCGTCTACGCATCGAGCCATGGCCTGGAGCGTCGCCGGCTGTTCACCGCTGCCGCCCATGGCCTCTGTCCGTTCAGCGGGCTGCCCACTTTCCGAATCTGGAGGGAGGGCACGTGAGACAGCGGTCTGCAGGCCATGCGCCGAGCGCTTCAGCCACAGGGCTGGGCTTCAGCCTGGTGGAGCTGGTGGTGACCCTGGCGGTGATCGCCTGCTGGCTGGGCCTGGCCTGCGCGTCGGGGGGTGAAAGCCTGGTCCAGGGCAACCCTGGGGTTGGCGAGTCGGCGCTTGGCTCCAGGGCATCGAGCGTGGCCCGCAGTTTTGAGGCCCGAAAACAAGCAGGGGGAAAGCCTGTGGACTCACCCTCTCGGAGCAGGGCTGGCAAGCCGCCGCAGGGGCGGAGCTTTGAGGCCCTGTCGCGGACCCGCATGATGGAACTGGGTGAAGGGTGGAGAGCACCGCGGTGGGACGTGCTCCACAACCGCCAGAGGTGTTTGCGCTTCAGCAGCAAATGGCCTGGTGCTTGATGGCGGCACGGGTGGTGCTTGGGCCATCAGCGGGCACTCCCCGTGCGCCCGCTGTCTGGTGGATGCGCTGTCCGCGAACGTGCGCTGGGCCGCTATGGCTGGGGGCCAGCGGACAGCAGGCCCGACCACAGCCTCTGCCAACCCGATCCCACGCTCTGATCGTGTTGTTCATTCACCAGCGTACCGCCGGGTCGTTTCCATTCCGTTTCAACACCAACAGCAGGGTTTTGCGCGTCAGGGGGCGGCTTCTCTTTGGTGGAAGCTTATTGCCTGCTGGCGATGGGGCTTGGCTTGCTGTTCTGCGGCGGTGGTTTGGTCCAGCGTGTTGGGGAGCGGCTGAACCCGGACTGTTCAGCCGCCTGCTGCGGCGAGCGGCGAAAACCAGCGGCCGACCCTGGGAACCTGTCCAGCCGATCTGCAGCGTGGCCACGGCGTGGCGCCCGGAACCCGGCGCTACGGCTCAGCCTGCGCCTGGCGGGCGGCGGCCGTGCTGCAGCTCAGGACGCCGGAGGCGAAACGATCACCTATTCGGTTGGAGCAGCCGCCCAGTTGGCCTCTGGCAGGGGCAAGATTGCTGGTCCGCTGGGGCCTGCCTTCGGGCTCTTGACGGCCAAGTGTCCCGCACGCACGGACGTTCCAGAGCCGGTCGTTGCTGGACGGGCTTGGCTGCCCAGGCCCCACGCCCTGCAGGGCTGCAGCCTGTTGCTTCAACGGCGGCGAAGCCGCCGGTACGGCTTGGGGTGGACTGAATGTTCGTCCACGGCTGCCATTTCTCGGCTGCCCCGATCCCGAACCCAGACTGGTGGCGCTGCGGCTGGAGCAGAGCTTCAGCGGCAGGCTTTGGCGGAAGAGCGCAAACGATCGTCAGCGACAGTGTTGGCGGGGTGCCCGGTTAGTCGAATGCGATCGCTCTGCGCCTGTGCGACTGTTGACTCAGATCTCCGGCTCCAGGACCATGTGTTCTGAGGAGGGACAAACCAGCGATTCTGAAGGTACCTTTGGCTTGAATGGTGATCGAAATTTGAGTTCGCATCGTCGTCGACTTCAAAAAGCCACCAGGTCTGGTTGAGCCGTGCTTGTTGGCTACGCGTGCTTCTTCTTGGCCAACAGGCAGCTCCGCCGCTCTGAGGCCCGCTACGACGCCCACAGCCGGAACGGGGTGTATGCGCTTCAGAAGAAGCTCACTGAATCCGCTGAATTCCCCATTCGACGAAATGCAACGGCGGATCAGCTCGATGCTCCCTCCCCGGCGTCACGGTTTGTGGCTGGGAAGGTTGCTCCAGGGGCCGCGAGACCCTCGGTTCCTTTGGAGAAGCCACCGCCACGCCGCCTGCCGGCAAGTCGATGGCGGTCTCTTCCGGAGGGTGGCGCATCTTCCTGGACCTATGCCAACCCGGTGGCTGCTGAGCAGCGGCCCGGTCGCCTGCATGTTCCTCGAGATTTCAGCGGCCGATGCTGGGCGGTGAGCGGATCAACCCAGTTCTTGTTGATCGCATTGGCCGGGATGGACAGCCCTGCGCTGACAGTCCCTGCTGCGGCTGTGGATGGAGGGGGGTTGCGGCCCCCTGGCAGCGGCTGCAACAGCGTTGCGGGCGATCCAGCGCCGATGCCTCGGCCGCCAGACGGTGGCAGGAGCACCCCAACCCCGAGGAGCTTCAAAACGATCGCCCTCGCCTTCGGACGGAACTTGCTAGATCGCCTGGCTATCTCCTTCGAAGCTGCCAGCGGATTTTGTCGGATTGGGTCTCCCATGAGCTGCGTACATCGATGACGCTGATCAGTGGCTACGCCCGCGGTTGCAGCGCCAGGGCAGAACAAACCAGCTCGACCGCCGTGAGGCGCGCTCCGGCCAGCGGACTGGTGGACAGCGATGGGCTGCCTGCGAAATGATCCGCCGCCGTTTGCGTTGATTTCCAGGGCGGAAGCAGACGGGTGGGGCGGCTGGTGAGGCGACTTGCTCGCCAATCGCCCGCGATTGAGGCGCCCACCGGAGGGGAGCCACCAGGTCATCGATGTGGAGGCTGTGCTGCTGGCGGACTATTGAGGCAGCTGGTGACCATGCCGGTTCGCGGCTGCGGCTGTGGGCGCCCGGTCGCAGGCTGAGGTCCTGGTGCCCTGCGGTGATTTTTGCCGATCCGATTGCAGCAGTTGCCTCACCAACCTTGGTGGGGAAAACGCCCCTGAAGTACGCCGACCAGGCAGTCCGATCGAGTTGTTTGCCACCTCCCATGCACCCCCAGACCACTCCCAGCCTCAGGGAGAGCCTGGCCTGCAGGCGGAGTGGTGGTGTGCATGTGCAGTGGACCGCGGGCCTGGGGTGGCGGATGCCGAAAAAGAGCGGATCTTCGAGCGTTTGTTCAGGGCAGCGCTTCTTTCAAGGCGTCGGAGCAGCGGCATTGTTCTGTCGGTGGTTGAAGTTGCTGATGAGCGGGTATGGGAGGGGAGGCGCGGGTGGTGATGCCCCCGCCCAGGGGGCGGTTCCCGATTTTTCAGTTGCTGCTGCGCCGTTCTCAGTTCCAAGGATCCCCTTCCATTGAGCATGAAGCCGACACCACGGAGTCTGAATCAGGCTGGGGCAGCCGGATTGCTCGACCTTCTTGCGCAGGGTAACGGATGTAGGACTTCGAGCAGGTTGTCATCACCGAAATTGGTTTTGGGCGCCCCAGGGACGCTGGCAAGATCTGATTGCGCGTCTGCACCCGGTTCGGTTCGCGCAGCAGCGGTCTGGAGAGGTCGTATCGCGCACGGGTGAGTGAAATCGGGGCCCATTGCGGCGACTCCAGGTTACCGGTGTTCATGGTCAGCCGCCGATAGCTGAGTAGCTCGCCAACGCTGCGTTCAAGTTGAGTCCGGTGCGGCGCATCCGGCGCGGACGCGGGGCTAGCAGTTCCTCGATGAGAATGGTTGGTTTGATGAAAGTCCGTCGGCGCCGGAATCCAGCGCCTTCAACTTCGGTCGCCGGGATGTGCGTCTCGCGCCGTGAGCATTTCACCACCGGCACGGTGACGGCCGCTGGAGCGAAAAAGCCGGCGGCAGATCTCGGACACCACTGAAATCGGGGCAGGTCCAATCGAGTAGCACCAGATCGAAGGGGTTGGGGTTGTCGCGTAAAACGGGTGAGGGCGCCTCAGGGCCCGTTACGGCTTCGCCTACTGCAAAAAAAACCCTCCACCAGAAAAAAACTTCCCCTGGAGGAAAACGGCGGCCAATTCGAAAATCCGTCATCGACCGATTGCAGAATGCGTTGGGGGGCTGCTTTTCTGTAAAATCGCCGCATGACTGTATCGCGCATGGGACTTTCCCCCGCTGGGGAAAAACATTTTCAGCTTCGGCGCTTGGGATTTGGCTGGAGTTCCCCATGGTTGGGCCTTTGTTGTAGCAATAGGGGCCGGGTTTTTTGATGGCGGGGTTTAAATCCCTTTTTCTCTCTGGGG
>Ga0163217_1056268_pt1 | contig 11291 bp, 13 predicted proteins | sample SynspAceP_FD_185933 | JGI IMG/M metagenome (GOLD analysis project Ga0163217, IMG submission 185933) | Saline lake microbial communities from Ace Lake in Antarctica - Synechococcus sp. Ace-P (PacBio error correction) | ecosystem: Environmental > Aquatic > Non-marine Saline and Alkaline > Saline ... | reverse complement strand
ACCCGGCTGCCGGCTCTCGCTTGGTCGACGACCTGGATCGACCTGTTCCGCGCGACCGCTCAAGCCGTTGCGGGCACCTTTTGCCCTGATGGCACCTATGGATTGCCGGGCTGCAGGCATCCCAACTGGATTCTTGGCGCCGGCGTGTCCACTTCGTCCCCTGGACAATTGTTTTCCCGGTCACCGCACTGGGCGGCGGACGCCCATTTTGTACAGAAGCATTAGCGGCCACATACAGAGCCTGGATTCAATCGCCTGAGCATCGGGCGCGATATTGCGCAGTGGCCCGGCAAAACAGGTGATGCAGGCGAGTGGCTGTGGCTGCCAGTGTCCGAACACAAGGTAGCTGGTGCCGCACCTGGAGCAACGGCTGCGGCGGCCACAGCGGTGCCTCTTGCACCCGGCCCCACGATTCTTGGCGGTATTGGCATTCCACACTGGGGCCGGCGCCCGGGAGCGTAATTACATGATTGCTAAAAGGAGGCCGTTCTATGAAAGACCGGACCGTGATTCTGCCTGTACCTTGACGCTGTTCAACGAACCACGGCGAGCCAATGTCACCCGTTGGATATGTGCCAATGAGTTGGATATCAGCCCCTGGCAATCTGTATTGACCATTTTCCGCGGCAGGAGGCGCTGCTCGAATCCCTGCTCGACGATTTTATCGGCAAACACCCGACCTCCTGCATCTGGAGATCGATCCGGCGCACTCAGCCCACGACTACTGGCTGTTTACTGCACTTGCTGTTCGAGACAGATCATCAGCTACCGTTTCCTGGTTCCAGGATCTGTCAACTGGGGCGCACTACGGCTATCATCGGCCATTGCCAGCACTGGATTGAGCCTGCGCAAGACGCTGCTGCGCGTGTTGCTTGGGCTACGTGAGCAGGCAATATGCACGCGAGACGGAGAGCCTGGAACGTTTGCTTGATGCCTTGTGTCAGACCTTTTTCTTGTTCTTGGCTGGACTATCACGCATCACCGGGGCGACGAACAAGAGCTTCGCTGGCGTGGCGCAGGTCTGGGGTTTGCTTTGCTCCTATGTTTGGATGAAGATACGCGTGGAATGGATCAGTTGCTGATCGACCGCTACGCATAAAAAAACCCGGCCAGAGCGGCGTGAAAGGGGACAACACCTGAGGCTTTCAGTTGAGTTTGGCGCCCTTCAGACGACGCACTCAGCTCATCAGCTTTGGCCGACAGTTCTGCAGTTCAAGTTGCGGCTGGGGGATCCCACCCGGCCAAGCACTGCGACGGCCCTCTCGATGGAGTCGGACCACCTTGTCCATGCGCCACCAGTGGCCGAATCGGGACCCGCGACTGAACTCGAACGCAGCTTCTTCGATTTTTGCTGCTGGCGCTTTCACCTGCTCGAGTGATATCCTTGCCCTTGCTTTTCAAAGCGCCTGACTTCGCTCGACCAGTCCTTGAAATAGGCTGCAACCCTGCTTGCCTGCTTTGGATAAAGCACCCAGGCGTAGGCCACCAGACCTGACGCGCCTGCGTCTTCAGGCCATCAGTTCTGGTGGCGGGCATGATGCTTGATCGATAAGCGCTCTTTTTTAAACCTGTGCCATGGTAGTCCTCCTTCGTTGATAAAAGATTCGGCTGGCATCGTACGCCACATATCGAGACCTTACCCAGTCAGTTTTGAAAAAACTACTAATAACCGGTCAGGCATAAAACCCGACCGGCTTGCGCGGTTCGGGTTTCGCTTACGCAAGGCGACTCAGGAACCGAAGGCTTCTCAGCTTGCTGGCGTGGCGGTGGCTGCGCGGGGCGCAGGCGTTGCCAGCAGGTTGCTGCTGGCTTGCTGGCGCAGTGTCGCTTGGGCACCGCTTTTGCCGTGGTTTGGAACGGGTTGCTCGCAGCAGGTTTGGCAAGCGGGCTTTCGGCGCAGCCTTGCTAGCGGCAGGCTTGGACGCGGCGGTTTGCCGTTTTGGCTTGGACCGCGGGCCGCGCCGTTACTGGCTTGATGGCTGCCGCTTTTGGCTTGGCGGTTGCTTTCCGCAACGGTGGCCTTGGGTTGGCAGCCGCCTTCGGGGAACGCCGGGCTTGGCTGCGGGCCTTCGGTGCGCCTTGGCAGCGGCAGGCTTGGGCGCCGCCTTCGGTGCGGTTTTGGCGCGGGCCTTGCCACGGTATTTGCTGATCATTCGTGGTCAGCTCGCTCAACCTTGCTGTTAAGCGCTACCTCAATCACGCGATTAGAGGAACACAGGCGGGACACGGCTCACTGTTAAACGCTGTCAAAGGCTTCTTCCAGCTCATTCCATTTTCCGGAAACACGACCCCGGGCCTTGGTCGACCTTGGATTGTCTTGCGGCAACAGAATCTTTCTTGCTCTTGCTGGCTTGCCCTTGATGGATCCACCCTGCTTTGCAATTTCGGGACTTGCGGCTTTCTCTGCCACCTCACCGTCCTTGATCAGGTTTTCGACAGAGCTTGACGGCCCTCCTGCCAACTTTTGGCATAAGCGCCCAACCTGGCCAGCCAGATCTGACTGAGTAGCTTTCTATCTCACTGACCCACCGTTGTCTTTGTGCCTCTTTTTTCCTTGCCCGCCATGGAGTAACTTCCTCTGTGACCTTATTGCTGTTCGATTCGACTGAGTGCAGGCCTCAGATCATCCGTGTTAGCAGACAACTGGTCAATTCCTTTCTTGCTGGGGATACCAGACGGCTCAGCGCAGAAGCCCACGGGTCATCGAATTTACTTTCTCAACCTTGTTCAAGCTGCCACCGGTGCGTGCCTGAAAGCGCTCTTTTGAAAGCTTTCACCTTTGCTGTTGACATTGACTGTTTGCAGACTCGGACCTGGCTGGACACCAGTTTCCTTGCTGCTTTCTCAACGCTTCGCCTTCGGAAAACAGCTTCTTGAAAGTAAGTCGGCCGCCTTCCTTTGCCGGCTTTGGCGTAGGCACCCAGCCTGCCCAACCAGATCTGGTGAGGTAGTTTCTTTACGTCGGCAGGAGGAAAGCCGCTTCACTTCGATTTTCTTTGCAGTGTTCTTGGCCATGGTAATTGATTCCTTTAATAATGGTTACATCGGTATGGTCGGTTGTTCGACCTTGTTGGCAAGTTACGCAGCCAAAAATTAGAAACACATACTAAACGCCAAATTAGCTCAAAAATACTTGTCCAGCAGCCTTTGTCGCATCTCGCCTTTGGCATACCCGCCAATCGGCGTCGCATCAGGACCCCAGGCTTGACGGTGAACCCGCACCTGATCTTCGGAACGTTTGATACAAGCCATCGGCCACCGCTGCGGCTTGAAGGCAAATCGCTCGCCTTCCCAGGTGATTTTGCGTCAGTTTCTGCGCCAGCTTGTCGGCCAGATTTCTGCGCACGCTCGCGCGCAACTTCCTTGCCCAGCTGTGTTCACGGGTGATATCACAGTACCATGTGCTTCTCTCTTCTTCTGATGGTGGGTGACAGTTCAACAACGCCATGCCTGCCGTAAAGGCAGCGATGCGTCTCCGCAGTGCGTGCACTGCGTCATGCTGAAAAACCCCGCTGGGGCAAAAAAAGGGGTAGATGTGGGCTGATTGCCCAGGCAGGAACGGATCCCATGACGGACGAACACAAGCAGACAACATACTCACTTCGGCTTTCAGACGGTCGCACGAATCCGAGAAGCCCAACGCGTTGCCGATGTGTTCACTCAGGTCGCCGCGCGTTTATGACCTCATGAACGGGACCGATGTCAGGCGGTATCTCGCCTGTGGAATCGCTTCACTATTGAGCTGTCCGGCGTACGCTGGCAACAAGTGCTGGATATTGCCGGCGGCACCGGCGATCTTGACGCGCAAGTTCTCAAGCTGGTAGGTCCTCAGGCGAAGTAGTGCTCGCCAAGGACATCAATGACTCCATGCTCAAGTCGGCCGCGATCGGCTGCTGGCCTGGGCGTGGCGGGCAGTGCGCTTCGTGCAGGCGGAGCCGAAGCCGCTGCCCATTCCCCAACCCAATCACTTCGACTGCATCACCATCGCCTTTGGCCTGCGCAAACGTGACGCACAAGGATTCGCGCCATCGGCGTCGTGATGCTGCGGCGTGCTCAAGCGGCGGGCGGCTGCTGTGTTGCTGGGGAGTCTTCCAAGCCCGCAACAAGCTGCTATCGTCCAAGGGCCTTATGATCAGATATTTTATCCGCCTGCTGCCGTTGATGGGAAGGCTGGGATGACCAATGATTCGGAAAGGCTACCGTTACCTGGCCGAACCCGAATCCATCCGCATGCATTCCTGATCAGGAAAACGGCTCAAGGCGATGATGGGTCGAAGCCGGATTTGCCGCGTGACCTATCACAACCGATTGACCGGCGGGCGTGGTGTTGGGCGCGTGGTTGGCACTCACCGGGGCATCAGCCCTGATGCTACCGGCCCTTGACTCCGGCGTTGCACGGTCAGCCTGGGCGGTCCGCCTTTTGGCGGCCGGCGATCCGTTGACGCGGCGCGGCGCCTGGCCAAGCTGGAAAGGCAGTGTGATCCTGATCCAGAGCCCGACGAGGCCGCAATGGCATTGTATTTGCTGCCAGGCACTCAGGGCATAGTTGGCTGGCTACTAGCGACCAGCTTCCGAACTGCACACTGAGCGCCCCCAGCCCACTGCTTGGCGCTGGCTTGATGGTCAGCGACCAGCGCCAACGCCTGTTGCAAGGGAAGCGACGTGCAGGCTCAGCGGCGACAGCGGTACTGGTCAACCTGCAGAATGCCTGGGGCGATTTTTGGTCTGGACGGCGAAGCCGAATGGTCACGCTGGGTCGGCCGGTGGGCAGCCACGCGATACCAACGTATTACGCAGGGTTGGGAATGGGGTGGCCAGGGCGCAGCACAGCTTTGGAGCCGCAGCCTGTCGAATATCTGACGAAGAGGCCGACAGCTGAGCGGCACGCAGAAGCCCGCTCAGCGGCCCGACAGGCTACCCATTCAGCTGCGCTGGACTGGACGCCTGGAAGCCCGGGCGCTGGCCCTGCTTGATGGACCCGACCCGGAAGCTCGCGACCTATGGAATCTGACAAGCCCTGTTGCGCCTGCTGCGTATCCTGCATATCTTTTATCGCGCTACCGATTTGATCAGTTTGATGGACGCCTTCCGCTGCCTCTGGGCAGGGACGCTTCTGTTGAAAATCGGGCCTGGGTTTGCGCCCGGCCGCCCCGCGATCTTTTCCCGCGGCGCGCGCTTGCGGCTGGCCTGTGAAGATCTGGGTCCGGTGTTTGGTCAAGTTCGGGGCAGGATCTGTCTACCCGGCGCGATCTGCTCCTGATTGATATTGCCCTGGAAAAATGGCACGCCTGCAGGACCAAGTACCGCCCTTCCCTGCCGATCAGCGGCGCAAGAACGGAATTGAGACGCTTGGCCAGCCCAATTTGAGTCGATCTTCGCCAGTTTCCAGGCCGAGCCACTAGGCATCTGCATCGGTAGCCCAGGCTGCACGCCGCGCGGCTGATGACGGCACAGAGGTTCCGTGGTCAACGGTCATTGCCGGGTATCGGCGACGGTCATCGGCCAGGATATCAGTTGGCTGTTCCTGGCGGCGCGTCTGCTGGAGCGCCACTCGGCGCAAGTCGCCGGCTGGCGCCGGTCGAGGTGGTGCGTGACTATGAAACACCACCATCTCGACGAGCTGGACCTTCACCGAGAAAGCGGGCCAACGCCTCACAAGCTTGACGGCGTTAATTTCGAAGGACTCTCCCGCTGCTCTATGTGCCAAGGTTTATGGACTGGTGTCGCACAAGTGTGTGATGGTCATGGAGCGCATCGCGGTCTGGCCGTGAACCGAATAGGCCCGGCCCTGCTCGACCAGCGCAGTGTGAGCTCCGCGAAGAGAGATATAGATATATATATTACTCAGGTGTTTCGCGACAGCTTTTTTCCAGCCGATATGCACCCGGGCAATGTGTTTTTCGTCGTCGCGCAGTTCACCCTTGGGAGCCGCATAGTACATTGCAATTGTGATTTCGGCACATCGGCAGCTGACACCCGAGGATTCAGACTACCTGGCGCGGCAACCTGATTGGGCCTTCTTCAGCGCGACACCCGGGCGCGCTGGGCAACTTGCACATCGATTCCGGCGGGTCCTGCGAAACGCGTTCATAATATCGAAAGCCGCCATTGCAGCGTCTTGCGAGCGATATTGAGCGGTCCGCTGAAGGACATCTCCTTCGGCCAAGTGCTGCTGCGGCTGTTCCAGACGGCCCGCGCCTTTTCATATGGAAAGTGCAGCGCAATTGGTAACTGCTGCAAAAACCCTTGCTGAATATTGAAGCCTGGGCCGCCAGCTTGTACCCGGACCGGATCTGTGGGGCCACCGGCAAACCCTATCTGGAGCGCTGGATGCGAGGAGCGGGCGATAGCCCCAGCATCACTGGCGCAACTGGCAGCAAAACAGCTGGACAGCTGCCACCGCTATTGCACAGCAGGCACACGCCAGGCATCTGGATCGCCGGCCAGACAGCCGATCCAGCCCGTCGTTGCACGCGCACCAGCAACCCGGGCCTGCGACTAGCCGGCCTGTTACTTTAGCCTGACTCGGCGCCAGCGGCCTGGGGTACCGACCCTGCGCTATGGACCCAGGCCCGAACCTACCAGTTGGTTGCTGATCGTGGTCGGCGGGGGCTGGCTGGTGTCTGCTGCGCGGCTTGCCGCGATTCGGTGAAATAACCACGCCAACAGCAAACTTTACCACTGGCGCGACGCGGCCCATAACTGGCACACTTTCTCGATATGACTGAATCAATCGACACCAGCGCCTGGCTGGACATGATTCAAATGGGTGCCGATGGGACCTGGTGCCCGCGCCATCGGCCCAGGACGTGCATACCCAACGGGTGACTGGTGGTGGCCTGGATGAACCGCGAGGCGCTGCACTGACCGCCAGCGGAAGGCCGGGCATATACTGTCCGGTCGCGGCAAGCTATGGCGCACGGCGAGGAATCGGCCATGTGCAGGGCTTGCACGAGCGCGCCTGGATTGTGATGCCGAGTGATTGTATGATTGGTCGAGCCAGTTAGGGCGGCATGGCTTGCCACACTGGCCGCGAGAAGCTGGCTGTCTACCGGGTTATTCCGATGACGGTCCAGTGGCAGATCCGATTGACCCGGCTGCCAAAGGGACCCAAGGGCGCAGATTTATGAACACAAACATGATGACACCCTGCGTCAGCTTCGCTGAAGTATTCGAGCGGCGCAAAAACGCCGATTGAGACAGCTCGTATGTAGCCGCCTGCCTGCAGGTCTGAACAGGGATCTCGAAAAAAGGTCGGGAAGAATGTACAGAAACGCTACTGAGCTGCGAAAGATTGCCAGCACAGCGACGACAAGTCGATCTTGCATTTATGAAACGCCGATCTCTGTTTCACAGGCATGGTTCATTTGCTCAGGGCCAAACCTGGGGCCTTGGACCAGGCGGATATTCTGCAAGAACTTGAGCGACGCGTCGGACACTGTCCGGTCCTGGGCCGAAAAGCCGCGCGAACAACAAGACATAGGGCATCGCCACTGGAGGTCTGTAATGAGGTTTAGCTGGCATTAGCATCTGGCAAACTGGCGATCGTACTGGTTATCGTTCACTCCTGCTGTTCGCGCACCAAGCGCCTGAAAGGCTGGCAGTGATTGGGTGGACGATCAAGGGCTTTCGCAAGTCAGTGAACACGCGACGAAGACAAAACCCATCACGAAACACCAAGACCGGCGACCACGCTCGCGGGCGAGCGCCAAGAAAGCAGGAATCGCATTACCAAGACTGATCTGGTTCATGTTTGATTGTACAGCTATCCTTGAACTTGCTGCGATGATCGCTGTGCAATTGCGGCTGGTGGTGGCTCGGGCCCGAGCGCCTGCCAGGTTTCATTCGCACAGTTTGGTCTTATGATTGGTCGCAGTTTGGAAACCGAGCTGTTGCTGAGCGTTGCGCCGCGCAAGTCGAGCGCGAAATCGGGCCTGCGGACGAAGATTCGTCAGCAGTTGCACAACGAAAAGATCATTGGCCTCGCTTGAGAAAAAGGCCAAAAAAACCTGAGGACGATAGCTCCTCCAAGCCTGCCTCCAACGTGAACGCAAACGCAATGCCAGCGTCACACAAGCCGATCAGGGACTATAGCTGCCGCGCCTGATGAACAGGCTTGACCCTTTCGGGATACGACGGGGGCATCCCAGGCACGATAGGCGATCCGAATGACACGCATCCGAGCCACAGACTCCTCCCCATGAGCGATAAGCGTACCTCCTGCAGGTGAGCTGAAGACACTGCCGCGGTATGCCCATCGACCGAACTGCGCTCAAGAACTTACCTGCGCAATCATCCTGATCTTGGATGGGGCATCTTCGCGGACTGTTCTATTTCGCCAACCGATCTGTACACCATCATTCCGAACCCTTGCGCGCCTTCACTGCCCGAAGGCAACCAGCATTGATCGCGACGAGGTCGCCTCGCCCTTCCTGACGCCGTTTCAAACTGGCGTTGGTCAGCCGCTCTAATTCTCGCCATGCCCTTCGTGCATGCCATCAACTTTCTGGAGCTTTATCGCCCCGGGGGTATACAAGCACGAAAAACGCACTGGCCATCCCGCTGCTGGGCCTCAAGTATCAGTTTTTGTCTTACTCCGGGGATTGGCCTTTCGCCTATTACGTGGTGTCCCGCTGATGTTCGGTTCTTCACCAGTCCGCCCCGGAAGCGTAGCGTTGTGATACCGATAGTCAACAAGTACCTGGATTCGTTGCTGACGCTTGTTCATGGACTTTTGGGCCTGGCCTTCGAGATCCCCGTTGCCACCATGCTGCTGTACTGGCTGGGGCTGTAGACGGTTGCCAAATTACGACCAGATAAGGCCCTAATGTGGTGTCTGGCTGCTTCGGTGATGGTTATGGTACTGACGCCACCGGGATGTGATTCCAGGCAGCTATTGGCTAATCCCCATGTGGTGCTGATGAGGTCGGCATTCTGTTCAGCTCGAATATGCTTCAAAGCAAAAAAACGGATCCACGGCGACGATCCTGCGCTTGATATCGCGGGACTCGATACGGAAAGACCAGCCACCGGCATGACACTGCCTGCTGCTGCGCGATGAGACTTATGTTCAGTGCCGACCAATCCGTGCGGCTGGACGGCAGGACGCTATGCAGACACATGCCAGGCAAGTTCACCAGGCGAAGGTGAGAGCGACCAGCTCAAGGTCGGGCCATCTGGGTGGCCTGATGGGCAGCGGGCGAGCTGCTCAAAACTCTTCCGATACCATGCCAGAAACTGCGAGTTGAACGCTGGACCAGCCGCCACCGCCGAACACTGCCGCTCACCCTGTTTGTTGGCCAATGCCAGACCAAGATGTTCCGCCAGGATTCCATGCCAAGCATTGCGCAGACCCTGGGTGTAGCCGAGATTCATTTTGCTGAACAGCTTATCGACGTGGGAGAAGAGCTTACTGGCAGGACGCCACGTTTTCTTGCAGCCGGAGCAGATCGCAGGAAACTTGCTGCCGGCTGGAGCAGGCGCGCGATTGACCACTTTTGCCGCGCGTGCGATCGAAAAACGCTTTCAAAACCCTTGTCGAGGAACAGGCTTCCCGGCAATCCTCCGCCGATAGCCTGGCGCTCGTAGCCCACCCCAGGCGATTATCCGCCCTGCCCGCGTTGCGTCAGCCCAGCACACCACTCTGGCGATCGGACGCCCAGGGCGGCATGGATACCTAATTGAAGTCTAATAAAACTGGTCAGATTGGCCGGCTTTCAGCCGGTTGCAGCTCGGTTGCGCGCAATATTGGGGTAGAACCGCAGTGACTTGCGCTGATAGGGGCGCCTTTCTAACGGGTTTCCCTCTTGCCCAAGCACGGACTGTTAACCCCATGGCTTAACGACTATTCCCGCTGCATCATTCCATCACCCGTATTGGGCGCACATGGCACCCTCAAGCCTATCAAAAGTTAGATTTCTTAATCCTACACAAGACCGCTTTTACGATCCGTATCAACAGCTAACAGTTCGCTATGAATATTGTTTGCACAAGCGATAAAAATAATGAAAATGACTCCCCAAGCACCTTAACCGGCGTTGCTGCTAAAAGCCGCGCTCGCTACTGCTCGCGCTGGCCCTGACCACCTTGACCGGATGCTTTTTTCGCAGCGGCGGCCTCGAGCGGGGTCCAGCCCCCGAAGCACCTGCTGCAGACCCTGCTTGCCGCATCAGCCACCACCGAAGGTCCGTGGCAGGGCATCGCCGTGGAAGACATCGCGGCGTTTTTTTCGCCGCCATTTACCTCGCCCAGGCACCAGTAGCGGCGAAAACTGACCGCTTTGCTGCTACTTCAAGGCGCCCGAGCCAGGAGCGCAGTTGCTGGAGCTCAAATGAATCCTTCGGCAATATGTGCCACCAAAAAACCAATATCACCCACAAGGCAACTACAAGGGTGGATGGGACTTGCCTGTTCCCTGAATGTCTATGCCCCCGACAAAGGGCAACGACTGCCTCTGATGGTCTGGAACACGCGGCGCCTTACTGGTATTCGGCAACGGTGGCGAGAGAATATGATCCCACCCGGCTGGTTCGGACAAGGATGTGGTCGTGGTAACGACCTGAAACTACCGGCTGGGGCAACCTGGGGCTTTCTCGCCCACCCGAATCTTGCGACGATTGCCGGCAATTTTTCGCTGATGGCGATCGCAGCAAGCCCTGCGTTGGGTAAAAACACAATTCGCCGAGTTTGGTGGAAACCCCAGGCAATGTGACACCTGTTTTGGCGGAGTCGCCGGGGCCACAGCATGATGAAGCATATTCGGTCTCGCCAGAGCGACAGAGGAAAAACCTGTTTTCAGCGCGCCATGTGCAAAGTTGGGCTCTTTACCGGCGCCATCTTCCTTTCTCCAACGAGAGCCAATAGGTGGTTGCGCAGGCCCAGGTCAGCCAGACTAGCCGCTGGCCCTGGGCTTGCAATAGACCCAGCCGATAATTAGGCCGCCTGCTGCGCTTCTCCAGCGTCCCGCGATCTGTCTGGCGCTGCAAGGCTCCGCAAGCATTACCGGCTGTAGATCCCAGGCGACGACCTGTTTACCAAATCGATCCAGCAAGGCGCTGGCTGAGGGCGATTTCCAATACCGACCTGGATATCATAGATCGGTGCAGCGAACCCAGGATCAGAAGGGAACCCTGTTTGTAGCCCTGACGAACTCCAGCCGGGCCCCTGGATACGTTGGGCGAGGCAGAGGTATCGCCAAAACGGGTGGACGCGTTCTACTTCAGCCGTATTCAGGACGTTGGTCCCTATGACAGGCGAGCAAGATCGCAAACCGGGGACTATCTGGCCCTGTA
>Ga0163217_1022330_pt1 | contig 11291 bp, 13 predicted proteins | sample SynspAceP_FD_185933 | JGI IMG/M metagenome (GOLD analysis project Ga0163217, IMG submission 185933) | Saline lake microbial communities from Ace Lake in Antarctica - Synechococcus sp. Ace-P (PacBio error correction) | ecosystem: Environmental > Aquatic > Non-marine Saline and Alkaline > Saline ... | reverse complement strand
CGGCGCCCCGGTCCGACTGCAGGCGCCTGCTCCAGAGCAGTTTTCGCCGTCGGGCCCGCTTGATTTCCTCGAACGGGGTGAGGTGGCCACGAACACGCCGCGGTTGCATCACGGCGGGCATAGGCGGCGTCATGTTCAAGGCACGGTCTGCTCGTAGGGCGCCCAGCGCCATCGGTATTAAAGCGGCCAGCTCACGGGTTGATTTCCCAGGCTCTAGCCCTGGCGATTTCACCTTGTTCGGAAGCCACCTGCTGCAGCAGGCTCACGCCAACCACGCTTGAGTAGAGCTCCTGCAGGGCCGTGGCCATCGTCACCTTGCCCTCGTAAGCGATCACCGGAAGTTGCTTTGGGGCAGTAGCAGCGGAAGGAAGCGCTTCTTGTCGGTCCAAACGGTTCTGGCGCATCCCCTCCTGAGGGCGGCGAGAAGATAGAACGGAACAGCTTGAAATGGGAGCCGGGTGATCGCAAGACGCCTGAGTTGCTCGTTGAACTGGCTTTTTGTTTTAATCCTTACCGCCCACCAGGGCACGCCACCAGGCCGGTGCCCGGCTCGACGGTGAACTAGCGCCCCCTCCATGGAGCCGCTGGCACTGCTGCTATCACCTTCTGGGCCTCCGTCTGCATGGCCAGGTTGGAGGCTGCTGCGTATCGTCAGTCCGCCCACCTCAAGCTGCTCAGAGTTACACATTGGGTAAGCTCCTGGGCCTCCCAGCTGGTGAAGTAGGGGGTGCCTCACTGCTTCCCAGTACCTTGGGCAAGGGCCGGTTGCGGAGCCGGAGCGGTGTGGCTCGGCCTCCGGTCTGCTCGGGGAAGCAGCTGATGAACCCCGCCTGGCGCATCCGGTCCCAGCACCAGTGCTCGCCGCTTGTTAGGGCCACGGTTCTTCGTTCACGACGGCGGAAATACACCGACGGGCCGGCGGCGGCCGGCGAATCAGGCTGTGCTTCCGCAGGTGAGCTGGTCGCGGCCTTGGAAGAAGTAGATCCAGGCCGCATCGGCGACGCGTAGGCGCCTGAGCCCAGATACACATATGATGTGTATGATCGAGGATCTCTTGTTTGCTGAGCTGGCGCTTCGATTCTTGCCGGCCAGGGCCGCCTTCTTTGAGCTGCGGACCAGGGGTTGCGGGTCCCTGGCTGAGGTTACACCGTGCGGCAGCTGTGGGTGATGGTGCTGGCCGCCTTCTTCCACTGCCGCCGCCGGCGGATGTTGCGCACCATGGCCCGGCCGATCCCCCAGATGTCAACACCGTTCGTGGTCGTAGAAGCGCCGGTCTTTCGGCGGCCACAACGCCTGCGCAGCAGTTCGGGCATCAACCGCGCAGCCACCTTTCTCGGGGTGGCAGGCCGAGCTTCTGCCAGCACCTGGCATCGGCCCGAATAGGATCGTCACCGTGCCGGGTCGGTGAAGGTGTTGATCCCGCGCCACGTTCAGCAGCATCCCGTCGACCGAGCGCACCAGCGACGCTTGCCGCGAAGGCTGCGGCCAGCTGCGACTCCCGCTGCCAACAGCCCCGGCCAGCAAGCAGCTTCTTGCGGGGCTTGGGTCGACGTTTTCCTTTCCCTCGCGCCCTCAGGCGGGTGGGGGATCCTTTGCGAGAGACTTTCGCTGCGTTCACAACACGGCCGTGAGGCTTGCTGTTGGCCGATCGCGAGCCCGTCCACCAGCACCCCCAGCACCAGAAACGGCTGGGCGCTCGCCTGATACTTCAACGTCCAAAGGCCAACCGGATCGCGCAGCAGCCAGTTTGTCCTGGAAGGTGATCTGCGGGAATTATCAAAGGGCAGCACCAGCAGCACCGCGGCGAAGTTCTGGGCCAATGGCGATCAGCACAGGCCCACCATCGCCAGCTGGAACAGGATCAATCATTGCCGGCGCTGATCCAGCTGGCCTCGCTCGATGCGAACACCACCGGCAGGCGATTCAGCCCCCATCGCGCCGGCGCCTTCCACGCTCTTGAAGTCGTTGACACAGCAATGCCGCAGCCCGGCCAGGCTGTAGGCCAGGTTGAGCAGCGGCTGTGGTCCAGGTGGCGGCCGAACAGGGGCCTGCCACGCGCCCCACCAGCAAAGCGATGTAACTGCGCGCCAAAGGGCATAGTTGCCCCAGCCAGCCGGTTCTGCTTGAGCTTTCAGCGGTGGCGCCGAATAGATGTAACTGACCAGCGATCCGCACCATGAGGCGAGTAGCACAGCACCGGGGTGCGGTGGCCCGCCCAAGATTCGAGGCCCCCCCGCCACGGCCAGACCCCGAGAGCAAGCAGCACCCAGATCTGCAACCCCGCACCTGACTCCAGGGAGATCGCCCCGGAGGGGATCGGCCGGTAGGGCTCGTTGAGTGCGCGTCGGATCTCGCGGCGTAGTAGTCGTTGATGGTTTGTGTAGCCGGCAGCAACGGACCACTCATCACATGCAGGCGATGGCGGCGCCGAAGTCGCGGCCGCTCCACACGTATTGCCCGAGGCAGCCGCTCCACAGATTCACGCCCCAGATCAGGGGGATCCAGGTGAACCGTTCGATCAGCTGCAGCTCGCAGCTTCCAGATGCTCGGTTGGTTGCCTGCGGCCCCTTTCATGGCCAGCAGCTGGCGGCTTTTCCGCCGCTGCTTGCTGGGGGCTGGATCGGGTGCGTCGCTCAAGAGATGAAGCAGAGTTCACCACATGACCGAAACGGCTCGACCGTCATCGCGGCATGGATGGTTCAGGCCGGGGCGATTTCGGTCGTCGAAGAACCAGCCGCTGCTGCCGTGCTGAGTTCCACCACCACGCCGATGCCGCTGCCGTCGGCATACTTGGAAACGCTTGACGGTGCCGGAGGCATCGCTCTTGAGGCGGCTTCAACCAGATTCGGGGAATGCGATCGCGACGCGGTGATCCTCACCCGGGAGCCGATGCGATGGATCCTGGGGTGGCAGGCCTTGTAGTCATGGCCCAGGCGCGGGCTGGCAGCGCGCAAACCCTAACAGCGCCCCGTTTCCCCCCTCCCATTGGTCGCAAGGGCATCATTCCCTGCCTCGATGTTGTGGCTGACGGCGGGGTGAGTTCAAGGGGGTCAATTTCGTTGGGGCTTGGCGCGATTGCCGTGGATCGGTGCCTGGCCTGCCGTTTACGACGCCGCCGGGCCGACGAACTGGTTCTTTCATCGACCATCGCCGCCAGCCAATCAGGGCCGCACCACCCTTTGTGGAGCTTGTGCGACCAGACCGCTGAAGCATGGACGATTCCCTTCACCGTCGGCGGCGGCATTGCAGCAGTGGAGGGGATCCAACCGCCCTGCTGCGCGCTGGCGCCGACAAAGGTGAGCCTCAAATTCCAGCGGCGGTGCGCGATTTCCCGATCTGTGGCGCAAGGGGCCGCAGTCGGCTGTCAAATGCATCGTTGTTGGGCGATCGATGGCCGCCCGCCGCGCGAGGGCACGGGTGGGATGTGTGTGTGCAAGGGGCCGGACAGAACACCGGCCATCGATGCCGTGGCCTGGGCCGCCAGGTGTGGCGCTCGGTGCCGGCGAACTGCTGCTCACCTCCATGGATGGCGATGGCACCCAGGCCGGTATTTACGACCTGGCGCTCACCAGCGCGGTGGCCAGCGCCGTCTCGGTGCCGGTGATCGCACCTCAGGGAGGCGCCGGCTGCATCGACACATCGCCGCGCCCTGGAGCAGGGCGGGGCCTCGGCTCCCTGCTCGCCTCCCTGCCTCCACGACGGCGTGGCTCAGCATCGAAGCGATCAAGACCCGACCTGATCGCCAGGGGGCTGGCGATCCGTTCCGCTGCGAAGAGGGGCCGCAAAAGCACTGGAACGAGCCTTTTACAGTTGATTCTCAGGTTGTACACCTTATTCACTTTCTTCTGACGCCACCGTGTCGGCTCTGCCCCCACTCTTCTCGACAAACCCTCGGCTTCTTCTGGTGGTTGCAACTGTAGGGTGGGCGCTGGTGAGGTTGTGGCGCTTTCGGCTGATGAGGCCGCCAACGAACCGCCAGGGTTTTTCGTTGATGCTGGCCGGCTGCATGTCTGCTCCGCCGCCGTCGGCCTGGGCCACAGTGATGGTTTGCTCACTGTCAGTTCCCCCTACCGGTGGATGGTTCGATGGCCTGACGAACGTTACCGTTCGCCACGGGCACCAGTATCAAGCCTCGTTCCGTCGCTCTGCCCTGGGACCACCTCGCATCGATTGTTCTGGTGGGAACCCGCCCGTTGCCCCCGGTCTTTTGCCTCCTCCTGAGCAGCCAGTTTCAGAAGTTGTCATTCGCCCCCAGCTGCCGCTGAAGCCTGCTGATTCCCGAGGCGGTGCGTGAGTTGTTCGACGCCATCGCCCCGCGTTTATGACCAGCTCAAGCGACCTGCTCAGCCTTGGTTCTGCATCGCTTCTGGAAGCGTCAGCGCATGCATTTGGCTGCAGGCCCCTCCCGGGCCAGCCGGCTGATCGATCTCTGCTGCGGCACCGGTGATCTGGGCCTTGGTTGCTCGCCGAGCCGGCTGCGGGCCCGGTGGGGAGGTTGCTCGCCTCGATGCCGCCGACCGCGCCCCTTGGCCGTATGCCGCCGCCCGCAGCAGCTCCAGCCCTGGTGCCCCTGCGCTGGCAGCAGGGCGAATTGCCCTGGCCACGGGCCTGCCCGCCGGCTCGGCCGATGGGGCAGTGATGTGCCTACGGGCTGCGCCAAAACCTGGCCGATTCGGGCCGCAGGGCTGCAGCGAACTGCGGCGCCTGCTGCGGCCCGCTGGCCGCGCCGCCGTGCTGGATTTCAACCGGTCCGATCCGGCCACGGGCGGCCAGGTGCCCTCACGCCGCGTTTCCAGCGCTTCTAATTCTGCGCAATCTGGTGCGTGCCCACCGCGCGGCTGGTTTGAGCTTGCCCGAGCAGTACGCCATTCTCGAAACCAAGCCTGGAGCGCATTCCCGACCGGCACCCGAAGCAGGGAAGCGGCTGGCGCTGGCGGCCGGCTTCGCTTTTGCTCAGCCACCGCCCGTGGCCGTGTGGGCTGATGGGTTTGCTTCAGCTGTCGCCTGAAGCCCGCTCTGGGAGGAAGATCAGACGATGCATTCAGGACATCATCACCAGCTTGAACCGTTCTGGGCGAGCAGGGATTGCCTTTTGCTGCAGGCCCTATGACACCCGAAAAGGCGCCGGCACGATGAGCCCCCACACGGTGCTTGCGGGGCGATCGGACCGGAAACCCTGGGCGTGGCCTTATCCCGAGGGGCCCTGCCGCCGTCCCCACCGACGGCCGCTACGGCGAACAAAATCCCAACCGGGCCCAGGCCCTACTTCCAGTACCACGGTTGTTGATTCAAGCCATCCCCGATGGGCATCCAGGACACTATTCTGCCTCGCTCGGGAAAGCCCTTGGCATCCGCGCCGCTGACCAACGACATCCGCTTTGTGGAGACAACTGGGAATCGCCACCCTCGGCGCCTGGGGCGTGGGCTGGCAGGTGTGGCTCGATGGCATGGGGTCACCCAGTTCACCTATTTCCAGCAGTTGCGGCGTGCCTTGATTGGCCCCCCCGGGCCGGTGTCGATCGAGATCACCTACGGCCTCGAGCCGCCTCGCCATGTATCTCCAGCGGACGTGCGAGAGTATCTGGGAGTGAGCTGAATGGCGAGCCCAGCTACGGCGATCTTCTGGCTGGGCCTCCGAGAAGGCCCAGTGCAGCTACAACTTCGAGGCCTCCAACCCCGAACGGCTCAGCAGTTGTCTTGCTCTCTATGAGGCGAAGCCAAGCGATCTGCCGGGCGGCGGGCCTGCCGGCGCCGGCCCTCGATTACGTTGCTCAAGTGCAGCGTCACACCTTCAACCTGCCTCGAGGGCCCGTGCGTTGATCCAGGTGACGGGAGCGCACGCCACGATCGCCCGGATCCCGTCACCTCGCCCTTCCAGGTGCGGAGGGATGGTGGAGGAGCGGGCGCCAAGCTCGCTTCCCTTAGTGAAGGGGTGAAGGCTGGCCGGGTGAAACGCGTTCTGCTGAGGCGTATTGCTTGCTGGTTGCCGCTTTTGGGCCGGCCGCTTCAGCGAGCGGGCGATTCTGGCCCTGCCGGCTGCGGCACGGTCGCCGCCCTGGTGGCCCCGCTGCTGGGCGCCGACCTGCCAGCCCCGAGCTCTGCGATTCTGGCTGCTGAAAGCTGCCGAGCTTCTAAGCGTTTGGGCTGGGTGAAGTTTTCCACTGGGCTTGAAGGGGCATGGGCCGGGAACGGCTGGAAGGGTGCTCTTCCCTTCGGACGTGGATGCCTCTGCTGACGCGTGTCGCTGGCGGCTGGCCGGCCTTGGCCCTTGGTGTGCGCCTCTGAGAGGGGCAGCAGGGTAGTGGCTGCGTGTTGTTTGGCCTCCGCTGGTTGCGGGGTTCAGCTCGTGGCGGCCGCGCGCAGCTTGGGGCGTGGGACTGCTGCGCGGCTGGCCCTGCTGCTGTCGTGCCGCCCTGCTGCTTTTGGGGGGGTGCGCCAGCCCCAGCCCGCCCCGCCGAATCCGCGTGCGGCTGCTTGCCTGCCGCCCCATGTCTTGCCAGTTCCTCAAGCAAGTGCAGATTTTCGCGGACCTTGTCGCCCGATCCAGCCCGCGGGGTTGGATCAGGCGGCCTGCAGCGCGCGTGCTTGAGCAGACCGGTGCCGCCACGGAACTGCTCTGGCGCCAGTGCCCGCCGTTCAGCAGGGTTGCGGGCCTGGAGGTGGATGGCCTGCTTGCGCCGGCCGGCCAGCGAGGTCCCCATCCGTTGTTGAGTGGCCCGGCCGAGCGGCTGGCCCGCCCAGGGGATCTGGAGCAGCTGCGGCTGGAGATCCGCCCCACGGCTCTGGAGGCCGGCCCCGCCCCCGCGATCGCGGAGGTGCAGGCGGCGGAATGGCGGCGGCCCTGTGGCCTCCGGCGGCCCGGGAACGCGGGCGGGTACTCGTTGCGCTGGTGCTCGAGACGTGGCCGTGGTGCCCATTTGCCCGCCGAGGTGCGCGAAAGCCTCCGGGCGCCGGGCATTTCCCACGCCCTGGCGGCCTCGGGGTTCACCTCACCGTGCTGCTCGGTTGCGGTGATGGCCTCGGGCGAAAGGCTTGCGCGGCCACCTCGGCGGCGCTGGCGATCGGCGCCATTGCTCCTCGTTCCTGCTGCTGGCCGGCCCCCAGCCCTCGGTGGTGCGGGCGCGTGTTGATGGGGGGCCGATCGGCCTTTGCGGTGCTTGAAGGCGGTGCCGCAGCCGGCCACTGGGTTGTGTTGCTGCTGAGCGTGCTGGTGATGCGTTTGCTGGTGCGTCCGAACTGGCTGCTGGATGTGGGCTCCAGCTCCAGTGGCCGCCACGGCCGGCCCTGATCCTCACCGCGCTCCGACCTGGAGCAGCCACTGCAGCGTGGCTGCCGGCTGGAGGGGTTCTGGCTGGATTTGGTGCATGCCTGGCGGTGCGGTGGCGGCCTCGCTCTGGACCTTGCCACTGCAAAAACTGCTCCACTTTCGGTGTTGTCCCCGCTGTATTGGCCGATTCCCCCAACCTGGTGGTGCACCGCTGGCTGACCCCGCTCACGCTCGGGCGATGGCGATGGCCCTCTGCGCCGTGGACCCTGCCGCGCTGGCTGCCCCTGCTGGCCTGCGCTGGGGGCACTGTGCGGCCTGCTGCTTGCTGCTGGTGCGCGGCTTGCGGCCCTGCCGATGGCCCAGTGGCAGGTGGGCCGGGCCGATTCCCTGCGTTGGTGCTTGCTGCTCTTTCCTGTCGCTGCTGCCCTGGTTGGCTGCAGGGGCAGCGCTGGTCGCCGTGGGGCTGGCTGGGCCTGCGGGCCCTCACCCTGGCCGTTGCACCTCTTGCGCTGCTGGGGCGCCGGACCGGTGCCTACTGGTGCAATCAATGGGGGGGCGATCTGCTGGTTCTGGCCGCCACCGGCGGTCGCGGCGCCCCTGATTCAGCTTCGCGCGATGGCCTCAAGCTGCTCCAGCGCCGCCAGGTTGGCCACCGGCCTCGGCCTCAGCCGCTACGACTGGATTGCCCTGCTCGACCAGTGCTGCGAGCGACGAGCCGCTGCTGGTGCAGCAACAAAGCCCCCCTGGTGCTGGCCGCCAAGGCGCAAGGCGAGCGCCCCTGCTGCCGGGTCAGCGTTGGAGAGCCCAGGCCTGGCGCTCACGCCGTTGGAGCGCGGACGCCACGCCCACTTTTTAACGGTGGGCAGCCACCGCTGGCTGCTGCTGCCCGTCGCCAGTCTTTTTCTGGCCTCGCAAACAGCAGCTGGGGTCGGAGGCCGGTCCCGGCTCCCGATCGCGCTTGATGGGCTGGAGCGGCACCTTGCTGGGGGTTCCAGCCCTGCCGCTTAGCGGCAGGCCCGTGCAGCGCGCGCCCCCGGCGCCTCTGGGTGGAGTTGGGGAATTGGGCCCGATGCACCAGTGGCTGGCAGCCAGTGGTTTGGCAGTGAGCGCTCGATAGCCCCCGCCGGCTGACGCTCCGTAACTCCAGATCTGTTCCACCTCCGCCCTGTCGGCCGTGGACGCACAGGGAGAGGTGGCGAGTGTCGAAAAAGCGAACGACTCGACAATCGTTTGGGAAGGGAAAACCTTCCGTGGTTCGAAATACCAACCCTCCGTCCGTTTCTAGTTCTCGGAGACTGACCATCCTTACGTAAGGCACCACGCTCTGACCCTGGTACAGAGATTTCACCACCTGTGCATTGGTTTATAACCCCCACCAGCTCACGGAGTCTGACCCCACCACACACCTAGGTGTCAAATCAGTAAACCTCTGGGTTCAGCGTGTTGATTGATACAGCCATGATTTAAGGCGCGGCGCCGGTTCAATTGATCGCTTCCTTCTCCAGGTAAGCGATTCCCTGGCAAAAACGGATTCCTCCAGGCTCTGAGCGCCGGTGGCCACCCGCAGTTCGCGGCTTCAGGGGCTTGCGTAGGGGCTGGAATGCCCGTGAAGTCTTGATCTGGCCGGCGCGGCCTGGCATAGAGGGCCCTTGGGGTCGCGGCTTTCGCAGAATCGAGATTCGGACGGCCGCAATGAAATTCTCGATGAAATCCGCCTTTTCCACCCAGGGGAGCGGCCTTGTCGCGATCAGAGCGGAAAGGGCGACACGGAGGCGTGTGAGCACGATCAGGCCGCATCGAGAAACAATTTGGCCACTTCGCCGATGCGGCGACATGTTCATCTTACCGATCGGACGTCGGAGAAACCCAGGTCCTGGCCAGAGGCCCGTGGCGAGACGTTGCACCATCGAGCACATAGGTGGCCAGGCCGCAGGCTGAAAATTCGCGTTGAGGGCGTTGGCCAGGGTGCTTTTTACCGCTGCCCGGAGAGGGCCGTGAGCCAGAGGATCGCCGCTGCGATGCGCCCCCGTTGCTGAGCCCCTGACTCTCGCGCGGTGATCGAGGCTTGAATGCCAGACGATGTTGGTGGCTTTTCCCGCTTCCCTTGGGGGCATGGGCTCGTCAGGGGAAGGAATGGATCAGGAAAACGGATGGATCAAGGAAGGGGCGGGACTGGACGCCACTGACGGGATCGCGTTAGGCTTAGCGCGTGCCTTAAACGGACAATGCCGGGTCGATCCGCGCCATCGCAGGCTCGCCAGCGGCCTGCAGAGAATTCGGGCAGTGGGAGCGGCCATGGCTGGCGAATCAGGCAGCCGGGACCCTGAACGGAGAATCAACCGGTGTTTGTGAGCAAGGGGCGACCATCGGGCGGCCTCCCGCCAGCAGGCCAGCAGCACGGCTTCCAGGCGCGCCATGGCCAATCTGGGGGCGGTGCGGCCCGAAAAGGGAGACATACAGATCGGTTTCGCCCCGCAGAGGTCGCGCCAACCTTTGCCGCCCACACTGCGCGGGCGAGGCCGGAGCCACCCCCAAGCGAGGCCCATCAGAAGCTCCAGGCGATCATTCAGCGGTGGCTTGCGACTGTGACGGGGAATCAACTCCCGCAGTGTGCCCGGTGCTGAAAACGCCAACGGCTGACGCTCCCCAGCGGCGGACTCGCACCAGGCCTGGACTCGCCTGGATCAGCAGGCGACCACCCCGAAACCAGAGCTAGATCAAGTCGGGGAAGGCAGGCACCACCCCGAGGACGGGACCGCTGCTGGTGGATCAGGCGAGGTGAAACGGCGTATTCGCCGGTTGCCCTGCAGAAATCCTTTGGTGCCATCGAGAGGATCGAGGATCCAGAGCCCTCGGCATCCGTCGGGCTGGCCGGCGGGGGCCACTGGGCTGGCCGTTTCCTCACTCAGCAGGGTCCCAGGTGCAATGGGAAAGGCTTTGACCAAGGCCGGTAAAGCAGGTGGATCATGACCGCCAGATCGGCGCTGCAGACAGCCCTCTTGGGGAATTGTCATCGACCGAGAGCCACGGCCGGGTAAGCGAAGGGGGCTTTGCCTCAGCCGCCGGGGCATTAGCGGCGCGCAGGATGGCGGCCGATCCAGGCCAGGGCGTCGCAGCACCGGCAGCAGGAACCTCGGGATCGATTACCCGCACCCGTGGAGCTGATCAGGCTGGCCTCAACCGCAAAACACCTTCCACCCACGCTGCGGAAGGCGAACCATTCAGGAATTTCCTCCCGGCCCGCCAAACATCTTGCGGAACTGGGTGCCGCTCAAGTTTCTTGACATGCGCCCCACGTGCTGCGGCATTGCTCGGCTGTCACGTAAGCCCCTCTTCTTCCGGTATAGACGAGATTGAGGAAGGGGACCGTTTTCCATTGCCCAGTTCGCTGGCGTTGTCTCTGGCAAAGTCCTGGGCCTGGTAGGAGGCGTAGAAATCATCACGCTAAGCGATGATTTGCAAAAGGCCGGCCATGTCGCGGGCCAGATGATGAAGGGGTTGCAGCCGTAGTTCTTGACGGGATGATCATTGTGCTGGCAAAAAACGCTTCGCGGGGGCCGGCCCATGTGCATGGCGTAGGGGAGATAGGCCCAGCGGAATGCGCGGGATTGCCACTTTCGGCGGCCAAGCCGTTCGTAGGTGCCAAAAGCGCACAGGCCCCGGCGATGGTCGTACGTCCTGGGTGGGGGTCCACAGGTTGGGTTGGAACGAAAAGCACCACGGCGGGACTGCCGGCTCAACGTTGCTGGCGATTGCAGGGCGCGGGTATGAAACAGTTCGGTAGTTGGGCGCGGTTGAAATCGGGTTGCGGGCACTAGGAAGGGCCACCACGTTCCTGGGTCGTTTGGGCAAGCTGGCCCTCCACCCTCAGCAGGGGTCTGGGCAAGGGGGGAAAGGTCACGGCTGGGGGAGTTCGAGGCCCCTTGCACGGGCACCCGCCCAGGATTTTTTAAAAAATCGGGCCCCCGTTTTCCCGACAGCCAGATTCATCCGCACGGGGCGATCCCTCTTTCTCTGTGCGTGT
>Ga0163217_1071220_pt1 | contig 11292 bp, 9 predicted proteins | sample SynspAceP_FD_185933 | JGI IMG/M metagenome (GOLD analysis project Ga0163217, IMG submission 185933) | Saline lake microbial communities from Ace Lake in Antarctica - Synechococcus sp. Ace-P (PacBio error correction) | ecosystem: Environmental > Aquatic > Non-marine Saline and Alkaline > Saline ... | reverse complement strand
CCTCGGTAATGGACCAATACTTTGCTTCTTCCATACAGTACTGGGGCTGATATCTCACCTGAGTGGGTCGTAGCCCCCCCACTGTGGTTGACAATACGCGTGATTTATTAGAACCGGCCCACTCCTTGCATACGTCTACTACTGACCGATCTTACGGGCTACCATCGCGCTGAGAACGATGTTCACCTACATACTCGCGGGGCGCAGAATCCTAAGACCAATAAAAAAATACGAAAGCACTGTGTATTTTAGCCACACATACGGCAATGATGCACCGCGGCATTCTGCTAGGACGCACATGAGCAAATGAAAACGAGCTGATGGTATCAGCAAGTAGAACAATCGGGGACTTTCCCGGGCGATCGCTCAGTAAGCTGCCATCATGGCATGACCTTCAATTACTCGCTGACGTAGCGCTTATGGCTAAGATAGAGACTACCATATGTCCACTGGACATCCATGCAGCGCTGACAATGATAGATAGCGTCAGTCGTCTTGATTGAGCTCAAGACGTGTTCAGTAGATCAACCACGCTGGACTTCCAGAACCGTACATGGATCCGCCATCCCCCAAGCAGGGACTCGCTTTACTATGATACCATGCATCGACGACGACAGATAATGTGTTAGCAGGCTACTCCGCGGCAAGACTAAGACGCCTGAAGGCCAAGAACCGAGGGACGACTGACGAATTGAAAACCTGACGGTAGCGGACGGAACGCTGGATCGTCATATGGCATTTTCGGCATTCCTGACCCAAGAATTATCACATGTTGATGTCAGATGCGAGCATGTTCTCTTCCTGCATGGATAAAGCCCCCCGGCCCGGGAAAAAGCAAGAATATAAAACAAAAAAAAAAAAAAAAACCCCGGGGCAAGCCGTGTAGTGACCTGTCAAACTAGTCAGTCGGTCAGCCTTCGACACTGCTTTGATATCCCTAGCGTACCCAATCTATGATTCGCTCAGTATGCCGAGGTAGGGCAGATTATTCTTAGCTGCAGTCGCGCACATAGTTGCGCACTGGTCACCTGTATCCGTGTGACATCCTGCGTGGATCATGGACCCTGCCGAACCGGCTGCCAAAGGAAATCATCAGGCAGCTTGCTTAAAGCAACGCGATGCTTGTGACAATTGAGGTGCGTGGAAATCTCGCTCGGCGGGTTCAATACTACTTTCGACGCACGCCTAGTTGATGTCCTGACATCAGTGATAAGGGACGGGACCTAAGCCGCGACATGGTCCGAATTTAGCGACGTACCACCCATGGGTCCCCGTACTGTATTGATCGTCTTGACACCAGACGACAATCTGATCCGTAGCCGCTAAGACGAATGTCCTGTAGGTTGCCCCGACGAAAGGATAACGATCATTCATTAGACACATCATTCGCCCTCAGGTGCGCGACCTCCTCAATGGACAGCGCACAATTAGGAAATCGCCCCTGATTTACACGTCGCTCGCTGGTGTGTGATTCTAGCGCGACTTTAACGAGGTCCGGCCTTTGCCAGTCGCGTCGCGGGCACCAAGTGTGCGAAGGAACAAGGCTGTGCGTGCAGTTGGTGATGTTACGCATCGGCCTATAAGTGCCCGATAAAGCATCAAAGTAGGCGATCGCAATCAGGTTCGCAGGCGTTCATTCGACCAAGAGCAAAGCCAAATGGTTTCGCCCAATCAAGAGTTCGCGGGCAGAGAACATCATCGAAACTGATGAGTCCGTGGGTAGAACGCGCATGTTCCCAGCGAAAGCAAGTTGCACCACGCGGATGTAGTTTTCAGCACGAAAGCTGGATCGCCGCATTCAGGATGTTCATTGCGTGCTGCATGTCTTTTTTATAGTACAAAAGCATCCTCGGACTCAGTAGATAAGAACCGGACGACCCACGCACGCCATCTTCCAGCATCTAAGAAGAAAACATAGATCTGAACAGTATTGTCCGCATTTGTTACTAGGCTGCAGTTCGCCGAAGGTACAACAATGACATGGCGCAGAATAATCCAGGCGAACATTGTCATTATGAACGTCCCCGCACGTAAGATCATCCCGGGGGCCAACCATCCCCCCGACTATATCCCTAGGCCGGGGGCCCCCCCCTCTGTAGCCAGTCGCAACTAACTAGACCATCGTGCACTGTGAGGCTAGAGACCTGTTGCGATCAGCATGATCCCCTTTTTTTTAACCCGCCGCCAACAACGAGTGGACACCCCCCCCCAGTGTTTGCCCCAGAATCCCCTAATTTTTTTTTCTTACCTTCATTTTTTATACTTTTTTTTTTCCTGATCTTTGTTTAGATTTTTTTTTTTTTTTTTTCTTCCTGGATCTGTTTTTGTATCGTTTTCTTTTCTTCAGTTTTGGGTCGTGTGCTCCCGCGTAGATTCTTTTCTCTAATCTATTCTCTTCACTCTCACAGGCTTCATCCCTCCCCCCACTCTACTTCCTCTTAGTTTCCTTATCGTACGAGAATTCTCTCACTGCATCACTATATCTCCTTTCTACTACATACTTCTAGACCATAAGATCTCGTCCCGTTCAATGTTCTACTATTCCCATTCTCATCTCTCGATTCCCGCATTTTTCCATTCATTTTTGTATGTCGACACCACCGCCCCCCCATCTGCCGCTTTTCGATCCAGACGAGAATCTGGATTGCGGGGTGTTTTATCGCCGTCAAACGATAAGAAACGACCAGCATTAGTCAGATTGCGCAATGGAAAGCCGACCGGGCCACATAATGACCGTTTACTCACCAAGCTATGCTTCCAGGCCGAAACCACTTGATTTTCAATTCACCCACGAGATGGTGCGAAATAATGGATTCGTTTGGCCATTTTGATTTCTATAGCCCGCAGCACGGGACACTTCGACCGCGAGCGGACCCCTAGGAGACGTCGAACAGAAATTGCCGCCGACTTGCATGCTCTCGCCCGCGCGACCTGTGACGAATAATTGAACATTTCTCCCTCTCAGTCCGATTCTTTAGCAAGAAAGCGACCTCAAAGTTTACACTCAGCATATCAGCTCTCAGTCTCCGATCTCCTACTTTTTTTACGCTATCCCCTGAATAATTATCCTTCCACTTTTATAAATCTGTTTTACGGCGCTTTGTCAGCTCTAATCTAGCCGAAATGACCATGAGACGCGCGCGCTACCAGGAATAGTCCTATCCCCTTCATTCATGTACGTATCCCTCCGTTCTTTGCCTTTTTCAGCGTTCTTAGTCTGCGCGGAATTTTCCATCCGATCCCGTCGATTAGAAATGCTAGAAGCACCCAACCACAATCAAATACGACATGACGCACTACAATTGATTACTGGACTTGGGTATACACTTAAAGAAGCGATAAGGCCGCCGGTTTCACTCATTCAGTTTCATAGCCAGTTCGGAATCAGACCTCATCTGGGACCACGTTCTCGTCTATTTTGATTATCCGCTTATCGACTCTCAGTCTGCACAGATAATACTATTCAGAGATCAGCCCCGACAGTTGGAAAACGCAAAGTCTTGGTTCTAAGGTTCAGACCAAGCAGCCCCACTTCGTTACACTGTCGTTGATCACCTGCTGGCGCTCTTCGGTCGGCAGCATTCGCTTCCATGGCCAACGCATGACGGAACTGATCAGATGACCAGAACGATCAGCCAAGCCACAGCGACAATTATAGCGCGCATCTCGTTGGCTCTGCAAACAACGTCAAGCTCATGACAAGAACAGAACTAATACCGCGACCGTCCCCCATAGACGATGATCACACAGCATCCGCGACAAAATTCGAACGTTCAGCGCACGAAGCTCCGCGCGCTGAGAAGGACAGGATCACGCACGAATCGGAGGTTGCGTAATGATCACAGTGAACCCGCCGGCGATCAAGCTGATCGCCGAAGAGTAAATGCGAAGCTCATGCGTCACTTCCCATCCAATACACGCCTTGCGCAATCTCCATCGCAGCGGTCATGAGCGGGCGATGCGGCAAAACCGCCATCTGGCCGATCCTCTATCACCTGTGCTTTGTGCGCACCGCTCTACGCGGATTCGGCTTATGCGCACGCATTCTCGGGCGCTTGCGACGAAATCGTCAGCAACATTCGCGTCTTGGCTATCCACCCTTGGTCATCGTATTGCCAAAAACGTCCCATCATGTTTGGCATCTTGGCCCATCTCCGCTCACCTTTTGCGAAAACGCATCCAGTGCAGAAGTTGGCGTTCCTTATTTAGCTTTCATCTTTCAAGGTGTTTTGCTATCGGTCATCGTACGCTGCGTCGTTCAAAGGTTCGGCGATCTTGCTTCTCCAGCGTTTTCGCGTTCCAGAGCTTGGTCTTTCTAGAATAGTCTTCGCGTGGTCTCGGTCGAAATCGAATTCGGGCTTCGACAATCGCGTCAACCGGCAGGCTACCTGACAGAACGCATAGACGGCATATTTTGTCATGCGTAGCATTAGCGTAACGTGGTGCGCGACTCCTCTTCCGCGGCGGACTCGCATCATCAGTAATTCCTGCGCCGGCACGCTTACACAGTTACACGCACGTACGCTTTCGCCTTGGGATAACGACGCAGCGCATGTTCACCCGGAACCGGGCTACGCTCCCGGTAGTTGATCGGCCTGGGCTTGAAAATAATACTAAGCCATAGCTATCAGCTTGGTAAATCCTGCAGCAGGAAGTATTTTACGTGACGGTAATACGTCAGTGTTAGCTATTCAGCCCTACTGCAAAGGCATAAATGGCCCAGACGACAATCGAATTTCGCGGCGAAGTGACGAGACAACCCGAAGCTGACGCAGGGGAATAGTTTCCATCTAAAAGCATCAGCGTTCATACTATTACGCAGGTGATCGCCTGACCAACGAGAAGAATAGAACACTCAGCCCCTCTTAGCGATCATCAGAAATACCATGCAAGCTTGGATCGTCGACATCCAGGCGCCCGAACATCAGCAGATCAATGCGACAATCAGACAACTGGCACCAATCTCAGATCAGACAGCAAAAATAAGGCGTGGAGGAAATTCACCTGGATAGCGCAACCAGTCGGACATTCGCTCGAAGGTCAAACGTAGCGTTGTGATCGGCCAGTGCGAATGAAGACAGGATCCAGCATGGAGTGCACGGTAGCCGACAGATTCAGCAGCCGTATCCACTTTCGACAGACATGGCACCGTATTATCGAACGAGCTATGACGACGCCGATGATATCAGACGATAGACACCTCGTAGGAAATCTCTGGCCCGCAATCGCCAGCGACCCCAAGACGAATAATTTGAGTTTGAGCCACCCGCCCAATGATCGCCTGTAACTTCAAGCGACGAGACCGCGAATACAACAAGATCGCGGGGGGAACGTTTATAGCGACAGACCCATTGCGTCGTTGAACGGATCACGCCTCGACCAGCGCAGACCAAAGTCACATCGGGGCCAAAAAACCCGGGCGGTCACACGGCGGGCACGTATCTTGACATGATTTTCGCCGAAATTCGCAAAGGATTGCAGCAACGTAGATGCCCACAACGTTGGGCCCGGGCGCAGCTGTCACGCCCAGATTGTTCGTCGGCGTACATCGGAACGCAAGTGGCAGAATGCAGGGTATTCAACAAGGAAATCTGGCAATAATCAGAGGATCTCCAGCGTAACGGTGGGTTTGAAAATAGTCAGCCATATGTCCTCACACGTCGTATGCCTTTTCATGCATTCTGGCACGGTCATTCGCATCTATTGTTTCAAGCCCCAGGCAGGCTCCGAAGATGGTTAGTAAACAGGCATCTTGCGCAGACACCCCTCATCTCACAAGTACGCACTGCGTGAGCAATAACCAAACCCGGATCAAAGATATATCGGCCGCGCACATTCGCGTATTCCGCAATTCCGAGGACTCCGCCGCTTTTGGTCTCGCAGTTCAAAAGGACCAGCCCCGATCCTTTTGGATTTCGACACGCGAATATTCAGGAATGAATCTATCGCCATGTCGCTGCGTTTCGCAGCTCCAAACACCAAAGGCAATAATCCCCAAATCTATCGGCCGCCAGTGGTTTTTCGCGGCCGGGCTTTGCGTCGTTTGCGAAATCTACCATCAACTGGCATGCAGGCGTCGGGTTGGACAGTAGAATCGCTATCGCGGGGAAGGTGTCAGCCCAACGTAACCTGCGCAACCGGCTTCACGTCGTATTCCGCACACTGGCGATATCGCCCAGATGCCGCCACATCCAGCACCAGCGCTGCGCCCAGCGCAGCGATCGAAGGCGGTTGCGTCAGATCGCGCTGACCAGCCGGATGGCCAGTTGTCCTTGGCTTGCCGGGGCAAAGCGTGCGAGGCGGCAAGTTGGCGGGGCGGCATTCGGTGTAGACGAACAACACCTTTCTGGTATGGCGGCACGGGCGATGATATCGCGCGGTGCCCCGCATCCAGCGAGCCTTGATAGTCACACGGGACTGCAGGAAGTCGCTTCGTCCACCAAGGTTATAGATACTCGCGGCCAGCATCGTTGATGCGGTTTAGCACTACGGCCGATATCCATCCCCACACGAGTGCCTGTGGGCAGCCATTAAGCCGGATTGTCCTTCGCCAGGCCATAGCAGCGGCCAGATCGCCCGTCTTTCACGGCCAGGCCGCCATGCCACATAAACGAGATTTCGCGCGAGCGGCATGATCTTTATTCTAGCAGTTCGTTGAGCAACGACGGCTGTCGCCCACATGATCGTATATCATAGGTTTTCAGATCGATCCGGGCCATCGGGCGACTCGCCACGAGGTCCAGGCTTACTGTATACGCGCGTTAAGCACGGGGCTTCACGCGGGATGCGCGATAAAAAAGCAATTTGGGGGCGAGGGGGCTTGTGCGTGTCCAATCTCTTTCGACCGTGCGGTTCCACATAGTCCCGACGGTGCCAAGAGCTTCGCGCATCGGTTACGGTTCGACAACGCCGCCTGCTTCGATCAACTGTTCATGCATATCGCTCGGACCAGCAAATCACATCAGCCGGAACTTTCTTGCTTTATGCAGCGTGAATGCAGCGGCAGCGTTTTCGGAGTCCAGTTCGGCTGCCAGTTGGCCGTATTTCCGAAATATAGGCTTGTCAGTCGCTGCGGCGCGACGTCCAGACGGAACGGTTTATCTCGGATCCATTTCCTCGTCACGCTCGTATGTTGCGCGGCAGGAAGCGGCATATTCGCTGCTCATTTGTTTTTCTCACACGGTTATCTTTCGACCCGAGCGCGCTTCCATCATCAATTCGATTCTTGTTCATTGACTACTTCCAAGGCGTTGGCGTGATGTCGTAGGGTTTAGAGTACATGCGCACCCACGGGCACAGGATCTCAATTGAGGTTTGCGCCTTAGTTCGATATGACGCTGTGGCCCATATTGCGATATTTACGGCTTCCGTCATTCCAGGCCTGTCTGGCCATTTATGACGCCCGCGACCTCGTGGTTGAGTTTGGTGCACTGAATTGCAGCGCTTATTATAGGTTCAACAAGCGGGCCAGTTAATCTTCGGTTGTCGCGCGTTAGGCTGCGAGGCTTGCGGGCTATATCACGCCGGCACGCCATTCGCCTGTATCCGGCTAGTCACACTCGCCGCCCTGATCGCGATGCGGCAAGCCAGCGGGGCATGGGTGTGATCCAGGGTCCATCAGCCTCGACGGGCTTTGCCACAGGCGAATGGTGTTTGAAACGACCGCGCGGCCGTCGGGATCCAAGCCTCGAATGCGTCGCAACTCTGTCATTGGGCAAGGACGCCGCAAGCGTGGCGGGCTCCAGACCGCCACAAGAACGCCGCAGGGTACCGCAATCGACAGGAGGCGTTATTGTACAGATCAGGCGGAATTGCCACTCGTGCGCGACGCACTGAAGCAACGGCTCTGCCCTGCGACTCGATTCCTGGTCCGCATAGTTGGATGATTTCGTGCGGATTTCTGCTCATTGATGCGTGAGTTGCCTGCTGCTAGAACGAACAATCGGCTGATTGGATGTTCGCCCGTTTTGCGGGGCGAAGGAGCGACCCAGGAGCCGTGAAAATTGCAGCCCCGGCGAGCAAGCGCGCTTTTGTGCGCAGCGCGAGCGGAGCGGCAAGGCGGCCGACGGAGCCCAAAGATGGCCGGCGTTTTGCACAGTGTAATACTGAAGCGCGCGCAGCAGGCGCCGAGTAGCAGGGCGCGAATCCTGGCGGCCAGGCCTTTTAGATTTTGCAAAGCAAAGCGCAGCGCATCCACCGGAACATGGCAACGCAGCGCGAGGGGCGCGCAGGGACTTTGCCTAAGCTGGGCCACGTTTGTCTCTGACTGCACTGTTCTGGTTAATCGTTGCTGTCTAGTTGAAATCGCAGCAGCCAGTCCTGTGCTCAAGTATTAAACTCTAGTGTTGTTAACTTCTGAATACCCCGATCAGTATGTCTGTAGCTCGTCCATTCTCGTGATTGAGTCGTTCAGGGCACGATTACAACTGGTGACCCTCGTATATACGTCGGATAAAGTCTGTGTCCCTTATACGTCGATCGATTCGCGCGGCGGGCGTCGGCTGTCCATATCTTCGACTACTCACATCCTTTCAATTCGGATATATCTAGCTCATTCGTTCATTACTCTATCTCTCCTCTCTTCTATCTGTACTAGCACGGCGCACCTTTCTTTTCTTTCTCCACTCGGATCGGATCGATCTGACTCTTGATGCAGCGCTACGCAGGTAAGAATCGCTCGCTGCCGTGACTTGCTCAGTTGGGCTGGAAAGAATTTACATCCAAAGGCCAGATCGGTCTCGCGGCGAACGCAGCCAAACCGCATGCATCTATAAATAGAACAATGCTTCATCTCCTCGCTCTTCCGGTGTGGCCGGACCTCTTTTTATGCAGACCCCTGCCTGATGGCGGGCTTGTCGTTCCTCAGTCGCGCCTTAAAGCCCGAAAATTGCCAGCACGGCCAAGCCAGATACAGACCAACCACTCAGCAAAGACAAGACCCGCATCGGTGTTGGTTCCGATATGCACCACGCCATCCGACGCACCGCACGATAAAAGCGCCGCAAAGAGGATTCACCCGAAACAGACGCGCAAGTAGCACTCCGGCAGCTCGATTGCAGAAAACGCCGAGCCTCTCGCGTTCAATATGCGCATCACCGCGATTAGATACGTCGTATCATAGTTCGCTTGCGCTTGCCGCACTCACAACGCCCCCTCTGGAGTGCGCCCCATAGTAGAAGCAGCGCCGAAATCATAGAAGCCCAAAGGCCAAAGCTGTCCAAGACGCATGGCTTATAGGCGGCAAAGTTCCATCACGCTTACTCCGCCCGCGACGGCGCTGACTCGCGGTACGCGTTGCCTGATGCATCCCGATCTTTCACTTGCAAGTGCCGGATCAAACCTGAAATAGCAAAGCCGCGCATCGCAAGGGCCGAGATCGTTGGCCTTCACCTTTTGGTCACCATCGATGAAATTCGAATTTTTCGGTATTGATCGTCCGCGCACGTGACGGTCCATCACGCGCTCATCAGCCCTCCTTCCGGCCCGACACTGGCCGGCAGGATTCGTGTTGTAGAACTCGCCAGACGCCAGATCCCTTGAGCACAATCCTGTGTGACTTATATCTATCATCGATACAGCCGCTACTACAGGCCGAGCTGGTCGGCATAGTCAAATCCATTCCGCGTCGGCATCCGCGGGATCTCGGCCACGACGAGCCGGGATATGTCTTGAGTTCCAGCCTCCACGCTCCGCCGCAATGTTTTTCGATAGTTCCGAAGGATGTCACGTTTTCGACGACGCAGGGTTCACAGGCTGAGATCGCGAACGCTTGCGCCGGTTGTTCGAGCCCGAAGCTTGGAAACCACTCAGACTCCGCAGAATCTGGCAACAGCAATGATTCAAGTGTCACCGTAGTCGGCAACCGTACAGACCGGATCCCGGGAACGAGGCTTCATCAGGCATCGCCCTTTTTCCAATTAGGCTTTTCTGAGCAGGCCGTTCTTCGCCGCGATACGCACCGGCACCTTTGAACATAGATGTCAAAGTCATAGCGATTTTACAGGCATTTTGCGACAACGCTCATACGTTCTATGGCGGCTGCGCGCTTCGCGCTCGCGTGATGGATCGCGGCGAATGTAATGTAGCAGGTTGCGTTCATACGAAGCTGGCAAATCAGCAACTTCATCGCGTTTGCGATCGTGGCCATAATGTTCGCAGTCTTTACAGTACGGGTTCGATCATCGTCGTCACACCAGAATAGTCGCGTACCGTCGCTTTCCTTGGGCATGAAGAGACCCTTTAGCCGTTGAAATCCGCACCGCACGGACCACGCAACCGACTTTTCATTTGCTGAGGATCCAGTCCGACCCGTATTTCAGAAATTGCCAGCGTGCCATCCAATGCCATGGCTGCGCGCCCTTCAGGTGCGGTCGTGATACGAGATTTGTAAGATCGGTCTGATCTAAGCTGAGCTTAACCTTTATGTGTCACGCTGGACGCGCGCCGCCGTCATCTGATATATATGACCATCGCCCAGATCAGGGCTCCAGCGCTGGCAAAGTCGAACAGCAGGGCATAGCGTCCGGGGCAGCTATAATCGGCAAGCCATGGGGGCCGCGATCAAGAGCACATTGTGCCGGGCAGTACTAAGGCCCACATCGGCTTTGGGGCCAAAGCAAATTCTTCCTTTATCGTCATTCGTTGCATCCATGTCAGCTCAGCCTTTTTTGTTAGGGCAGAGAAGCGTTTGCGCCGCGGCGAGGTCTTGCTTGCGCCGTCCAGTCTTCCCTGAATGCAAAGCGGGCGTACCAAGTTCGCGTCCACCGCCTATATCTCGGTCAAAAGATTAGATCCCAGATTCTGTACAACAGTCTGTGATTCGCCGACTCCACGAGAAACTGAGGTTTATCGCCCCGAGGCCTTGCTCCGGGCTGGTCCAGTGTTTCAGTGGCTCTCAATGAAGATCAGCGATCCCCCGGAACGTTGTTCCCCTCGATGTCGGCATTGCCTTTTGGACCCGGCGCTTACGGCCGCCCAAGGATAAGATTGAAAAGCGGGATTCAGCCGCTGCTTGTCTAGGTCCCGCGCAGTGCAAGCTTGGTGTACGATTCGCGTCGCCCCTTCGTTATTATAGATACCCTTGCGCGCGGGGCAAGCTTTCTTCTGGCCTTTCAGCTTTGGGGGGTGGGGGGGAGGGGGGGTGTGGTATGGGATTCCCTTGAAAAAAAAGCCCCGGCTTCCATCCAAAGCAAAGGCAGGAGAACGTTGCCCCCCCGCTGTTCTGTTCGGATGGGGCAAGGGGCACCCCCAGCCGGACAAATGCAAAGTCTTTTTTTTTTTTAATCTCTCTCG
>Ga0163217_1116668_pt1 | contig 11293 bp, 7 predicted proteins | sample SynspAceP_FD_185933 | JGI IMG/M metagenome (GOLD analysis project Ga0163217, IMG submission 185933) | Saline lake microbial communities from Ace Lake in Antarctica - Synechococcus sp. Ace-P (PacBio error correction) | ecosystem: Environmental > Aquatic > Non-marine Saline and Alkaline > Saline ... | reverse complement strand
ATTTTCTGGCTTTATTTTCCAAATATTGAATCTTTTATAAATTTTTTTAGGCGTTCAAGTCTCAAAGTGCAGTTTTCCGGGTTGACTATTTAAAAAAACGGGGTTAAATTTATACCATAGAGAATGCACATCCCCAAATCTCGGCCTCCTAGCTCCACATTTCCATCCTTAACTTCTTCCTGGAATTCCTCAAGTTCCATCCAGTAACGTTTCCGCATACACGTTCAACGGCTTTTCACACAATCGGACCCTACTCCGGAAACACTTATCCTGAATTTACCGATTGGCCTTTACAAGGGAAGAAATCCATTGTGGAACACCTTCCAGACACTCTTTTTCTTGGCCTTCTTTCAGTTTTTATTTTTCTTTCCCAATTTGCTTTAATTCTTCTTCATTTTTCACACAACATCGCATAAATATGGTATGTCTAATTGATTAGTACTTTCAGCAGATTTCATTGAACGTCCAGCCCCAATATCAATAATGATTGTTTCACTGCTATATTTAGCATAAAAATTATCAATATGCAGGAGAACATCTCCAAGTCTTTTTAACTCCTCCAAACAATGTCCAAAATGGCATCGCCCAATTCAATAGGTTTCTTCAATGTCACAATGACGAAGTTGACTTGCATTGTTGCTTTTTGTCATGACATTGAGCTCTCAATTCATCCATAATTGTGCAGTAGGCGATCAAATAGGCTTGATGTAATGGGATTCCCGAAATTCATAAGTTGATTTTTGAACAAAAATACAAAGTATGTATGGTTAAATATCTATGTCCGAGGTTTTTTAGCGTAACTGTAGTTCACTTACTTATTGAGCCAAACCAAATAATGACCTAAAAAAATAAATACTATGCTAACCTATAGGCGCCAATTATATATCTGGACAATCAAAAAGACTTTATAGGCACTTCCATGGCATACTGATTAGCAGAAAGTATCATAAGGCTTCATTAAAATTCGGGACCCTTGGAATAGCATCTACAATTCAGGCTTCAGTAGGGCAATATTGTGTTCAGTAACGAAACTACATTTATGTTTTGGAAAATGTCAGGTGATGTCGCTATTGCGCGGTTATTGAGTGTTGGCAAAGGTTGTTGGGACTCCACATAGAAAAGCCTGTTTAATTATTTACGCAAAATGGATCCGCTTCAGCCTATGCTCGATGTGGCCCGTCCGTGGCGATGCATGACAGCTATTCAAATATAGGGAAGTGTGATGGAGATATTCCCGGGGCTTAAAAAGTCCAATATCAAAATCTCCAAAAGTATCCGTATAGACATAAGTAGGCCATTCTAACTTATATGTACTTTGGGAGCGGGGGAAGGAGGTTTATAGAATCGTCAGGGGAGCCATAAAGTGACTTTTTAAAGCTTCCTTTTCTAATTTGGACTGGTCGGTTTCTGTTCCATATAACGATAGTAAGAAATACTGCCAAGTTCTTCCAATGTGGTTGGAAAAATTAAAATCAGGCCAGACTCGCTTAACAAATTGGGAAAGCACTTTGGAATTAATTCCTCATTGCCACTTGGACCGAAAACAGATAATTCCTATCAACTTTCGAAAACTTTGGATGCCACCAAAATTGGAACATCCGTATGGGAAGAATTAAATCCCTTTAACCATACTGTGCTTACTATACCAAAATTCCTACTTGAAAGGGGTCAATCCCACAATACTTTCCCAGATTTGCAAAAAAAAAAATCAATAATTATCCATGAGGTTTCCACTGCATGTAGTGTCGAATAAGTGATCAGAAGAAACGGGAAAAGTCATTGATTTCACCTTCCGATAGAAGGCGGATTCTAAGAAAAATAACGACCAATGGTCCTGCTATTGGCATGGATGGCTCTTGATGACAAACTTTGCTTATTACGGCTGAAACGAAATGGCAATTTTATTGTTCACCTTTCCGTTTCAAGGGGTGCGTGAAACCAGATTGACACTAGAGATGGGACTATGACGGACTTGAATTACTCCCCCGATGGAAGATACATCTACTTTATTCTGCGTCGGTAACGGGACATGCACAATATAGACGTATGAAGTGACGGAAGTGACAGAACAAATTACCACAGATGATTTCATGACTGGTCGCCCACCCGTCCCCAGATTGAAAATGGTTGTTATACTCCTTTGGAACCCAAAAATTAAGGCAGAATGCTCCTCCAAATAAGGATGTTATGCTCCACTTATGATCTGAGACAAAGAAAGTAAAATATTGCCACATTATTGGTGGACAAGGACTTTAAATGGCCTCCTGGCTCCAATAGTTAGGCGTTTTGGCATTCGTAACGTATCGCTTTAAAATAACATAATAAATAATCCAAAAACTTTATTACAAAAAATGACACAAAAAAATATCTTATACTTTTATTACCTATTTCCTTTTTGGAATGTTTACCCTCAGAACCGTCTTGCAAACAGGCATATTTTGTCAACAGTTGTCAGAGGAAAAATAAATCCCAGAACCCTATTTTCTTTGGACGGATCGAACGTTTTAATTAGGCATTATGTCCCATTCTAGAAAGGAGCACCTTCCATATTTTAACGAATACAAAAAAAGGGCAGCACTTAGACATTATAAGGGCTTCTTGAGCAGGAAGTTTTCATAAGTCCAGGATAATGGAAATGGAAAAAGTACTCGGATAATAAAATAACGTACGCGATAAAATGCCGGTGGCAGACCACGTGACCCACTCAACTATCATTTTCATGTTTCGGATATTCATCAAAGATCACCCGGGTCGGTGGCGATTTTAGAAGGCACCATATTCTTTTGAAATTTCACTTCGGCCATGGTGTTTTAAGCTCCTCAACTCCAACTTTTTTGGACCAATCCACGGTATTGTACGCACAACAGAATACAAAAGGTAAAGAAGTACTCAAAAAAAGAGCATAACTCGGTTCTTGGCTCTCCTTACATCAATGACCTGAGCCAACGTTTAAAAACCGCTATTATTTTACAGATGTTGCCCAAGAATATTTATTTCCATTGACCAAAAGAAAATGAACAGGACGCTTTAGGGCTTTCATTACGGGCCTCTCCAAACCCAGCAAAAAGACCTTTATTGACTATGGACCCTGTATATCAAACAATTATTCGAACATGATTTGCCGAAGGTTTTAATGGATAAAATAATCCAAGGCTGTATAGAAAATTTAAATTTTGCTGGCGGATAGCCTAGAGTCCTTGTGTCAGGGCCATTATTTCCCAAATTATTGGTCCTACCTACATTATAGATACGATAATACACCAAAATATCGCCAAATCATGTTCACATACAGTGTGTCTGATCTACGAATGATTACGGGAATATATTTTAAAAGAGCACTATGAAAAGACCACAAAACATTGATTTTTAAAATGAAGCCTCAATTCATTCTAAAGTTATGCATTAAAATAAATAGATGAAAAAAGTTATAGTATATTTTAGCCTTCCAATTTTCTTTTCCCGATCCTGCAAATCCTTGCAAACCTCATTTAATGCAAAGACGCTAAATTTACAATTGGTGACAGCCGTTATTACTTTTACCGAACGGGCCGGCAAAGTAGCTCCCAATGGCCGATTGTATTTTTTACGAAGATCAGCCAATGACCGCATCCTAAAGTGGTCTCAAAGACCAAATCCGTATCTGTATTATATGACCTTCAGAGTCCAACGGGACTTATTCTTGACCACAGGAAATCTATTGTCCTGTGCCGATGTAAAAATCACACATTTGCGTATTAGATTTCCAAAAAAAATGTTTAACCGTCTTAATATGTATTTCGAAGTAAAAATTAAGGACCTAATGACCTATGGTCACCCCAAGGGAGGTATTTACTTTACGGAACCCCTTTTATAAGACGCTCTTATATTGGGACCCGACTGAAAACAAGAAATAGAAAACAAAACGAAGTCTTTATATCTCATCCGACATAAAAGGATTTTATATGTGCTGAGACTATGTGGGCCAATAGCATTTATGGCAGTAAAGATGATAGCCTTTTACACGTGCGAATAGCGATAAAAAACCTATTCTATAGCATAAGAATCCCAGACGTTGGACTTCATAAATAAAGACACCATTTGACCATCATGGGCTCAGATGGATAGACCATGGACAACCAGTAATGATATAACCTTACGTGACGGAATTACGTATTTGAACAAAAGGAAAACAAATCTACATATTCCATTTGATCAGAAGAGGTGGACGCCAATGTAACTTTGGAGTGAAAAAAATCAAGAAAAAAAAACGATTATTTATTACGCTCCGCAATTCATTGCTACCATATTGGGATGACGAACGGAATTAAGTAAAACCCTTATTTAACATAGACTGTTACCTAATTGATGCTTAGATAATAATAACATTTTTAGCAGAAACTTCTAAACAAAAAGGGGTCGAGATACCAAAGAAAATTAATTAAAACTCCAATTCATGAAAAGGAATGATTAAAGTTAGTGTTTTGTATCCAACGCGAAAGCAAAAATTTGAGATTGACTATTATTGGTAACCAAAATCTGTACGGTGGTTGGAATTATTAGGGATTTCTGTTAAAGCGACTGCAACTGTTGAGAAAGACTTGGCGCAGACTTAACCCTGGATACCTGCAACTTATGCGCTATGCGGAACTTTCATTTTAATCTATTGGATTCTTCTCAATTCCTTACGGTCCCGATGCCGGCAAATAAATACATTGAGTCATCTTCCCATTGACAAAATGAACCAGTCGTCAAATTAGGACGTAATGTTAGTAAAAAGTCGAGAAGATAGTATTCGAGACTAGTTGACAAATCGAACATGCGACATAGTATAATAAATAATGCCTATTATTTAAATGGTCGACCTTCGCGAACATTGGTAATTATTAGACCACAAAAAGACTGTAATGGCCACGTTGCAACCAACCTAATCGTAGTTCACTGCCAAGTTCATTGTTCGAATTGTTCTCTGTACTAAACATCCCTGTACACATACACAAAGTTGGTTTTAAGGAATAGTCAACTGACTTCGAAAGATATGCTCCAGTAAAAAATCGCCTACCTACGGTAACCTGATAGATTTATTATGAAATAAAATAAATCAGAATTAAATTAATCGCAAAACGCAATATACTCAAGGATGCCCACTTGTGGTATCGTTGCCACCAAAAGATCCACCGAAAACGAACGTACCATTTACAAAAATGGATCTGCTCAGCCTATTGGTAAAAGAAAAACCAATTTGATTCTAGAAGTTTCTATAAGTACAGTAGCACGAGTAAACCATCCGAATTTCAAAGGAACGCTCCTATACCCCTTCAGTGGTAAGTTCAGTTCCCGGTATGAATTTCCATCCGCTTTAAATTCAATGGTGATCTATGTGCAAATAGCTAGTTCTCTTGAAAACCATCCAAAATTCCAAAAGCTATTATAAGAAGTGTGACGTAATTCCAAATTAACGAGTTATCTTTTGGCCAGTAATGATTAAAAATACGGGCCTTCTGGTTTCTGAAAGCAGAGCGTTGCAAAAAGCCACTTCGGATTAAAGCCTTTGCCCACTATCAGTGTACCCCCTCCTATTTTCACAAAATATTCCAAATATAATCCGTTTTTACCTTAAGAATGTTCGTTAACGGTATCCTAGGCCCATTAGTGCGAGAGCATAAAATCTTCATCCTTAGCTTTACGCCACAGGCCCAGTTTACCATCAATGCCATTGGTATGTTAAAATTCATTATCATACCTATCCAACGATTAAAAATGGCTCACCAAGCAGACGCCCTTTAAATCAATGGTTTACCTTGGCACGGTGAAGTTATCTATAATGCGGCATCTACACCTCATTCGGTTAAACATAGGTCCAAAGTCCAACATTGGTTCCGTCCAATTTTCGGATTATCTGCTCTCAATTATGGCACTACTATTTCCATCGTCACGATACCAATTCGCTTACTAAAAAGATCTACTTCTGGGCTCCACACTAAAAACAAGCCCGCATTTCTAAAAGAAAGGCGCTTTTCAGGAAAAAATAAATTAAATCGATCCAGGTTAACTTGCTGCTCAATCACCTCAACCTGAGGCAAAACGGTATTATAAGTAAGATCTAAGTAAGGCTGGTGTAATACTAAATTTTATTCGCCACCCACTCAGAGGTAAATTTCGTTTTATGATCGGAGTCTCAAAATTCCCTTGGCAATTGGACCCAAAAAATAGAGCATTACCTTTAAATTCTTGGTTTTTAAATCTAGACTCGTATAGGTGCCTGCCAAAGGAAAGCTATTTAAATTAAACGAATGGCATAGGGACGTAGACGATTTCATTGGATACCGAATATCTGCGAAAATTACATTCCCAATCCCTTCCCGGCTGAAAAGTAGTGTGCGTAACGGAGAGGCAATATTCCGCGCCCACCTTCCGCATGGCCGAGTTCTCACCTTCCACGATCCGTCCCAGTAGGTTAAACCCACCTATATTGCCCCTTTTGTCTGTTGATATTCTGGTTCCTTGTCCTCATTATCCACCTGTGCATCGTATTCTTACACAAGGATTAGTGCGAAATAAAACCGTTTTGGTTTATCCTTATAGTGTCCACTATAAAATAAGTGCATCTGTATATTGTATAGATATGCAATTCCCTTCTTGCGTCCGTAGACACAACCCATCCCGGGTCCAGTCATAGCAGACTAACGGCTCATAAAGTATTGCTTTCCTTGTAGCTACCCTTTATTTCCGTAACGTTCCACTAGCAGCTTGTTCCAGAATTAGGTTGATTTTGCAATAGTCGCCACACACGGCTTGATCTTTTGCATACCTCATCCTTTATACCATTCCCGCTCGATCATTGGTTCAGTTTCTCATGGGGAACTGCCATGCGCGTTGAGCTACTGGACGGTTCATTTTAATAATTCAGAGTCGCTTTGTAGAATAGTACCCCCTTACCCAAAAAAATATACCCAAGAAAAGAACTAGAATAAATTTAGCAATGGCATGGGTTTTAGTGTTGGGAGTTTGGTATGACTAACACTAATATAATAACAATTCAAGGACATTAAACAGAAAAACTTTTAAAATATTATCTTTAAATATCAATCAATATGCAACATGCAAATAAAACCATTTACGACCTATTTTTATCTTCTTCTTATTTCTTAGGTGACCTTATCTATTGGGCAATCGTTCAAATGATCTTCCCGAGACAGTCACCAGAAGTACTTTTTTTTTTTTTTTTTTTTTTTTTTTTTTTTTTTTTTTTTTTTTTTTTTTTTTTCGAGGCATTATAAGGAAAGATTAATAGATATGATATTGTTTAAAATTGAAATCGCTGACAGGGATCTGGAAGCCGTTTCTCAATATATCGATGAGGAGAGGAAAGTTTGTTCACGATTGTTATGGATACAGTGTTTGAAAAAGACAATCTAAATTCAAAAATCAATGTTCATATCATGTCATGACAAGCCCATAGTAACCACCAGCGTTCAATGATGTTGTATAGAAGGGATATTTTCCCTAACCGATCGGTCTCCGTATTACTCTTTATCAAGAAACTAAGGTAGCAGCGATGTGATCAAGCATATCAATAGGAGAACACGAACCTAGCAATAAGAAAATTACCACTTTCCGATATATTTGACGCATACAGCTGGGTTTTCAACACGGTTGGGGAGCAAAAGTTGGACACAAGATTGCAAAACCCTTTACTCTGAACACATAAGGATATAGAAAAGCAGCGGTTAATTTTATTGAAAACTGCGGACCAGCGATAGTCATCTGCCGAGAAAATGTATTACAGTGCTCCCCTGATGTCCTGGCAAGCTTGCTTATTTGACATATTCTCCGGCTATTAAAACCGCCGAATTTTTAAAGCAAAGGATATTCGACCCTTGGAAATGTACTGACACCGGCTATAATATTCGCCAAAAATAAGGCTAGTATGATGCCGTTCCACTACAACAAGGATATCTAGTAAAATTCTACAGTCCCCAATTACCCACTGAGGGTCAATGTATTTATGGCCAGGGTACCCCAATGTCTTATTTTCTTACTGCCGCAGTACTATATGAAATTTGCCAGTGTACTGAACAAAGACGTCATTAAGAAATATTTACTTAGCCCCAAAACGTGGATTGGATGACCTATGAACCAAGTATGGCATCCTATTCACAGGCTCATGACAAGGTTTTCTTGTTTTGGCTATGTAACTACTAGATGTAGCGCAGTAAACCCTTGGGCCGTATTGAAATACCTATTGGAAGCGGTGCCTTACTGTAACTATTTCTTTATCGATCCAAAAGAAGTAAGAATCATTGTAATTACAGATGAGCCAAACCTCCAACCTACAGCAATTATCTATGGAGAAATAAATGAGACCAGTTGTTTACCAATCCCTGAAATAACAGAAACATAAGCACTTTTCAATGGAAAAAAATATTATGCTATTCTTATTGTCCTTCATTAATATCCATAATTATTATTTCGCAAGGAAATTGTTATATAATATGAGAACGAACCGGGCTTATGTTATGCATGGAGGTGAAAAATCACTTATTCGAATCAATGGCAACCGATGTTCCAATCGTTTCTACACCAACCCTTCATATTAGATCTCAGGTCCTCTGAATACTGGAGAACTCTGGTGTATATAAGCACCTGCGGTGGACTCGAAGTGTTATGGCATCAAAGTGAGTGTAGATGTAGCAAGTGGTTTAACACACAAGAATTACTCCTTTGTCCCGTTAAATACAGATATTGCCAGAAAATTGACGGCAATGTACATCCAAATGAAACCAGATAATCAGAATTGTTCCTTCCAATGACTAAAAGTGGGCCAAGGTCCCTTGACTGGCAACATCCGATGGTTGAAGCAATGATCTATGTTAGGATTATGCAAAGGCACTGGAATCGGACCCAACTAAATAGGATTTATGGTTTTCTCTGCTAGTGGTGCCGTAACCATGGCGTTACCTTTAATTACACCAAAACCAATAGCGCCAGATTTCATAGATTTCCTGATTATCACCATGCGATGACAGTTTGGCACCTACAGTGTTCCAAAACGCACCACAATATTGCAATTCATCTGCGCTTCAGACGATCCAAACAGACCTGGCGCATGAGGCATTGATCTATAACTCGGCCTGGGTCAAGTCGGAAGAGGCGGCAATTGCAATGTATCTCAAGGAGAGGAACATGTTTCGGTATGAAACCCAAGATTGCCTCGGACAATTGGATTATCACGTTTATTTCGAATGTTCTTGCCGAGAAATCGTGGTACCACTGGACAACCTTAAGGAGACCAACCACGGTTGTCATACCCACATGCGACTGCAGTGTTCCTGTCGAAAATTTAATTTGAGCCAAGATGATAATTATTAACCTTAACCTCTAATTAAAATGACATTGAAAAAACTAATTATTGTAATCCTATTATTTACTGGGCCTTTGCTTACGGTCAGAAAGCTCCTGCCTTTCAAAATGAGGTATGCCTATGCAAAAAACAGATATGACACCCTTTGGGAATTCTTCTAAACAAATATTGTATTCGCGGGAAGTTCCACTATCGGATTGTCGAAAATTTGTTGGCAGAATCAATGTTCACTGACATTTCGAATCATTCAACTCAGGCTTTGGCCGTTCACAAGTCGTCCCGATTTATACAGTATTATAAATGAACTTTCTTTGAGATACAACCTAAAAAGTTTTTATCTACGGAAGGCGCATAATGATATGCTTCCAAAAAAAGACGAGGAATTATTGAAACACCGTAAAAATTATTGAAAAGTAGAGGAAAGAAATAGCTTTTGACCCAGAATAGTCATTCATTCGGCAAAACCAGTATTTCCGTTTGGCATTTTGAAAAGAAATATTAAAAAATTGAACAGATTTTAAAAAACTATGTAAAAAAGAAAGTACCGGAATATTGGCCAATGTATGGGATTGGATGATGGACGAAAAGAAAGTAAGACGGAATATATTTTCGGTGATGGATTCATATGAACAGTAAAGGCTATTTGATTTGTGGATGTTTTCCTTCATCCAACCTTTATGAATTAATACTATCACCGATACGTCCAATAACACTCACAAATCAATTTCAATGAAATATTCTTAATCATAATCATTGTCTTTCTAGCTAGTATTTTCTGGTATTGTGCTTGTCAACATGGAATAAAGAAGTAATAACTTTCAATGAACAGATGTTTGTGCTCTCAGAAAATTTAATTTTCATAGGCTTTCAAAGAATTGTCTGCCGACCATAGGCTTGGCTGGATCAATAACACCATTAATATTCACTTCTCATAATTAACTAGTATGGTTTTACAGGTTTGGGTGATCTTCTTATCGTAGAAAAGTTAAATGCAGGACCCGATCTTGATATATAGTGAACGCCTTACCGCCAGTCTTTCAAACGCCAGAGGGCTCAAATTTATAATAACCAGTCGAACTATACCACTATTTCTTCCCAAGGAGGGTATTACGATTTATATATTACCAAGATTCCATTTATCACTAACGCAAAAACAGCTGAAAGGGGCTTTTAGGGTGTTCAGACCTAACAAATTATTCCGTGACACCAGTAATGAAACGTGTCGAAAATAAATGGTTGATTCCACGGTAAAATCACGAGACAATCCTAAATTTGAATATATGTGATATCTATGTTGATGTTGCAAGACATTTTTTTGTGTGTAGAGGATGTACAAAAAGTATATCGATATAATTGCCTATTACAAAATTTAATACGCTTTGCATTTGCTCTTACGATGATCAGGGCTGGGTACTAAAGAAAATTAAAAAAATCGTGCCCAAAAACTTACAAGAGATTGGTGCCCCCAGTACTGGAAGTAGGATGCTGGCCCGTGCATTTATTACCATCGGAAGACTACAAAGAACTTGTACTACGCCGCCAAAAAATTTTTATACCATTGTCCAGAGGTAGAATGCCTGGGAACATAACTCCAATGCAGGGCATCGTAGGCGTATTCCTTAATTCTAAAATGGGAAAAGGGAGAAAAACTCCAAAAAGTTTATCCGTGGAAACCAAGTGCCGGTTTCGCACCTTTTGGTGAATGGCAATAAGAATAGCCGTATTATTTGGCCTTTATTGATACGTTAGTCAGAGAGAAGATCGGCAATTACCCTTGGCCCTATATTTTGTCATTTACGAGTGGTGATGAAAAGGCAGTTTACATGGAAAATAAAAAGGAATTAATCTACCCTTTGTTAACACAAACAGTAGAATAAAATAATTAGTTAAAAAGAAAAAAAATTATTGGCAAAAAAACGGGGGAAATGAATCGGTGGGGACGAATCTCTTCTT
>Ga0163217_1061791_pt1 | contig 11293 bp, 10 predicted proteins | sample SynspAceP_FD_185933 | JGI IMG/M metagenome (GOLD analysis project Ga0163217, IMG submission 185933) | Saline lake microbial communities from Ace Lake in Antarctica - Synechococcus sp. Ace-P (PacBio error correction) | ecosystem: Environmental > Aquatic > Non-marine Saline and Alkaline > Saline ... | reverse complement strand
CGCCCAACACTATCCATGTGTGGTGGACGCAATCCGCAGAGCCGAACGCTGCAGGAGTTTTCGTAGGGGCGCGCCCGAAGCGCAGATCAGGAAGTTCATGCACGACTGGTAATTTTCGGCGGCAGCAAACGGTTTCCGCCAGGACGCAATCGCCTCGGGCTGCCTGTGGTCCTTGACCCGCAAACGTTGTCCACGAAGAATGGTTAACGCCTTCTGAGGCACGCCGGAGTACTCGTGGGCCTACACAAATCGGGATTACAGCATGGTGCTGGAGGCCCAGAACGGTAGTCCGATGATCAACGGGGGATACGGGGCGGAAATCATCAAAGGTTTGATTGGACACCGTCACGGGCCAGGCCTTTCAGTACACCGGCGCGCACGGACACCCAGCGTAATCTACCAGGTCCGGCCTGCCGGCATAGAGACTCGCGCTGGTTCACGCCCGAGAAAAGGCGGGGCCCGATATCGTCGATATTCCAGCGGTATTTGCGAAACTCGTGAAGGCCAGCTTCCAACGGTCATTTCATCGTGCGGACACCCCCATTATGCGCGCCTGCCCAATATCTGGGATGCCTGGCGAATATTGCTGTCGGCCGGTTGGTTAGAAGACAAGAGACGCTGGTTTTGTCATTTAAACCTTGCCCTCCCCATCTGGCGACGGACAGGCAGCGGCGAGGCATTGCTTTCGCACCTTCGGCCACAACCAAAGGCCGCAGCTGTCACGAGGAAGAAATCCAGCGCTGCCCTGCGCAATCTTGTTTTTCATTCGGTTGGGCCGTCGGTTATTAGGGCGCGATCTTGAACGATAGTTCTGCCGCGCATCCAGCGCTGCTGATATTCAGCGCTGCTGCCATGGGGCAGCAGCTGTCCAGCGCGGTGTGGATCCTTCGGAGGCGAGGATGCCGATGGTGATGTCGCGGGAAAAAATGAGGCGCGTTTTGTATCTGCGGTTGTGGTGCGACGGGCGGTTGCATTCGCAACGCCCGCAACCCACAGCAGCGCCCAAGCGCCTGACGCCAATCTGCCCTGACCTGTTTTCCACAATTCTAGGCGCCCGCATCTCTTCTTTCGGGTCATCTCGTCGCTTTGCGGCACCGGAAAGCATAGCAAAGCAGCCTCTGGTACCAAACATCCCGGCGTCAAACATTGAAAAGCATCCAAATCGAAACGATTCCCCGCGCTTCTCGAAACATCCTGCTGCAGACATTGGCTTTTATCTGCCTTCGTTGAAACTTTTCCTTTACAACTATGCTCTTAACTGCATTTTTGGCTGGTGCCTCGTTGATTGGGGGCGCTGTTTTGCAATTGCAAGAAGGCATAGGCGGGGCGGGCTGCGTTGGCAATGGTAAACTCAGGTTCCGAACTACAAACGCAAGGGTCGATCTCGCGAAAGCAAGCGCCTGACCATTATCCCTTTGGCATAGTGACAATAGCCGCAAGCGAGCTTGCTACCACCTAGGCCCGGACGCCCCTCACATTTAAAGTTAATTTCGATCATTAACAGTCAACGGTGGCTAGGCAAAGCCAGGTGAAAGACGATGGCAATGCACATTCTAGAACGGGCTCCACAGTGCCAACACATTCTTCCCTGCGCGATGCGGTTAATGGGCACCTTACTTGGCATCCATGTTTTCTTTGGAAACGCGTGCGCCTCGGTTTATGGACATCACCGCGGATAACACCGCGCTTAAACTCGCGGGCAGAAACCGGATGCGTTGCGCCCGCTAGTCATGCCAACGGACGCGGACCCGACGCAGGCAATCGCAGATCACGCGCTCTCCTCATGTGCCAGGATTATCTGGGCACGCCCCGGCCGCACACCCGAAACTGACCCCAGAGAAGTGACCGCCCCCAGTGCCGCGACCTTTATCGTGGATACCCTCCGACACGCTATTGCGTCGTCAGCAATCTGACCTCGCGCGCGGGATGCGATCACCTTCCTGGGTCAGTTTCCCTCCCGCGCCGATCTGCGCGCATGCCATGTTGCCTCACGGGGTCTTTGTGGTCTGCCGCGACTGGGGATGTCATCATTCCAGATGGGAGACGGCGCGTCCGAGCAGTGTTTCGTTGGTGCGGCCGCCGTTTCGGACACAGCTGATTGATGCGGTGTTCGATTGTTCCTACCCAAGGGCGACGGCCTTCAAAACTGCGATGCGCTTGACAACGCGGACTTCAGCCGAGATGACAACTTCGTGACTGCGCTCGGGCACCGATGGATTCGACGCGCTTTGGTGTCGCAGCGCTTGCGTGTTGCTGGCCAACTCAACACCCCCGCGCGACGCGCTTGCTCATGGGTGCTCGAACCGAAGAACTGGGCGAGGTGTTGTGCAATGTCGGATGCAGGTACCTCAAGTGCTGGCTTGGAGGAATTGACCTGAACGAGCTTGGACTTTTCTTTGGTGGCGTAAAAGCTCTATCGTGTGAGCGCAATGGCGGCCGATGGGGCCTGCAACATTGGACGCGCTGCTACGGGGCGCGACCTCTAGCTCTGTGGTTTCCCATGGGAAGCCGCCGCCGAACATCTACGACCCGTGGGCTAGAGCCGCACCAGATGAATGGTCCACATCAGCGGTCGTTCCGGCGTCAAGCCGACCGACAGGAGTTGCAGGATACCGGTGCGCTCGGTCACGATGAAAATCATCAGATGCCGCCGCGAAGCGCACAACACATTCAGTCAAAGCGATGCTTCCGGCCTATGGTTGCGCGGGTTGCATCAAACATCTGGGCCATCCGCCGCGGGAGAGGGACACTGCGATTTTCGGCTCCGTTGTAGAAAGCGGCGATGCTGCCGATAAGGCCGTGCATGTTCCTCGGGCCGCTCAGCAGCAGCGGCGCAGACCTTGCCGGTGCAACCACAAGCGCGGGCGCGTCGCCGTCCCTGCCACTTGACATGCCAAACGCAAACCTGTCATCCGATCGACAGCAAGATGCCGGATCGAATTGCGGTGCATTTCGAGGGAGCAGTTCGACCTGCTTCTGATATGCGGCGGTCGTTGATATAGGTGAGGTTCGGCCCGCATCGTGGGATGTTCCCACTTGGCACGACCTGGAATCGGGATTTGCGTTATTCAAATCCCACCATTCGCAACGACCCAGCGCGTATGCGCCCCGGGCAAGCGTATTGATATCATTTGAGGACCGACGCGCACTGGCGATTTCATCACCCGAATAACAAGTGCGGCGGTCCAGACGGCCAATGCGCCAATTGCCGTTGCATAGTCGTTTTTGTTGTGTACAGGAGCTCCCGTCGGCAGAGAAAAGCGCCGTGACCATAGAAATGCAGCCTCCGGCGCGTTGCAGTGTGGCGTTTCCGGCCCGGACATGCAGTCGGATCACCAGCGCGAGATTCCGGAGGCGCGTGCAAAGGCAACGGGGGCTTGGGGTTTGAAGGATCGTGCGGCAGCCCGCGTGGCGCGAGCCGGGCAAGGGAAGCTGGACAAACACGTCAAGCGCGGCAGCGATCCCCACAGCGCACAAAGCTGCCATCGCTCGGCAGCAGCGCGAGATAGGCTGGTCCGCGCATCGGCAAGTAGGGCGGGAACAGACCCGTTTGCCAGCAATCCTGCGATAAAATGGCGGCGGATTGGTCACGGTATCAAGTTCTCGTCAAGGCGTTAAAACCCGATGCGGACCCCCGTTGCGGGCCCAGATCGTCGCGCGCGAACTCGCGGCTCGGCCGCAACGGATTGGTTGCAGCACTTATCGAAGGCGCGTTGCGGTGTGGCCGTGCCCGCAAATACCGGATCGCCCAAGTCGCCTGCCAACCTGTCAGCGCGTCGTCAAACCGGTCGTCAAGGTGGCAAACGCGGCGCTCCCTGCTGCATCGCTGCGCTAGATCCTGCAGCGATATCAGCGCGACCGCTTCAACATTGCGCAAGGACCGGCTGGACCGCCACGCTTCTGCCGTTTGGGGCGGGGGCGGTCAAAGCTGCCCACTAGGGCGCCCGATGGCGTGTCTGCGGATAACTCCAGCCCGAGGTTCAGCGGCTTTATAAAGCTCGTGTGCGGTTCCTCGGTGCCTACGTTACGGCCCGGCCCTCTTGCTGGGGCGGCGATGGCATCGGCATAGCTGTCGTCCAAACCGTCCAGAATGGCATGGGACTGCCGTGGCGATATCGGCGGTCACCGTTTGCACGCAGTCACCACCGATAGGTCGCATCGCCCGAAGGTGCTGATCTTGTTCGTCAAAAAGTAGAATTCGAGCGGATAAACCGCCGCCGCAATCGAGACATCGGCATAGCTGCGGATTGGTTGCCCACGGATCGGCATCCGCGCAGGCGGCCAGGTTTTCGGTTGTCGCACCGCGGCTATCGGGCTAAAAACGCAGCGCAAAGGCGCGGTTGTCGACCTCGAGGGACAAAAGCGCAGGTGGCTCACGGCAATCCACGCGTCAAAGGCGCGTGTTGGTACGTTATCGGCAAGGCCGCAGCATCGGGCGCGCAGTTCAGTTCAAGCGCGTCGCCAGCGCATCCTGCCGCGTTCAGCCAAGGTTGCTATAGGCGGCAAGGATTGTTGGTGATCGACCACATCGCGGCAACAATCGCGGTATCCACTCGGCACAGCGCCCAATGTGCGCAGATAAGGACAAGGCGAGGACCAGATTTTTTTCATATTACAGGGGACCTTTCCAGATAGCTGGGATCAAAGCTTGCTCGAATCGGGCGGGAGGCATGGCAATTGGACGCGGTCTTTGCAGCTCTGCCTTCTGCGGCCATGCCAAGCACAGCCTCAAGCAGTGACAGCGCGCGCCGTTCATGCAGCGAATTCGGGTTGGCCTGACACGTTTCGGTCATGCCAATCCCCAAAGCGGGGCGGTGCGCCCATTCGGTGCGTGGCGCGAGCCTCTGGGCGGTGATCGGCCAGGACCTTCACCCCATGTAGTGCAGCAGCATGTCGGATATAGGGCCAGCATCAGCTGAAAGCTTTGTTCCGGCTGAGTCGTTCCAGACGGTGAGGTGACAAAACTGGGCTGGTGACAGCGGGCGACCCCCGTTTCATAAAATTACCTGTATTGCCCACCGCAACACCTCTGGCGTATCGACAGTCACGGCGGCAAGGAACGGCAGGATTTCGCTGTAAACGTCACCAGATCCAGCCCTTTGCGTCAATCTCGAACCCGCGGCACATCGCCAGCACCGTGGGCGCATCACGCACGCATCCTGATGGTCGAACAATTTCGCCGAACGGGTCGCCGAAAATTGGGTTTAGAGATTCGATTATCGCGGCAAGGCGCTGCTGATTGCTCGCGGATCGTGGGCATACCCGCCTTTAGGGCCAAAGCGGCCCAGCATCGAACATTTGTTGTATTTCTTAGCGACCAGACAATGTTGGCGCGGCCCGAATCCCGTCCCTATCCCGCATCCATTAGGGTCTACCAACTTCCAGGAATATCCGCCGGCAGGGATCGCTTCAAGAAGACCAAGCCCCGATAATCTGCGGGGGCACGCGCGCGGCGACAGCATCGCGTCGGGATGCAGCGGCCCATAGCCCAGATACCGCCGCCGGTTATAGGTCGGGTGCCGCAGCCGATACGCGTCTGGACCGCCCGACAGCACGTAACGGGGAAACTCGGGTATACTTTCAACTGCAAACGGTATTCGGCGTTGTGCCCCGATACGGCGAATCTGCATCTGCGGTGCGTAGGCGGTTCGGCAAGGGTGGCCAGATAGCCTTCGAATCTCTTTGATATTACCGGCGGTCTTTCGGTGCCCGGGAATGGATCGCGCAGAAAACATTTCGAAATGGGCGCTGTCGTTCCGGGGCCTCTCGGGCGGGTGGCGCGCCCTCCTTGATGTGGCAGCTTTTTGCAGGCATCGCGGCATGATAACGGTCCCAGCCAGGTCATGAAGGCCAGTGTCGGGACGATGGCGGAAGGATACCAGAGCTTTTCGAAACAGGCCGTTGCCCCCAGTTGAAGGTCAGCTTCGTCTCGAACGACATTATTCCTGACGCTTGCGAAAACGCATCAGCGTTCAAGCGCGGGGCGCACGGAGGCGGCCGGCGCTGTTCACTCGAACGGGGCTGGGGGCGTTTCAAAACTGTGAAGTGCGGTTACATCGGCCATACGTGCCGTTTCATCAGCGGTACGCGGATGATATCAAATGGGTTCATCAAGCGGCCCGGGCGTAGACCGGGACGCTCAAATAGGGGCAGGGACATTACCAAGGCCTGAGGGATAAAAGACCGGAGGAAATGCAGTATCTGCACCTATCTCTTATTTAGATGGGATTCACAAAGGATGACGGACGGGCGGGTAAAGTCATCGCCGTCTACCACGGGTAGAAAGCCGAGGGGGGGGGGGGGTCGCCCACCACCGGGCGAACATTATCATTCTGAACGTATAGTCTACGCCGACGGTGAACCAAATTCGTCGTAAAACCGTTCGCGGTGTTGTCCGACTGCAGTATTAGCTGGGCGAATACCCACGCGCCCTCTGAAAGTAAGACCCGCCCAAAGTGGCATAGGGGACTCTTCGCCGTTGCCGGCAAACCCGTTCGAAATAGGCAACTCTCGGCGATCAAGGGTCGAACCCGTTGCAAAGTCATGCGCCATTACCGATCACGGCCCCTTTTTTCGTCGGACAGATCGCTTTTTCGCCTGCGGTCAGGAAAGCGTTGCGCCAAACCCAACTAGGTCGTGTCCGCCCATCTTCTTGCGTGATATTGCAGTGCGACGTTATTCAGCTTGCCGGTTGTTGGCCCGCGCCGCCGTCGGCGGTGGTGTTTGCGGCCGCGCTTTGGTCCCACGAGTCGAAAGGCAGGTGTCGTCAGATAGAAAGGGCAAAGGACAAAACCCCGCCCGATGCGGCGGACAGGCATGTCAAAGGTCGCACCGATGACTTCGGACAGTCATAGTCTTTGCGGCCAGCCGACTGTGCCGTAAACCCAGGGCTAGCACCCATTTGCAAGCGGCAAAGGTCGGGCTGACTTTTACCGCGGCTCAATTCGCCTGCGGGCCAGATCAAAGCGCAGCCCCAGTTCGTTCACGATAGAGACCAGATCGTCGAGATGGGCGGGTGTCTGCGGCGTTGTGACGCTTTCTAGTGTCGCATTCACCGACAGGGTGATGCTGTGGCAACGGGCCCGCTTCGAAACGCCAGCGAAAGGTTGCGTAGTTACGGTCAGTTCGGCTTGCGGGATCAATGCGGATCTTAACGGCTGTCGACGCCCGATTTCGATTCACCGCCCCAGACAAAAGCCTTTTCTTGTGCCAAGAAAGGGGGTGGCACCGGTTCAGCGCCAAAGCGCAACGGCGAGGTTGGTTTCTTTCATTGCTCGTTACTTTCAGTGGAGGGAGGAGCTCATGAAAAGTTCGGTACTTATTCGAAACCGCTCCAGGGGCTGGTCGAGCTGTCGGAGCCTTCGATCCCACATTATCCGCCCAAGGTGGCAACGACGCGTTCGATGGGTCTTGGTCTGGCGATCAGGGCGTTCACCCCCCCCATAAACCAAGCTTCGCCGCGCTTGTTGCCGCGGGCCATCATCTGGTCATGGACATGCCTGCTTCGGCGGCGGTCTTTCAATCTGGCCCAAGCTTTGCGCATGGTGGTCGAACAGGTTTCAGCTGCATTTTCCGCATCAAATCGGGCGTTCTCGGCCGGGCGAACAGATCGGACGGTTGACGGGCCGGGTGACCAACGTGCATCGGTGCGTGCTATGTTCCCAGGTACACGTTTTTGGAATGCCCAAACGTCGTTAATGTGGCTGTTGTGGAGTGTTGTCGCAAAAAGCAGTCATGCTCTTCTTCGGGTTCGGTTCAGCATCAGACAAGGCGCATACCGTTTCGCCCGCAAGTTCGCGTAGGACAGCGACCCCATACCGGTCAGCCATCGCGTAAATCGCGCGTCTTCGTTCCGGTCAGGGGTGCTGCGGCGGGCACGCCTTCGGCCCATTGTGCGACCATATACTCCAGATCTGACACGATTCAGATCGGTCTTGCGCCTTCAGGATGACCGCGGCGGTGCAGTTGTCGTTTGTACAGATCATCGCCCGAGCATAATCGGTCCAGTCCCGCGCACCGGGGACATGTTTTCGTGCCGTTCGGATCTTGCCCCACAGCAAGAATTCAACGCGTATAGCCGAAGCAACGTTGCCTCGTTGCGTCGGCTTCGTTTTGCAATGTCTCAGCGAGGAAATTCAGGTGTGATTGTGCTGGCGTCTACCTCTGTCCCGACAGCGTGAAGGTGGGGTTTCGCGATTGGACGTTCAGCGCCGCGGCGGCGTTTTCGTCGTGGCCCCGCCATAGGATGTCGTCGAACATAGTCGATTGCAGACCTTCGATCCAGCCGGCCAGGCGTTCAGCTTGCCTTCCCATCGTCACGATGGGTTGCCGAAACAGTAGGCTTCAGTCTGCTTGGATAGCGGCACCCGCGGCCGCCAGCAAGCTGTGGGGCGGCTTGCATCTGTGTCGGCGGACGGCTCTGCAATCAGGGCATCCACGGGCGTCGACCAGCGTTGGGCCGGTGATCAGGACTGTCGCGTACGCGCTTCGGCGCATGTCGGCGTTATGTGCTTCGATTCACGTTTCCGGCTTCTCTACCGGCGAGGGCGGGGGAGGCAGGTCAATGCAAGACAGAGGTCATCAGATTGCGGGTCATTCGGTCGGTTCCTTTTGACGGATCGCGCCTGCGGATGCTGGCCGACGAAAGCGGATCGACGGGCCACTGCGGAGGCATTGGAAAATCATGTCGCAGTACCTGAAGAAATTATCGCGTGGAAGGTCAAGACCCGACAATTTTAGTAAGTTAAAACTTTTTCATCCCCTTCACGTTTTCGGCATCGCACAAAAAAAATATGCGATGGTCACCAGAGCTTAAACCACCAACCGTGCGCCTTTTGCGGCAGCGTCGGCGTTCAGCGGCGTTCAGGGCGTCAACTGCAAAAAGCGGCAGCGGTTTTGTTACTGATGCCAAGTACGCGGGACCGCTCCGCGGCAGGTATGACATCGTCGATTGCGGTCGAACAGTCCCGCCGCAGCGGTCATTTACCATATTCAACAAACCCGAACGGCCCCCCCCTTTGCGTAGGATGAGGTCGGGAAATAGGCCCGCAATAGGTGTCATCAAGCTTGCGCAGCGCGGCGGGTGCTGGACGCCTTTGCTTTACATAAGTTGCACACAGGTTTCGGGCCGTCCATGATCGCTTGGCTCGCGCCGTTTGATCTGTGGGTAATTCGCGATGGGCGCGTCCCGATCAGCGGCGACCGGACCGTCAACCCAAGTCGATACAGGATCACGGATCGATCATCGAGGTGTCTCGTATATCTCGATGCGCGCGCAGCAGGGCAGGGCCACATCAAGGCCAAATCGTAGGTCCAGCCGGCGAAATGATGGCGGCCAAGTCGGACAGTTGCGCGGGCTTGTACCAAACCGTTTGCAGCGCGTTCGGTTCATCCAGCGTTACCTCGGGCGATTTCCAGTTGATCGTGGCCAAAAGCCGTCTGCGTCGGGTGCTGAAATCGGATCATAGATCACCATGGCGCTGACGGTGGCTTCGCCAGCGCCACAAAGGACCGACCCGTGCGCACGTTTCGCCGCGAGGTGCCGCGCCACATCAAACGCGCGCCAATGGATCGGCGGCTGTCCGGGATGCTGCGCGCGCACGGCAGAGTGGATCCCCGTCCGCGCCGATCAGGCAACGTGCCCTCGGCTGGGGGTGTGATTTCCGGTCGGTTAATGGTGAATGGTCGCGGTAACGCCGCCCTCTGGCAGGAGATGCTTTTCGCTGATCCTGGCCCCAGTGCACCGCCCTCTGGGCGGCGCGGTCTACGAGCGTTTGAACAGCAGCATATGCAGCTGGCCCGATGTGCGGGCATATTGCGGCCAGCGGAACCCGGCGTCGGTGCCGCGCGGTTCGGCGTCTTAAATTCTTGGCCCTTCTGTCCGACCAGCGCCATTCTCGCGCGGGCACACGATCTTGTCAGTGGGGGGGTGAGCCAGATCAAAAAAAGTTTCGCGCACGGCATGGGTTGGATGTTGATTCCCACACCCAAAGGCTCAAGGCGCGGGACTGTTATATACCGTGCAGCGCACGCCAAGTGGATGCCAGCGAGAGCGCCAGGCAAGGCGCGATCCAGCCGCCTGCGTATTCAGGATATGAGGTTGGGTCATGGGACAGGTCACTTTCGACTAGGGGGCGTTTCGTGCTGGCGACGAACGTCCTTTATCGGACTGCTGGTGAAAATCAATGGAATGCGCAAGAAACTGGGGGCTGACCCCCGTCAGGCCGGAGTGCGAGGCCACTGCAACGGCGCGCCGGCAAAGGCTCGGGGCCAAAAAGCCGCGCTATGCGGATCGAGCGTGGGCCGTTTCCAAGATCAACGCTTTCCGACTTTTGAGGAAATCATCAGCCCCAAAGATAATCTCGTCGGGCAAGCTGGGCGTCTTTGCCGTTGGGCCATTCAAGATGCGTGGTCAATCGCGACCTCGTTATTCGCGCGCAAATGGTTGGCCCAGATCGTCGACCCCAAAAGAACGCAGTGCGGCGACTGGTGCGGACTTCTGCGGGCTTCGGGGTCAGGTTGTCATTTGATATCTTGCAGGGGAAGTGCCTTCCCATGCGGCCAGCGCGTGTTCGGCCGCGCCGTTGCCGCTGCTCCTAGCATCCTGATGGAAAACGCGCGCGGATACGCCGCATTCCCAGGTAGCTTCAGGGGTTTCTTGTTGCATCACGCCGTTTCCCTTTACCATTCCAAAAGGTCGTTTCTGGACCTTTTGGTAAGTTTGGCTGGTCGCTTCTTCGGCAGAGGACATGGCTTGGGCCTTCTGGACAGCGCATCCATAAGCCGAGACGAATTTCGTCTTCCCACATTCAAAAAACGCCAGCCTTACCGGGCACAGATACGCGGGGTTGATTGCTCTTCCACGGCTTATCGAACAATTTCGGTTTTTGCCAGCGAAATTGTTTGATATATTTGCCAAAAAGGGCATTGGGCATCGGGGCGGCCATTCCGCTTTCGGGTGATGCACAACAAAAAGTGGCCAAACCCGCCGGCAGTTAAGGGACAATTTCAGGAACTTGGGCAAACCCGGTTCGGAAGCGTTGGTCGGGAAAAATAAATTCTATCCGACGTCGCTTGAGGGCATGCTTGGCAAGGGGGAAATTCGAAAGTTCGACCATGTTGCCGTGGGAAATGGTTCGGGACGATTTCGGCGGATATTAAAGGGCAAAAAAAAGGGCAGGAATCCGGAACCCCCCGGACAAAAAAAAACAGAGATTTTTCCGGCTTTGCGGGCGGGAAAAAACCCAAAGGCTGGGGGGGCCATTTTTCCTTCCCTTCCTTTTTTTTTCTTTTT